>Ga0180732_1000593_pt1 | contig 28893 bp, 23 predicted proteins | sample KR11_01MetaG_FD_148674 | JGI IMG/M metagenome (GOLD analysis project Ga0180732, IMG submission 148674) | Groundwater microbial communities from the Olkiluoto Island deep subsurface site, Finland - KR11_0.1 MetaG | ecosystem: Environmental > Aquatic > Deep subsurface > Groundwater | place... | reverse complement strand
TTGTCAAAGATCGGGATCCTGTCAGTATCATTCAGCAGGACGAATAGGATAGCTTTATCCTGAATACAAGGTTTTTTCTCTTTTTTGCTCCACCAGCAACATGAGTGGCCGTGAAAAGGCTTGCACAGGTCACTTCATACAGAAACAGAGGTTTACTATACAGTTTTTGAAGATATGATCTTCCCATATCGGGAATAGCTGAGAAATATTCAGAAGTATAGGCAATTAATGGGTGTTGTGGTCGTTGTGAGTTGTTATTTTTGGGCCTTGGTCCATTCAAGGTATGAGTGATAGTGAAGGGAATGTTGATTCCATGGGAAACGAAATTTACCTTTAATGAATCTGTTTATTGGGACTTGTTGCTTGGCTGAGTATATTTTTTGATTAATTCCTGCGTCAGGTTCGACAAGTACCGCTTCTTTAATCTCAGCTGCACCGGCTTTTGCCATGTGGGTAATGGCCATATCTAATGAAGCCTGAGTTCTGTAGTCGTCGTCTATAACCAATATTTTTCTTCCTTCAATGTCTCCGATGAAAGGTTCTTTTAATGATAAACATCTTTCTGGGAAGAGTTTTCGGAATCCAATGAGATCATTCAACTCAAGATGATTCCAATAATCTTTGTCTCTTGATATATGAATTTCGAAATTGGGGACACCAAAAAGTTGTGCTATTTGGTAGGCTGGATAGTATCCACCTGTGGATATGCCAACAACTGCTTCTGGAGTGTAATCTTGATTTATTTTGTGATATAATGTCTCACACATTTCGTTGATATCTTGAAGGGTGAAAAAATCACATCCAAGGAATCTTAAGAGTTGCTGTTGCTTACTAAGAATGAGTTTTTCAATACCTGTAAATTGTGGCAGCTCGAAGTCACTATTTGTTACAATCATGTTTGACTTCATCTCATGCTGGGGAGAAATAGGAGAATCGTCGTCTGTTTGCGTATTTCTTTTTAAGATCGTTACTGACATCGCAGAAACGCCACCTGGATCATGAGGCTGAAATCATAATGGCTCTCCTGGTCATCCCAGTTATTGAGGCCGAAACCGATCAGGGGACCGGCTTTTTCCAATTGCTGAATACCAAACTTCCAGCCCATCCATCCTTGGGGGTAAGGGTAGGGATATTCGGGGCCAAAATAGTCAAAGTGGAATACGTCCTCTTTGTTACCGACTTTTTCGCGTGCCATGCCAATCAGGACGTGGTTCGCTCCTTTTTCCCGAGCCTCTTTGATGATAGCTGCCTGAATTTCCCTGCCCGATATTGGTGCAGCGGTAGATGCAATGAGGTGGGCAAATCCTTGACAGGATTTTGGTACCGCATTTTCCTGAAAACTGACTTCAACACTCTGTGTCGGTGGAAAATGGATCCCCGTGTAGGATGTTGTGTTGGAGAAGCAGCCCGTAAGAGATAAAAGCAGGAGAAAAAAGAACAATCCGGATAGAAATTTGGTTGGTTGAGGTGTCATGGGTGTTCTCCGGGAAGTTGGGAAGGAGGTGGAATACTGTTGTCTCCCTCTGATGTCCTGAATTTTTGCTGGAAATTTTTTCTAAGAGGCGAATGTTTTTTTATTTTTCTCAGTGTCGCGCGAGATCAATCGTGCATCTCCATAGATGAAGAGAATGAATATCTACTTTATTACCGCATTGTGTACCAGAAGACAAAATCTTTCTCTCTTATTATTTTTGGCGGTTATTATTGCCACACGCCACTCAAAAAAACAATTGGGAAAAATTGGTTGTTTCTTGGCAGCGGCACAAGGTGCCGTAAAAGAAGTTGAGAAAAAAAGCCTACTTATTTCATGATATGGCCTTGTGGGGCTCTGCCAAGCGCCACTACAAAGAAACAGCCGGAAAAGATGCTGTTTCTTTGTAGTGGCATAAGGTGCCGTAAAAGGAGTTGAGCAAAAGAAGACTTGCTCAACTCCTTAACGGCACCTAAAAAATGAGCTCATCAAAGGTGACAATGGAGGGAAAATCCTCGGAGTAACGTACCGGCAGGCGTGAGCTGGGCCTGGCCACAAAGATGAGAAAGCCCATCTCGTATACTCTTGCCGAGCGCAGGACTTTGGCGGTGTCATCGGCCAGCAGGGTTCGTTTCCGGTCATAATTCAGCATTCCTTCCAGTTTGTCCCAGAAAGCAGGTTGTTCTTTGGCCTCTCCAACCTCTTCGGCGCAGACAATCCGATCAAACCATCCACCGAGCGCGGTCTTGCGCAGCTTTATTTCCAAGGTCTTGGAGTGGGCATTGGTGACGAGATGGACCTGTTTACCGATCTTCCTCATAAATTGCAGAAAATCAATGACGAAAGGATGTACCTGAATCAGGTGATCCACCTTGCATTTCAGTTCCGGGATATCGAGCTGGAGTTGCTCTGACCAGTAGTCAAGATCAGTCCATTGCAGGGTACTCTCAACCCGTTGATATCTCTTCAACAGCTCCTTCCTGGCCTGTTCGCTGCTCATCCGGTTCTGTGCGGCAAAGATTTTTGGGACATATTCTTCCCAGAAAAAGTCATCGAAGTATTTGTCGAGGAGGGTACCATCCATATCCAGGAGGACGGTGTCGATCTGTACCCATGAAAAATCAGGTTGGATCTGGATTGTGTCGTTGGGCATCAGGACTCCTTTGGTGTCGGCACAAGCCGACTCAGATCGGCAAGGGCTTTCCGAATTGCGGTAAACAAACTTTCCGGAGATGTGAACTCGACTGGTATCACGAGTCTGCCATCGGGCGTGAGTGTGGGGCCGGGCCGTTCTGGTATTGTGCGAGTCTGGGGCTTTGTTTTGCCTCGTTGCCAGGGCGAAAGTGTGACCTGTGTTGCTGGTACCTTTTTCTTTTGCGGACGATTTTTTTCAAGGTATTGCAGCAGCAGGGTCGGATCAATAGGCGTGCTCTTGAGAAAGGAGAAGACCAGGGCGTCCTTGCCCTTTTCCAGTTTATTTATTTTGAGGCCGGCCAGCTCTTTTTTCAGGCTGACAACCTGCAGAAGATTGATGGTTTCAGCAGGTAAGGTTCCATAGCGGTCAAGCAATTCGTCTTCGAGATCTGTGTGCTGATCAATATCAGCGGTTGCCAGAGAAGAGATCCGGCGGTAGGCGATATAGCGCTGGCTTACATCAGGGATGTAGGACTCAGGGATGTAGGCCGAGATCTGGAGGTTGATCTCGGGGTCAAGCTCTTCAACAGCCTCACTGCTCAGTGTGTCTGGGTGCATAGCCCTGGCCTTCAGGTCGGCCACGGTTTTTTGCAGCAGGTCGAGGTAGAGTTCATAGCCGATGGCGGCGATATGGCCGCTCTGGGAGACACCAAGAAGGTTGCCGCCGCCTCGGATCTGCAGGTCGCTCATGGCCAGCTTGAAACCGCCGCCCAACTCATTGCAGTCTATAAGGGCGCGCAGACGATCTTTGGAGTCGCGGCTCAGGTCGTCAAGTGAGGGAACCAGCAGATAGGCATAAGATTGGGTGCTCGATCTGCCGACCCGACCGCGCAGCTGGTAGATCTCAGCCAGGCCCAGGGTGTCGGCCCGGTTGATGATAATGGTGTTGGCAGAGGGGATGTCAAGGCCTGATTCGATGATGGTGGTGCAGATCAGCACATCGATCTTGCCGCTCACAAAGTCCACCATGATTGCCTCAAGATCCTTGCCGACCATCTGGCCGTGGGCCACAGCGATGCGGGCCTCGGGCACCAGTTCCTGGACGGTTGCGGCCATGCGGTGAATCGATTTTACCCGGTTGTGGACGAAAAAGACCTGACCCTGGCGGAGCATCTCTTTGCTCACTGCTTCTTTGATGACCAGCTTGTCGTAGCGGGCAACAAAGGTCTTGACCGGTCGCCGGTGTTCCGGCGGACTGGAAATGACCGACAGGTCACGGATTCCCAGGAGTGACATCTCCAGAGTTCTGGGAATGGGGGTGGCGGTCAAGGTGAGGATGTCCACTTCGGCCTTGATCTGTTTGATCTTTTCCTTGTGGCTGACCCCGAAACGATGTTCTTCATCAACGATGAGCAGCCCCAGGTTGTTATATACCACATCCTTGGAGAGCAGGCGATGGGTGCCGATAATGATATCAATTTTTCCCAAGGCCAGATCTTTGATGATCCGCTTCTGGTCTGCACTGCTGCGAAAGCGGTTGATGCAGTCAATGGTCACGGGAAAGCCCGACATCCGTTCCTTAAAGGTCTTGGCATGCTGTTCGGCAAGGACCGTGGTCGGCACCAGGATGGCCACTTGGCAACCATCTTCCACCACCTTGAAAGCGGCACGTATAGCCACTTCGGTCTTGCCGTAGCCCACGTCGCCGCAGACCAGTCGATCCATGGGCTGATCTGAGGTAAGATCGTCAATGGTTTCGGTAATGGCCTTATCCTGGCCCGCGGTTTCATCAAAGGGGAAAGATTCTTCCAGCTCGTGATACAGCTCACCAGGCGGGGAGAAGCGCTTGCCCTGGCGCATTTCACGTCGGGCATAGATTTTCAGGAGTTCCTGAGCAACCTTCCACACCTCTTCCTTGACCTTGGACTTGGCACTCTGCCAGGACTGGGTACCAAGTTTATCGATTCTTGGTTCACGATCAGAGAGGCCTTCATAGCGGCTGATCAGGTTGAGCCGGTCTACCGGCAGATAGAGTCGGTCACCGCCTTTATATTCAAGAAGCATGAAGTCGTTTTTGATCCCCTGGATCTCCATGGTGACAAGCCCGTGGTAGATCCCGAGGCCATGGTCACGGTGGACTACTACATCCAGAATTTTGAGATCAGCGAAACGTACGGGATCGCCTGTGTTCTGTCTGGCAGATTTTTTCTTACTTTTACCACCTAAGCGCATCTCGCCAAATAATTCACTCTCAGAGAGCAGATGCACTTTGTGTTCAACCAGGGTGAAGCCTTCATTCAATGGATGTTCACAGACAAAAATGGAATTACCGGGGTTGGGAGGAGGAGACTCGAGAGGAGTGAGCGGAGCTGGTAAAAATTGAATATCATGCTGGTGCTTTTCCAGAAGTTCTGCCAGGGTTCTGGCGTGACGACTTGACCGACAGCAGAGAATTACCTGGTCACCTTGCTCCTGCCAGACTTGGATCTGGTCATTGAGTGGTGCCAGCAGGCCTCGTTTTTTTCGCTGGAGTCCGATATCCTGTTTGAGCAGTTGATGGTTCGTTGTGGTGAAGGCAAGGATTTCTTTTCCTTTGCTGTTGAAGTCGGAGCAGAAAAGTTGAGCGAAGCCTGTCATTGCCTCTTCCAGCTGCTCAGTATCCAGGAAGAGTTGTGCAGGTAATAAAGCAGGGGTCTGATTTTGCTGGGCGCTGGCGTAGTTTGCCAGAATCCGTTCATGGACAAGTCCTGTGGACTTCCGACCGGCCTCAGGATCCAAGAAAATGAGCCGGGTGTCAGCGGGAAGAAACTCAAAGACTGTTGAGCTTTCCCGCTGTAAGTCTTGGTAAAAAAGAGGGAGAAAAAATTCTATCCCGGAAAAATGATGTCTTCGTTCTATCTGTTCGCCCAGTTGAGCCGTCTGTTCACTGTCCCATTGCAGATTTTCCGAGGTTTTTGCCAGCTCTAGTAGAATTTTATTGCCTGCGTCAGCAGCGGGAAGGGGAATGAGGATATCGCTGACCGGAAGTAGAATGGCCTCTTGCAGCTCCTGTTGAGATCGTTGGGTGATAGGATCAAAGACGCGCAGGGATTCCACTGTATCGCCAAAAAAATCCAGACGGATGGGGCCATCTTGGAGCATTCTACCGCTCGCTCCTGCTCCGTCCTTGGCGCTGGCGACATTTTGCCATCCTTGGCTTGCATTCATTGTAAAAGGAGGAGGGTAAATATCAATGATCCCGCCACGCACTGAAAAATTTCCCACTGTCTGCACCAGGGACACCTGTTCATATCCCAGATGAATCAGGCTGGTGATCAGTTCGTCCTGGGCGTATTCTTCACCTGTCATGAGCAGTTCGGCAGATCTCGTCAGTATCTCTTTGGGCATGACTCGGCGCATCAGGGCCTCAGCAGAGACTATCAGGATAAAACGGGCTCCTGGGTCAAGCAACTGGTAGAGGGTTGAGAGACGGGCTGCGATAGTTGCTTGATCCGGAGAGAGAGGGGTGTAGGGAGGAATTTCATAACCGGGATAGGTGAGGACCTGAACGCTGCTGAAAAGTCTCAAGTCATCTTCCAGGATGCCAACCTGATGTTCATCGGCGAGTATACAACAGCAGTTCTCAGTGCTGGCCAGTATGCTGATCAGCAAGGCAGGGCTGCTGCCGCGTAATCCGGAAACGGTGAGTCTGTTATTGGTCTGTGCGCTTAGTTTCAGGTGATCTGTAAGTTGAGTGGACATCTTGTGGTGCTATAAGCCGTTGTTCAAAAGTCTTTGTAACATTGAAATGCCATGACCGGCATAAGGAATCGTAACGCAATAGTCTGAAATATTGCTGTGTCAACGGTGATCTTTATTTCGGAACGGTTCCTAAAAAAAAGAGCCGGCTGCACAAGTGCAGCCGGCAAAAGAACAATCAATGATTAACGGGTAGAGAAAAGAAGAGGTCTAAAATCCACCGCCAATGGAGAAATCCCAGACAGAGGTGTCTTCATCATCCTTTGGATCCAGATTATATCCCCAGACCAGTCTTAATGGCCCCATTGGGGAAATCCAGCGGATCTCAAAGCCTGTGGCGCTGCTGTAGTCTTCAATGGTCCAGTCAATATCCTCGGCCATGTTCTTACCGATGTCAAAGAAGACAACACCATTGAGTCCGGCCTCCTTCATGAGCGGAAAGATGTATTCGAGATTGCCATACCACATCTTATCACCGCCGATTCGTTCACCTGTCAAAGGATCAATGGGGCTGGCCTTGCCATATTCAAATCCGCGAATCGAGTTCATGCCGCCCAGATAGAAGCGCTCATAAACGGGAAGTTTGTTGGTCTCGTTTTCCCAGACCTGGCCGACAGAACCTTTCATATGAAAGACAGTCTCCCAAGGCAAGGGGAAAAACCAGCCGGAGGATGCCTCCACTTTTGTGAACTCGGCGTCTCCACTAAATGGTCCACCGGCATATTTAACACTGACTTGGTTTTGTGATCCCTTGCTTGGCGAGGTTATTCTGTCCCGGGTATCACGAACCAAGGCAAACTTCACGGCACTGGTGACATTGATATCCATGGATTGGAGGATAATGGAAGAGGCAAATGGAGATACATTGCTAAGCGTCGTGTCCTCATAACTGTAGGCACCAAAGGCCTTCCATTTTTCCCAGACAGGATAGCCCAGGCGGAGGGCACCACCGGTGGAATCTTTGTCGTAATCATCGTATTCGCGGGTCATATTATAGAGATCCGCACCCCAAGACAGGTTGGAATCACGAAGACGAGGATCGGTGTAACTCAGATTAAACTGGGTACTCTTGCCACTGACATTTCCTGAGAGTGAGACCCTGTCGCCACGACCAAGGAAATTGTTTTCGGCAATCTCCGCCATGAACATCAGGCTGTCAACAGAACTGTAGCCCATACCTACTGAGAATTGTCCGGTATTTTTTTCCTTCACATCTACGAGCACATTCATCTTGGCAGGATCAAGGGACGGTTCCGGGTGAATGTTTACTTCTTCGAAGAATTCAAGGCGTTGCAACTGCTCGCTGCTTTCACGCAGGGCCTTGGAATCAAAAACACCGCCTTCATGGATCTCTATTTCTCTGCGGATGACATTGTCGCGGGTACGGGTATTGCCGCTAATGCTAATCCGGTCGATATAGACCAGTTCCCCTTTGTCGATATCGATTGAGATATCAACCCGGGCGCCGGTTTTTGATTTGTTCATATTGGGCCGGACATCAGCAAAGGCATAGCCATGCTCGGCGTAATAATCGGTTATCTTGAGGATATCGTCGCGTAATATCTTTCTGTTGATGAACTTTTCGTTCTGGACGGTGAGCAGGTTACGTAGCTCTTGTTTATCGGTGATCAAATCGCCATTAATGTCAATAGTTCCTACTAAATAGCGTGGACCCTCTTCCACATTAAAGGTGATGTAAAGCCACTCCCCCTCTTGTCTGACCACGGGGTCGCTGACCTTGACTTCGAGAAAACCATGATTGTTGTAGAAAGAACCAATGGCGGCCGCATCCTGATTCAACTGTTCTGTTTTCACGAGGCCTGAATCGGTAAGCCAGGACAGAAATCCTTTTTCTGAAGTTTTAATGATATCAAGGAGTTCGTCACTGTCAAAGCTTTTATTGCCGGCAAAGTTGATTTCCTTGATGTAGATCTTTGCCCCTTCTTCAATAACGAATCTGACTACGGCCTGGTCTTTATTGGGATAGCTGATCTGAGTCGTTACCTTGGTGTCGTAGTAGCCCTTGGATTTGTACAGGGTCTTGATGGCCTCACCGCTTTTGTTGATGGTAGCGGGATTGACGATGGTGTTGGCATTGACGTTGGCTGCCTCTTTCACCTCGGTTTCATCGATTTCACTGATCCCAGAAAACTCTACCTTGCTGATCAGGGGTTTCTCGGTGATCAGAAAGATGATTTTCTTGCCGTCAGCGCTCTCTTCGACCTTGACGTTGACATCATCAAAATAGCCCATGGCAAAGACAGCTTTGAGGTCATTGCGGAGGGCGGCTGGAGAATAAAGATCACCGACCTTGGTCTGGATCTTACGGGCGATGGCCCCTGAGTCAATACGTTTGTTCCCTTCTGGTCCGATGGAGGCGATGACCTGCTCCCGGTTGGTGAAGCGGATAATATCTTTGCTTATCTCCTCCATAATGGAACCGAGATTCTTTAGAGATTCTCCATGCCGGTAATAGGACTGGGGGGCAGATGATTCAAGCAGGTCGTAGACTTTATAATCGACACTGATCTGATCTCCAATGGCCGTGACGCTGCCAACGGCCACATAGTCCTGACCGGTTTTCTGGGCGATGTTGTGGATGTTTTTGATTGCGGGGGGCCAAGCGCCTTTGTAGTCCAGCATCTGTTGTGCCTGGCCGCGTTCGATCATGGTAAAGCCTTGCGCCGAGAGGGCTGCGATAAGGCTCTTGTCTGCTTCAGTCGTCAGGGTATCGATGTTACCCGAGCTGTTGATTTTGGCAGGTAGAAAGGTGGTGTTTTGCTCAATTGCCCTGGCAGGTGTAACTACTACGGCACACAGTATGAGCTGCAGGAGAAGCAGGGACAGCCTGGAGATGGCAGAAAAGGATGGACGGGCCGGAGGCATTGATCTTCGTGGGCAGTTCATAAAATTGGTCCTTTCTGAGAAACAGAATACTTGAGACTATTAGCGAATTAAATGGTCATTTGATGATTCATCTGAGAAACATGAATACATCTTTTATGCTCGAGATCCTCTCGCGTTGATCTCCTTATCTATGGCGATCAACCCCGGTTCAAAATTCGGTGTCATTCTGGTAAGGGCGTAAGGGCATATTGTCGGATATATTCTTAGTCGTTCTTATCTGTCTTATTCTAGGTATAATACGCATTACACTTGAACGGCATGGGAATCAAGCGAAAAAATACAAAAAGCGTATTCCTGAAAAAAAGAATCGAATTACTATGCCATGTTTAAAAATTTTTGAAAAGAGGGCAAATGGTTCTATCGGAAAAAAAAACGATTTCAGCACTCCTGTCCCAGGAGTGCTGAAATTTTATCATGAATTATAATGGCTAGATCTTGTTTGTTTTTGTTACTGTAGCCGGCAACTACTACGGGATCACCTATCCTGATCGTGATGGTGCCTGGGCGGGTTAAAAACGTCCCTTTCGGCAGGACAGAATAGGACCCTATAAAGGCAATGGGAACGATGGGGACTCCTGCTGTGATGGCAAGGAGCATGGCGCCACCTTTGAAGGGCTGAAGTGTCCCGTCGGTTGATCTGGTTCCTTCCGGAAAGATAAGGATAGAGGTGCCGGCCTTTATGTGTTCAGCGGCCTGTTTCAGACTTTTTAAGGCTTCTCTGCCGTGACTGCGATTGATGGAGATGGCCCCTGAATTGCTCATGGCGCGGCCAAGAAAAGGGACTTTGAACAGTTCTTCTTTGGCCAGCCAGCGGAAGCTGAGCGGGAAGTAGCCTTGGAAACTGAAGATGTCAAACTGACTGAGATGGTTGGCGCAGTAAATATATCCGGCCTGAGGCTGGAGCTTGTCCGCCCCCTCTATGATTACCCGTACTCCGGCAAGCCGGCAAAACCACTTGGCCCATTGCCGGGGATAGTGTTGCAGTTTGTCTTCAGGAAGACGAAAAAGAAAGATCGCAATGAGAATGGCCAAGCTGTAGTAAATGGTTATAAAAGGGGCGAGGAGCAGGAGCGCCCCGCCACGGATTAAGGAGGAGGCTGTCATGACGAGAGGTCGCGTAGTTCGGCAAATGGGCTGATGGAGTCTTGATGGATACTGTTTAAGAGTGCCTGGGGCTTCTGTTGAAAATCGGCATCCATGACAGTTGTTTGGATCATAGAATCACTGAAGGTGGAGATAAGATTTTGATGGCTCCAGCGAGTCAGGTAATAGATGACTAGGGCCGGCAGTTTGGTGTAGATGGTTTCCTCGGGCATGGGGTCATGGAAACTTGACTGGCGCAGTTTCTCCGACGATAGCGTCTGGGTCTTGTAGAAACTTTCAAGAAACATCAATTCGGCGGGTAGGCTTGCCTTCATGCCGATCTTGGAGAAGACCTTGAGGAGGACCTCCAAGGTTTTTTTGCCTATGGTTGCCACAGAATAAGGAATATAGATCTCGCGCGGTGTCTTCAGTTCAAGGTAGGACTTGATGGTGAGAATGAGGTTGGCCAGTTCCACGGGATCTTTGTCCACAAAATGATAGGTTTCCCCAGAGAATTCCTGACGATTGAGGAGGGCGTGGTGGACAAAATAGGGCAATTTGTTGGCATTGGAATACGAATGCATCACCTTCTTTTTGGTGAAAAGAGCCGGCATGGCCTCGTCGGCAATGGAAAAGAACAGGCGATGGAATCCCTGGATCTTATGATCGTGTTCACCATAGACCACAGCCAGCCGGATAGAGGTGTAGTCAAGCCCGACAGTCTGATGCATGTGGCGCAGGGTTTCTTCTGCCATCAGCTTCGATTTTGCATAATTGCTCAGGTTTGCCGTCAAGGGAAGATGATCTTCTTCTTTGAGGTTTTCACCGTTCGGTAGGGTGGCGGCCGAGCTGATATGGATATAGGGGATGTGCAGGGCGGCTGCGGCCCGAGCCAGGTTTAGGGTGCCAAGATAGTTGACTTCAAAGGCGAGTTGCGAGTCGGAACCAATGTTGGCGATAGCGGTATTGATAATAAAATCAGGACGCACTCGTTTGAGGTAATCGCGGATATCACCGGCATTTCTGATGGAAAGTTTTTTGCTGCTTGGAGCCCTGAGATCTATGGAGTCTGGAGTGATGGTCTTGAAATAGTTGGCAATGGTACCGCCGATGAGACCGGAGCCGCCGATGAGAATACCCAGCTTTTTGGTAGGCGATAAAGATGTTTGCACGACAGCTTACTCCACAATCTATGGACAGGTCATGATGAGGAAAAGCTCATGAAAATGTCTTTTCTCCCGGGGGGATGGTCATGTCGACCCTTTGAGCGAAAATCCTGATTTTGCAAGATACCCTTATGATAAATGAAGATTACGGTATCATGAATTTGCAGAAAAAACACCTTTTATGAACTGTTTTAATTTTTTTCATTTTCGATCAGAGACCGATCATTGGATAAGCATCTGGTCGAGCCGTTTGCAATCAGCAATGATGGAGGCACCGGTGATCCTTTGGAATCTTTGAGCTCGTAATGAGTGCGAGATCCTTGGGCAAACAGTTGCTTGAGACCTGTTCGCCTTGAGGTGCCGCTTGTAATGACAGGGATGGTGCCGTTGGCGTTGATTTCGTCATGGGTCATTGAAAAGTCCTTCATTTCTTCGAGGAAAAGTGTAAGATACAAAGAGGGAGCCGCTGATTCATTGAGCAAAAGGAGTATTCTATTGCGTCTTATTCTATTGTATCTTTCCTTGGTTTCCCTATGATTCCGTGGAGAGAATGGAGCAGGGGCTGTGTGGAGCTGATTTATCCATCTCGCTGCTATTGCTGTCAGAGTGTTTTTACCCGTAAGGGGCAGGTGGTCTGCGCCGACTGCCTTGCAAGAGTGCATTATCTGCAATCGCCACTTTGTTCCTGCTGTGGTCGGGAGTTTCCTGACAGTAGTGGCAATGATCATCTTTGCGGCTTCTGTCTGCGGCAGCCCCCGGTGTATGGCAGGGCGCAGGGCGTCGTTCGTTATGAGGACCCGGTCAGTCATCTACTCCATCGTCTGAAATACACGGCAGACACCTCAACCCTGCCGGCTCTGGCGCAAGTCATTAAACCCTTTGTTCATGACCTTGCTCAAGAGTTTCAGCCACAAAATGATCGGATTGTTCCGGTTCCCCTTTTTCCTGCCCGTCTGAAAAAACGGGGTCTCAATCAATCACTATTGCTGGCCAGGATTTTTTTCCCGCAGGCGGGAGATGCGCTTCTGGTCGATGCCATGATTCGAACCCGTGACACTCCTCCGCAAACCACACTTGATGGTGATGCCCGAAGAAAGAACCTGAGGGCCGCTTTTGCGGTCAGGTATCCGGCTGCAGTTCAAGGTCGGCGGATTTTTCTGGTTGATGACGTCTTTACCACCGGTACTACCGTGAGTGAGTGCAGTAGAGTCCTGCTTGCCGCTGGTGCCGTTGAGATCTGCGTGGTGACGGTTGCCCGGGTGGCCGGGTAAAAGTGCAGACATGATTCCCTTCTGGTCACTCGTTTAGAGAGGAGATTGGTACGCACAGAGGGCCATGTTGAGAAATAAAAAAGAGAAAAATGGGCAGCAGACAAAAAGGTTCAGGACTGAGAATTATTCGCTTTTTTTATTTTTCTGGTAATAGGCCCCAAAGGCCAGGTCCAGCCCTAGGACATGGTTTTTTATCCAGGCGCTCAGCTCATTCTGGATAGCGTGAACAACGCTTGGGCTCAGCCCTTTTTGGATGAACTCTTCCTGGATCTCGGCAAAGCGTTGCTTGAAAGAATGATGGGCCTCAAGCTGTTCAGGAAGACCTGGGTAGGATGATTGCTCCATGTATTGCTCTTCCATGGTAAAATGTCTGGTAGCGTAAAATCCCAGTTGGGTCAGGAACTTGTCAATGGCCGCAGGTCTTAGACCTTTGCTGAGAGCTGCGCTTAGTTCATTGTCGCAGAGGAAGAGTTGCCTGTGTTGGGTGTCAATTATGGGGATGCCAATCTTGAATTCATCTTTCCATTGCATAACTATAATCCTTACTCTTGAGGGTTGTGCAAGGGAGATGAACCTCTGTATTTTGCCAGTTCCTCCAGGAGATCAAGGGCCAGCGCTGCACCGGGAAGATTGACTCCCAGATCCTGCTGCAGGCGCAGGGTGATCTGGATTCGTTTGATCTCAATGGCTCCAAAACGCCAGCTTTGCGGAGTGTCTCCGATGGGAGAGATGAGTCCTTCGTCTATCATCTCATGGATCATCTGGGCATTGACTCTGCACAGGGAACAGCACTGGCGCAGGGAAAAAAAGGTGCTTTCGTCAAGGGTTATGCAGGTCACTATGGTATCGGTCATGGTTATACTCCTAACCCTTTGCGTGGGTTTGTCGGCATGAGTCGGGCCATCTCTTCGTAGATTTTTTTCTGGGCCTCAGTCACGGGTTCCGGGGTGATGATGGTCAGGGTGACGTATTGATGGCCCCTGAGGGTAGTGGACGAGAGGCCGCGCCCTTTCAGGCGCAGTTTCTTTCCCGACTGGGAGCCATGTGGAATCTTCAGCTCCACGGTTCCACCCAGGGTCGGCACGGAAACCGTCGCGCCCAGCGCTGCCTCCCAGGGGGTGACCGGTAGGGAGAGGTGGACATCTCGTTTCTCCATGGTGAAGATCCTGTGGGGGGCAAAGGCGATTTCCAGGAAAAGATCGCCAGCGCCGGCCTGACCGCTGCCCTGACCACCCTGGCCTTCAAGCCTGATCTGCTGTCCTTCGATGACTCCTTTGGGGATGGAGAGTGTTATGGCATGAGGGGATGTGGACACATGACCGTTTTGATCGACAACTGGCCGGCTGAGAGTGATGCTCTTCTGGGTGCCCTGATAGCTGTCTTCGAAGTTGATCACGATCTTGGCATGGACATCCTGACCTCGGGCATGAAAGGCACCATGGGAACGAGAGTCAGGTCGGGCATGGGAGGAACCGGTTTGTCTGCCAAAGAGCGATTCGAAAAAGTCACTGAACTGTGAGGCGTCAGCCTGGGTAAAGCCGCCACCGCTGAATTCAAAGCCGGCATCCCAGTTGGGTGGTGGTTTAAAATCCTGACCCGCCTGCCAGTCGCTGCCGAATTTGTCATAGGCCGCCCGTTTTTCCGGGTCCTGGAGGACCTCATAGGCCTCGCCAATTTCCTTGAACTTTTCTTCCGCGTCATGGCTTTTGTTGACATCGGGATGAAGCTTTCTGGCCAGTTTGCGGTATGCCCGTTTGATCTCGTCCTGGGAGGCATCTTTTTTCAGATCCAGGGTCTGGTAATAATCCTTGAATTTCATTATACTGATCCTTACTTGATCCCAAAGGGGTGGTGGTGACAAGAGGTTGGAAGTCCATTTCCTCTCAATTGTATCTTCACTTGACACAACTTTATGTTACCGCATACTATACTTTAAATTAAAGGGAAAAAAACAGTATGAAAGAGATAATTTTTCTCATCGGTTTTCGGGCCGTGGGAAAAACAACGATTGGCAGGGCATTGGCGGATCGTCTCGGTTTTGCCTTTATGGATACTGATCTCCTAATCTGTGAAAAGAAAGGGGTCACGGTGAAGGCCATCGTCCAAGCTGAGGGCTGGGATGGGTTTCGCCGCTGTGAACAGGAGGTCTTGCGGGGGCTTGTTGATCAGAGGCGATGTGTGATTGCCACAGGTGGCGGCGCGGTCCTCCATCAGCATCTGTGGCCGCTTTTAAAGAAACATGGCCATGTGGTCTGGTTGACCGCGGAACCTGATATCATTTGTCAGCGGATACAGGCGGACAGTGCCAGTGATACCCTGCGTCCCTCACTGTCCGGAAAAGCGGTGTGTGCGGAAGTGCGGGAAATACTCGCCCTCAGGGAGCCTTTGTACCGTGAGACCGCCGATATTATTGTTGATACGGGTAAATTAAGCGTACCAGAGATCCTGGATAAAATAATTATGAATTACGAATTATGAATTACGAATTACGAATTATGAATTATGAATTTATAATTGCCAATTCATCCTGCTTTTTAATTCGTAATTGTTATAAGTTGAGAGGGAAAGAGAATGGCAGGAAATACCTTTGGTAAAGTTTTCCGGGTGACTACCTGGGGCGAGTCGCATGGCACGGCAGTGGGTGCAGTGATAGATGGCTGTCCACCAGGAATTATTCTTGATCCCAAAGAGTTACAGCTGGAGATGGATCGAAGGCGGCCAGGACAGGGCGGGGCCTCCAGTCCGCGCCAAGAGCCGGACAGGGTAGAGATCCTCTCCGGGGTTTTTGTCCCTGCAGGCGAGGAGTTGCCGCGCACGACCGGCACTCCCATCTCTCTTGCCATTTATAATAAGGATGCTCATTCAAAATCCTATGACGGGCTGCGGGATATCTTCAGGCCAGGCCATGGCGATGTGACCTATCTTGCAAAATATGGCATTCGGGATCACCGTGGCGGCGGTCGGGCCTCGGCCCGAGAGACAGCGGCCCGCGTGGCAGCAGGCGCAGTTGCCAAGCAGCTCCTGCTCCAACACAAGATCGAGGTCTGCGCCTATACCGTGGCCTTGGGTGGAATCCATGTCCAGCAGCGTGATCTTTCCCTGATTCAGCACAACAGCTACTACTGTCCGGATGCAGAGGCGGCGGTGAAGATGGAGCAGCGGGTGCAGGAGGTTCGCAGTCAGGGGGATACCGTGGGCGGGATCGTCGAGATCGTGGCTTGCTGTCCGGCAGGACTGGGTGAGCCGGTCTTTGACAAGCTTGAGGCCGAGCTGGCCCATGGGCTCATGTCCATTGGTGCGGTCAAGGGGGTGGAGATCGGCGCCGGTTTTACTGTGGCTGAGATGCTTGGTTCGGAGAATAATGATCCCATTGGTCCTTCTGGTTTTCTTTCCAATAATGCCGGGGGAATTTTGGCTGGCATTTCCAGCGGGGCCCCTCTGGTGATCAGGGTGGCGGTCAAACCGATTCCTTCTATCTCCAAGGAGCAGCAGACTGTCAATCTGGCCAATGAGCCGGTGACGATCAAGGTCGGGGGCCGTCATGATATCTCCGCCATCCCCAGGATCATCCCGGTCTGTGAGGCCATGGTTCGTCTTACCCTGGCTGATCATCTGTTGCGGCAGATGGCTGTGGATTGTCAGGAGGGTTGAGTTGCCATGATCAAAAAACGTGAAGTCGCTCTTCACCTAAAACCTTTGTCCGAACGTGAAGCTATCCATACCATCTGGATGCTGGCCCGGGAGTATGGCAATCTGGCCGGGGCCGGCGGAGTCAGGGATGTAGCCCAACAATTGGCCAAGTCCCTGGCCGGCGGGTCCGGCCGTTCAGTAAGTGTAGTCATGCCGCGTTATGGATTTATGGATCCGGCCTCTCTTGGTTTTCTTCCTCTTGCTGATCCCAGGTTCCCTGAACGCTCGCTGCAGTATGAGGTGGATCTGAATTACGCCCATGTGGAGCGTCGGGAAACGATGCGGGTTTGGACCGCCAGGATAGACCGGGTGACCCTGTATCTTCTGGAAGCCGACCGCTTTGCTGACAAAGCGGCTGTTTATGCCTATACGGCGGCAGACGAGGCCGTAAATCCTGCCCATAAGACGGGGGAGGGCCATGGTGATTATTTTGCCATGAATATCCTGCTCCAGAAGGGGGCGCTGGATCTCATGCTGCTGCTTGGTATCTGTCCCGATATCATCCACTGCCATGATGGTCATACTGCGGTGTTGCCTGCGATGATCCGTGAAAACAGCGGAATGCGTCATTTCTTTCGGGGAACGGGGACGGTGGTGACCATCCACAATGCGGGAAAGGGCTATCATCAGGAGGTGGCGGATCTCTCTTTTGCCCGTGCCATCACCGGTTTGCCCTGGAAGGTCATTATGGGCAACTGTCTGGCCGATTGTTTTGATCCCTTTTTAGTGGCTGCCCACTATGCGGTGATGAATACGGTCAGTGAACAGTATGCCCGTGAGCTGCAGGAGACGGATGACGACCGCTTGACCGGCTGGCTTGGCCATACTCTGCTGGAGCGAGGGGTGACATTGAAAGGCGTGACCAATGGTATAGACCCTGCAGAGTTTGATCCGGCAGATCCAGGAAAGAGCGGGATTGATGCCCCTTTCAATCCTATGGCAGACGCAGTGTTGCAGGGAAAGCGGGTCTGTAAGGAGGCTCTGTTGCTGGAACTCTCCCGCGACCGGAGTGTTGGGGGAATTCCCCTTATCGGTTCCCTTGCTTTTCGGCCTGACCTTCCCCTTTTTACCTTTATTGGCCGTCTCAATGAGCAGAAGGGAGTAGGTGTTCTGCTCGCCTCGCTGCGGGCGGTTTTAAAAAAGAATACAGCGTTTCAGTTCCTTTTGCTGGGCATTGGCGGCCATGATGAAGAATGGGAGTTGGCTCGTCTGGCTGATAAGGAGGAAAATCGGGGCCGGGTCTGTATTCTGAAGGGTTTTCATCCAGCCTTGGCCAATCGAATCTATGCGGCGGGTGATTTCTTTCTGATTCCATCCCGCTATGAACCTTGCGGCTTGACTGATTTTATCGCCCAGATTTTTGGTAATCTGCCCATTGTCCATCATGTGGGTGGTCTGGTCAAGGTCCAGGATGGGGAAACCGGTTTTTCCTATATCCAGCATAGTCCGGCGGCATTGACTGAGGCGATACAGCGGGCTATAATCCTCTATTATGAGGATCCCGCCAAGATCAGAGAGATGCAGCGGCAGGCGGTGGTGCGGATTCATGAGAGGCATACCTGGAATATGGTGATGAAACAGTATCTGCAACTGTATAAAGAGGCGAAAAATGGCAATGAACAAGTGTTCATTGATAACTGACAGTTGAGTCAAGGAGGCGGGATATGACGGTAAAAATAGGTATTAATGGTTTTGGGCGTATTGGGAGAAATATTTTTCGGGCGATCAGTAAAGATCCGGAATTCGGTGATATCGAGGTGGTGGCCATTAATGATCTCACGGATAATGCCACCCTTGCTCATCTGCTTCAGTATGATTCGATTATGGGAATCTATGAAAAGAAGGTGGAGAGTGATGAAAATGGAATCATTGTTGATGGTCGTCACATTGCTGTTTCCAGTCATCGTGATCCGATTGATATCCCCTGGGGAAAAATGGGAGTGGAATACGTTGCTGAATGTACAGGGATATTTCGTGACAGCGATTCGCTTAAACGCCATATTGATGCCGGGGCCAGGAAGGTGATCCTCTCTGCTCCAGCCAAGGGTGATGTCAAGACTTTTGTCATGGGGGTTAATGAGGATGAATATGATCCGACCCTGCATCATGTGGTGTCCAATGCCTCCTGTACCACCAACTGTCTGGCGCCTCTGGCCCAGGTCATCCTTGATAATTTTGGTATTAAACGGGGCTTGATGACCACGATTCATGCCTATACGGGTGACCAACGTCTCCTTGATTTTCCGCATTCGGATCTACGCCGGGCCCGGGCTGCCGGGCTGTCAATGATCCCAACCAAAACCGGAGCTGCCGCTGCCGTGGCCCTGGTTATCCCGGCCCTGAAGGGTAAGTTTGATGGTCTGGCAGTACGGGTACCCACCCCTAATGTATCGCTTGTCGATGTGGTGATGGAGGTGGAGAGGGAGACCACGGTTGAGGAGGTGAATCAGGCCTTGAAGCAGGCGGCCAATAAATATCTGGGATATACGGAACTGCCGCTGGTCTCCATCGATTTTCAGGGCGACTCCCATTCATCCATCATTGATGCCCAGTCAACCAAGGTGATCGGGACTACGGTCAAGGTGATGAGTTGGTATGACAATGAGTGGGGCTATTCCAACCGGATGCTGGATCTGATCCTACATATGGAGGCTAATAAGCCATTGTAATTAATCTTAGTATAAATAATTTGTATATTCACTTACTGGGATAAAAAGATGATTCTCCCCCAAAGATGTAGAGAAACAGGATAAGGAATGTTTTTCTTTGCGTCTCTGGTGGAGAAGAAAATACAACCGGGGCAGCAACGAACTGGACAGAGAAGTATGAATAAAACACCAACAGCAGCAGAGATAGAGTCCGATGCTCTCAAGGCCAATCTGGCGGAGACAGCCGCTGCAGCCGGTGAGGTGGTCATCGATTCTGAACTCCAGCTGCTGCTTGATATTGTTTCCGGGTACAAAGGGATTCATTCAACCCTTGAGCATCTGCTTTATGAGATCTGTCATCCCTATCGAAACTGGTCCCTGCTCATCCCTCAACTCCGTAGTTTTTGTCTGAAAAACAGCAGCTATTATCAGCGTCATGCCCAGGGGCCGGAGGCTTTTGCTCTGTTTACGGGGCTTTTTCTCCAGGCCATGGCTGATTCGATGAAAAAGGGAACCTTGCTCATCCAGATCATTGAGGCACAACTGGCCTGGGTGGAGAAGCTGCTCTCGCTCTTTTCCGTTTCCGATCTGCAGCGATTTGGCCCGGTTCTGAATGACTATTTCCAGCGTCTGGCTACCTTTGATCAAAGCGACCCTGCGATCATGATGTATATCACGCAGGGGCAGCACCCCATGAAAAAACTGGCCTTGCGCCTTCTGGCTTTTTCCCGGGATGAAAAGATGATGACGGCAGGCGCGGGCTTTGATTATCGACCTGCCTCTAAACTCATGCGAATTATTTTGAACCGAAATTATAACTATTGGTTGCAGGAAGATGACCCGCTCCCCTGGTTTCTTGGTCGTTGTGGAGTCCTCTGTGAGGACTTCCATTCCGGTCAGCTTTTTGCTGCGATTTCCCATGACAGCATGCACCAGCATAAGGAAAGGCTTGCGGCCATCGATATCGAGACCGATCCCTGCAAGGGTTTGGAGGAGATTCTCAGTCTGCCGGCCCATGTTGATATTGTCCGGCTCTATAAGGAGATTCCTGCCCGTCTGGCCAGGGTTGAGGAGGGTGGAGAAGGGCTTGATGCTGATTCTTCCCTGCCCTTGAACCGTTTTGCCGAGAATCAGAAGTTGTTATTCCTGTTCCGGATCATGGACACCAAGGGGCTCTATCTGATCCATGAGGAGACTCTGCGCGAGATTAATCGCAGTCTGGTGCAGCTGATTCGGCAGCAGAGTTTTGAAGAGATCGAACAGTTTCTGCTCACCACCTTTCAGCTGCTGCGGGCCAATGTTCGTAAATATCCCCATACCTCACTGCAGTGCATCCAGGTGCTTGGCGGCGAGGTCTTTGATCGGGGCAAAAGCAAGATGGTGGAGGCCTTTCTTTGGGAGGTGGTTCGTTTCGGTTTTCAATATGCCAATGTCATGGGCGTCGATGAAGACTGGCAGCCTTTGACCAATCCGGCCCATCTGGCAAATATCCGGGTCTGGCTCCACCTGATCATGCAGGAGCCGAAATGGTGCTCCACCCTTTTTTCGGCGCTGATTATCAATCTGAAACTGACCGGCACCTGTGTCAAGGACACCGATCTTTTTCAGCGGGATATCACCCAGTTGCTCAACCATCCCATCGAACCCATTTATAACCTGGCTAAACAGTTCACCAAACTGATGCCGGTCTTTTTCAATGAGATCGGGGCGGAAGGTGAACTGCGTGATGTGTCCACCGAGCTGGATGAAATCCATAAGCGTCATGATGTGCTCATTCATTTTCTGCGCAAGCAGAGTCATGTCGAGAGCTCCAATCTTATCGTCGGTTTTATTCAGGCCATTTTCCTCTTTTGGAAGACTAAGGATAAGGAATCGCTGCTCCCGTTCCTGCCCGAGGAAGTTTATACGGAAGTTTCCAGCTCCGGCCCTTTTGTTGATGACCAGCATATTCTCTCCCAGCGTATCAGTGAGCAGCTTCATTTCCAGTCCATAAACGATCTCCTCTCCTGGAAGCTCGAGGAACGACAGCAGTATCTTGATGCGCAGACCGATCTGCCGGTGGCTGAAAGGCGGCGTTTTGATCTGCTGGTGCAGATGTTTAAACTGCTGCATCAAAAATATAATCTTGGTTTTCAGGAACTTCGTTCAGATCTGCAGCAAGCGGCCCAGGAAGGATTTCCCGAGATGGAGAAATTGCTGACAGAGCTCGAAAATTGTGATACGGAAGGGTGTCTGGCAGCACTCTTGAATACCTTGGAAGGATTGAAGGAAACCATTCTTTCCCAGGAGCATTTTGCGGCCAAAGAGGACATTTATTATAAGCGTCATATTGCTGTTGATATTCCTTCAGTTTATGGCCGCTATCGTGAGCGCAAGTTCGACAGCTTAGGGCTGACCTTTCGTCTGGAAAATCTGGCCAATATCTATCTGGAAAAATTGCCAGAGACCGTCAACCTTTCCTTCATCACCGAGGTCACCTTTTATCGCATTGTCAAGTGTCTCAAGCTGTACATGCAGGCCCTGCGAGTTGACGGCATCTCCTCACGGCGCCTTGACACTTATATGCTGCTGCTGAACAGCTCTTTGCGGATCAAACGTTTTTCCTATACCCAGTACCTTGATATCTTCCGGGGTCTTTCCGAAGGGGTCAAGGATGTTATTTATTCCTTTTATACCAACATCCATCAGAATAATCTTTCCATCATTATTCCCCAGATCGGTGAGAAGAACCTGCTCACCAAGTATCGTTCCCAGTGGGATGAGCACGATCTGGTGAACACGGTTCACCGTCTGTCGGAATCCTTCCTCCGCGATCTGATCTCTTCCACCTTCGGCTTGCAGCATCTGGATAATTTCATCACCAGGATTATCGGGACCCTGGAGATCCAGAAAAATATGCTTGATCAGCGGATGCTTGATCTACTTATGACCTATAATCCGGAAAAGGCCATCTCCCTGCTCCACCGGGTGACTCCCTACACCCATGACCTGATCCATCTGGGTAACAAGGGCTTTAATCTGGTTACCCTGTATGAAGATAATAAACCGGTGCCGCCCGCCTTTATTATCACCACCGAGGTTTTTCGCTGCCGGGAGGTCATTTATGGCCTTTCCAAGGCCAGAGACGAATTCATGCATCGAATCCGTACGGCACTCGATGAGATTGAGGAGCAGACAGGTAAGGTCTTTGGCTCATCGGAGCGGCCATTGCTTCTCTCCATTCGCAGTGGGGCAGCAGTCTCCATGCCGGGTATGATGGCCACGATCCATAATGTGGGGCTCAATGAGGAGATCATCGAAGAGTATGTGCGCGCCCATGGTGAAAAATATCTAACCTGGGACAACTACCGGCGCTTTCTTCAATCCTGGGCCATGACCTCCGGGATGCAGCGGGAGGATTTTCAAGATCTGATGAACCGGGCCAAGGCCAGGCATGGGGTGAACCTGAAGAGGGAGTTTACGCCGGAACAGATGCGGGAGCTGGCCCTTGAGTATCAACAGCGGGTGCGCAGACAGGGTTTGGGGATCCCTGAAGATCCCTGGCTGCAACTGGTGAATGCGGTGACCATGGTCCTTGATTCATGGCAGACGGTCAAGGCAGCTGATTATCGGAGGATCATGGATGTTTCCGATGCCTGGGGAACGGCGGTTATCGTCCAGGCCATGGTCTTTGGAAATCGCAGCGATAGTGCGGGCTCCGGGGTGCTGTTTACATCTCATCCGTATCGCAAGGTGCAGCGGGTGGCCCTGTGGGGCGATTATGCCTACGGTGATCAGGGCGAGGATATCGTTTCGGGTTTGGTCACCAGTCTTCCGGTCTCGGTGGAGCAGGCCGAGCTTGATGGCCGCTCTGTGGATGAGACTCTGGAGAGGCGTTTTCCCTTGATATATGAACGTCTGCTCGCTATCTCCAGGGATCTGGTCTATGAGAAGCGTTGGGATCCGCAGGAGATTGAATTCACCTTTGAGGGGCCGGAGCCTGAGCGGCTCTTTCTATTGCAGACCCGTGATATGATTACCATTAAGAAGAAGGAACATTTTAACGTCTTTGCTGAGACAGCGGAACTTGAGCGTTCTTTCCTTGGTAAGGGAATCGGGGTCTCAGGGTCCGCCTTGGCTGGACGCGCGGTCTTTACCGAGGAGAATATTCTGGAGTTGCGGGTCACAGATCCCCAGATGCCTTTGATCCTGATCCGCCAAGATACAGTACCCGAGGATATCAAAGTCATTGATATGGCGGAAGGACTGCTGACCTCCCGCGGCGGCCAGACCTCGCACGCCTCGGTGGTGGCCGTCCGCCTTGAGAAGACCTGTGTCGTCGGCTGCAAACAGCTGAAGGTTTATGAGGCTGGAGAATATTGTGAGATCGGCACCCAGGTAATTCGTTTCGGCGATCCCGTATCCATTGATGGCCGCAAGGGGCTGCTTCTGGCAGGAATGCACCCTATTCAGGAAGAGATGCATATATTGCCGCTGTAATCTTTCGATCCAATAGTTTTAAAAAAGTTATCCAGGAGGGGAGTCTATGCTATTCAAGGTTTTTCCAGCGGCTGAGCTGATTCGTCTCTTTGAACTCCTGGCGGCAGACAGGATTGTCGGACCGGTGAAAAAGGGGGAAGATCGGTATGGACGTTCCCTCTATGATTTTGATGTGGTGCATGATTTTTCGGATCTGCACCTTGACTACGAACAGACCATCCATTCGGCCAAGAATTACTTTCTTCCCTATCGTGAGGATCTCTGCACCTTTACCTTCCAGGATGACGGGAGTGGTGACGGAGGCGACTGGCACAAGGAGGTTGATTACGGGGTCTATGCACCGCTGGTTCTTTTTGGTCTGCATCCCTGTGATATCAATGCCTTGAATAAACTGGACAAGGTTCTGCTCGGAGGCCGCTATCCCAATCCATTTTATGGGGAGAAGAGGGCCAACATGTTTATTGTCGGTCATTCCTGCAGCCCGCAGCCCTTCTGTTTCTGTAAGTCCATGGGGACGGACTCGGCCATTCGAGGCTTTGACCTCTTTCTCACCCGCATGGATGATCTTTATTTTGCCGAGATCCTTTCACCCCGAGCTTTTCACCTGCTTGAGCAGATTGATTGCCACGACCCCGACAGCAGCGAGCATCGTCATTATATGGATATCATGGAGGCAAGGGAATCTCTGTTTATCGCCCATGTCGATACCTCAGATCTGACCAAAATCCTTGATCTGGAGTTTCAGGCCTCAGTCTGGGAGGAGTGGGGGCAAAAATGTCTCTCCTGCGGGACCTGCGCTCAGGTCTGTCCCACCTGCTACTGTTATGGGGTGGAAGAACGGGTGGATATGGATTTTACCCGTGCCTATAAGGAGAAACAGCTCTATTCCTGTAACCTTCTCGATTTCGCCTCAGTTGCGGGCGGCCATAATTTCCGGCCTGAGAGCCATACCAGACTGAAGTATCGTTACTACCATAAGCACCGGGGTTTTGTGGAGGCCTTTGAAGAGTCCTTGTGTGTGGGTTGCGGTCGCTGCGGTCAGTCCTGTCTGGCGCGGATCACGGTACCGGAGGTGATTGCCAGTGTCCGGGCCTCTAAGGAGTAAAATGATGAATACGAACCTTGAATGTGTCCAGCCTGTTTCCGGTGAGGAGTTTGAGTATTCCTATAAGGCTGAGATTACCAATGTCTATCCCCTCACCAGGATGGAAAAACTCTATCAGATCCAGCTTGTTGACCCAATGGAGCGTGAGCGGTTCATCTTCAGGCCGGGGCAGTTTGTTATGCTGGAACTGCCGGGCATCGGGGAGGCCCCATTTTCCATCACCTCCTCTCCTGTCCGTCACGGTGATCTTGAACTGTGCATCAGGGCGGTTGGCAATATGACCAAGTTTCTCGATAGGGTGGGACGGGGAACCAGGGTCGGGATCAGCGGCCCATTCGGCACCCATTTCCCCGTGGAGAAGATGGAAGGAGAGGATATCCTTCTTATTGCCGGAGGACTTGGGATTGCACCGCTACGCTCTCCCATCCTGGCGGTGCTGGAAACACGCAGTCGTTATGGTCAGGTGGACATCATTTACGGGGCGCGCCGGCCTTCTGAATTACTTTTTGATTATGAGTATGCCATGTGGCGTCAATTTGACGTGGGGCTTGATATCATTGTTGATCAGGCAGAGCCGGGATGGCAGGGGCCGGTGGGGCTGATTACCGAGATTCTGAAGGAGCGTATTGCCAAGGGGCAGACTGATCGCTTCCGGGAGGGGACCAGCGCCATTGTCTGCGGCCCGCCGGTCATGTTTCGTTTTGTCTGTGATCTGTTGATAGCCGCCCAGGTACCGGTGGAAAAGATCTTTGTCTCGCTGGAACGGAGGATGCACTGTGGTCGGGGCAAGTGTTGCCGTTGTAATATAGGCTCCACCTATACCTGTCTTGATGGTCCGGTCTTTGATTACTGGTCGGTGTTGAATCTGAAAGAGGCTATTTAGGTACCGTTACTCCTGAGAGCAAGGTCTTTTTCTTGCTCTCAGGAGTGTACGCACCTTATGCCGCTTTCCAAGAACAGCCAGTCTCTTCCGGCTGTTTTCGGGAGTGGCGTCTTGCGGATAACAATATGTAGCTTGCTGTTAATGATCGATATTGAATCCTATACATTATTATTGAATCAGGTACTTGAAATGACAGAACAAAAGGCATTTCTTGGCGTTCCGCTTACCAGGCCGAAAGTAGCATTTTTTGAGTTGAGTTCTTGTGAGGGCTGCCAACTGCAACTGCTCAATAACGAGGCGACCCTGCTCGATTTTCTTTCTCTGGTGGAGATCGTCCGTTTTCGTGAGGGGATGAAGGAGGCGGGTGATGATTATGAGATCGCTTTTGTCGAGGGCTCCATTACCCGGATGGATGAAGAGGAACTGCTCAGGGTAATTCGGAGTCAGGCGAGGATTGTGGTGGCCTTGGGCAGTTGTGCCTGCTTTGGCGGGGTCAACCAGTTGAAGAACCGTTTCAATGATCTTGAGTGGGTGAAAAAAGAGGTTTATGGCTCTTTTCCCATTGAGACCCAGGAAGTAAAACCCATTTCTGCGGTCATTAAGGTGGATCTGGAGATTTATGGCTGTCCGATCAAGAAGGAGGAGGTTGAACGGATTGTTACCGCTCTGGTGCTTGGCGAGCAGGTTCATCATCCTCAATATCCGGTGTGCATGGAGTGCAAGGCCCGCGAAAACATCTGTCTCTTTGACTTGGGCGAACCTTGTCTTGGTCCGGTGACCAGGGCTGGCTGCGCTGCATGGTGTCCTTCTAACCGCCTGGGTTGCTGGGGTTGCCGGGGGCCTGCACCTGAGGCGAATCTGGCCCAGTTACAGATCATCATGGAGGAAAGGGGTGTTTCCCGGGAGCGGATGATTGATCGGCTGGAATGTTTTGGTGGCTTTGCCGGTTTTGTCGCCGAGGTCAAGGGAAAGAAAGGTGAGTCAATATGAAGATCTCCTGTGATATTGATATTAAGCATCTGACCAGAGTGGAAGGGCATGGTAATATCCGCATTATCATTGAGAACGGGCAGGTGCGGGAGGCCCGTTGGGAGGTGGTGGAAACCCCACGTTTTTTTGAAGCCATATTGGTTGGGAAGCTTTTTGAGAATGCGCCGTATCTTTGCGGCCGGATCTGCGGGATTTGTTCCATCGGCCATACCCTGGCCTCGATCCGGGCCGTGGAAAACGGTTTTGGGATCAGACCGACCCTGCAAACACAACGGTTGCGGCTGCTGCTTAAGCATATGGAGACCCTGCAGAGCCATATCCTCCATATCTATTTCCTGACGGCCCCTGATTATCTGGGCGTTGGTAGTGTCCTTCCTCTGGTCCAGAGCCATCCGGAAGTGGTGCAGCAGGCTCTCCGCCTTAAACTCCTGGCCAACGATATCTGTGATGAGGTGGGTGGTCGCAGGCTGCATCCCACTCGCACCGTGGTTGGCGGTTTTACCATGTTGCCTGATCGCTATCGGTTGGGGCAGTTCCGGCAACGCTTGCAGGCATCCCTTGCTGATCTTACGGCCAGCGTGGATCTGTTTGCGACTTTTTCCATCCCTGATTTTCAACGTGAGACTGAGTTTGTGTCCTTACAGGGCGATGGTGATTATCCCTTTATCGGTGGTAATCTCATCTCGACTGATGGAGTGGTGAAGCAGGAGCAGGAGTACGCAGCCATGACTAATGAATATATGGCCGACTATTCCACCTCAAAACTGAGCCGTCTGTCACGAAAATCTTTCGCCGTGGGTGCGCTTGCCCGGATAAATAATAATTTTGCCGGATTGCTGCCTCAGGCCAGGGCCATTGCCGAGGAGCTTGGCCTTGTGCCGGTGCTACATAATCCCTACATGAATGTAGTCGCGCAACTGGTGGAATGTGTGCAGGTGGTGCTGGAATCAATGCAGTTGATCGACGATCTGCTGGCCGAGCCGTGGCAGGAGCACCGGCAGCCGGTTGAGCCCCGGGAAGGGATCGGAGTGGCGGCGGTGGAGGTTCCTCGGGGAATCCTCTATCACTGTCTGCATCTTGATGCAGCGGGCAGGATTGTCAAGGCAGATTGTGTGATTCCCACCAGTCAGAATCACGCCAATATCTTCCATGATATTGAAGAACTTGCCCTGTTTTGTGCTGGGCAGGGAAAAAGTGACAAAGAGATTGAGCTGCTGGCGGAGATGCTCGTGCGGGCTTATGACCCGTGTATCTCGTGCTCAGTACACTGATTCCAGCTTGCAGAGGAGATGTTCGTGTGGAAAAACAATATTCTACACGAACAGTGGATGTGGCGATTATTTTGCAGAACAGCAGCTGCGTGTCTCGGCGACTCCCAGGGCTTTCAGAATCATAGCCAGAGGGCAGAATTTGGTGAATCCGAACTGGAAGAGATTGGCTCCTACAAAGGCAGTGAAAAAGAGCCAGTGGGGATGGTGAAAGAAAGGGCTTGCCTCAACCCCCAGGGCCAGAGAGAGGAGGATGAAAAATCCGGCGATGGTATGAACCCAGTCTGTGATGATCATGCTGTTTTCCTTTATGACTATTAAGTTGAAAAGAGAGGACGGTATTTTTGTTTGCGTGCTTTGTCATAGATATCATTTATGACTTTTAAAAATATTACCTCTATAGAGGATTGTCCACTAGGTATATTCAATAATACGCCTTCCCACTCTTTTTTTCTTCTTTCTATTCACCCTCCAGCGCTTCCCGTACCTTGATGGCCAAGTCATTTGTGGAGAATGGCTTCTGGATGAAGTTCGCGCTTTCGTTCAATATGCCATTGTGGGCGATGATGTCGGCCGTATATCCCGACATGAACAGAATTTTGAGTTCCGGATAGAGGTCCTGCAGGTTTTCGGCCTGATAGTCATTGACGAGAATTGGTTTCAGCTGCCGTACCACCTCTCCCCATAGGCCGCAGGTGTCAAGTTGATAACAGGTCTTCGGCTCGACAATGGTGCACTCCTGCATTACTTCCCGGGACCAGCTGTTAAGGGTAAACTCTCGTTTGTCCTCATTGTAATAATAGATATAGCCGATCTTGCTGCCGGTAAGGTGATAGCCTGGTCCAGAGCATAGTCTAGACAGGGTGAATTTATCCTAACTCGCTTACAAAACAATATCGACAAGTTGCATTATATCCTGGACAACACCTCCCACAACTGATAGAAGATTCATATTACAAATATGAGGGAGGAGTTACTTTGAATGTGAACCATGTCATAGTTCGTCCTGTGCAATCTTCAGAAGAGCCACTGTTTCAAAAACTTATGCAGGCGCATCACT
>Ga0180732_1000592_pt1 | contig 28905 bp, 26 predicted proteins | sample KR11_01MetaG_FD_148674 | JGI IMG/M metagenome (GOLD analysis project Ga0180732, IMG submission 148674) | Groundwater microbial communities from the Olkiluoto Island deep subsurface site, Finland - KR11_0.1 MetaG | ecosystem: Environmental > Aquatic > Deep subsurface > Groundwater | place... | reverse complement strand
ACAATAAACTTATTCAAAATATAAAAGAATGGTTGAAGAGTTATTATGATATTGATAGTAAAATTACAGTCAAGGCATCTATCGAAAGGGTTATTAATGGTAGAACATGTAGATTTAAGAAAGATGTTTACATATTAATATTACATAATAAAAGAAATATATTAACATTTTTTAAGTGTATAGGTACATTAATACCTAGAAAAACATGGAGGTTGAATAATATGGTTGAGGGTCATTGTATGAAATGTAAGGAAAAAAGAGAAATGAAAGACGTTGAAAACGTAGTAATGAAAAATGGTATGAAGGCTGCAAAAGGAAAATGTTCAGTTTGCGGGACCAATATGTATAGAATTTTGGGAAAGGCATGAGAAAATACTTTCCTGTTCCTATTCTTTTGTTTTTGTTAGGTCTAACAATTACTTATGCAGTTTTAACAATGCCAAGTGAAGGATATGTTGAAGCTAATGTGTTTGAATTGGAAGGAAATATTGTCATAGTTGGTTATGATTGTAAAGCAATAGTAGCTGAAACATCTCCTGAAAGAGCTTTGTCTATACAACTTGGAATAGAAGGTAAGATTGATGGAAGACCAACTACTCATGATACGTTTGTAGAAGTTCTAAAAAGTTATAATATTACTTTAGAGTCTGTAAGATTTACTAAATATCAAGACGAATTTTATTATTCTGATCTAATTTTTAATAATGGTAAAAAGATACTTGAACTAGATGCTATGCCATCTGATGCTTTAGCACTTGCAGTTAGATTAGATGCTCCGATTTACATAAATAAGACACTTTTGAATGAAGTTGGACTTGACATTTGTCAATAGAAAGCCTTAAATATGTAGAAACTAATAAAAAATAAAAGATTTATACGAGCAGTTCGTATAACTATATGTGATATAATGGGCTCAAAAATAAAATTTATTATTCCTGCATTTGTTTTAATCTTTTGTTTAATATCTTTTAGTGGATTTGCAACTGATTTAACGGTTATTCCAAACTCACTTTCAATTGATCAAACAAATTTAACTGGAATGAATGAACCCAGAACAGTATCGTTTATGATTCATAATCCATTGGGGGGTATGGCTGATATTTATAATGTAACACATTCTTTCACTTTGAATCATACGATAAATACTACTAGCCAATATATGGAATTCACACATGAACTTGATAATACTACAGATATTTTAGCAGAATCAAATCAAACATTTGAAATAGAAATTGCAGTTGATGGTACAAAGGCAAGTACACTTGGAACATATTCGGGGTGGATAAGGTTTAATGATAATTCGGCTCTTTATGAAATACCAATTTCTGTAAATTTAGTTGATACAGTAAATATGACAGTTTTGAATGCAAGAGATGAAGCATATAGCGATGTTGTTCAGTCAGAAAGTGTTTTGAAGATTAATGTTACACCAAGTTATTGGAATGAGGACAATGAACTTATTTCAGATTTAGATGATACAAATTTTACAGTTTCAATTTTACATATTAATAATAGCGTTTTAAGAAATGATAATGATAGTGCTTCATTGAATGTGATATCTGTAATAGAATATGCAGATTATTATGAATTAACAACAGAAGCATTGCCAGACATATTACTTGGTGGAAATTATAGTGTAAATGTTTCATTAGCACATCCAACTTTTACAGGTTTAGATACATCTTATAACGAATTTGCAATTGATCAGACAACATTAAAAATAATTGTAGATAGTTGTGAAGGCGGTTCATTGTATAATAGGAATTCAATTGTTTGTAAATTCAGTGTGGTAAATTATGGTTATAAAGCATCATCAATAATTACTATGAATTTTACACCAGAATCATGTTTAAGCGTTTCAGAAATAAGTGTAAATGTTAGTGATTCTATTGATAGTTTCGAAATGTACTCAAATAGTACAACAGTTACTGGTGCTGTTGATGGAACATGTAATTTGAATATAAGCGGTTATAGTTCAGATGCAACAGATAGATGGGATAAACAAAGTACTGATAGATCATTTACGATTTCAACATATGTAGCACCAGTAGTAACACCACCTCCTATTGTTATAATTACGGGTAGTCCGGGTGGGGGAGACAATGAAAATCTTGGTCTTTCACGTAAATTAGAACTAACAAGCCCAGATACATTTACAATTGAGCAAGGAAAAAGTACAACAAAAACAATTGAAGTAAAAAATTCTGGAGCATTCCAAGAATATGGAGTAAAAATTTCAATATCTGGAATACCTTCGTCTTTTGGTATATGATTGAAACAGGAGAACAAAATATTGCAGTAACAATGAAAAAAGAATATAAAGTTTTAATTAAAGCACCAGCAGATGCTGAGCCAAAAACATATACAATTACATTTAAAGCATCAAATGCACAAACAGAAATAACAAGTACAACAACAATGAAAGTAATGCCATCAGAAGATACAAAAGTAGAGATAGCTGCAAATTATGTTAACTATTCAAGTTGGTTTGATAATGTGATGAGAGCTTATAATTCAACAAATCTTGATGAAGAAAATACAACAGTTGTTAATGACATGTTAAGCCAGATTACAGGTTTACTAATTAAAGCAGATTCACATATTAAATTAGGTGAGTACTTTGAAGCATATGATTCACTTTCAGAAGCAAGAACATTATTAATGGAAGCAGAAAATATAGTTGGTGTACAAGAATCTGGAATTGAGTTTCTTAATGAAGGAAGATTGATGGTAGTAACAGTTTTAGTAGTTCTTATAGCACTTGGAGCTGGACTTTATTTTGCAAATAAATCTGGAAAGATTAATTTAAAAATGCCAAGTCTTCCAGGTAAGATGAATAAAACTAGAAGTTTTGGCGGAGAATCTAATACAGGTTTGAAGATAAAACAAAAACATGCTGGACTTAAATTAAAAGTAGAAGAGTTTAGAAAAGGTCTTAAGAAAAAGAAAGAAACGATTAAGAAAGGAAATTTCAAACTTCCACAATTAAGATCAAGTGAATAAAATTCTACATCTTTTTATATTTGATTATTGTTAAATATAGTTATGGGCGGGTAGTCCAGCCCGGTCAAGACACTACCCTTACATCTTTTTTCGACAATTTTGTTTAGAAAAGTTGGATAGGTAGGGATCGAGAGTTCAAATCTCTCCCCGCCCACCATTGTGATTTTATGAATTTAGATGATATCGTTATTCAAATTAAGAAAGATTGGGATGTAGATAAATATCCAGAAGATTGGAATTTTATTATTGAAACAGATGATAAACTAAAAGCTAAAGCTACTGAACAGTTTTTAAAAGAAAATAGAGGATTGATTTTTAAAAATTCTAATGAAGTTAAAAAAATATATTTAGCGTGTTTTCCAAGTACTCAAGTATTGAAAGAGATTTCAAAAGATTCATTACTTATAACACATCATCCATTTGATTGGAATGGTATTGGAATGGGTTTTAAAACTTATAGTGATGAAGATTATAAAATTATGGAAGAGAATGGAATTTCATTGATGTTTATGCATGTTTCTTGGGATGCAGTAAGAAATGAAAAAGATAGAGTATCAACTGGATATGGAACTGCAAAAATTTTGAACATGAGTGTTCGGGGGGAATTTCAAGAATATCACGGGGCATTGGTTTCAGTATACGGAGCATTGCCATTAAAAACAATTGATGAGCTTGTAAAATATATACAGGAAAAACTTGGAAACAATTCGCTTAATGTTTTTAGATTTGGTTCAAATGAATCTGGTTTAGTAGGTTTGGTTCCAGGTGGTGGAAATGATGTTGATATGTTACAGGAAGCACACAAACTTGGAATCAGAACTTATATAACAGGGTGTACTAACAAATGTCAGCATCCATATTCTGTGAGTAAATCAAAAGAATTTTTGAAAAAAGCTAAAGAATATAAAATAAATATTATTGGTGCTAGTCATTATTTAACAGAAAAATGGGCAATGCAGCAATCTGTTTCATATTTTAAGAAGTTTAATTTTCCTGTAAAGTTTATAGAGAATATTGAACAAATGAAAATATTAGATTAAAGGTGATTCTTATGAAAACAGAAACAGCAATTGATATAAAAGAAATTATTCGAGATTTAGTTGATGGATTGGATATGAAACATATAGATGTTAATCGATTGGTTTGTTATCGATCGTTTAAAACAACAACTAATGCAATTGCAAGAATATGGTCTTTACCAAATCTTTGGCAGAAAGCTTTAGATGTAAAAGCACATTATATTATAGAAGTTGTGTCAGAAAACTATGATCATCTAAATCAAACAGATAAAGAAAAAACAATTCTTCATGAATTATGTCATATTCCTAAAAACTTTTCAGGTTCAGTTCTTAATCATAAACGATCTGTCTTTGATGGAAAAGGTGGACATAAAAAAGTTATGATAAATCAGAAGTCTGTTGATAAATTATATAAAGATTATTTGCGGGCTCGTGATCTAGTTCAGTAATAAATATTATTATAGTGGATTTCGAGGCCACACATCAAAAGATAATATTATCTATAGTCTATATAAATATACATATTTATATATTGTAAATTACAATATTTGTATATGACAAAAATTGAAACAGTGACAAAAGAGACGCTGATAAACATTAACAAAAAATTCACAGATGACGGAATAAGAAGCGAATCTGAAATTGATTTCATTATTTATAAGACAGGATTTACGAGAGGAATAAATAACAAAGCAGCAATTCTTTTGTTAGAGACAGTAAGAAGGCATCCATTTGTGGACGGAAATAAAAGAACAGCATTTGATGCAATGATGACATTTTTGGAGCTAAATGGTAAAAAATTGGATGTTGGAGACACATCAAAAATCAATGTAACTTTTTGGTCTGTAAAACCAAAAACAAATGTAAAAGATATTGCATTATGGATAGCAAATCATACGAGGTGGTAAGATGGTTGAAATGATAAAAATACCAGGTAGAAAGAAGCCAGTAAGAGCGGCGACGTGGAAAGAGGCAAAACCAATAGCTGAAAGAATAATCAGGGAAAATAAAAGGTTTTTTGAAGAATTGAGTGAAATGTAAAAATAATAATATATAGCTAATTCGGGGTCCACCACTATTAAATATAAGCTTAATTAAATTCTATTATGGTAAAAAAGAAGAATGGTCTTAAAGATCTTCCGCATAAAAAATTAACTCTTGGTCAAAGAGCAGCAGATAAATTAACTCAAGTTGCTGGAAGCTGGGGATTTATATTTTCTGTATTAATATTCATAGCAGTTTGGGTAGCACTAAACATAACTGCATTTATTGGAAGATGGGATCCATGGCCATTTATTCTTTTGAATTTATTCTTAAGTTGTTTAGCAGCTTTGCAAGCACCAGTTATTTTAATGAGTCAAAACCGATCAAATGAAAAAGACAGAAGAAGAGTAGAATATGATTATATCATAGATAGAAAAACTCATCATGAACTTCAGGAAATAAAGAAAGAACTTAAATTAATGAAAAGATTGCTAAGGAAGTAATTAAATTTTATATCTTAATAGTCCAGCGATTCCACCAAGATTTAATAATTTTTCACCTGCTTGATGACGGCTTGAGATTATCATAACTTTTGATTTTAATTTATCAGCTAATTCCATTAAATCTTCCATCTCTCTTACTTTCATATCAGAAATTAATAATATTTCAATTGCTCCTACTTCTATTGCTGATTTGGTTTCATTAACTCCATAAACAGCTTTGCCATCTTTCATAATCTCTGCTAATAGTTTTTCTACAATTAATGTTTCTTCAGTTATTCTTGAACTAATAACTACTTTTTCAATTGTTCCTCTATTGATTAATTCTTGAAGTCCAACTTCACCAGAGTGTGAAACAGAATCGGTCATAATTTTTATTTTTAGATGTTTAACTAAATTTTCTTTTGCAAATCCTGGACCTGCAACTATTACTTTCATTTCAGCTTTGTTTAATTCAGTTGCGATTTTAGAATAATATTCTGGTGCTTTTTGTTCAACTGACTTTCCTACTCCTCCACTAAAATGTCCAAGATGTGAAGTTTTAGAACCAACTTCATATAGATCAGCTTCTCTTTCATCAAGAATACATATTAAAACAGGTTCTTGTTTTTTCTTAGCAATTTTAATTTTATTTAATTCCCAAGCTTTCCAATCTTTTTTTATTTCTAAATACATTCCAGGTTCAATTCCTAAAGTATGATGACCTTTTTCTATATCTTCAGGTGCTTCTGCTATTCTTCCACCAAGTCTTAACTTATCTGATAATTCAACTTTGTCTACAATAATAGTAAGTATAACTGTACGTTTACCAACCTTTACTTTTTCATCTCCACGTTTAACTTGTATTGATCTTTGTGTTTTTGATTTAACAAGTGATCCAGGAGTTATAATGTCTTTAAGGAGAAACAGGTCGTCCATGTTTTCTGGAGTTATTCTTCCAACGTCTGTTTTTGGATCAAAGCTTGATTTCATGGTAATAATAAGGTTTATTATTTAATAAATAGAACTTATTGGTATGGGAATAGTAGTTTCGGAAAAACACGTAGACAAAACAGGTAAGACATATATTGTTGAAAAAAGAGAGCGCGTGAATCAAATAACCATTGGGGAAGGATCGTTAAAAAGAATTATATTACATGCTAGAAGTTTTATTGAATATGATTTAATTGAAAAGGATACTGGAAAAGCAATTGGTGTTGTTTGTTTTGATAGTGCAACAGGAGAAGCATTTAATTTAAATGTTGATAAGAGATATAGGGGTCTTGGTTTAGGCGATTTTCTTCAAGGAGCTTTAGAAACCGATGCACAGCAAAGCGGATTTAAAGAGATATGGGGTGAATCTGCTCCAGAGGCATTAAAGTTTCATTTGAGGAGAAATTATGCTGAAGTTGGTCCAGGTCTAAAAGGTAGAATATTGGTTAAGAAGAATTTGAGTTCAAATGAATCTACTGATGAAGAAAGAGACGATGTTTCAGAAAAAGAAAAACAAGATAGTGGAACACGTCATTTGAAAGAGTTAGAACAAGAAGGTTTTAATGAAGTAATGGATGCAAATTATTCAAATTTGGCAAAATTGTTAGTTGGGCTTGCAACTAAAACGAAACATATTTTTACAAATGATACTTTGGTTCTTTATCTTGAAAGATCATCGAGATCAGTTTCTTTATTATATGAATATGCATTAAAGAGGACTGGGGCTACACTTCCAAGTACCAGATATTATATTAAGCCTTTATCTTCTGGAGAGATAGATGTAGAACAACTTGCTAGCCATATAGTATCAAATTATCAGAAACCAAGAGACAATACGGTAATATTATTTGATTCATTTACATTTGGTGGACGGACTTTTGGCAAAGTTAAAAAAGCACTTGAAATTGCATTTCCAGGAATAAAAGTAATTACAGTGAGTTTTTGTAAAGACAGAAGTAATGTTAATGTAGATTTTTATATGGATCCTATTACATTAATTGATCCAGATGAGCCAGATAGTGAAGTGGGGAAAAGTCTTCAGGAATACCTTGATCGAATGAAACCCCATCCGATAACGCTGGGTTTACAAAAAGGTCCCGTATATGAATTAAATGTTTCTAAACAATTACTTCCTATATATTTAGAACATATAAGAAAAGGTAAAGAAGCAATAGATAAACTTCTTTTATCTAATAATATTAAACCTAAAATAGATTTAGTCGGGGAATCACATCCATCAAATACTATAGATATTATAACTGAAAATGCAAATAAGTTTTTTAATGGGGAGATTTCTGAAAGCTTATTTCAAAAAGTTAAAATGCTTGGAACTAAACACTTACAAGTAGCATACACAATATATTCTGTAGCGAATCAGAAGATAGAGAAATCTGGTATGTCTTATGATGTTCTTTTTCAGGAATTTGGCAGCGATTTTCAAGGAGTTTTAGAAAATTTGTATGCTGGCAAAATAAGTTTAGAACAATTCCAAGAATATTACACCGATTATGAAAGCGCAATACAGCATTTTTCTAAGTTTGATTCATATCTTGTAAAAATTGTTAAAGATATTAGAGACACCGAGCTTTTACTTTTTCGTCGGGCCAAAAAAATGTATGCTATTGATTTGTGGGATTTTCAGAGAGATCGTGTTGATAATAATATTGAAAGAGAAAATAACATGGCAATAACCATTTCTGAATATATTGAAAAAAATCCAATTCAACACGGTCTTGTTATTGTTGGGAATGAACATGTTCACAGACTTGCTGAAAGATTAAATAAAATGGGATTTGAAGCAAATGTAATTTCTTATGTAACCAAGGAAATGAATGAAATGGTTACGAGTGGAACTAAATCATCAAAACTGGAAAGTTTAAAATCGAATATTCAATTAGAGCCGGAAGAAAAATTTGTATCTGAACTTCCATTAGAAACCCCCGATTTTATTGAATATTTGAAAAGTCAGTTTAATAAACATAGTCAAAACATTGAATCATTAAAAGAAGATATGTATAACTATCTTTTAAAAATTAGTCCGTCTGATGAGAACGCAGCTTCAATCTGTAAACACATTGTTGATCAGATGGAGTTGAGACATTTTATTAATCTAGAAGCAGAAATTTATACAAAAACATCTGCAGTTTATGTGAATAACACACAAGCTAAAATTGCTGGGCAGTTTAATGAAATAGATCTTATAAACTGGTTAGCAAGACATAGGATAATAGATGATAAAATAAAGCAATATTTTGAACAATGATTTATTAAAACTCTGTAATTATAATGCGAAAAATCATATGAAGGTTTGCAACACCAGCGCAAAAATTTATAGCAAATCGTATAATAATCATTCTATTATAATCGAAAGATTTATATATAACATTCGACTATAATTTGATTTATTAATATAAAATCATATTAATCATACTAATGAACAATATTCATTAAAAGTGTTCAGTGTACTGAAAGCTTTATAAATGTCAAATATCATAGTATCTGTATGGTATCGACAAAAGAAAAACTAACAGGACTATTTTATGAATTTAAGGAATTAGAACTAGAAACAGGCATAGAAAGAGATATAACTTCAAAAATAAATGAGTTTCTCAATAAGCGTCATATACTTGCTATAACAGGAGTAAGAAGATCAGGTAAAACAACAATAATGTATCAGTTAATGGATTATTTAATTAAATCTAAAATTCCAAAAGAAAATATAATTTATTTTAATTTTGATAATAAAAAATTATATCCATTAAACGGAGATGAGCTTGATATATTTCTTGATACATATATGGAAGAATTCTCAATATCAAAGAAACATCAGATTTATTTATTTTTAGATGAAATCCAAAACATACCAGATTGGGAAAGATGGATAAAGGGAATTTATGACACAAAAACAAATATTAAATTTATAGTATCTGGATCATCAGCAACACTCTTAAGTTCTGAATTAAGCACATTATTGACAGGTAGGAATTTAAAATTTGAAGTATTCCCATTTAGCTTTTTAGAATACCTGAGATATAAAAAATTCATTTATAAATCATTAAATGAATTAAAATTCTCTTCCAAAAAAATACCACTAAAAAAACTATTTAAAGAATATGTAGAATATGGCGGATTCCCAGAAGTATTTGACTATAAAAAAAAGAAATATTTATTACAGAATTATTATGAGGATATAATTCTAAAAGATGTTGTAAAAAGATTTGAGATAAAATCCTCTAAAACAATAGAAGATTTAGCTTCTGTATTAATGGCTAACATATCAAATCTTATAAGTTATAATAAATTGAAAGATACTTTAGATTGTTCAGTAAATACTGTTAAAGATTATATGAAATATTTAGAAACAGCATACTTATTTTTTGAAATGAATATTTTCACATATTCAATGAAAAAACAGATTGTAAACCCAAGAAAGGTTTATTGTATAGATACTGGTTTAAGAAATGTTGTTTCATTTAAATTTTCAGAAGATATTGGCAGAATAGCTGAGAATATTGTATTTGTTGAATTAAAGAGAAGAGATAAAGAAATATTTTACTGGAAAAATAAAAATGAAGTGGATTTTCTTGTAAAAGAAGGTTTAAAACCTAAGCAACTGATACAGGTTTGCTGGGATGTAAGTGATAAGAAAACAAAGCAAAGAGAAATAGAAGGCCTATTGGAAGCAATGAAAAAACTCAAGTTAAGGAAAGGTTTGATTATAACAGATGATTATGAGAAAGAAGAGAAGATTGATGGCAAAGAGATAAAGTATATTCCATTATGGAAATGGCTATTAATAAAATGAATCTAACTAATTTATTAATATAAAATCATATACTTTAAGTGATAACATGAGTGACTTTATACCTGTATTAACAACCGGAGTTCTAATCTTATTACTATTATTCATAGCAGGTACAGGAATAATAGATTTTGGAGGAACAAGTGCAGATGTTAATACAAATTATTATGGTGAGTTTGAAGATTTTAGAGATAAAATAGAAATTGGTGAAAACTTTACAGTATCGAACTTTAGAAAAACAGGACTTTATTCAACTTTTGATGGAACAGTTCAAGCTGGTATTGTTTCAAACTTACCAGTAAGAGAATCATTTAATGTTAATAATTTAGAAGATATTGACCATGGTCGATTAGATATTATTATAGAAGATACAAACGCGTACGGAGCGTTCGTAATTGATATTAATGGAGAAAATGTTTATGCACAAGCATTATTACCTGGAGTCTATACAGCTGTGTTTAATAGAGACAGTTTTAAAGATAAAATTAATAGTGTAGAAGTTAAATCAAGTGGATCTGGATGGAGAATCTGGGCACCAACTACTTATGATTTTAAATTAAACGTGTCTGGAGAGAAAGGAAATTATATTGAATATGTTAAAGTGTTTAATCTTACTTATATTCCGTCCAAAGCTTTTCTAAGAGTTTATATTGATAATAGAACAACAGACGGTGGAAGTTTAAAAGTATTCATTAATGGATATAAGATTACTGAGTCTACAGCAAGTGTGTATAAAGATTTTGATGTAAATGTATTAAGAGATGATGAGAACGTAGTTAAGTTCATAGCTGATAAAAATACTAATTTTGATATTGATACATCTTATATCGTAGTTGAGTAGATATATATGGAGAATAAAATAAATTGTATTGAGTGATAAAATGGTTAATGTATGCCCCAAATGCCATAGAAGATATGACGATTATCTAAAATATTGTTCTAATGGATATTGTACTGGTGCAAAATTAATTCATGATAGTATGCCTCGATTACCAGATATTACATCTAAATTAAGAGGAGAAAAAGCAGATGCATTCGTTGATCAAATTAAATTGGGAAGAAAAGCAGAACAGTTTAAAACATTATCAAAAGAACAAAAAGGACTTTCTAAAGCTCTTTACAAAGATAAATATACTTGGAGACAGAGAGCTAAATCATATTTACCAGAAACACCACAGTGGAAAGAAGATGAAAAGTCCAGAAGAAAGAATGCAAAAGATAATTTAAAAGAAGCAAGTGCAAAATTAAGTGATATTCGTGGTGAAGCATTAAAAGACTTTTCCGATAAATTCAAATCAAAAGTAGCAGGTGTTGGAATCGAAGTTCTTATATGTTTAATAGCGATATTTTTTGCTACAATTTATGGATATTTCATGTTAGTAATTGCTTTATTTGGAGCAATGGGTTACTTTATTTTCAAAAAGGGCCCTGCTAAAGCAATGTCTAAACTAATGATTATTGTATTTGCAGCGTTAGAGTTTATTTTAATTCATCAAGTTAATCTAATTGCATTAGGTATTTTATGGGTCGGTTATTTCACATTACCAACTAAATATCATCCTGAAGATACTGCAAAAAGAATGGAAGCATGGGGAAGATTTATTGTAGGTATTTTATTATCGTTTTCAATATTCTTTGCATTTGGAGGACAGTGGTCTTCATTACTAGGTTCAATTCAAACACCTATTCTTTTCATTGCTTTAGCATTCTTTGCTACACTTCCTGCAATACAAAGAGATAGTGGAGGAATTACAATTTACGCTGGTATTGGTAAAGATTATAGTAAGAAAACAGTTGGAGTTACAATATTTTTAATATTAATGACATTTGCAGGGATTTCAATGTTTACTGGTTCTACAAGTTGGGAACTTGAAGGTGGAATGTTATTCATGATGGTTATTTTTTACATATTTTCATTTATTATGGGAATAATGGCAGGAGAAGAAGGAAGACCAGCAGTAGGAGTAATGATGATGATATTTGCAATATTCATATTTTCATTCCAATTTACTGGAGCAGTTGGTACTGAAATGTTTGGAGCATATTGGCCAACAATTGAAAACGCAGGTTCTTCTGTATTTGGTCCACTTGGTGATGCACTTGATTCAGCAGCTGGTGGTATGGAAGATGCTTGGACAATTATGACATGTCCAGCATGTTATATGCAACAGCAAGCTGAAAAGGATGCGGCGAAAGATAGCATTGCAGTCAATACTGTCAAGTCTGTAGAACTTAAGAATTTTAAAGTAATTAATTATGGAACTGGTGATAGTAGTATAGATCCAGCAATTCCTTTGATTGGAACAATAGAGTTAAGAAATGAAGGGGAGTTTGAAGCAAATAATATTAGAGTTAAACTAAAATCATTATTACTTAAAGATCCAACAAAAGTTGGTGGTGCATATAATTCAGATCCAGATTGTTGGTCTTCAAACCCAAGTGTAGAAAATGATAGATGTTCTTATACACCAATGATTAAAGACGAGTGCGTATTTACTTCATGTTATGGCGCTGATCAAGAAAAAGGTGTAGTTGGTGAACTTGGTGTTTCTCTATGTACTTGGACTGATGACGTAACAGGTTCTGGTGAATTCAAATCATTAACATTTAAATGTAATTCTAAGAGCGATGTAGGTGTATGGGCAAGTGGAACAAAGTCAACATTAGAAACTTATGCTACAATAAATCAATGTGATTGTTATTGTAGAGCAGGTACAGCATGTGAATTAGAAGAGTTTGAAGATTTTAATGATGCTGGAATACTAATAGGACAAAAGAAATCAATAATAACAGTTGATTCAGATGGAAAACCTACATGTTGTAATACGCTTACTCAAGCAAAAGCTGTTTCATGTTATAATTCATGTGTTGGAGATAATACATATGCTGTATATTCATATGCAGATCGTTTTGTAACATTTGATATGGATTATCAATTTGATTATAATGTTGAAGTTAAAAATGATATAACAATAATGGATCGTGATATTTATTTAGAAAAGTTAACTAATAATGATATACGACCAAAAGATATAGATTCTTATTATACAGGTGGACCAGTGAAGATTAGTTTATCAATTCAAAATCAACCATTAAGAAATGGAGAAACATCATATGCTACAGTTTCTGTAATAAATGAAGGAAAGGGAATGGTACTTAATGGTGATTCAAATTTAACAGTAATGATACCTAAAGATATAATTTCAGCAGTAGACATATTAAGTCAAACAAGATTTGGACCTGAGGAAGTTGTTCAAAGAGATGTATTTATTGATGGAATTGATTATTATGTATTTGAAACAAAACTAGCTGTTCAGAATACAAACGGAGTCGTAGATCCACTTTATGGTCTTGAAAAAGACAAGTTAGCAAGATTTACATTCACATTTACAGGTGATATCGGACAAGATGTGATTGAAAAAACAACGAATGTGATTGGAGAATTTAGTTATACTTATTCAACAAATAAGAAAATAGATAGTCCGATAATAAAAGCACCTTTACAATAAGCTTGTGAATCATTAATTTAGGTTTTAATAAAAAATCATTTTATCAAAGCTTTTTCTAAATCTTTTAAATCAAAACAATAAACTTTCTTATCTTCAAATTTATTAATTTTTTTCTTAAAGCTCTTTGCAAACACTGCATAAGATTCATTTCTTTTATCATTATTCCACTGAACATGTTTTGATTTTTCTTTTAATTCTTTGCAAATCTTTTCTGCACTAACCTCATCTTTCCACTTGCATTCTCCAAATAATATCTCTTTTGTCTTTTTATTTAATGCAAGAATATCAATTTCCAGTTCTTTTCTAACATTATTCTCATCTCTATAATTTCCCCACCATCTACTGATTTCAGTAAAATCAAACGGAGATTTTATTATTTTTCCTCTCAATAGATCCAAGATTATATTTTCAAATTTCTTTCCTGTCCATGAATTAAGATTGTTTTTAAGTATATTTGCTGCTTTTTCATCGTCTTTTTTCTCCAAAAGTTCCTGATACCTCCATATATTTGAAAACCAAAAATCAACTAAATTCGTATCTATTTTATATATGCCTCTTTTTCCTCCTGTGATAGGCTCTTCGCGTGTTATAATCTCAAAGTCATTTCTAAGTAAATGAAGATATTTGGTAATCTCTGTTGGTTTTTTGCCGACAAAATTCGCTATTTCTGAAAGTTTTGTATTTCCTTGCGAGATTGCTGAAATTATAGAAAAAAACATTCTTTGCTCTTTTCCAAATTCCTCTTTTAGCATTGTTCTGACTTCTTCATATAATGGTCTTGGAGAATAAATGAACATATCAGGTATGAATTTCTCAAATTCGAATTTTTTAAGTTTTTCCAATAATTCATAATATTTTGGTATACCCCCAAAAACAGAATAAAGTCTGATGCTTGTTTCAAAGTCTATATTCAGATCTTTGCAGATTTTAACTGTTGTGGGGAAATCCAATTCTTTTAATCTCAGAACCATATCAAATCTTCCAAATAACGGACTTTTGTAATTTTCAACTGTTTTTTTCATTGTTCTAATCAAAGAACCTGTAACAATTAATCTTGGTTTATGCTTGTCTATCAGTCTTTGCAGATCAAATAAAAATGACTTATTAACTTTTAATATATTTTGTATTTCATCTATGAAAATAATTTTATCTTTTAACTTAGTAAATAAATATTCAAAAAAATCTTTGAATGTATCTACCTTTACCAGATAAATATCCTTATATTCATCTATCCATCCGTTTATTATTTCTTTTTCAGATTTTTCCGCTGATATAAATAAAGTTAGGCAGTTCTTTTTATAATGTTCTTCTACTAATCTTGTTTTGCCAATTCTTCTTCTTCCAACTATAGCGACTCTGAAATCTCCTTTCAGATTATTTAGGATTTCTATCTCTTTTTCTCTATTATAAAATCTCATATATACCTAATGAGTATTATACCTAACAGGTATATAAAGTTATCGCATCAGATCTTCAGTTTAGTTCTATAAACTTATTTGGATTTTCATAATCTAATACCCTTGTCTGTTTTTAATAATTTAAAGATATAATTTCATCACGTCTATGACTGATGGACGCACAGGGGTTTATATAAATAATAGGAATATCTTTTTGTCGATAAGCTTTTATATCAAAAAACCAATAGTGATAATATGAAAATAGGATATTTAGTACCAGTAATAGCAATTATGCTTATTGTATCAGTTTCTGGATGTATTGATGGTTTTGATTTATCTATGCTTGGGTTTGGTGGTAATCAACCAAGTGAAGTAGCATCTCCAGATTTAATTGTAATGTCTGATATAAGTGTACCTCAATCTTTACCAATACTTGCAGAAAATGAATTTACTGTTATGTTTAAAATTAAAAATATGGATGAAGAAACAATTAATGATGTTAAAATCAAATTATATGACTGGGGAATATGTACTCCGATAGTAGAAGAATTTTTACCAGTTGATGTTAATGCTGGATGGGAAGGTTTACCAGATTCAACAAAACCAAATTATTATCTTAGAACAATTGGTGAATTTTATCAAAATTCAGAAGAAGTTATTGAGTTTAGATTTGAGTCACCAAATAATGATAGATTAGCAAATATACCAACAGTGTGTCCAGTTAAGTGGGAAATTAATTATACAAGTTCAGCAAAAACAAATGATGATTTCACAGTTATATCAAAAGCAAGAAATGATGAATTACAAAAATCAGGAACACCTTCCCAAATCACAAATCAACCACAATTTGTTGGAATAGGACCAGTAAAAATTATTCATACTTTTAAAACACCAATGCCTGCACAGTCAAATTCTTCAATATCGTTTACATTACAAATTTTTGATGAGGGAAGTGGTATATATTCACAGGTTGAAGCAGGAACAATGTTCTTAAAAGTTCCAGTAGAGTGGGTTTCAGATGATTTCGAAGAAGCAACAAAAGCATGTACAGGAACATTTGAATTGTTAACAACAGAAACAGCTATTAGTGGTGGAATAAGTTCAGGAGTAACAGCAAACGTAATTGCTAATTTACAGAATGAAAACGGATATGTAGTTTATAGAAATACAATACCTATTAAATTGTATAATAGAGAGACTCATAAAATTAGTTGTAGATTTAAAGCACCTGATCTAGATTCACAAGATACTCCAGAAAAAACATACTTTTTATCAGCAAATATAACAGATTATTCTTATCGAATAACAGGAACTAAGTCAGTTAGAATTGAACCAATGGTTTAAATATCTTTATTGTTAAATTGTTTTAGAGTGTTAATTATGTGTAGTTGGATATCTAGTGATTTTAGTGAAAGAATGAAATTAGTTAGTCTATTGGATTATATGAGTGCTGGAAAGGTTGATGAATTTTCTGATAGAAATTATAATCAAAAACTTGTTTATATTTTATCTGAACTTGGAATAGATGGAATTTATAATTATAGATTTAATTGGCGTGATAGTATGGGACCATATTCTAGTGATTTGGGAGATGATATATTTGAGGCTCGACCTTTTTTGAAATTGATGAAAGAGGGGGAAATAGATAGTAAAATAGCAGAGGATGATTTAAAAATTATTAGTAAGTTTAATAGCATAATTGGTGATTTACAGCAAGTCGATGAATCGGTAGGAAAAGACGGAATAGAGATTTTATCATCATTGGCTTATTTAAAGAAAATGGTACCAGATCAGGAAATGCGTGATACTAAAAAAATCGTTTTTGATTTTGTATTAAAAACAAGATCGAAATTAAAAGAAACAGATTTGGAAAAATATTGGAACGTTGTAGAAAAATATAAACTTGGTAATGCTGCTAATTAGATAAGAAACCGCTGTTTTAATGCTTAAATATCAAGAACAATAATAACTTCTTATGAAAAAACTAATTTTATTATCACTAGTAGCTATTATTTTTGTATCTGGTTGTATAGACTTTGGTGGAAGTAGAGCCTTTTTTGGAATATCTGAAATTACTGACAATCCAGATATGTATATGTTAATTGAAGCTTCAACAGATCAAATAAAAGTCGATCGATATGTTCAACTAAGACTTACTGTTGAAAATGATGGAGATTCGACTCTTAGTAATATGAAAATAAATGCATATGATCAATGTCTATTCGCTGGAGATAGTGTTAAAGATATAGTAGAACTAAGACCAAATAAAAGTTCAATGTGGATTTGGAAATGGCAAGCAATAAATACCGAAATTGATAGAGATTGTACTATTAGATTAAAAACAGAATATGATACAGAAACAAAGGTTGAAGAAAGATTTAATGTTTTAACAGAATCAGAATTTTATGCAAGAGAGGAACAGGGAAGATTAAAAGAGATAAGGGGATCATCTTCAACAACAGATAATACTTTAAAAATAAATGTAGAATTTTCAGAAGCTCAACCTTTCTTAGAAGGAGAGCAAATATTTGCTTATATTTCTTATACTGATATTGGTAAAGGTTTTTTAAATAAATTAGAAGGGGGGAATGTTACTATAGAATTTCCAAATAATGCAGAGAATGTACACTGTTCAGGTTATTCTGGAGAAGGTAATACACTTACACTAATGAATGGGTTAACATTTGTAAAACGAGTAGCACCACAAACTACTTGTAAATTTACAACAAAAGCAAACCAATTGGTCGATATTGGAGACATGTCAATAATAGCAAAGTATAAATACCAGTTTGACAATTCTTTATTATTGAAGGTAACAGCAAAGTGATTAAATGAAAAAAATGATTCTACCAATGATAGCGGTTCTTATGATTGTACTTATATCAGGATGTACTAGTGACGATGGTCCAACAGTTTCTAAGGGTTATGGTTTAGAGATAACCAATTTTACTTCAAGTCTTGGAACACTTTATAGTTTACAAACATCTCATGTTTCAATGAGAATTGAAAATCGTGGCGAATCTAAAGCGATGAAAGATAATGGCTTAGTTCTTTTAACAATTCCAAGTGATTGGGAAGTAACTCAAGATTTGAATCTGCCATTTAAGAAAGATATTACTTTTGCAAATCCAAATACAGGAACAGATCCAGGTTCAGAATACTTTACATGGACTGTAAAAGCACCAGCAATTTCAGCAGGAATAACCAGACCAGATATAATAAGAGGAAGAGTATTTTATGATTATGAAACAAAAGCTACTGGAAATATTGTTATTTATCCAGAATCAGAATTATTAGCAGATAAAGAAGCTGGAAGAAAATTAAGTACATCATCATTTCAGTATTCAAGAGCACCAGTAACAGTTTCAATGTCACTTCCACAAGACCCAGTATCAGTATATTCTGATGGTGAAACATTTTCAATAAATTTCGAATTTAATAATATTGGAGGTGGTGCTATTTACAAACCAGGAATAGTAACAGCTGATGATTATAAGATTGAAGATACAGAAAGAAATATTCTTGACTTAGATGTAAGTATTGCAGGATTAGAAATAGACGAAACGTGTTTTGATAATATTCAATTCTTTAAAGAAACAGCAATAGCAATGTGTGATGTAACAGTTGAACCTGTTCCAATAACAAGTCAAACATATCCAATAACACTTTCAGCAACTTATGGATATTATATTGAAGATACTGTTGACATAAAAGTTATTGGGAAAGATTAGATTTTAGTTTTTATTTTATCATTTAATAAGAGTTTTCCATATATACCATCGTAGCCTGGCTGAACACTTAGTTCACCATTTCTATTTTTAATTATTATGTTAGCTATTTTTTCATTAACAAGTAATTTCAATTGATTTTCTGATACGTTTAATAAAACATTTAATTCAGAACCAAACTCTTTTACAAGTTTATTGGTTTCAATTTGAACTTTATTTGTTGAAATCCCTGTTCCATATATACCAGAGAGTATCTCTGCCAATGGGAGCATCCTTTTGAATGGTATAGCGTTCTTTGGTTTGAAACCAATCTTACGGTCAGCTAATTCTTCGATACGGTATTCAACTCCAATTGTTAATGGCTTTTTACAAACAGGACAGATTCCTTTTAGTTTTTTTGTTTGAGCAGGACTAAAAAAAACATTACAAACTCTATGACCATCCCAGTGATATCTACCATATTCTGGTGGTGTTTCGATTGTATATTTAAATCCTTTTCTAGTTTTAATCGCGTTAATAATATTTTTGTAAGTTAGGGTTTTTAATTCAAAGACATTTGCTTCTCTTCCGATTCTCCAAGTATAGTAAGAATGGGAATCGCTGTTTGATATTGGAGTAAATTTGTCAAGAGATGAAATTCTCCAAAGCATTTCTGGGTCTGCGCTGATTCCTGTTTCAACTGCGTGTATATGTTTAACCTGGTCGCCAAAACATTCTTCTAATGAATTAAATCCGCCTTTCTGTCCGAGTATTCCAAAATATGGTGTCATTATGTGTGCAGGTATTAACATAATGTCTTTTGAAATATTCATTATTGCTTCTACAAATTCAATAGAGGTAAATCCAAAGATGGGTCTTCCGTCATAATCAACTCTTCCTTTTGTTTTAAGCCAATCTGTTATTTGTTCTGCGATTTCAAAATTTGGTGCGAATATTAAAAAATGAACTCTTCGACCTTTTTCATCTTGTTTATACATTAGAGAGATTTCTCCAGTTAACATGAAGCGTATATTTTTATTCTTATATTGATAAATACCAGAATCATATTCGTTTAGATTTTGTTTTAAGGTTTTAAACCAGATAGGATGAGTAAAGTCAGAAGTTCCAATTAAATTTAAACCCTTGATTTTTGCGTACTTATCAATGTTTTCAATAGTCATGTTTTTGGAAGTAGCTCTTGAATATTTAGAATGCATGTGTAAGTCAGCTATTATTTTCATAAATAGATTATGGGTTAATAACTTTTAAATAAGATTTAAACAATATAAAATAGCATTAGATATTAAGGAGGTGATACGCCATGAGTAGTTATTTATTTACATCAGAATCAGTTACTGAAGGCCATCCTTGACAAAATTTGTGATCAGATATCAGATTCAATTTTAGATGCACTTTTAGAAAAAGATATTAATTCTAGAGTAGCAGTTGAGACTTTAACTACAACAGGTTTAGTAGTTGTAGCTGGAGAAGTTACAACAAATGCTCATGTAGATATACAATCTATTGTAAGAGGGGTTGTAAAAGATATAGGTTATGATAATCCTGCTTATGGATTTAATGCAGATGATTGTTCTGTTTTAGTTTCATTACATGAACAAAGTCCTGATATTTCACAAGGAGTGTCTGAAGGGCAAGGATTATTTAATGAGCAAGGTGCAGGTGATCAAGGTTTAATGTTTGGTTATGCAACAAATGAAACAGAAAATTTAATGCCATTACCAATTGATCTAGCTCATAAATTGACATTTAATTTATCTAAGTTAAGAAAGGATGGAGAAATAAAATGGTTAAGACCAGATGGCAAATCACAAGTAACGGTTGAATATGAAAATGGAAAACCAAAAAGAGTTCATACTGTAGTTGTTTCAACACAACATGATCCAGATGTTGAACATGAAGAGATAAAAAACACTTTAATTGAAAAATTAGTTAAACCAGTTTGTGGTAATTGGTTAGATGATAAAACAGTTTATTATATTAATCCAACTGGAAAGTTTGTAATTGGAGGGCCGCCAGGAGATACAGGAGTAACTGGAAGAAAGATTATTGTTGATACATATGGTGGTGTAGGTTCACATGGTGGAGGCTGTTTAAGTGGAAAAGATCCTAGTAAGGTAGATAGGTCTGCTTCATATATGGCAAGATATATTGCTAAGAATATAGTCGCTGCTGGGATTTCAGATAAGTGTGAAATTCAATTAGCTTATGCAATTGGTGTAGCAGAACCAGTTTCTGTTTTGGTTAATACTTTTGGAACTGGTAAAATAGATGATAGTAAAATTGTAGAACTTGTTAAAAAGAATTTTGACATGCGACCAAAAGCCATAATTAAACATCTTAATTTGTTAAGACCAATTTATAGAAAAACAGCAACATATGGACATTTTGGAAGAGATCATCCTGATTTTACTTGGGAGAAAATAGATAAAGCTAATATGTTAAAACAAGATGCTGGAATATAATTATTTTTTTATTTGAACTCTTACTATATATCACTATTATATATTATTAAGTTAATAAATTCTATTAATATGAAAAGCAAAGATTGGGACCGGATATCAAAAGATTATTATAAAGAAATAATAAGTCCAATAAAAGATAGTGTTGGTAAAAATCTTCTATTGGAAAGAATTGAGTATCATGGTTCAAAACAAAAGGTTGTTGCAGATCTTGGCTGTGGAATAGGCCCACTTTTAGGAATATTGTCGAAAAAATATAAACACGTGTACGCATTAGATTATTCTAAAGAAATGGTAGAACAATCACAGAATAAAAATAAAAGTAGAAAGAATATATCTTACCATGTTCGAGACTTTTCAAATTTAAGTATATTGAAAAATAAATTAGATGTAGCAATATCAGTAAATTCATTTTTAGCTGAAGATACTAAGAAATTAAATAAAATAATAAAACAAATTTATAATAGTTTAAAAAATAAAGGCGTGTTTATAGGAGTATTACCAGCAATGGAATCTTATTTGTATCAAGCTGTGCTTATAAGGGAAAAAAGAATATGTGCAGGAGATTCAGAAAAAAAGGCTAGTAATAAAGCACAGAAATTGATAAAAATAGGAAACTATGACTTTGTGAAAGGAACAATAACTTTTGATGGAGATATTGAAAAAACTTTTTATGAATTTGAGATACTTTATAGGTTTAGAAAAGCAGGATTTAAAAACATAAAGGTTTCAAAAATATACTACGACTGGAAAGAATGGAAAAAGGCAGGACAAACATATTTTCCAAAGGAAGAACCGCCGTGGGATTGGTTTGTAGAATGTCAGAAATAATATAATGGTGGGCCGAGAGAGATTTGAACTCTCGATATCTACCCTGTCAAGGGTCCGCTCTTCTTAAAAAGATTAGCGTCATAACCGGGCTAGACCACCGGCCCATTGAAATCTATTAAGTTAGTATAACTTAAAAACTTATTTATTATATGGATGTACATATGTATTCATGGAAAATACTAAGTTTTCAATAGGTAAAGATGGAGAGAAAAACATTGATATTGATGCTCAAAAACTAGTAACTGGAAGAACATGTGTTATTGCTCAATCTGGTGCTGGTAAATCATATTTAATTGCAGTTCTTTGTGAACAAATGTTAGCAAATGATATACCATTTTGTATAATAGATACTGAAGGAGAATATTTTTCATTAAGAGATAAGTACAAAACACTGTGGGTTGGAGGAAAAAAAGCAGATATTAATATAGAAAATACCGATATGAAGAAGTTAGCAATGAAAGTTATTAATGAAGGAATACCACTGATATTTGATGTTTCTGACGTTTTAGATGAAAGAAAATATGTTTCTGATTTTGCAGATAATTTATATGAGGTTGCAAACGAGTTAAGAAAACCATATTTGTTAATAGTAGAGGAATCTGATCGATTCGTGCCTCAAAGTAAAGAATCCTTGAAAAAAATAGAAGAGATATCTAGACGAGGAAGAAAGAGAGGACTTGGTTTATTATTAGCAACTCAAAGGCCAGCTCTTGTTAGCAAGAACGTTCTTTCTCAATGTTCAAATCAATTAATTGGTAAATTAACTACAGAAAATGATCTTCAAGCAGTTAATTTATTTTTTGGTTCAAGAAAGGAGTTAGAAGAATTACCAGAATTAGAACCAGGTGAATTTTTTATAATGGGTGAAGTTGCTAGAAAGAAAATTAAAGTTAAAGTTAAGGAAAGAACAACAAAACACAAGGGAATGACCCCTATATTAATACCTAAAAGACTGGGTAAGATATCATTTAAGGATTTGATGATAAGATCTGAAGAATCAGTACAAGAAAGTCCAGAAGAAAAATCAATTAAAATTAAAGCTTTAGAGCCGAAAATAAATAAAGGAGAAGCACTTCAAAAAGCTTCACCTAAAAGAGAAAAAAGATATATTTTCTTTGGCCCTAAAGAAGATATTAAGTTTGTTGAACTTCAACTGTATCCATTAATCCGTGTTGAATATAGACAAAGAGAAGGATTGTTAAAAAAGACACTTAGAAAGTATTCTTTCATACTTGATGGAATGGATGGAAAGATGGTTGATATTGAACGTGGTTTGAAAAGAAATAAAGGTTTTGACGGAATGATTGGATTAAATCAGGCTGAAATTCAAATTCTTTTAATTGTTAATAATGGTGATGGAATACGAGCAGGTGAAATAAGAGAAGAAATTAAGATGTCTTTATCAAATATTAAAACGATTTTGAAAAGATTACAAAAAAAGAATTTAATCGATTATTCTAAAAAAACAGACGAATATATATCACTTGCTGATATTACTGTTCCAAACTTAAAGAAAAATTATAATTTAGAGGTATCTGATAAAAAATTAAGTGCAAAACCTATTAAAGCATCAATAAAGGAAAATGAAATACGAGATGTTTTGAAAGCAATCAATCCTAAAATTGATATATCAAATATAGATATTTTCTATTACCCAATATATGCAGTTAATTTTGAAAGAAAGATAATTAATATAGATGGAATTACTGGTAAAGAAATTAATTAAATAGTTGTCTTATTTCTCTTAAATTTTTTGTCTTTTCTTCATTCGTTTTTTTATTACTATTTTCTAATTCTTTCTTTTTTTCTAGAGCTTTTTTGAGAGAACCATCTTCTTTCCAACAGATAATATCAACATTCATAGAATTTAACATATTTGTTGCTTCTGTACTTAATGCTTCTCGATCAAAAACAAGAATTTTATCAAAATGGTTCTTTCTTGCGCAATCAATTAATCTAGATTCTTCTTCATATCTTTCAGCAGATCCATAATGTTCTCTTGCATAGTCGAACATTTTATTAACCTGAATAACATTAGCTCCTAAAACGAAAATACCTATCATTATAATCAACCAAATATTGAACCCATACCAGTAGCTGCAGCATCTTCTTCTTCTTTGATTTTCTCTTTAGCTTTATCTAAGTTTTCTTGACTAGTTTCAGCTATAAAATCTTTTATTAATTCTTTACACTTTTCTACTCCTTCGTCTGTTCCTGTTATATAGAAAAATGAACCTTCTCCTTCTAGTCCAATTGATTTTGCATCTTTTATTTTCAAACTTTGTTTAGCAGCTAAATCAAAATCAGATCTTATTGTTTCTTCTGCTTTATGCACATTTTCCTTTTTTACAAATGTCATGAATTCCATGTTAATCAGTTAGAGCTTGTATTTTATAAATCTAATGGAGCCCTGGGAGGGATTTGCACCCCCGACCTGCACTTTACGAGAGTGCCGCTCTACTACCTGAGCCACCAAGGCATATAAGTAATTAAAACAACCAAATCTTTAAAACCTTTAAGTTATAACATTATTTAGTGATTAGATGATTGAAAAACCTATAGCTGATGAGAAAGTTGAACATGGGTGGATTAGAGTTTGGATGGCTTTTGAACTTTTAGCTGGTTCTAATGCAAAAGCGACTGAACATATGGAAAATTATCTTAAAAAAATTGATGAAGATAAAAGAATCTATATGTATAAGAAAGAGATATCGGATGTTAGAAAGATTGAAAATCCTTTAAAAGATGTAAGTGTAGGTTATTCTATCGCAAGTGATATTGAATTTGCAATAAAGAGTTTTGATGATATTGTTCAATTTATTATACAATTTGGACCATCTGCAATTGAGATACTTGAGCCAAATAAGCTGGAGTTAAAAGTAGGCGAAGCTCAGGGAATACTAAATACTATTTCACAACTTATGCATAAATTTGCTGCTTCTGGAATTGGTGGAATATTAATAGCAGGTAAAAAAGAAGAGTGATTTAATGAAAAGATTGTTTGGAATGTTAATTATATCAGTGTTAATTTTAAGTCAAGTTGGTTTGTCTGCTAATATTTGGCAATATAGTGTAACTGTTGAACTAGGAGAGGAAACTACATATAGTGTTAGAATTATGTTGGTCAATTATACAGAAAATACATTTTCATTACTTATTCCTGGAACACCTTATGATGTAAAACTCTATACAGATGCTGTTTGTTATCATGAAGATACGGTTTGGGGAGAACAGATAAATTGTGGAATACCTAGTAGAGATAAGGTTACCATTGATATCTCCTATAAGGAGCCAAATAAGATAACAGAAAAAGGAAGTTATTATATCTTTTCAGATTCGCTTATTTTACCATTAGATGTTACTAAATTTTCATATAAAGTAAGTTTACCAGAAGGTAATGGCTTAATAATGGGAGATGATGCTTATTCTCCTGAAGGAGCCTTGTTATTATCAGATGGAAGACAATCATCTGTTTATTGGAGCTTAGATAGTGCAAAAAAAGGTGATAAGTTTGATGTTTCAGTAGCATATGAGAACATTGGACTATTTGATCCAACATTAATTTTTATTGTGTTAGGAATACTTATAATTCTTGTTCTTATAGGAATAGCATATATGAAATATGTTTCAAAGAAGAAAGATGTTAAAATAGTGATTCCGATTTTAAAACCTGATGAAAAATTAATTTTTGAAACTGTAATTAAACATGATTCAGGTGTAAAACAAAAGATTGTTGTACAGGAAAGTGGGTATTCTAAGGCAAAAGTATCAAAGGTTCTTACAAATCTTCAAGAAAGAGGTTTATTGAAACTTGAAAGAACTGGTCGGACAAATAAGATATATTATGAGGAGAAATTTAAGAATAAGTTATAAGAAACGTTTGGAAACAATTAGACGTTACAAAACACCTTATTTTAGTCCATTAAACCGTTCATAAAGAGTAAGAATTTCTTCTAGAAACAGTCGCATAGTAGATATATATCCTCATTCTGCTCAGTATATTGTACGAGAAAGGCGCCAGTTAGAAATAGAAATATAATCCTTTTGGCGTAGTAGACTAACAAATTTGGCGCCTAAGGAAACGCGCATACACCAGCGCAACTGAAACATCAACAAAGCTTGTTTCAGCAAAATAACAAAAAGACAAACGGAGGAATTGATATACATGCAATTCAAAAAAATGGCTGCTATGGCAGGTTCAGCATTAATGGCAGGATTAGCAATAGCAACACCAGTATTAGGAGCTACCGTAAGTTCAGTAGGTAGCATAAGTGACTTGGTCACAGAAGATTCATTCCCAATGTTTGTTGTAGGAGCTTCAGCAGCAACAGAAGATGTAGCAAGTGCAATCAATATTGCAGTAAACTTAGCATCTTATTCAAAAACAACTGAAACTATCTCAGCAACAGGAACAACAAGTGAATCAGTTACGGGTGGAGTAAAAATAATGACACCTGGTACACAATTGATTCCATACTCAGGAATACAGTCTGTAAAGAGTGTATTGACATCAGCTGATATGACAATTTTAGCAGATGGTACATATCAGACATTAACAGGATCAAGTTCAGTATATAAGCAGTATCTGTACATACAAGGTGAAACAGCACCAACAACTGCTAACACAGTTCAGTTTGTAACAGAAACAGGAGAAGATGATCCAGCAATACATTTCAAAGCAACTGGAAATGAAGTATTGACAACATATAAAATGACATTCTCTACACCAGTAAGTATGTCAGCAGTAACAGCATCAAGTTCAACAACTTTACAAGCAGTTTTACAAGGTACAACTATAGAAATCATGGGAAAAGAGTTTGTAATAACTGATTGTACAGCTGGAGTAACAGGTACTGTAATTACTGATCTAACATTAGTTGGTGGAAAAAATGTAATTACTGTAACATCTGGTTCAGATAAAACAGTAACAGTAAACGATAAAGACTATGTTGTACATTTGGAAGGAGTAGCAACATCTGGGGGTAGTCTTATAGCTGTAGGTGATATAAATGGCGAATCAATCGAATTGCTATCAGGAGCAACAGACACTTTATCAGATGGAACATTAGTTGCAGCAGTAAAAGTAATCCAAGGAAAAACAGGAGAAGCAGATTACGTAAAACTAGCAATCGGTGCAGACAAGGTAAAGGTAGTTGCTAGCGGAACAGTAAAAAAAGATGATAAGTCAGTAACAGGTTTAACATCTACAATCACATCAAGCATAGCAAGTGGCTGGTCAGGAATGACAATACTATGGACACCACAAAACGATGCATTTGTTAAATCAGGAGAAAAGTTATCAGATCCATTTGCTGGAACATTTGATATAGAATTCTCAGGAATAACACCAGCATTAGATGATGCAACAAACAGACAGACAATACAATTCACTCCTTCACAATATGCAATGAAATTAAAATATATGAATGCAGCAGGCGATGAAGAAGATATGTATTCACTGTATTATAGCTTGTCCGGTGGAACATATTCGTGGAGAACACCAACAGCAATAACTGCAGGAACTTCAGATAATAGCATAAGAGATGTTATTTTCGATGAAAGTAAGAATATATCTCAAATAGATGGAGACTATTTTGTAGTAGGTAAGAGTGGATTTTCAAGAGTATTGCAATTTAGTTCATGGGATGTAGCGTCAGGTGCATTGGAATTCACAGATGGAACAAACACTTTTTCAGCAACAAATACATCTGCAACAACATGTGATTTAGTTGTTGATGGGCACACATACAAAGTATATACCGGTGGAGATACAGGTCCAACTATGGGAGTACGAAAAACTGTAAACATTGATTTGAATGGTGATGGATATATAGCAGGAACAGCATCAGCAACTTTTGCAAATCCAGCAGATAATCTAGCAGGTGCAGAGTATTCCTATCTAGTACCAAAGTTGATAACATCAGGACAAGGTGGACTGTATTTCTATAATGGAAATCAGAGTGAAATTGTATCTACAGGTGTTAAATACCCAGAAATAGGAATAGGTGGTATAAGATTGACAAGTGACAATACAACTTTAACTGTAGCAACACTTAGTGCAGGTACATGGACAGATGAAACAACAACACTAACTTTACCAGTAGCATTAGGAATTGGTCAACAATTAAGTCAAGCATACACAATAGATAACATAGACTATACTGTAAATTGCTATAATACATCAACAACAGCAACATCATGTGATGTAGGTTTAGGAACAAGCAATTCAACAACAGCATACCAAACAGCACCAGGTTATGTACTAGTTGAAGAAGCACAACAAGGAAGTACAACACATAATTGGGTATTTATGCCAGTTTCATACAGTACAACTGGAACACTAGCTGTCTATATGGCTCCAGCAGTATCAGACGATGCAAACTATGCAAACTATGCATTAACTGGTGCAAGTACATCACAGGGTATGACAACATTCGGAACTCTAGTAGAATACTACACAGGTTCAGGTGTTGGAGCAGCAAAACTTTCATATCCAGATTCATTCGCATATGGAAACCTATATGTAATGACTCCAGAAGGAACAGTTAGTGCAAGTGCAGCAGCAGGAGACGAAACAACAGCAGACACAGTTTTACCAATCACAACAGACATTGTCAAACTTGACAGTGAATATAGTGAAATGGCAAACATCGCAGACGATGTAATAATCGTAGGTGGTCCAGCTGTAAATAAAGTAGCAG
>Ga0180732_1000591_pt1 | contig 28909 bp, 28 predicted proteins | sample KR11_01MetaG_FD_148674 | JGI IMG/M metagenome (GOLD analysis project Ga0180732, IMG submission 148674) | Groundwater microbial communities from the Olkiluoto Island deep subsurface site, Finland - KR11_0.1 MetaG | ecosystem: Environmental > Aquatic > Deep subsurface > Groundwater | place... | reverse complement strand
GGATGGCTCCACGGAACATAGTAGCAGGCAAGAAAAATCAGAATGATAAGCAATAATTTTGTTCGTTCTTTCATAAATATTTTACCCTGAAATATCAGAAATAAATATAGCCATATTATGATTTAGCTATATTTAACTTAAATATTACAAATCAAATCTCTGCGGATATCAGGTAGTTTCTCAATGATTTCCTTAAGTCCAGAATCTTGATCAAGCCAGTGCCTCAGGTTCCCCAGCATACTTGCAGCATAAGGTGAAGCATTACCATCGGTCAGAAGATAGTTAACCCACAGCCCTTCTTTTTTTGAAACAACGAGGCCGGCATTTTCAAGTAGTTTCAAATGCTTTGAAACTGTTGGCTGTGCGATGCCTAAGGCAGCCCGCAATTCACATACACACATCATCTTATGCTGAAGCAGCTTGATGATTTTTACCCTGTTAATATCAGAAAGGGCTTTCATTACTTTAACGAATTCTTTCATTTTGCTCTCCCTATATATTCCTATTTTGGAATATAGTTCTTTATATTTCGATTGTCAAGTGGTCATGTTGAGCGTCCCCAGCACCTTATTCTATAAAGGCTTCTCAGTTCCTTTTTTCAAAAGACTTTTTTACTTAAAAAGATCGTAACTACTCAGGTTGTCAGGTTCACTGTTCACGGTTCACGGTTGGCTACTTTGCGCTTTTCATATTTTTTGAGATAGTTGACCTGCCCGCTCGTGCCTTAACTTCCACTTGTTTCTTCAACTATACTCTAAACATCCATAATAATTTGTTTTTTCCAAATATCTCAGGTCTCGCATGGCAGGCGGGTAAATCCACGGCGACATAGAGTTCGCTACCGTTCAATCTTCATCGTTCTCTAACCTTGAACCGTGAACCTTTGAACCTTGAACCCGAGTAGTTACGTTTGAATTTGATTATGTTTCTTCTTGTAATCAAAACTCATATATTATATTTGGAAATTCTAACCCGAATTTTCTCACCACATCCGCTGTGACGAAGGGCATTTGGGTGATGAATTGTTGATGCATGGCAGGTATCGGCAGCATAAGCGCTAACTTAAGCTGCGAGATAGTATTTGGGATGTATTTAGAATATCGAATGTCGAACAAGGAATGATGAATGTCGAAGGAAGGTAATACCTTCGATCTTGAAGATCGATTAATAGATTTTGCCGTTCGAATAATCCGTATAGCAGAATCATTGCCAAAAACGAAAGTTGGGAATCACATTGCCGGACAAATCATTCGCAGCGGTACATCTCCAGCACCTAATTATGGTGAAGCTCAAGGCGCTGAATCCCGCTCTGATTTTATCCATAAGATGAAATTATGCCTCAAAGAATTACGTGAAACGAGGGTATGGCTGCTAATGATAGTAAGAGCAAATCTTATAAAGCCGGCATCAAAACTTGAACCCTTGATTGATGAAGACAACCAGTTGATTTCGATATTTGTTAAAAGCATTGATACTGCAAGACGAAAGAGTAAGAAAACTTCATAATTCGACATTCGACATTCGACATTCAATATTCGCATTTTTACTAAATTAGTTGTTTAAGTTAGCGCTTATGGGTATCGGCAGGGCTCATGTCTTTCAGTATGGATAATAAATAAACAAAATTTCAAATGGCTAAGACAAGTATTGAAAAGAGAAAAGCGAAAAGAAAGGCCAAACAAAAACAACGAAAAGTAAATCTGTCGCTGGCCCTTCAAAAAAGTAAGGCTGAATATCTTTTTCAGGAAGCGCTCTGGCTAAGAGACGATGGGAAGTTGGAGAAGGCAATTGCTTATCTTGAAAAAGCTCTTAAGTCAGATCCGCATAATAAAGATATGCTTAATGAAATAGCCTATCTGGGAAATCGAACAGCCAAACCTGATGTGGAGCTTAAGGGACTTTTGGGGCTGCACAACAATGGATGCATAAAAATTGAACATATGCCGGCCTTGTGTGAGCTTCTAAAAAGGACCTCCAAGTATGAGCAGTCATTAAGCATAGCCGAAGAAACCCTGCAACTTATCCCCAAAATGAAGATCCGCAATAAAAGAGCAACCAGAGCGTTCCTTGTTGAAACCCAGAAGTATTGCCGGTCTCAGTTGCAAAGAAAACTGAATCAGCCTGCTGTTAGCTTCAGTAAAGATACGTTGTCAACAACCCAGGAAACAATCAAGCCTTCCGCTGCTTTCAAAAATGATGCGCCGACTGAAATTCGTTCAAAAAAGTCGGTTTCCGTACCGGAAATACCTATAACCATACAGATGGATTCGTTATCTTTTCTAAAAGACCTTGTCAATGGTGAGTCCACATCTTTGGAGAACTATGAACTTGCCCTCGAAGGCCATCGGATCCGTTTTAAAGAGACCTTTGATAATTTAATCTGTCTTTATAACCTGCAAGATGTCCGCTCATTATGGTATCAGGAGGAAACAGCCAGAAAGATTTTAAAAAGCTTTCGTGGCCGGGCATTACTTTCAGATGAGGTCGGCCTCGGCAAGACCATTGAAGCATTGATTGTATTTAAGGAATATATCCAAAGGGGCATGGTGAAAAGTGGCCTGATCCTGACACCAACTCCCCTTGTGAGCCAGTGGCAGGAAGAATTGAAGACAAAATTCGGGCTCGACATACCTTCTACAGATGACAGGGATTATCGGACAAAAGGGGTTTCTTTTTGGGAAGAACCCTTCATCCTGGCATCCATCAATCTTGCAAAGTCAAAGAATAATTTCCAGTTAGTGACCAAAAGAGAATATGATATAGTCATAGTCGATGAAGCCCATCATCTCAAGAATCGAAACACAATAAACTGGAAACTGGTCAATGCCCTGAAAAAGAGGTTTTTGCTTCTCCTTACTGCTACTCCGGTAGAAAACAACTTGATGGAATTATATAATCTCATCACCTTGTTGAAGCCAGGCCAGCTAAAAACAGCTTCGGCATTTCGGAATGAGTTTATGACGCGCGGGGACCCAACAGATCCACAAAATCGCACAAAACTCAAAGAGCTTCTTGGTCAGGTTATGATTCGAAATACCAGAGCACTGGCAAAGATTGACATACCTCCCCGCTTTGCTCAGACTATCAGGATAGATCCAAATAAAAATGAGAAGGAACTCTATGAAAGAATCTCTAACCTGGTGATAAATATCAATAATACAAATGGGAAAGGGAATAGACTCCTTCTTAAAAACTTGCTGGCAGTAGCCGGGTCTTCGCCAAGAGCAGCAAGTCTCACCCTTTCCCGCATGCTTGAAAACAAAAATCTTCTTTTGGAACATGAAAACGAGATTAGGGCCATAAACAGCCTTTGTCTATCACTGGACGATAATCGCAAGAACAAGGTTCTGTTTAAACTCATAAAATCATCACCAGGTAAAATAATTATCTTTGTCAAGTATCTTGGCACGTTGCATCATATTTCCGATTTCCTTTCCAGGCACGAGATTCCCCATGCTCTATTCCACGGCAGCATGGATAATCGGATGAAAGATGAACAGATCGGCAGCTTCAGGGATAAAAAAGAGATTCTGTTAACAACGGAAATCGGAGGTGAAGGCCGCAATTTACAATTTTGTAACCAGATGATCAATTATGACCTGCCATGGAATCCCATGAAAATAGAACAGAGGATTGGACGTATTCACCGAATTGGGCAGAAAAAAGAAGTTATGATTTACAACCTGTGCGCTGCAGGCAGCATGGAAGATTATATTCTTGAGGTACTTGATAAGAAAATCAACATGTTTGAAATGGTGATCGGTGAAATCGACATGATAATTGGAAGGATTAAGGGTGAGCCTGAGTTTTCCGAAATGGTTTATGATATATGGGTTAATTCAGCGTCTGAAAAAGAAAAGCAAAAGTCCTTTGACCAACTGGCAGGCATACTAAAGAGATCTAAAACCAGCTATAATAAAACCAAAGAGCTTGATGAAAAACTTTTTGGAGAAAATTATGAACTTTGATTCCGATTACGAGCTGGAGAACTTTGTATGCCGATTTCTTGAAGTTCATGAAGCGGAAGTAGAAAAAAACGAGATAGGATTCGAAGTTCTCTTACCTGAGAACCTTTCCAACCTACTGGAAACACCTGAGTATTTTCACATCAATAAGATAACAGCTTCCAAACCTGATCAAGAATCGGAAGACATATATTCCATAAATTACGGCTCACATCTACTTGAAAAAATTGTTAATGCAGCATGTAGCAAGGTGCCTGTTTTGCGCTGTCAGCTTCAATTTGCATATCTAAAAAGCGCTGGTTTTGACAGGCTTATTAAGGAGCGGATTGATTTTTATGGATCAAGGGGCAGTGTAGAAAGCTGGGCAAAAATCAATACTGAATACCTTTTCCTGACCTGCAGGTATAATGCTCGGAGTGATGAACAAAAAGAGGGCCTTCTAACTCTGATATTTAATCTTGAAACAGGCGCCCATGTGCCCGACATGGCCCAGGGGCTTGTTTCAGCGGCAAAAGATTTCAAAACCAATGAAAAAATGTCTATTCAGGAAGATAAAAAAATTAAAGAAATCTTTGACTGTATAAAGAGAGAGACTGAAGGAGCCATATCAAATGAATTGGGTCCTTTTCAAGAAAGCATGAACAGGAGATTCAGAAGGGATGTGGCAAATCTCGAAGAATATTTTGCCGGTTTAAAAATGGAAATGGAAAAAAGTCTGGAAAGACCCGGTCTTTCCAGCCAATTAATAGAGGAAAGAAGAGAGAAAATTGCCTTTCTTCCTGACGAGCTTTCAAGAAAGAAGGATGACCTGTTTAAAAAATACAGTATCAAGGTTAAGATAGAACCATGTTCTGCAATGTTTATCAACACTCCGGCAATTAAGATTCTATTTAGGGCATCTATTGGGAAAAAAAATAAGAACCTCTCGCTGACCTATAATCCGGTAACCAAAACCATAGACCCCCTTGTTTGTGAGGGATGCAGAAAAAGCATTACACACGTCTATTTTTGCAACCACCTGCATCTGCTCTGTCAAGTATGCGGTTGCAACTGCCCGCTTTGCTGAATATATTAAAAATATTGGTAGCCGTTCACGGCTTGAAACTTGAAATTGGAAATTAGAAATTAGGAAGAGCAGTACAAAAGCCCGCCCGCCCGCCATCGCTCTCGCTCAGGCGAGGCGGGCGGGAAGGCCAAATTTCTAATTTCAATGTTCCGTGAACGCTTACAATAAATGTATCTTTCTACCATAAAATGCGTTTTTCCACGAATCAGAACAATAGCAGCTTGTCGATTAAAATTCTTGCAAATAAAGAAGTTTCTCAAATGGAAGGATGTGTTCGCAACGCCTTTAACCGGACTGCGGCGGAAGTCGCCACTTTAAATTTGGGATAGGTAAGGTATCTGAACTTCAAAACGTCTGGCGAGATAGCCTTCAAACAGAAAAAGCCATATTGCGCCATGCAATTATATGTTGCAATTTGCTATTTTTTTGTAATATCGTTACCTAAAATAATATTAGAGGAGCTAACTATAATGACAACCGCCGTAAGAATTACAGACGATTTGGTTCGGGACGCAAAGATATTTAGTAAAATCGAGAAACGGTCGTTAACTGGACAGATTGAACATTGGGCACGAATTGGAAAATGCGCTGAAGAAAATACTGATTTAACCTATAGTCTGATTAAAGATATCCTTATCGGTCTTGCAGAGCTGGAACAAGGTGAATCATCAGAGTACAAATTTGGATAATCGCCAATGAAAATTCTTCAGTCCAGATCATTTGAACGAAAAGTTAAAAAATTCGGCAAACAAAAAAAAAAAACGATAGACAAACAGATTCTAAAAATTGCCGAAAATCCATCTGTTGGAGCGGAAAAAAAGGGCGACCTCCGTGGAGTATATGTTCATAAATTCAAAATTAAAAACACTCAATATTTACTTTCCTATCGCTTTGTCGGAGCTGATCTTGAATTAATAATGATTGGCCCACATGAAAATTACTATAGAGATTTAAAAAACTACCTTGAAGCAAGATAAAAAGAGCTAACACATATGAGCCTTTCCGTAAGGTCTTAGCCCTTTTACCGCCGCTGGTTAGCTCTTCGATGAAGTTGCAAGGTATCTGAACTTCAAAACGTCTGGCGAGATATCCTTCAATGGGGTTATCCGATTTTCTGTTTAATATCCAAATTGTTGAACCGCAAAAGCGAGCACATTTCCCGCAGCTTGTTGCGGGATTAGCGAGCGCATCCCAAAATGGCAAACTTCCTTACGGTCGAAGATTCCCCGCAGCTTGCTGCAGGGAGTTTCAAATATAAAGTTAGAAAAACTGTTTTTTTGCTAATTTTTGGTCAACAATCATGAAAGCTGTGGGAATAGTCAGAAACTATATAATAACTGGATATGCTTTTAATACTTCTAATGCATTTTTCATTCTCAGATAACAAAACGAAAGAAATCTTTAAAACTGGAATTGTTTTTCTTTTGAACCGGCTTATCGTTGTTCCTTGTTGTTCAAATAGTTCTTGACAATATTATTTTTGAGGCTTATTATCAAAAATATGGAACAACAATGAACAACGAGCCAAAAGGAGGGAAGGCAATTATGGTTGAACAAACATTTAGGGCATCATTATCAAAAAGTCAGGGAAGGGGTGGATGGTGTGTAATTTTCAAGCATCCTCTCAGGTCTGGAAAGGATGGCAAACCAGGGTTGAGAGTTCGAAGGGGGCTTGGCACCATTGTTAAGGATGAGGCTCAAGAATTGGTTGATCAGTTGAATAAAATCCTCAATGATCAAAAATGGTGGAATCCATCAGAAAAATATCGTGCAGAGAAAGAATTTCATCCCAAAATTGTTTCGGCATTTTATGATAATATCACTCCTGAACATCGAGATCCATGGGCTATAAGAAATGAAATTCTACCTTTACCTGGAAAAGATGAAGGATACGTAAAAACATTAATGGTGGGCACCATCGGAGCTGGGAAAACTACAATTGTTAGGCAGTTCATCGGTACTGATCCTAATCGAGAGAGATTCCCTTCTACTTCTGCTGCTAAAACAACGACAAGCAACATTGAATTAATTTCTACCTCACATAACGTCTACAAAGCAGTGGTTTCTTTTTTTGATAAAAGTTATGTGCGTCAACACATTGAAGAATGCGTTTTGTTTGCGATCATGGCTCATCTTGAAACAAAAGAAAAAAAAGAGGTTGAGAGTAAATTTTTAGTTCATAGCGAACAGCGTTTTAGACTAAGTTATCTTTTGGGCAGCACCAAATCTTTGTCTAAATTGGCTGAAGAAGATGAAATTACTGATGAGGAGGACTTTGAGAAGGAAACAGATGTTGATGAATCTGAAATTTCATCAAATGAAAGAGCTGCCCTGTTAAGCAAACTGAACAATTATGTTTCCAAGATTCAAATAATTGGTGGGCAATCATATCAAAAGTTAGCCGATGAATTTGATATTGAAATTGAAAATGCAAATAAAGATGAACTTGAAACACTTCAAGAACTTATAGAAGAAAAACTTTACAAACAGGAAAATTTTCAAGCACTGGTAGATGAAATATTTGATGATGTGGAAAGCAAATTTGATTATTTAGACCCTGCTTCCTTGGTAAAAGACAAAAGTATGTGGCCATCATATTGGATTTTTGAATCAACTGACCGTGCTGATTTCATAAAAAAAATAAACAGGTTTTCAAGTAATTATGCCCCAAATTTTGGTTGTCTCTTAACACCTTTAGTTGAAGGAATCAGGGTTGCTGGGCCATTTAGACCCTCTTGGTCTACAGCAGATGATGTAAAGTTAGTATTAATGGATGGAGAAGGTCTTGGACATACACCAGACTCAGCTTCAAGCATATCCACCAGTGTAACAAAACGTTTTCAAATTTCTGATGCAATTGTTTTAGTAGATAATGCTGCCCAACCTATGCAGGCAGCACCTACGGCTGTTTTACAAAGCTTGGTTTCAAGCGGGCACCATAAAAAGCTTATAGTCTGTTTCACCCACTTTGACGAAGTTAAGGGGGTTAATATCCCAAATGTTGCAATGAGAAAAGATCACGTTTTGGACTCCTTTGACAATTCTGTTGTTTCAGTGGGAAAAACACTTGGGCAAAGAGCCGAAAGAGTTCTCAGGTCTTGCAAGTCAGATCGCATATTTTTTCTATCAAAAACTCAAAACACCTTCAAACCTGATAAACGAAGCTTAATATACAATGAATTTAAAAAAATGCTGGCCGCAATATATAAAACTATAGAGCCACCAATTCCAACAAATGTAACGCCAATATATGATGATTCCAATTTAGTTCTAAATATTCAAAAGGCAGCAATGGAGTTTCATAACCCATGGGAAGCAAAGCTAAAATTGAAACGTGACCCAAGGGTTAAACCTGAGCACTGGGCACGAATTAAAGCTTTAACTCGTCGTTTAGGAGAATTAAATATTGATGAATATAACGGTCTTCAACCAGTTGCTGACATGATAAGCCGATTCCAAATTCACCTTTACCTCTTTGTGGAAAATCCTATATCCTGGGACCCGGAGATTTCCCCGGAGGTGATGAAACAAGCTTCAATCGATAACATAACTCAAGAACTCGATTCTCAGCTGCATCGGTTCTTTTCTGAACGACTTTTCAAGGAACAAATAAAGAACTGGCACCAAGCATATAGTCACCGAGGGTCTGGCTCAACTAAAATTCGAGCTTATGAAATAAAGGACATTTACAATGATGCAGCTCCAATCCCTGGGGAAGTACCAAGCTCTGAATCAAGTGTATTTGTAAAAGAAATTAGGAAGATTCTAAAAGAGGCAGTCACTGTAGGTGATGGGAAAATTAATAGTATAGTTTAAAACAGGCTCACTTTTTTGATAAGCTCAGATATTTTTAACGAAAGAAAGAAAAAGAAAGCATATCAAATCAGTTCACCTGACCGGAAAAGCTGGCGCGTTTTTCGCGTTAACTTCATTTTGTGTAAAACTTCGTGTCTGCCAATTGTACCATTGGCTTTTCCGGCAGGTGACTTCCACTTAGGAGAAAAGATAAATATGAAAGACACCGATTTGCTAATCCAATGGCAAGATGGAAGCGGCGATTCCGTTGAAATAGGCTACCTAAATTCTAACGGCCAGCAGTGCTGTGGGCATTGCGGAGTACCTGGAACTGACCATGGACAGTATGCATACAAAACTGAATGTACCATTTGTGGCTATGTTTACGGAACAAATGGATCAGACATGTTCGAAAGGCGATGCCCTGAGTGTCAGAAGGGGGCCGCAGGGATTAAGTACTGGAAAACTCTAAACAGATGAGTGCCTGTGATTTCAATAAAGCCGCTGGAAAGTTTTTGGAATCAACGGATTTATGACTCATAACATTGGGAGAAAAACAGAGCACTATCAATCATGGCAAAGCATAAACGAAAACTCACTGCCGCTGAGAAGGCAGAAAGGAAGCGGCGGCAGAAGGAGTACATGACCATCTTCATCAACGGGAAGCAGAAGCGAGTCAAGCGACCGCCAACCATCGACGGCATGGATGTGGACGAGTTCATCCGAAGGAACGCAGATCCCATATGGTTGCATCAAAATGCAATGTGGGAGTATATGACTGATGACGAAGAACCATGACCTCCCAACAAGACGGTTGCACTCGGATAGCTATAAGCGGTGGTTTTTCGAAAAACAGCGCCTTTTGATACTGTTTTTGTAGTTAGAGTCTTTTTTGCATTTATCCGCCGCCGCTGAACCGCAGCGGTTCGACTGAAAATAATTAAATGAAAGTTTTCCGAGAGATATTTTTCAGCATTAAAGATCTTAATGATAGCCAAGTCTTTGATTTATTCGACTCGTTCTGTCGTTCAAATGCTAATCTTGAACTAATGAAAGAAAAATCAGATCAATATGCCAAAGATACTGATGGCAGAGCTTTTATTATTCACGCATTAAGAAGTCCAGAGACAGAGTCAGCTATTGTTGCCATCGCAGAGAAAACTAAAAGAACTCTGTATTTGGCGAATATCGTCCCAAAGAAAAAACAACAACTGAGCATGGACGAATATAACCAAATTGCTTCAAACTTTTTCAATGCATTTAGGCAACACCTTAAGGGAATTAAGAGCAGGGTTTCTATAAGGATTACAAAAGAAAATATTGGTTTAGAAGAAATAATTCCTGGTAAATTAACACGAAAATATTTTGAAAGATACATGTCGGCATATCCGTTAAGCTTTCATCCATTAGATGTTGAGCGTCTTGACTTTTTTATATGCGCATTATTTCGTTACCGTTCACGGGTCGACGTTACGCGACTGAAACGCTACCTTATTGAAGATATAGGATGGCAAGAAAAAGATGCATCATGGTGCACTCGAAGGGTGGAGACTGGCCTTGATATTTTGAAAGCGAATTGGGGATTTCATTAGTCGAACCTTTCAGTGCAGTTGACAGCCAGGGCCTCGGTATTGGCTATTTAATCAAAAATGGAGTTTTTTATTTTTTATAGAGTTACTGACAGCCCTGGCTGCTGGCGTTAAAAACATCTGCTTTTATGTAACAAATTGAGACGCTTTAAAATTGTGATATGCAAATGTTACCTGCAAGAAAATTGTTTGATTCTTAAGTAGCACTTATGGCAAGGTATCTGTAATCGAAGGGTTATGTAATGTTTAAGAAAGATAGGGTATGTCACTATACCAGCATGAAGAGCGCAATATTTATTTTGAATGATAAACAGATTAATTTCACCCCCCTTGTATCAACTAAAGACCCACGAGAATCTAAACAGTGGAATTTTGGTTTCATTGGGAATGGACAAAGGATTTGTTTAGAAAATTATGAGGAAGCTCTTAATGATTTTGACAACTCTATTAAAAATAATTCTATGATACTTTCTTTTTGTGGATGGAATAATGAAAAGATTAACTTCGAAAATAATGCAATTCCTCCTTATAGGCAGGATTATTACCGGGTGGGCTGGGCAAGGTCAAGGATGTGGTCACAATATGGGGAGAAACATACTGGCGTTTGTCTAGTTTTCGATAGAAAGAAACTGGAAGAACAGTTCAAATCCACTTTTAAGACGGATAAGAAATTTACTGGAAGAGTGGAGTATCAGTATCATTTGGAAAGTTTTGTTATAGCAAGGAAAATTGAATGCAGAAATATAATCGAACATGGTGTTGATAAAGCATTGGAGATGCAAATCGATAAGTATTTCCATGAATATTTCTTCTTGAAACTAATGGACTACCGTGATGAGCATGAATATAGATTAGTTGTAATAGTAGATGATGGTGATTCCATACGACTACCCATTGAATCATCTCTTAAAGGGGTTATTGTGGGCATTGATTTTCCAAGTGAAGAATATGGACGTATTGATGCGTTGGCTCAAAACTGCAATAGTGCTGTGGAGAGGTATTTTCTCTCATGGCAGGAAGGACGGCCTCAGCTCTGGGGCCTATTATAATTACTGAAATGAAAGAGGTTTAACCCGCGTCTAACATTAATCTGATTTATAAAGAATATTTAAAAAAATGAAATACGAACTTAAAGAAATTTCCCCAGATGAAATAACAATACCAGATCGTTTTCGTGAAGATTATGGTGATATCGAAGAACTTGCATGCTCAATAAAAGACAGGGGTCAACTCCAACCAATAATAATAGACCAGATGTATAATCTTATCGATGGACATAGAAGACTGTTGGCATGTAAGCATATAAATAGACCTATTATAGCTATTATTAAGCCTTCAGAAAGTGAATTAGATAGAAAGGTTGATGAATTAGTTGCTAACATTCATAGAAAGGATTTTACATGGCAAGAAGAATGTTTAGCGATAAGCCGATTGCATAAAGCGTTACAGAATCAAAAAGGATTTACAAGGATAGGAGCGCGTGGCGGTTGGAAATTATCAGATACGGCGAATTTAATTGGTAAAGCAATAGGCACTGTATCTGAATATTTAACTCTTGCAGAATGGATAAAGTCAGATGAAGAATATTTCAAGGAGTTCAAAACAAAAAAAGAAGCAAAAGAACACATTAAAGAACGCATTAAATCGGTAGGTATTTTTTCAGACGCTATTAAAAATGGACTTATTAGCGAAGAGGAACTCGTCAACGTGATTCAAAATTATGACCCCAAAAAAGGTAAATTAGATACAAAACAACCAAGAGATAACGTTACACTAAAGGAAAACGGATGGATTTATATTCTCACGAATCCCTCATTGCAAGAGAATTTAATCAAAATTGGTAAGACTTCGAGAACGCCAGAGGAAAGAGCTAAAGAGCTTTCTGCTCCAACTGGTGTACCGGCTGAATTTGAAATTGTTTATAAAATTGAAGTCTCAGATTGTCATATTGTCGAAAAAATTATTCAAAAGCAATTGGAAAACTATCGCCATACAACCCAAAGAGAATTTTTTTCTGTGCCGATAAATAAAGCAATAATAATTGTCGAAATTGTAGCAAAACATATTAATCAAATATATGAAGAAATATCGGATGAATTGAAAAAGAAAGAGACCCCCTGATAAAACGATATAAATTTACGATATGTAAATCATATCTGCATGAAAATCGTCTAATTCTTGAGTAGCAATGTTGGCAAAGTATTCCGTTTTTGATAAATGATGGCATCATGAATACTCAGAGATCCAGTTTCTTGTAATATCGTCAAGATGAACTGCCAAAGGAGCTTATCTTTTAGCTTCAAAGAAATATAGAAACCTATGAATAATTATAATATCAGAAAACAAATTGAGGCACTTATTGAAAAATCTCAGTTTAATAAAGTAGCAGAATTGCTAAAAAGGCACAGAGAAATTGTAGATGATCTATATATTGATCTAAGAGCAGAAGTTATTAATGCCGCTACTGAGGGCTGCGATGAGTTTTTTGAATTTATAAAGGAAGAAATATTATTAAGGGAAGGCATTGAGGAGTATAAAAAAGTTATTGAAGGACCACTTTCTGATATAGTTTGGTTTGTGGATGATGAAAATGTTGTGTGTAATAATCATCTGGAAATTGCAAAACTTTTATTATCATCAAGTACTGTTGATATTGTTGATGAAGAACGACGCAATTTGTTAGATATTTTTGCAGACCGCAAAGCAATGGAGTTAACGGACATTTTTCTCGAATCTAAATCCAAATATTTTAATTTTAATTGGTTAACTAAGAAAAAGAAAGCAATGCTTGATCTTCTTCTAACCTTTGGTGTTAAATACACAAATTTATCAACAGCAGCAGCTTTTGGGAGTATTGATGATATTAAAAGATTAGCAAGAGAGGGAAATGATTTGGAATTTATGTTGCCACATAGAGAATGGACGCCCTTGCATTTTGCTGCAGCTAATGGAAATGCGGATATTCTAATATTTCTTCTCGAAGAAATAGAAAAGGTTAGTGATGATAAAAATCCTACCGACTGGGTAAACGATCTTACTCCATATGATATGGCAATAAATCAAGAATGTAAAGAATTGCTGATATCATATGGGCATAATGGCGTAACAACTCAAAAGGCGTTAGATAAATATGACCGGGAACTAACATATTTGAATAAGGAATTTCAAAAAAATATACAATTGTATTTTGATAAATTGCCAGATGATTTTAAAATATTAAGAAGAAGATTTATTCCTGATAATGCTATTTATCCAAATAATTGGGACGAAATTTTTTCATATCTTGTAATGTGTCTTGATAATAAGGGAGATAAAAATATCCCCAGCCCGCCTGTTCCCTGGATATTAGCTGGATCTTGCGCACCGGATGTTAGTAAATTTGAGCGTTTTAATGAAATTATAATGTGGTCCCAACAATATAATTTTCTTGATGAATTGGAATATATGATATCTCAAAACAAGCGCGGCTATTATTATGGTGAAACTTAAAATGAGCAATTCTTTTCTCATACAGAAAAATTAACGTATAGCTGCTATTCACGACAACAACTTAATAGCCCAAAAATTTAAGGTTTCCAGTAGATATATTCAATAGAATTGTTCGATCTTGGCGTTATGATGTTGGCAATGTCTTCAATCAAAAAGTTTTGATTGCCAGATGCCTTTTGGATTCCTCATAGATTGAAGGCAAAAAAGCTGTAATTTCGCCCCCCGAAAAAAATCTGGAGTTTTGTGATTTCGAGACGGATGGAGGTTTAAGGTGCCGAAAGTAACACATGAAAGCAGTTGGAGTGAGATTCTCGAAATTTATCAAGCTGGCAATTATGAAAGCAACGCACATCTTAATGCCGAAGCAGCTCTTAAAGTTAAGATAGCCAAATCTACAATAGAAAACCAAGAGGCTATCCTGGAAGTTCAGAGGAACACGCAGCATACTCAAGGGCATATGTTGAGAAGCCAGAGAGGGATATACATAGCTACTTGGATATTAGCATTCGTCACAACTTTTCTATTTCTGGCAACCACTGCCAACATATGGATTACTTGCAAGACTTACGCAGGTGCTATAGAACAGGTTGAAGCAATAAAAGAACTCTCAAGTGCAATTAGGGATATCCCCAAAGAAGAACAGAGGTTGAAGAAATCGAATAAGGCTCATGAAGTGCTGGAACAAAGATTGGAAAATCTACGCCAACAGCAACACAAAGTCGTAAAGTGCTAACTTTAAATTTCATGCCGAGATGTTATTCATTAAAGAAACGTTTTACGAACAAAGGGTATAAGGAATGAATATCAAAAAGGGAATTAAGCGAATAGCGTTGGTAATAGCTATAGTCGCCATTGTGCCGGGATTTTTTGGGGGGGGCTCATTCGTTTTCGAAACCTGCAAGACTGAAACGCCTGAACACAAAGCGTGGCAAAAAAAAGTCGATGGGTGGTATGAAGCAAATCCAAATTGGAATAAGGGCCGTTTCCGCTTCTTTGAACCGTGGGTGGAGCTTGGTTCGAACCCTCCACGTGAAGAGTGGAGAGAGCCGCGGCCTACACACAAAGACCCACCAATTTGGCAACTTGTATTGGGGTGTATCGTGGCTGCTCCGTTAAGTTTTTTTATTGTATTTTTTGGCATTCGAGGAATAACGCAACTCGTTATATGGGTAACGCAACTCGTTATATGGGTTGTCGCTGGCTTTCGGGATAAAGGCGAGGAAGTATCGACAACCATAGCCAATAGTAAAGACAAGCAATCGCCATAAACATGGTACGACCGTTGCCCTCAACTAAATGGAAATATGACCTTGCAAGGAAGTACAGGACGAATTTCGATTTCTGCTATCTGCAATTCTGACCAGAAACGAAAAATATAGATTTCCATATCTAATCTGCTACGAACATTATGACAACCCATGCACTTAGACGGGCAGGGTCGCTGCATTTACAGTTTCTATCAAGCTTGGGGACGGATACGGGGGAATGTAGTTAACTTTTTAACTTATTAGACGCATTAGATAGTACATATTCTAACAGTTCAGCCCTCCTCCCAATCAGGTTAAATAGTTAAGAGCCCCTGTGGTTGCCCTTTTAATAAATTGACAAAATCACATTGATCATCTTATTGTAATATAAGCTAAAATCGATGGAGGCATGGTCATGCAAACGGTCACTTTATCACCAAAATACCAAGTCGTTATACCTAAGTCGGTAAGGAAGGTATTGAATCTTCGTCCTGGTCAAAAGATGCAGGTTGTTGAATATAACGGACGGATTGAGTTTATCCCTGAACGAGATATTGCCGAACTTCGCGGATTCTTAAAAGGCATAAATACGGAATTCGAAAGAGAGGAAGATAAAAATAGAGACTCGGTGTCGCCATCTTGATTAGCGCATTGGTTGACACAATTTGAAAGGCTCTGTTTGGGTGGCGGTAAGTTTGCCGTGGTCAAGGATAAAAGTATGGTGGGCTAATGAAGAGAACTGATACATGTAGTGCGTTGTAAACATAATGGTTATTTTTCTTTGTTCATTTATCTGCTTTAGAGTATTTATAATAGCAGCCTGATTTTCAGCATCTAAATTTGAAGTAGGTTCGTCACACAAAAGCACTTCAGGAGAAACAGCCAGAGCACGGGCTATCGCTACCCGCTGGGTCTCACCACCTGAAAGCCGATGCGCCTGAGCCTGGACAAAATCACTCATCCCAACAAGATCAAGCGTTTCTTCAATAATAATTTTTCTCTTTTTTTGAGGAATGCGTCTGATTTTTAAGCCGAATTCAACATTTTTATAAACCGTGTTTGTAAATAAAATGGGGTGCTGGTCTATCATAACCACTTCTTTACGAAGGTTTTGCAGGGATGATTCTGAAAAATTAACGGTTTTTGAACGATAAAGGATGTCACCTGTAGTAGGAACCTCAAGGAAACTCAGGATGTTCAACAGGGTAGTTTTGCCGGCACCGTTTTGACCAAGCAAAGCGTAAATTTTCCCTTTTTCAATTTCCATTAAAGGAATGTCCAGAACCGTCCTTGAACCGTATTCCTTGGTTATCTTTGATAATGAATAAAGCATCAGGTCCTGGTTCTTCCCTGAAAAAAATGAAAAACGAGATTAATGCCAAAGCTTAATACCAGCAATATAATACCCAGAGCTACAGCTAAGATGAATTCTCCCTTATCATATTCCATGGCCATTGCAGTGGTCATCGTACGTGTGAAACCTTTTGCATTCCCTCCCAGCATCATGCTTATACCAACCTCTGCAATAACTCGTCCGAATGCAGCTATCACCGCAGCGACTATCCCGAACCTGGCCTCCCTGAAAATAACGCATGCAGTCTGCAGGCGATTAGCTCCTAAAGTCATGGCGGTTTTACGGTATCTTTCATCAATCCTGCTTATAGCGGCAATGGTAAGGGTGGCAATTATTGGCAAAATCAATATAAACTGACCAATAATTATTGCCTTCTGCGTGTACAGCAGGTCGAAAGGTCCGAATATTCCTCTTCTTGAGATAAAAGAATATACAAAAAGACCAATAACTACAGTTGGAAACGCCAGCATTGTATTTAAACATACTATAAGAATACGCTTACCTTTAAAAGAGCCGTAAGCTATTAAAAATCCAAGGGGCGCCCCCATCAGGCTTGCCAATAAAGTGGAAATACCACTCACCTTAAGAGACACCCATACAATTGAAAACACTTCCGAATCCAGGGATGCGATAAGAAGAATTGCAGATAAAAAGCTGTCAGTTAGAAGATCCATGGTAAATACTCAGGTTTTAGGTTCACAGTTCACGGTTCACGGTTCACGGTTGGTTGCCTTTATCTCTTCATATTATCCGGATAAAACAGCTGCTCCCCCATAAGCCTGTAATTTTTTATGAGAGACTGCGCTTTAGGTGAGATAAGCCATTTTGCGAACTGCTCAGCCAGGTCATGCTTTACGTGCGGATGTCTGGCAGGATTTATGGGAATTACGCCATAAGGATTATTTAATAAGGAATCACCCTCGTACACGATCTCCAAATCAATACTTTCTTTCCTGCCGTATTTGAACTTTAGGTAAGTCCCTCTGTCAGCCAGAGTATATGCTTTCTTTTCATCAGCAAAAATTATTGTCTTGCCCATTCCTTGCCCTATTGAAACATACCAGTCTTTGGAATTTTCAGGAAATACAAAGCAGATTTCTCCTTTTTGCCCTTCTTTTAATATTTCTGTTTTTCTTGTTTCTAATGGAACTCCCGTTATTTGCCAAAGAGCCTGTTCTTTGGCATGAGTACCGCTATTGTCACCGCGTGATATAAACAGAGCTTTGGCTTGGGCTATCCCAGCTAATGCGGAGGCTGCATTACTTTGACCTCGAATGCCGGCTGGGTCATCTGAAGGCCCAAGTATTACAAAATCATTATGCATAACGGCATAGCGTTTTGTGCCGTAGCCCTCTTTTATAAATTCCTCTTCACTTTTCTTTGCATGAACAAAGATCACATCAACATTGCCATCCATCCCATCGCGGATGGCCGCACCTGTCCCTTTTGCAAATACCTTTACACGGATTCCAGTATCCTTTTCAAGCTCAGGCAAGAGAACATCAAGCAGGCCGGATGCCTGAGTGCTTGTAGTAGTTGACATTTTAATAATTTTATCTTCTCCAAGCGCAATCCCATAAATCAATAGAATTGCTATCACGGGCAGTATTACTTTTAATATTAAATTTCTTTTTTTCATATTTTTCCTTAGTTGAATATACATGTTCATGCTTTTGAGCAATTGCTTCGTATCATTTTCAATGATGATATTGAAAAAATTAAAAAATCAATAAAAAAACTATGATTAATTTATCATATCATCATATCCTTGCACCCAATTAATATCATGTAGCAGATAACAATATGATTTATTTAAAGATAATTGAGGCTATTGAATAGATTGATGATGTATATTATTGACACTTTTATTGCTTAAGCTTAAATAATCGTTCAAAGCTCACTATCTGTATTTCAAACTGAATTTCAAAACTAAAAGGAGATATGTGTTAAATGAAGAAATTAATAGTATTAGTATGTGCAGTTGTATTTCTGTTCGGGGCAATAGGTATAGCGCAGGCTCACTCAGATTGGGCGAAATATAAAAATCAGATCGTTCCAGCAGACACTAAAGGAGTACCGGGCAAATATGTTAATAAGACAATAAACTGCTGTGACTGCCACGGAAGGATATCCAGCATTCCACCATTGGATTGTCGTTGATAGAATTTGTAAGTTATATCAAAACCACACAGATCTATTTTATGAAAAATTTAGGGCCAATTAGGGATGTCTCCTATTTGGTCCTAATCCTCTTCCAACCACAAGTTCCTCGAACATTATAAAACAGGCGAGGCCTTTGTTTTTCTCCCTTTTAGTTATTGTCCTCCGATTGTTCGGCCGATTGTCTTATTTCGGACAGGATTAGGCCTATCTCTTCTGACCATAACCCGGGACAACTAACAACACCCCATCCTTTCTGGGTCTGAAACAGGCCGTCGTAGGCCGTGTCGTGGTAAGATCGTATATGATGAGGAATATTTCTTTCATTTAAGATAGAGCCGAGAAGCTGTGCTTCTATCTCGCTTTCCAAAATGTCAACTTTAACGTATGCCTCTTGTTCCATCGTAGTAATGAGACCTTTGAAAAATGTTCAATTTTGTTCAAGTTCAAGGAAGGCGAAAATTTTAAATGCAGGAATACATTGAGTATTTCGAGGCTTAAAATTTGAGCCTGACGCCGACACGAAGTGACACGAAGTGAAGCATCAGCGCTAACCTTTAGCGCTATTTGGGCAAAAGGGGGCGTTTTGCAAAGGTCTCGTAATAACTGTTCCAACAAGTCCCCTTAGTCAACAACGTCTCGCAAGCCCTGAAGAGTTATTCAACTTAGTCAACAACGTCTCGCATCTGCTCCCATAATTGGTGTCCCCTTATTCTTCAATACAACCAAATCTAATTATATTCAAATAAATTATACGGTTATCTATTTTATGCTATATGAAATAAATTGTAACCCTTTAAAAATTGTGATATGCAAATGTTACCTGCATGAAAACTTGCTGATTTTTGGGTTGCTCTGCTGGCAAGCTATCTGAACTTCAAAACGTCTGGCGGGTTAGCCGGTGTTATTCATTATAAAAATGCAAAAAGAAAAAGCTCTGGAAAGGGCAAGAAACAAAGCTTTAAGAAGCTAATGGCCGATATGTCTCGGGGAGACTACACAAAAACGGAAAGTTTGTTATGAGAGGGAGGTTCGACTCCTCCAATGCCCATTTTGTCAAGTATTGTCCGGAAGATACTTGACAAAATGTTGTGTTCTCTCTACGCTCTCTATAAAGTTGGGATGCAATGATCTGAAAATGAAAATAACAGAAAAAATAAGTAGAAAAATCAATAAAATGCCTGCGGGTACCACGTTTAAGTATCAGCAACTGTCTATTTCAAATAAAGAGTATGGCGCTGCTGCAAAAGCCATTGAAAGACTGATTGCAAAAAAAATTATAAAGCGGATCTCAACAGGAGTTTTTTACAAACCCAAAAAAACTTTATTTGGAGAATTGAAGCCAAGAGAAGAAGAACTGCTACGTCCATACCTGTTCATTGGGGATAAAAGAATCGCTTATATAACAGGCACTGCATTGTATAACAGAATTGGGTTAACCACTCAGGTCCCAAAAGATATAAAGGTTTCAAGCAAGGTTAAAGAAATTCGTACTCAAATCGGCAATGTTAAAGTGCGGAGGGTAAAAAGTTATATTGATGTTACAAATGATAATTTCTATCTGCTTGAAATACTTGATGTATTAAAGGATTTCAAAAAAATTCCAAATTTGGATAAGGCTATGACTGTCAGCTATCTTTTAAATTTCATAAAAGGATTAAAACAAAAAGATTTTTTACGTCTTATTCGATACGCCCTGAAATATCCTCCCCGAACCCGTGCTTTTCTTGGGGCTTTATTGGAAAAATTAAAAACCGAGCAGGACACAAATCAATTGAAACAAAGCCTAAATTCGTTGACAGTTTATGATTTGGGGATAGACAAACAAATTCTTTCAACAGTACCGGAATGGAATATTAAATAAATTGAAACTGCATCAAAATAAAGAGCTTTTCCAAGATGCTGTACTATCTTGGTGAATTGCCCAATGAAAATGATTTAATCGATACCCTTAAAAAAATTGAAAAGAGAATGAAACCCCTTACTTGGGGAATTTAATACTTTAACAAAAACATTCTGCAGATAAACCGCAGATGTTCTCGTTACAACTATCTGCTATTCACGTAACAAATTGAAAAGCTTTAAAATTTGTGCTATACAAATGCGATCTGCATGGAAACTGGCTGATTTTTGAGTTAAGTAGTTGGCAAGGAATCCGCACCCTGATTTCTGAGCGTTTGAGTTTTGATATCATTTTCTTATCTATTGAATAGGCACCGTTTTTCGTGGAGAGGTGGATTCCTATTTTGGCGACATCATACTAAATTAAATGGAGGTTTCAGAAATGGATGACATGAGTTTAATGTTTCTTGCTGTACATCAGTTCGACGACGGAAGTTCATACAGAGGTGCTTTCCTGGTGACGGATTCTGATACTACGCCGACGGAGTTCAGATGTACCAATGCGATAAATCCTACTCAATTACAGAAGACCTTGTATGGAAACATCCTAGATGAGCACATATTAGTCGAGTTGATTGCGGTGCCTCTCTTTAACGCTTGTACGAAAAAGCCCGATATTGTTATAGTGACCGACGACCTATTGTTGAGTTTTCGAAAGAAAGTTTCAATTCCGATAGCCGTCCTTAAAGAGGAAACGGAGTTCCACGTGCCAGAAGATGACCCCACGAGAGGAATTATTACATCAGAAAGTGGTAAATTCCAGCCAGTTGTGACCAATGTCCATAATGACTTCATGGAAGATAAGAAGTTAGTTGCCGAGATGTTAACCCCTATTCTCTCAAAGAGAAGTTTAACTGAACCTTTTGAGAGAATACGCATAGCCTTAGACCAAGTTCACGACAAAGACCTGGCATAACACAGAGCAATTATGTTCAATTTAGTCAAAAGGGCTGCGAGGAGAGCCAAATACGGATTTGCGAAGTCTGTATCGGAAATTCCGGTAGCTATCACTCATGAGATAGGTGACTTTTCTCTTCAGGGTTATCGACCGCGCATCTATTCACTACCTAAACTTGGAATCTTTAACCACGAAACATTCGACCTAACGCGCCTCCTGTTTAAGCAGGATTCCGATGGTCAGGTTTCCATACGCGATTTGTCTGGATTACTAAAGAGTAGCGTTATTGATTACAGCGAACAACTACTTCCGCCTTCAAAAGCTTATAAACTCCATCTTCTGAGCCCAGCTGACAACTTGCCGGACTTGTCTGTTGAACTTCCGACTTCCGAATTAGCTAAGCGTCTCTTTTTGCCTCTTCAAGCAACAGAATCAATTGATTTGCTCAGTTTGGGTGAGGAAACATGCGAAGTATCCCCCAACCTGTTCGAACCACTTTTTCTCTCAACTCCTAAAGGAAAATATTACGGAGATAAACTGAAGAAAAGGGAACAGAAACCTGAACAGACTTTGCTATTTGAAGAATTTGTTCCTCGTGAGAAGAAGCCAACCTATTCAAAAGCTTATAGTCGAAAAAAGACAGGTATTAGTACTACGGTGAGTTATCAAGACCCTTGGGACCTCCTGTTTCCTATCCTGATGCCACCGTTAGATTTTGACTTTTCATCTGATATGGTATTCGGAGAGCTATATCCATTTCAGAAGGTAGGAGTTAAGTTTCTAGTGGAACGGAGCTCTGCGCTTCTTGCTGACGAAATGGGAACCGGCAAAACTGTGATGAGTACGGTTGCCATGCGTAGCCTATTCAAGAATGGCTCCATACAGAAAGCTTTGGTAGTTTGCCCGGTGAGTATTCTGGGTGTATGGGATGACCACTTACACGACTGGGCTCCTGACTTATCAGTTACCGTAGTTAGAGGAACCCTAGAAAATAGACGAATGGACTGGGAGTATCCGGCCCATGTGTATGTGACGACATACGACACAGTCAAGAATGACGTCCTCCCAGTGTTGAAGGGACAGAAAACATTTTACTGTTCTAATCCAGATTGCCGTTTGGAGCTACAGTTTACAAAGAAGCAATGTGTAGAAATGAAGGATTTGACCGTTGAGTGCCCGGACTGCGGGGAAGAAATCGATGAAAAAGACCTTCCTATTAAACGACCACTATTGAGTAAAGAAGCTGTTGATACTTTCGATTTCGTCATGCTCGACGAGGCTCAGTATATTAAGAATCCTAAAGCGAGACGCGCCAGAGGGGTTAAAAGATTCAGTCCTGCCCACCGTTGGGGTCTCTCCGGTACTCCTATCGAAAATAAAATTGACGACCTTGTTTCTATATTTGATTTCCTAAAACCTGGGCATCTAAGCAAAGATATTCTTTATACGCCTCCTCATATTCGAAAGCTTGTCGAGCCTCATTTCTTAAGGCGTGAGAAGAAAGACGTATTGCAGGATTTGCCTGACAAGGTGAAGGATGAGAGGTGGCTTGAGTTAGATTCTCATCAGCGCAGGCAATACGATGAGGCCGAACAGCAGGGAATTGAGCAAATTACACAATTGGGCGACAAGGTAAGTAAAATACACATCTTTGCTCACATAAACAAGTTGAAACAGATATGCAATTTCGCAACAGGGAGAGACATTAGTGCAAAGACAGAAGCTCTCTTAGACTTAGTAGACATAATCAAATCCAATGACAGAAAGGTTTTGGTGTTCTCGCAGTACGTGCAAGTGGGAGTTGATAAGCTGGAAAACGTCCTAAAAGAATTCGGGGTTGTAAAATACAAAGGCGGAATGAGCGACAACCAGAGAAGAGATGCGGTTGAGAGGTTTAAGACGGACCCCGACATCGCCGTATTCTTAGCCACTCCTAAAACCGCCGGTTTGGGTCTGACCCTGACAGAGGCAAACTATGTGATACACTTTGACCACTGGTGGAACCCGGCGGTCATGTGGCAAGCGGAAGATAGAGTTCATAGGACTGGACAGAAAGAAGTTGTAGTTGTTTATAGTTTATGGATGCGTGATACAATAGAAGAGAGAATATACTCTATACTATCTAAGAAGGGGCTTCTATTTCAGGAGGTAGTTGGCGGCTTAGCAGAGGAAGACGTTGAACAAGGAATTTCTATTGATGAATGGCTAGAAATCGTTGGTGTTAAGCCTATCAGAAAAACTACTGAAGAGACTCCTGAAAGAGAACAGCCGGACAACATTACCCAAATACATGAGAGACTCCGCACGATGGACCCCCTACATTTTGAGGAGGTTGTCAGGAGGTTGTTCGTAAAGCTAGGTTTTGCCAATGCTCGGTTGACTAAAGGTAGCTATGATGGTGGCGTAGATATTCAAGCCTCTAAACCTTCTATGGCGGCTGTCGAAAGAGTTATAGTGCAGTGTAAGAGAATAGATTCATGTGGAGCAAAGTACGCACGCGAATTGTATGGGGTCTTACAATCAAACTCTAATATCTCCAAGGCATTTCTTGCAGTCAGTGGCAAGTGCACCGATGAATGTCGCCGATTCTGCCTCGGAAAAGGTAACCTCGTAATGTTGGACGGACTTTACCTGGCTAGGTATATTAAGGACCGAAGAGTAGAATTAGACTGACAATCATTACGCTGGGTTTTAGCAGACGCCTTTATTGGACTGAGTCAGTGGGAGAGCGCAAGTAGTCCTTCGGCTTGGACAAATATTCGGGACACATTATGAACTGAGTAATAAGACTGCGGAGGGTTTCAAGGTCCAATGCGTGTGCGAAGATGATGATGGATAATTTGGTCATTTGATTCTTGATTATTTACAGGGGGTTATCCCTGCTTGCGATCTCTGCTATCTATACGCAACAAATTGAAACACTTTAATACTTGTGATATGCAAACCCTATCCGCATGAAAATTATTGAATTCTTGAGTTGTTCTCCTGGTAAGATATCTATAGTTCAAAAAGTCTGGCGGGTTAGCCTTCAATGGGGTTATCCGGTTTTCTGTTTAATATCCAAATTGTTGAAATATACAGTTAGAAAAAGTGCTTTTTGCTAATTTTTGGTCAACAATCATTAAATCTGTGGTAATAGTCAGAAACAATATAATAACTGGTTAGTGTAAAAATCAAATGCCAAATCAAGGAGGTAGGAATTATGAGTAATGTACCAACCGCTGTAGTTAAGCGTTTAAGCACCGCCATACCAAAATTCAAAAAAGTTCTAGCTTCAGCGCGTGAAAGGGATATCAATGAATCTGACACAGTTACAATTGTTACAGACATGCTCGAACAAATATTTGGATTTGATAAGTTCTTAGAAATAACAAAGGAGTACCGCATTCAAGGCACCTATTGTGATCTTGCAATTAAATCTGGTAAAAGAATCGAATATTTACTCGAAGTTAAAGCTATCGGTTTGAGCCTAAAAGACAACCATCTAAAGCAAGCAGTAAATTATGCCTCAAGAGAGGGTATTAAGTGGGTGGTACTTACGAACGGAATTAATTGGGAAATCCATCGTGTTAGCCTGGATGAAAAAGTTCAAAACGCACTGCTATTTTCCTTTGATTTCTTAGAAATGAATCCACGGAAAAGTGATCAGCAAGAACTTCTGTTCTTATTGTGTAAACGTGGGGTACAAAAAGATTTAATAGATGATTTTTATGAATACAAACAATCTGTGAATCGTTATACCATAGGCGCATTGCTGTTAACTGATCCTATTGTCGATACTGTTCGCAGAGAGTTACGTAAACTTAAGGCAGGCATAAAAGTCGATTCCGACGAAATCAGGAAGCTTATTTCACAGGAAGTTATAAAGCGCGAGCTTCTTGAAAGTGAGGCAGGTAAAGAGGCAAATAAGCAAGTTGAAAAGTTGATGAAACAACAAGAAAGAGCAAAGTTAAAGTCAAAAAAAGGAACAGCCGAGCCTGAAGCTGATATACCTATGAACACTAATAATCCAATTAACTAGACCTGGCTATAAAACGCCCGTCTGGTTATCGGTACGTTACAGGTATCTGCTATATACGCAACAAATTGAAACACTTTAGAATTTGTGATATACAAACCATATCTACAACTCATTTGTTTGTTTGACTCAAGTGCATACTGGTAAGAGATCTACACTCAAAACGTCTTGCGAGATAGGCTTTAAGGGGTTACTATGTTTTCTGTTTTAATATCCAAATTGTTGAAATATACAGTTAGAAAAACTGCTTTATTGTCAATTTTTGGACAATAATCATGAAATTTGTGGGAATAGTCAGAAAATATATAGTAAATGGTTATAGTGCTTAAACAATGTGAGGTGATTAAAAATGAGCGAAGATCAAATCCAAACTGGTCAAACACAAGCTTATTGGAATGTCTCTGGGACACATATCTTGAAATATAGAGTGGAGATGTATCATAAAGGACTAAAAGAGCACAAATTAATCTCTGCACCAGAAATGGATATGCTGGAAAACAAAGCAAATTTGCAGGCTCAGAAATGGACTGAAAAATGGGAAAACATTGAATCAAAACGCCGAATCAATGTAGAAAAAGAAGCTAACCTTGAAGAAGCGAATTCGAGAACAGAAGCAGCGATCAAATCCCTAAAACAAATTGACAGCCTTCTTACTCATACTCTATCAATTGACGATAGAGTTGATTGGGAAAGCTTAAAGAAAAAAGAAAAGTATCCGGAAAAATCACCAGCTAAACCAACACAAAAAAGAAAAAAAAGAATATCCACCCAAACCTGAAAAACAATCCGCCGAATTTACTCCTGTTTTAACTTTCTTTGAAAAACTATTCAAATCAAAAAAAGAAAGAAAAATTCAAGCATTTGAAAATAAATATTCAACTGCTATTTCAGAATGGGAAAAACAAAAATCTACAATTAATAAGTCTAATAAACAATTGGAAAAAGATTTCGAAGATGAAATGAAAAAATGGGAGAGCGATGTCGTTGAATGGGAGAAGCGAAAAAATAACTTCTTAAAGAAGCAAACTGATTTTAATGTAAAAATAGATCAAATGAAAGAGTCATATTTAAGCCAGAATAATGATTCAATTATTGAATACTGTGAAATGGTTTTGAATAATTCAGAATATCCAGATTCTTTCCCTAAAAACTTTGAGCTGGAATATAATCCTGATAACAAAATATTAATTTTAGAATATGAATTTCCAGCAATAGAATGCTTTCCCAAGGTAAAAGAAGTAAAATATATAGCATCTAGGAAGGAGCTAAAAGAATCCTATATTTCGGAATCCCAAATAAATAAAATGTTTGATGATGCTATGTATAAAATTACTCTTCGAACAATTCACGAATTGTTCGAAGCAGATGTCGCTAATGCAATCGAAGCTATTTCTTTTAATGGCTGGGTGAAAGCAATTAACAAGGCTACCGGCAATGAGGAAAATAATTGTATTCTTAGCATACAAGCAATGAAAAACGAATTTTTAGGTATCGATCTGTCAAATGTTGACCCAAAATCGTGCTTTAAAAATCTTAAGGGTGTTGCAAGTAGCAAACTAAGTAGCTTAACTCCTATACAACCCATTTTGCAAATCAGTAGAGTCGATAAACGATTTGTTGAAAGCTATGCTGTTGCTAATCAAATTGATAATACTACAAATTTAGCGGCAATGGACTGGGAAGATTTTGAGCATCTAATTAGAGAGTTATTTGAGAAAGAATTTCAAACTGGTGGCGGTGAAGTTAAGGTAACTCAAGCAAGCAGAGATGGTGGTGTTGATGCAGTTGCATTTGATCCTGATCCTATTCGAGGTGGTAAAATCGTTATTCAAGCAAAAAGATATACCAATACAGTTGGAGTTTCTGCTGTTCGGGATTTATATGGTACTGTAATGAATGAAGGAGCTACCAAAGGTATCTTGGTCTCTACTGCTGATTATGGACCAGATGCATATGGGTTCGCAAAAGGTAAACCGCTAACTCTATTGAATGGATCGAATCTTTTACATTTATTAGAGAAACACGGTCATCACGCAAAAATTGATTTAAGAGAAGCAAAGAAACTTTTAGCTGAAAGAGATGAATAGCACTATAATCGTAATCGGGTAGCTGAGGGTTTTTATCCCTCAGCCCCCACAACACCACGGCTTGCGGGTCCGCACCGTAACAAATTGAAACGTTTTAATATTTGTGATATACAAACTCTATCTGCAACGCATTTATTCGTTTGACTTGCGTGCATACTGGCAAGCTATCAAAGGTTTTGAAAAGTCCAAATTTCGTTTGGAACTCTCAATGTATCTGTAGTGAGACGAGAAGTTGCGTATTTTGACGGATAACATTACAAAGGTGATAATATCCAAATCCGTATAATTACTTAAAGGCGGCTCATTTGGGAGTTGTCTTGGGAAACAATTTGGAGGATTACATGATGAAAAAAATCATGCTCGTTTTAGTTCTACTTTCGAGTTCCGTGACCTACGCCGGTGATCCATATGTAAAGACGTTTTATAAAGGAAAAAATTGGACTGTGCAGGAGGTGGGTATAACTGGAGAATTCAAGCAGTGCGCGCTTAGGTCTTCGCCAGATTATTTTGACAGCAAATATCCCAAATATGGAAGTGTCCATTTAAACATAAGTTATCCAAGCAATAATGTCACATTTTCGGGTGAAAATATAGGGGCATATTTCAAAATAGCCAAGCAAGCTACGTTGCAGGTGGATGAAGGTAAGAGTGTCGCGATAACCCCCGAAACCCCTATAAAAGGCAAGAGCATTATTGACAGTATGGTGAAAGGGAAGGTTGTAAAAATAGAAATAGATTTTGGAAGCGGGGGTTACGAGCTTCACACGTTCTCACTCTTAGGATTTACACGGGCATACAAGGAGCTACAAGCTTGCGCAGGTATACCATCAGCCCAGACAAAGGTGGTCTCCCCACCTGATGTGTCTCGATTAACATTGAATCTAGATTCATTCCTCACGAGCGGGTTTGCGAAACAATATGGGATCACTAAACAGGATGGGTGGGCATTAAGAGATGGTTCATTCAACAACGAGTTGTCGGTTTCTCGTCTGCGAGGGACAGGGACTATGTTGTCAGCTAGCACTAAAGGATCAAACATAGTCAAAGCTGGGGTAATGTTTCTAGGAACTTCCAGTCTTGACGAATCAAAAATGTCGTTCGTATTAGACCTTTTTAAAGCTCTCGATCCTAGCACTACCCCATTACACATAAAAGACTGTCAATGGACAATAAAACTGACCCAGTAGCGGACAATAAAACTGACCCACCCCTCGGCACTTAGTTTAAGTTGATTTTTTGTTTCAGCCGATAGCTTTCTCCACCCATCATAAAAATATGTGAATGATGGATAATGCGGTCTACAATCGGAACGGCTACATTGTCATCAAAGAAAAAGTCC
>Ga0180732_1000590_pt1 | contig 28933 bp, 37 predicted proteins | sample KR11_01MetaG_FD_148674 | JGI IMG/M metagenome (GOLD analysis project Ga0180732, IMG submission 148674) | Groundwater microbial communities from the Olkiluoto Island deep subsurface site, Finland - KR11_0.1 MetaG | ecosystem: Environmental > Aquatic > Deep subsurface > Groundwater | place... | reverse complement strand
CCTTTGTTATTTTATTTGGAAATTTTATACTCTTACACTTATTATTAAAATAGACATTAATTTTATTCAAGTTGGGGCTATTCCCTATCATATTTTCTCTTTTTATTCCTATTAATCTTTTTTCCAAACTTGGTTTTCTTAAAGTACTTATTAAAACGCTTTGTTTCCTTGGATGTAAGAAACCTACTAGTTTGCAGAATACTTTCAAATCTGTACTTGGTATCCTAATAATATATAATGGATTTGTTCTGCTACTTTTTAGAACACTAGTTGTATATTTTATCTTATTATCATCAAAAAATGTCTTTATGTAATTTATCAGATACTTGTTATTATTTCCAATTGCTACTTTATAATCCTCTGCATACCCATCTGTATCAAAAAGACCCCTTATAATTGAAGCCTTTAATTTTTTATCCCTCTTAAATACTTTTATATTTACCATTTTCATATTTCCCTTTCTTCCAAATGGGAGACTATAAACATTTTTTAAGAATCTACCGAACCATTTGTTTGATGTAACTAGCTCATATGCATTTGTATCTTTAATCTTATATGGACCTCTCATATCTAAGTCATATATTTTCTTTATGGATTTCTTTATCTTCTTTAAGAATTCCAAAGAATATTTTAGATTTTCTAGATGCTCTGATCCATCCACAATTTTCCACCTTTCTTCATTTAATGTACCATCTCCTAAATGTAGGCCTACAAAGTAAGACATAAATGGAGACGTGATAATATCTAATTTTAATGGTAATTTAATTTCAGATTGTTGACAAAAATCAGTAATTATTGCATTATCTATATATTCAAATATATTTCGATCGTTTAACATGCAAAGTATTCTAATTAGAGGAAATGGATATATTCCTTTTTTCATCCATCTTTTTAGTGTTATAATTTCAATACATTTTTTACTTCCAGTGTAATTTCGAAGTTCTTTTCTTAATTTTAAAAAGTTATTATCATGATGGCAATTTATCATTTCTCTAATTTTACAATCACTATCAATTAAATATGGACACGTTTTTAATATCTGGCCTTTATAGTTTACTAAGAAATCCTTTTTATCTAAAAGAATACCATAGAGGTTTATAATTTCAATTCCTTTATGCTTAATAGTCTTTTTACCTTTATCTAAAAGTGGATCGTTTCTAAATGTAAACGATTGCATATTGGAAGAACATATCGAAGTATTATAAATATCTCTCTTACCCATCTCGGTGGTAAAAAAACGCGCCCAAACGAATTAAGAGAATTCATGGGATATGAACCAATAAAAGAATTAGAAAATATAGATGATTCCGGATCAGTTGAAAGCGAAAAACCACAAGATATAATTCCTCCTTTTTGGGCACAAGGAGAGTTTTAGAATTTATATCAATAATACCACCTGGTCTTTGACCGGTGGATAAGCACTAATTCTAGAAAACCAATAAAATAATAGCGTGAGCCGTCAGGCTCATGCAGAAAAACATCGCGCTACTGTGAAGTATGTTTTTCTTAAATATAAATGAGGTGGTTTTTAATGATTAGATACAGCTCTAGTTTGGGCAGGGCAGTATTTCACATAGGATTCAAAGCAAAATACTGCTACAAGGTGTTTTCGTTTGAACAGGTTCGAAACAGATGCAAAGAAATATTTCTCAGTGTTGCTGAGAAATATAAAATCACAATATATAAAATAGGATTTGATGATGATCATGTTCATCTTGAGGCAGATATTGGAATTAAATCAATACCAGAAGTTGCAAAGCTCTTCAAGGGAACTTCAGGATACATGCTTCTCAAAGAATTTCCTTGGTTAAAGAGGAAATTCTTCTGGGGTTCTGGCCTCTGGAGCCCTGTTGTATTTTTTGATTCAGTGGGCCAGAACCATGAACTAATATCAGTCTATATCTCTTCACAGAAATACCACTAGTCTCTGACTAGTGGATGCACAGGGGTTTATATAATAAGCAGTGTAATTATATCTATGGTCAAAAAGATCGCTTACCTTACAATTGATGACGCACCATCAGAAGATATGAAAATGAAAGTTGATTTCTTGGAATCTAAAGGGATTAAAGCAATATGGTTCTGTAGGGGCGAACTGTTGAGCAATAAAGCTAATCAAGAAGCTGTAATTTATGCTATCAGAAAAGGACACATAATTGGCAATCATGCTTTCGATCACCCACATTTTTCAAAATTATCTTTAGAAGAGTGTTTTGAACAAATAAAGAAAACAGATGAATTAATTGACAGTATATACGAAATGTCCGAAATAAAGAGACCAATTAAAGTTTTCAGATTCCCATACTTAGATAAGGGAGCTGGTTCAGTTGTTGAACAGGGTTGGCCCGAAGACAGGAAAGAGCACATTCAAGCAATACAAGACTTTCTTAAAAGACTAGGATATGTCCAGCCAAAGTTTGAAGGAATCACATACAGATGGTTTTTAGATGCAGGGCTTCTAAAAGATGTAGATGTTCAGCCAACATATGACACACACGACTATTCTCCGTTTCAAGATGAACCAACTCATGGTATAGATAGTTTAGAAAAAGTAATGGAAAGAATAGAAGAAGATGTTCCTGAAGAATGTAGAGGCCTTAACTATCCGGATTCAAATGAAATAATAATGATGCATGATAATGCATTCACGAATAGAGAATTATCTAATAAGATATTCTTTGCGATAATTGAAAGATTAATAGAAAAAGGCATAACATTCAAATTGCCAGAAACAAATGATTGATATGAAAAGATCAGAAAAAGACATAGAAAAATGGTGGAATGATAATGCTAGCGGTTTCCAAAGAGATGCAAAGATTTCTACTAAAACAATAAATTGGGGTGTACATACTCCATATGATAATAAGCTAAAATTGCTTACGAATGTTAAAGGTAAGAAAATAATTGAGGTTGGATGCGGGGGTGGGCAAATTAGTATATTCCTTGCAAAGAAAGGTGCTAATTGTACTGGCATTGACCTATCTGAAAAAGAATTAGATTATGCTAAAAATCTAGCAAAAATAGAAAAAGTTAATGTTAATTTTTTAAAAGGAAGTTTTCAAGATTTGAGCAGATTTAAGAAGAACAGTTTTGATATTGCTGTTTCTTCATGGGCTTTTCAGTATTCTCCAAATCTTAATAAATTATTCAAAGAAGTTTACAAAATAATTAAACCTAATGGAATATTCATATTTAGTATGCCACACCCTTTCTATGAAATCATGGACAGCAAAACTCATAAAATAAAATACAGCTACTTCAAAACTGGAAGATATGAAAATATTGACGTTTGGCAAGATGGCAGCAAACATAAGTTTGTCGGATTTCATGTAAAGGTAAGCGATATCTATAATGCTCTGATAGATGCTGGGTTTTATGTTGAGAAGATAATTGAACCTGTTTCTTTGAAAGACGGTAGCGTGAAATGGGAAGATTTCCCAAAGGAACTTTCAAAATTAATTGGCCCGAGTATAATTTTCAAAACGAGAAAATAAAAACTATATAAAATCTTCCAATTTCTCAAAAAATAACTACACTAAAAAATCTTTATTAACACACCAAGTTCTACAGAAAATCAGGTGATAGTTATTCCTTGGGAAGAAACTGAAAACGAAATAAGGCGCAGAATCTCTGAACCTGACAAATACGAAGACGTTATAGACGAATGGATGAGATTGGAACACCGTTTTGTATAACAGTTGATCATCAAACTTTAGAAGATGAGACAGTTACGATTCGTTATAGAGATTCTATGAAACAAGAACGGATTAAGATTAAGGATATATCAAATAAAATAATTTAAACATGAAATTCTTTTTCACAATTAAGACAATAACATCTACCCATTGCTATAGTATCAATTTTAGGAGGTTTTCTAGAATTAAGACATTGTATATTCCTACTGCCACAAACAGTACAGATTGTCATAATATAATATTGATAGGAATATATTTAAATTGAGCGTAAATCAAGTTAAGTTAGGCGTTAATATGGGAAATATAATTGAATCAAGAAGATTAAGTAAAGATTATAGAATTTTGAAAAGAGGAAAAGGAAGATTTGCATTTTTCAAGACTCTTGTTAGTCGTGACTATAAGATTGTTAGAGCATTAAAAAATGTAACATTTGATATTAGAGAAGGTGAATTTGTAGGAATAGTTGGACCAAATGGTGCTGGAAAATCTACTCTAGCTAAAATATTAACAGGAATACTTACACCAAGTTCTGGAAAAGTAAAAGTTATGGGTCTAGTTCCGTACGAAAGTAGAAGAAAATACACACAAAATATTGGAGTAGTATTTGGACAGAGAACACAACTTTGGTGGGATCTTCCAGTAAAGGAATCATTTAATATGTTAAAACATATTTACAAAATTCCAGAAAAAGATTTTCAAAAAAATATGAAAATATTCAATAAGATATTAGAAATTGATAAATATATGATGAAGCCAGTTAGAAAGCTTTCGCTTGGTGAAAGAATGAGATGTGATGTGGCAGCTTCTTTATTACATAATCCAAAAGTAATTTTCTTAGACGAGCCAACAATTGGTTTAGATGTAGAAGCAAAACACAATTTAAGACAATTTTTAAAACATGTAAATGAACAAGGCGTTACAGTTATTTTAACAACACATGACATGGGAGATATTGAAGAACTTTGTCCAAGAACAATAATTATTGATCATGGTAAAGTTATTATTGATACGCCTACAAGTGAGTTGAGAGGAAAAGTTTCAAAAGAAAGAACATTAATAATTGATTTCATAGGTAAGCCTTCAAAAATTAAGACAAGAAGTGGAATAAAAATTATTGGTCGAGAAGGAGATAGAATACTTTTATCAGTTGATATACGAAAGCACTGTGTTTCAGATATAGTTAGAGAAATGTTAACAAAATATAAAATTTCTGATGTAACAATTGAGCAACCATCAATTGAAGAGGTTATTAGAAGAATCTATAAAGGTGAGTTATAGTGTTTTCCAGATATTATGGAATTTTTATAAGTAGAATTAAGGAATCTTTTATATATAGGTTTAGTTCTTTTGTTCAAGTTATTGCAAGCGGAATAAGTTTATTTATTATTTGGTATATTTGGAAAGCAATTTATGCTTCAGCAGGAACAACATCAATAGGTGGCTTTGCATTTCCAGAAATGATGACATACATGACATTGTCAGTAATATTTAATATGGTTTTAGCAACATTTCAAGAACATGAAATAGAAAGAGAAGTGAGGTCTGGAAAAATTGCAACATATCTTATTAAACCAGTTTCTTATCCACTTGTATGTTTTACTAGAACAATTGCTGGAAAGACGTCACAGATATTTACAAGACTGATACCATTATTGATAGTAGCATTTTTTATTATTAAAATTTCAATTCCGGTTTCGTGGATATTTTTATTGAGTTTAGGATTAGGTTATTTAATTAATTATAATTTAGTATTTTTAACAGGTTTGATGACATTTTGGACAAAAGGAAATATTTGGGGTGTGAGGTTATCTAGAACAGTTATAGTAAGTATTTTTTCTGGATCATTATTACCACTTATTATGTTTCCAGAATGGTTTGTAGAAATAGCAAATATGTTACCATTTATAGCAATGTTCCATATACCAGCTTCAATTTATTTAGGAAGTATTGCTAGCACAGATATAATATCATCATTATTGTTACAAGGTTTTTGGTTAATACTGTTAACATCATTTACATTTATTGTTTGGAAAAGAGCAGAAAAAAAGATGTTTATTCAAGGTGGTTAGATGAGATTACTTAAACTATATTTAGAATATGCGAAAGTGCACATGAAGGAAATACTTGAATATCGTTTAGATGCAGTTATAGGTTTTATAGCAATTGCTTTTACAAACTTAGCATCATTAATATTTTTCTGGGTAATATTTGCAAACATACCATCATTAAACGGTTGGACACTTGGACAGGTATTATTTATTTTTGGAACAATTTCAACAGCATTTGGTATTTCACATGCTTTTGTTCCAGGTGTTAGTGTTTGGTGGGTTGAGGATCTGGTACAAAATGGCGGTTTGGATAGAATGCTATTAAAACCGATATCAATATTACAGCATTTATTAATTTATGGTGGAATTGATACAGATGGTTTTGGAGACCTTGTTGTTGGAATAGCTGTGTTAACAGTTGCATCTAATATGATAGGAATAAGTTGGACAATATTTAGTTTGGGTCTTTATGCAATTTTATTAGTCAGTGCAGCTTTGATTTTAATATCAATGCATATTATAATGTCAACATTATGTTTTTGGGTTGTAAAAGCACATCCAGTAGCTGACATATTTTTCGCGTTAACCAAATTTACAGAATACCCAATAGATATTTTTAGTCCAGTAACAGTATTCTTCATATCACTAATCGTTCCAGTCGCGTTTATTGGTTATTATCCTGCACAAATATTTATTGGTCAAGGACTTTGGTTGAATGCAGCTTATCTTACACCAGTAGTTGCAATCATATTATTTTTTATTGCAAGTCGGGTATGGAACTTTGGTTTAAAGAACTATACCTCTACAGGAAGTTAAAAAATTAGAACAAAATGAAAATTTTAAACTGGTATTGCGTTTAATTCAAAGACATAGTTTCCAACATTTGCTGCAGGATCAAAGTCATATTTGATATACACATATGCATCTTCAGCAGGAACAGTAACTGGATTATCTAAAGTTATGTTCTTTCCTTCGTTTACCATTACCATTGTAACATCGTTTGAAGTTCCACCACTGATTATATTGTTTGTAAAGTTAACTGGTATAGCTGAAGATCCTGAGTTAACTAATTTGATTCTTGGGGAATAGCCAATTTCCCCCTGTTTTACATTAATTGTGTAATTAATATCGTTTGATGATCCCATTATGTCTAATGTCAGAGCTTGATCAACAGTTGTATAACCTGTAATCTGACCATATGATGTGAATACAGCTGTTCCTATTCCAGCTCCTAGCAATACTATTAGAACACCGCTTGCTATCAATATTTTTTGCTTCATACAAGATTAGAACAATTAAAACCGAATAAAGAGATGTTACCCACTTAGGCAGTAAGGTGTTAGTTTTAAATACCTTAGGGTAGTAATAAATTTATGAAAGGGTTTAAATCAGATATTCCAAGAACGTATGAACAAAATGTTAAGTGTATAATGAATTATACTACAGAACCAACTCACGTTGAGTCATATGAATCATTACCACCTGTTACAGTAGAACAATTAACTCTTTCTATATTAAAAAGCTGTAATGGCGATAAAAACATAAAAGATAATGTTAATAATATGGTATTAGATGTGATCAATCATTTAGGCTATTCGTCAAGAACAATGGATTTTCATTTGGATAAAGAAACAAGAAAAACATTTTTCAAATTAGAAGATATTGGTTTAGTCAAATCGTCTACAGATTATGGAAAAATACAGAATAAAGTAACAGATTGGAGAACAACTTGGTGGGTACTTAGAAAGGATGTAATACATGCTATAGATAAGGATGAAGTTGAAGAAATACCAGAACAAGAAAAAATAGAACAAATTTATAATGAAATACCAAATTATGTTTGGGAAAGAAAAGCAGTTACTTATTAAGTTCTTGATAACTAATTAAACAATTCATTGCTCTTGCAGCTCTTTCAGGACTTGGATAAACAGGTACGCCAAATTTTTCTAATTTTCTAACTCTTTCAAGTGTATATTGTCCACCTGCTGAACATACAACAAATGGTTTTCCATGCATTTTTGCATCTCTTAATGCTTCAATTACACCGTCTTCAAGTCCAGGTAATTGGAATAGTGTTATACAAACAATACCATCAATTTCTTCATCTTTCATTAAAATATCTAAAGCCTTTTGGTACATTTCAGCATTAACACTTCCAGTTAAATCAACTGGATTTTTGAATATTCCATATTCTGGTAATATTCTTTTTAATTTCTTTTGGACATTAAGAGAGAAATCATTAACTTCAAAACCATATTTTATTAAAGCATCAACAGTCATAATACCAAATCCACCACCATCGGTAATAACAGCTATTCTCTTTCCTTTTAACTCGGGCTGTGTTGAAAGAACTTTAGAATAATCAAAAATATCTTCAAGTGTTTCAGCTTCAACAATTCCACCTTGTCTAAATGCACTTGAATATACATTTCCTTTTCCAGCCATTGCTCCAGTATGTGATGCAACTGCCTCTGCTCCATCTTTTGTTTTACCTGCCTTAAATACTACAATTGGTTTAGTTATTTTTTTAGCAATTTTAATCATTTCTATTCCTCTTTCAGTTGATTCTAAATATATTACAATACATCTTGTGTTAACATCTTTACCAAAATAATACATTAGATCTACTTCATCTACATCTATTTTGTTTCCAATACTCGCAAATTTAGAAATACCAACTCCTTCATTAGCAGCCATATCCATAAGTACTGCACCTACTGCACCAGAGTCGGTTATGATACCAATAGAACCATCAGGAGGCCTTTTAAGCTTCTTTTTATCTAAAAACAACATATCAAGACGATTTGGTACATGTACACCTATACAATTTGGTCCAATGATTCTAATCTTTGTTTTAAGCTTTTCAAGCTCTTTTTCACGTCCTTTTTCTCCTATCTCGCTAAAACCAGCAGATATTATGATAACACCCTTTATTTTCTTTTTAATACAATCATTAACTACTTCTTTTACACTTTTTGCCGGTACAGCTATTATAGCTAGGTCAATGTTACCCTCAACATCTTTTACAGAACCATAGGCCTTTAAACCGAGTATTTCTGTAATATTAGGGTTTATAGGGTATATTTCTCCTTTAAAACTATGTTTGATATTTTCAAAAATAATATATCCAATTTTTCCTGGATTTCCACTAGCACCGATAACAGCTATAGATTCTGGTTTAAAGAATTCATCAAAAATTACCATGTCACTATATAACATACATAGTATTTATTTGTTTCTCTAAGCCCTAAATATATAGAACCTTCCATTACTTCTCCTTTTATTCTAAATCCAACCTTTGTTTTAGTTTTAATAATTTCTATATTTTGTTGTTTAGATTGCATTGATTCTATTATTTGTTCAATCTTCTGTTCTTCTTTTTTATACAATAATATCATTAACTTTTAGATCGGCTAAAACTTTGACTACAGTTAATTGAACATTTAGGAAAATAATGTATTATCTTACCAACCAGTTTTTTTGATATAATTTTAATTGGATTTTTTAAGATAGAAAATTATCTTTATATTCGGTGTAGTATAATTCTAATTAGGTGATATTATGGCAAGAAAAAAAGTTGCAAGAGCAACAAAATCAAATATATGTAATTGTTGTTCAGGATACGGACATAAGAAAATGAGTATTGGATTTGTCTTATTACTGATATCAGCAATGTTATACCTAGAATATGGATGGATGGAAATATTTGGTTTATTAGGTATATTAGCAATCTTAAAAGGATTGTTAGTTTCAATGAAGAAATAAATTTTATTTACTTTTTTCTTATATTTTTAATATCTTAGATTTATCAATTTAAATACTTTTCGATAGTAATATTTATTATGTTTGAACGGTATGACAAAAGTGAAAATCTAATAGAGCAAACAGATAAATTAATTGTACAGAGCAATAAAATAATAAAATATAATCAGTACCAAAAAATTATGGAGCTGTATAAAAATAATGATTTGTTAGAAAATTCTAAATTTTCCATTAGAAGAAATTTTATTACCCCATATAATGAAGAGACCACCGATCAAACTTTTAATGATATAATTTCTAAATTGGAAGGAGAAAATTTATATCAAAAAAAAGAAGATGGTACAATTGTTAATCTTGGACCAATTTTAGATCATGTTTCTGGCAATCAGAAAATGCATGAAAGTGATAAAAGATTCGCAGATGACATTAGTTATTGGTTAAACAAAGAAAAAGCACTTATAATGGATCCGTTTGGTGTTGGTGGCGGGATTAGAGGAATAACAATAGAAGATAAAAAAACATTTAAAGAAAGTCATCCTGTATTGACAAAAGCCATTGGTATCGGTATACCGTTAGCACTTGTAGGCGCAGGAGCAGCAATGCTTTTAAGCGATAATGTACATGCCGAAGATTATCAAGGACTTCATACATATGATGGACATATAGTCAATGATTATGTAAACCAAAGAAATTTAACCAATTTATCTGATGATTGCTATACAATAACGCTTGATCCAAAAGAAATACAAATTGATAATAGATATGTTCCAGTAGTGTCTCCTGATATTACTATTCCATTTTATGCAGTTAATCATAATTTAACAGCTTTAGATAAGGAATTTAATAGTGGTGATTATGTTAGAATAAGATTTTCTGATACAAATATATTAAATAGTTTTTCTGGGGAATATATACAGCATGTTCAGGAACCACCACAAATTGATATCGGTTGGATATTATTTGGAGGCTTTGCAGCTTCAGCAGCTTTGTTAGCAACATTTAATCTTACAGTTTAATTTTTTCTCATGTTTATTTTATATCCAAAAATTTCTTACTCAATGAAAACAAAAAAGTAATCAAAAAATAGGTATAAATAGTTCTCTTGTTCATTTTTATTATGAAAAAAATCTCTACTTCAAAAAATTTTATTGCGGATGATCAGTTTCCATCTTGTTCTGGTTGTGAAAGTGTGGAAATGTGTGAATCAGAAGACGAAGAATTTCAATGTGATGGTTGTGGAAATGGTTTTATTGTAACTGGAATGGATTTGGCACAAGATTTTATTTGGCATCCAAAAAGAAAATATTAGAACAATAAAAAGAGCTATAATCATACAAACTATTAAATAATTTTATTTAAAACTCTTCTATTAATCGTTTAATCTTTCTAAAATTAGTAGAATATAACAGCTTAAAAGAAATTAGAACACTATCGCTTCTTTTTCTTCTTACTTGTTTTTTTGCTTGCCATTTTCTTCTGTTTTTTTAATACTTTCTTTTTCTTTACCATGTTTTCATCACCAATTAAATAATTATTCTGATATCAGAAATATAACAACCGTCTTTGTTACATATTATAGGGTTAATGTCCATTTCTTTAATTTTATTAGCTGTTGCAAATCTACAAAGCTTTCCGATGATATCATAAAGCTGATCAAGATTTATTGGTTCTTGTCCCCTCGCTCCAGCAAGTATTTCATAACCTTTTAATTCTAAAACCATTGACTTTGCATCTTCTTTTTCAATAGGACAAATTCTAAAGCTAACATCTCTTAATATTTCAGTATAAATACCACCAATTCCAATTGAAATAAGATGGCCAAACTGTATATCAGATTTTGCTCCAAGAATCAATTCAATTCCACTTTTAAATTCCTGAACAATTACTTTTTCACATGTTTTTATTTTCATTAAGGTTTTGAAAGATTCAATCGCCTGTTCCTGATCTTCAACTTTTATTACCCCACCAATTTCAGTTTTATGTATTATTTTGGATCCTGATGCTTTCATGTAACAAGGAAATCCAATTTTTTTAATTAAATCTAGTTCAGATTCTTTTTTAATAAATATTGTTTTTAGAACAGGTAATCGTGATTTTTGAACAAGATCAAATGCTTTTTGGTCATCCATTTTATTTATTTCCGGCGTTTTTATTATTTCTTTCTTTTCAATTTTAACTGGTCTTGAAGTTTTTACAGTCTTTTTGGGAACATTAGTAGTTTTTTTAATTATTTTCTTATTACTGGCCTTTTTTTTACTTATTTTTTTTATAACAGCTTTTTTAACAGTTTTCTTTTTCACAGACTTTTTAATAATCTTTTTAACAGTTTTTTTCTTTGGTTTAGAAACATGTTTTGGCTTCTTTTTCTTGAATAGATTTAATCCCATAGTACCAGTTTATATTTCTATATTCTTAAAACATTAGTATGGAATTTATTTTGATGGGAATACCAGTTGACGTATCCCAAACCTTCAGAAAAGGCGCTTCAAAGGCACCAAATATGCTAAGAGAGGTATTTTCTAAACTAGAGACCCATATAGATGGAATTGACCTTACAGAGTATTTTATAGAAGATATTGGAAATATTGGGGTTGATGATAAAATAGAGACAAATAAATTTCCAATTATTCTTGGTGGAGATCATCAAATTACTATTAATCGGGTTAAGCAAATTAAACCTCAAAATGTGCTTATATTAGATGCACATCCAGACTGTGAAGATTCAGATGGACACGATGGCGTGTCTAGGAGATTAGCTGAAGCTGGTTTTAATGTTTATCTAATTGGTCCAAGGGTGTTTTCAAAAGTTGAACAAGAATATCTAAACACTGGAAAGGTTAAGATTATTACAAAAGATCAAGTAAAGGATTTGAAAAACGTCTATCTTTCAATTGATTTTGATATTTTAGATCCAAAACTTTTGCCAGCTGTTGGAAATCCAGAACCCGATGGGCTTGAGTTTAGAGAGGTTATGGATATAGTAAAAGAAGTAGCTCCAAACCTTGTAGCTGTTGATTTTGTCGAATTCACGCCAGTTGAAAAAGATAATGATATTTATTTATCGATTGCTGGTAAATTGATATATTCTATTATGGCTGAGGTAGTCAAAACTCACGTTTAAATCTTTTTCTATTCTAATATTGTTATGTTAAATGGGCAATATGAGGGTACGATAGCAGAACGAAGACTTGTAGATAATAAGAAAATTTATGTTTCTGGAACAGATAAGTATCCCGTAGATGAAAATAAAATAGAAACATCAATAGAGGTTTTGCGGAGCCGAATGGATACTGTACCAACAATAGGATTTGGTATACTATTTCCAGGTTCTGATATTAAATTGTTTGGAATACACCCTATCCACCAAAGATCGTTTTATTTCAACGTTTATATCTTTGAAGAAGAAAATTTGATGCTTAAGAACCTTGAAGAGCTATGCTATTTAGAATGTGAGATAATTGGCGCCGAATCAAAAATTCTTAGAGAGAGTGAGAGTAAAGAAGATTATCTTTCTACTTGGTTTATGCAGGATAAGTTTGTAAGAAAGCACGGATTCAAGCTATAGATATACTAACACTAGCGCTGATAATAAAAACTAAAGAATAACTTTGGCCTTATCTAAATCAAACACATGTTTAGCATCAATTGTTAATACGTGTTTAACAGGATATGTTTCATCATTGCTTTTAATCCCAATATCAAAATACTTACCGCTTGAATGTAATATAGCGTTTCCAGATATTCGATAATATTCACCATTACCTGTTGTTACAACACATACTTGATTATTTTCTTTAATATTATTCAAAGAAGTTTTCATTTGACAAACATTTATCAGAATTTTATCATCTATAATACCCTCACATATAACAACTACAGCATTGGGCCTTCCGTTTTTAGAACTTGTAGCTAAAATTATTTCTCTGCCCCGTTCCAATAAATCTTTCCAAGACATAGATAAATTAAGAATATCAAGAAATAAAAAACCACCCTATTATATAATTAAATTTTAAAATAGTCTTTTTGTGATTGTATCATCATTGGACACTTAGAAAAACAATTACTATATTCAAAATCTTGATATGCTTTTTCAATTTCTTCTTTACTTCTTTCTCTTTCATTTAGTATATTATTCCAGATAGTTTTTATGTCATTTTCTCTTATGTTATCTATAGTTCTTCTACCCTGATAATCACAAACATCACAGCTCATTCCATATCTATCTACAATTACATCTCCATTATTTTGTATAAATACCCCATATTGTATAGAACAAATATCGAATCCTTCTTCTAATTTATAACCCATTATTTCATTCGCTTTTTTCAAAAGATTTTTTTCATCTTCTTGTGATACATGTAATTCTTCTAAGTTTCTATTACTAACAACTCTTCCAGCAGCAATTACATCACTAATAAGTGGAGCCATGTTATTTTCTTTACAAAATTCTAATACTTCTGGGATTGAATCATAGGCTGACCGTGTTAACAGCATCATACCACTTAATCTTGTTATCCTTGCATCACTAGTTTCATTAATTATTTCTCCATAACCAGCTTCTAATAAATTATCTATACCCTTTCTCATTAGAGGCATAGCTCCTGAAACACCAGCCATGTAATCATATACATTTTCATCAAAACTTATTATTTTTACTTCTGGAGAAACATTATTTTTATAAAGAAATGTTGCCATCTCATGATTTATCAAAGTTCCATTAGTATTTAGAATAGTTGTTGATCCAGTTTCGTTTATATGACCAATTACTTCTTTAAATGATTTATCAAGTAAAGGTTCTCCCCTCCCACCTATCCAAAATAAATCAGCCCCAAGTTCAGTAGATTCGTCTATAACTTTTTCCCATTCTTTTCCAGTAACTTCATTTTCATCTGCTTTACCAGCATCGGTATGACAATAATTACAACTAAAATTACATTCTCTTGTCATATTCATAGTCACTAATGGAAGTTTAGAATCATCATACGCTTTCTTAATATCTTTATCCCAACCTTTCATAATTAATGGTTTAATCATAAATATATTTACTACTTTACAGTATATAAGTTTATCGGAGAATATAATAATACGTGATATAACGTATAGATTAAATAATTAAAAAACTATCTTAAAAACTAATTATTCCAGATTCGTTTGCACTTTCTTCAACAGGTTCAGGTACAGAAGGTATTACATGTTTGATAATTACTACATCTCCTACATTATCAACAAGTCGATAAGGAATAATTACTCCTTTCTTTCCACCAACTATATTGGATAGGAATGATCCTCTAGAAGCTTCTACTACTAAAGAGTTCAATCTGTATTTATTCATGTCTATTTCCACATCTGAGACTTTACCACAAAATACACCTTTGTTTGTAAAGACATCTTTACCCATCATTTCTGAAACATTTTTTACTGTTATTGCCATATTAAATTCCCTCCAATTCATAACACTTATAATATTAAATAACGAAACTGATATATAAAGTTTAGTGAGTTAAACCAATTGGGTGAGGTCGCGTAGCTTGGTAGCGCGCAGGCCTGCTAAGTCTGTTTCCTTAGGGATACGGGGGTTCAAATCCCCCCCTCACCGCCATTATGTTGATATTATGGAAATAGTAAAAGAGATAATTAGAGAAATTAAGAACAATATTCATCCAAATTCTAAAGACAAGAAGAGACATAAGCAAATGATAGATTCATATTTTCCTGGTGGGAAATCCTATGGAGCAAGAAATCCAGAAGTTCGGAAAATTGCTAAAACCTATCTAAAAGAATTAAAAAAAGATAAAAACAAGTTATTAAAAGTTTCAAAAGATCTTTGGAAAGATGGTAACATTGAACCGCGAATTATTGCCTCTATTTTTGTTGGTTCAGTTATAGATGATAAAAAAGCTCAAAAACCTGTAAAGACCTGGGTGCCGAGTTTAGACAATTGGGCAAATGCTGATTTATTGATGGGCGAAACAAAAATATATTGGATTGATAATCCAAAAGAAACTTTGGCATATTCTAAAAAACTAATTAAGTCTAAGAATCTATGGGATAGAAGATTTGGGTTAATAATATTGATTTTTCCAGTTCGAAGAGGAAAGATATCTAAAACTCAAGCACTTGAAATTGCAAATCAATTAAAAGATGATAAAGAGAAGTATGTAAAAAAAGGATATATCTGGTTAATTAATCAGATTAACAAATACCACAAGTATTAAATATCTCTAAATTACTTATTCTATTTATGTCAGAATTAGAACAATATGCAGAAGATATGGAATTTAAGAAAGTTATCATAACATTGGTTGTATCAAGTTTTGGATTTCTTTTGGCCCTTTATTGGAGAGACGTATTAAGGGAAACTATAGAAATATTTTTACCCCCTGGTGAGGGACTGATTTACAAATATATTATTGCTATAGGAATAACAATCTTCATTTCAGTTTTAGTAATGGTTTTATTAAAAATCCAGAAGATGGACATAATTCCAGATAACTATGAGCCACAAAAGAGAATAGTATATGAAATAAGAAAGAGAAAAATCAAGAAGAAATAAAATTATACACAGTTAAGAGAGTAAAAATAGACATTTATACTAAAAACATTAGTTATGTCAACTATGATAAAAAAGGAGATATTAAAAGAGTTATATATTTATAAAAAATTGACTCAAAAACAGATTGCTACAGAATTTAATGTTTCTAGACATACAGTTCAGCACTGGTTTGAAATAAATGGAATAGAAGCCAGAAGTTGTTCTGAAGCACAAAAACTAAGACAAAAACGGGAAAGAAAAATACCTTTAAAATCTAAATTAATTGATTTATATTCTTATAAAAAATTGGGATCCTATAAATTAGGTAGAATGTTTGCTGTATCTCATAGAACAATACTAAATTGGCTTATTGAATATAATATTCCAATACGACCACGTGAGCCTAAGATAAATTTTAACCAAACACCAACATTATCATATATTTTAGGTGTTATTTCTGGTGATGGTAGTGTTTTCAATTATCGATTTAATAAAACATTATACTCTAAAGTAAATCTCGGTGTTATATCTAAAGAATTTGCATTAAGCTTTAATAGTAGTTTAAGAAAAATTGGGTTTAATCCACATATGTGTACATATAAGCCTAAAGATGGGAATCTGAAATATATTGTTGAAGCAAATAGTAAAAATTTTGTCAACTGGTATAAACAATTATCTTCTGAGAAGCTATATGAAATAATATATAGTGATAAGGAAAATATGAAATCATTTATTAGAGGCTTTTATGAAAGTGAAGGAACATTCCGTCCAAAATGTTGCGAATTAAGAATAAGAAATACTAATAAAGAATTAATTTTATTATGTAAAAATATTATTGAAAAATTATCATTCAAAACAACACTAACTTGTCCTGAAACAACCTCTACTGGAAAACCGTATTATAGTCTTTATATTACTGGTGGAAGAAAACAACAATATGAGTTTATTAAACAAGTAAATCCTTGTTTTAAAAGAGGCTGACTCCAAAAAGAGATATTAATGATTTTAGTAAAGCATTTAAAGATAGGTTTAAAAATAAAGACAGGGTAAGTTTATTAGAGAAGTTAACTGTGCTCCCATCGTCTAGACCGGTCAAGGATCCGGGCCTTAAATAAGAAAAAGTTAATTTTTTTTATTGGCTATTCGAGCTTATACTTGAAAGGGTAGAGCCTTTGGCTATGATATAAAAGGACACCGACAACTCGGGCGAAGATAGCCCGTGACCTGGGTTCAAATCCCAGTGGGAGCACCATCTTTTTATATACGAAATGTTATTTATTTAATTACCAATTATTTTTTTGGTGATAAAATGATAAACCCAACAACCTATAATGGAATTGTTGTCAAGGCAAGACAGCCTATTAAGAAAACTAATAAGCTTTTGGTTAAAACTTATGCATCCAAAGAGATAAAGAAGGAAACGACTAAGTATAAGCCTGTGATATATGATTACAAAAGACGAAAAAAAGAACAAAAGATTGAAAAAACCACTAATGAATTTTTTAGCGTGTTTTCAGATCGAGAAGTAAAGGTACTTTTACTTTGGGCACTAATTGGACCTTTTTGTGCATTGGCTTATATCATATGGTTAAAAAATCCAAGACTTAGAATGCTGTCAGTGCTTTTCTTTATGCTTAATTTAGTATATCTTGTAGGACAGCTAGGAGGATGGTTATATATAATTCCAAACGCATCAAATATATTAGGTTCATTATTTTAAATGAGGTGAAAATATGTCATTAGTAGTAAAAAACGCAGTAAAAAAAGCAACAAAACTTAGAACATCTGGAGATTTTATTAAAGCTTTAGATAAACATGTTGAACAGATAATGAAAGCAGCAGAAGTAAGATGCAAGGCAAACGGTCGTGCGACAATTAGACCATGTGACTTATAGTTACATGGATTCTTTTCTTTTTTATTTATTCAAAATACGATTAATTAAAAATGGCGATATTATGATAGTTACAATTGAAAGCATAATTAATGATGATACTATTTCCTGGTCAATTATACCAAATGTCAAACCAGCATAAGCGGCTGCAAGAGTTGTTGACAATTGCGGGATACTTGTTGCACCAATTAATAAGCTATCTTTTTTAGAAAAGTTTGTAAGTCTTCCACCAATATAACCGCTTGCTAATTTGGTCGTGATTAATGAAATAATTATTGCTAATGCTAGAAGAATGTTGTTAATATGAGCAAATACAAAAATGTCTGTTTCCATTCCAACAATTATGAAAAATGTTGGTATGAAAAAACCATAACTAATGGTATGTATTTTCTCTTCAGTTTTAGCTCTTATACTGTCACTGAGTATTATTCCAATGACAAAACCAGCAATTATCGCATGCATTCCAATTACTTCAAACAAAAGAACAGTTGCAATTAAAACTGCAAATATGAATCTTAATTCACTTTCAAACAGATCTTTACCCTTTTTATTACTATAATATTTTTTCTCTATTTTTGTAACAATAAATTTAATTCCAATTAAAATCAGTATAAGTGATGGTAAGTAGATTGGCAAAGGGATTATGGTTTTGGTTGCAAAACTTTGTAATAATAATGCAAGAATAAGCAAACTTGCAATGTCATTAAATATTGTTGCTGAGATTATTGTTTGCCCAATCTTTGTTTTCATAATTTTTCTCTTTTTTAGTGTTGGAATAACAACTGCTACTGAAGATGAAATAAAGCACGTTCCTAGAAATATTGATGTTAAGATACTATAATCGAAAAATCTACCAATTGCAAATCCAGCAATAAATGGAATAATACCACCAAGTATTGAAATAATAGCTATGCTTTTTCCAAACTTTTTTATATTCTCAGTTTTAATTTCAGTACCTGTCATGAACATTAGAAATATAAGACCAATTGATCCTATCAAAAATATAGTAGAGTCAACTTCAAGCAAGTTGAATACTGGTCCAATTATTATTCCAGCAAAAATAAGACCTAGAACATATGGCAAATTAAATCTTCTGAAAATCTCTGAAGATAATACACCGACTGACAATATAATGAAAAATGGTAATAGACTTGAAACCATACCCATAATAAGGTATTCTTAATATAAATGATTTCTTAGAAAAGGTTTTTAAGTTATGTGCTCTTATTATTTCTTAAGCGGGAGTCGCCCAGCCTGGTCAAAGGCGCAGGAATCGTTTTATTAATATGAAATGATTGCGAAACTCAAGACCGTGGCATAAGGGATATTAAATATTAAACCTTAGTGTTATGATAAGATATCCTGTTGGTTAGTCCATTCGCAGGTTCGAATCCTGCCTCCCGCACCATTTAAATCCTTTTGTATGTTATTTGTTTTACGATTACATATTAAATAGAAGAAACGGAAGTTACGAGTCAAGTAGAAGAAACGAAGGTTACAAATCAAACAGATGATATGGAGAAACTTTTTGAATTATGTGAAGAAGACTTTACAGTTCTTGATATGAAAAATAAAATTCCAAAAACTAATGTTTTTGATTATAATGAACACTCTATTAAAAAATATCTTGATGGTCTTGTAAAAGCTGAACATCTTATATCACAATGTGTAGCAAAAGAAGAAAGTGTGAAGAAAATAACCGTGTATAGTAAAGATACTAATAAAGTTCCATACGAAATTAGTGGAAAAGGATGTCCTGTTAGAAATAATATAGTTTACAAAAATATTTGTGATAAGTACTGTAGAGGTAAATGTGGCGACTATTCTAAAATTTTTAGATAGAATTATTGTGCGCCCTTAGTAACAAGTTTAACAATATAACCTGCTACTTTATTTCTAATAATCTTATCAGCAATAAGATTCATTTCATCTATAACTTTTTTATTGTTATCAAAATCAGTATTGAACTTTTTTGGATATCTGGTTACCAATTCATTTGCTACTGTTTTCATCCATCTAGTTTTGATTCTTCCCATCTAATCACCTTTAAAACCTTTATTTACTTACATATATAAATACTTAGTTATTGGTGAAGAGAATATGGTAAAATATATATCAGCTTGTATCTTAGGGGTATTTGTCATAGAAGATGATAAGATAATAGATAAAGTGCTGTTTAGAAAGAATGCTAAAGATATAGCTGAAAAGTTAAATGCTATAACAATTACTGAAGAGTATAAAGAACTTAAAGCAAAATATGATGTTGGATACCAAGAACCAGATTATCTTAATGCTAATATACGAAAAATAGCTTTAGAAGTTAAGTTTGTAGAAGATCAGGGTGAATTGAATAAGCTTATGTCTGAAATATCTGTTGAAAGAACAAAGCTATTAATTTCTGCTAAAGAAAAGAGGGATAAGTTAATTATTCAAGCTGTTTGTGCACTTAATGATTTAGATAAATTATTGAACTATATGTCTGAACGTCTTAGAGAATGGTATGGATTACACTACCCAGAACTTAGGGTTAAGGATCATGAAAAATTATCTGAGTTTATTGAAGAATATGGAGTTAGAGAGAACTTCCCAGAGTTTGATGAATCAATGGGAATGAAGCTAGAAGAGTCAGATGTAAAGATTTTAAAAGAATATGCAAAACAGACAAAAAATATGTATAAACTTAAGAAAAAAATAGTTGCTTATTTAGAAGATGTTGTTCCAAAAGAAATTCCAAACATTAATGCTTTACTAGGACCAGTATTGGCTGCAAGATTATTATCACATGCAGGATCTTTAGAAAAGTTAGCAAAGATGCCTTCATCTAAATTACAACTTGTTGGAGCAGAGAAAGCTTTATTCAAGTATCTAAAAGGTGATCAAAAGTCTGTTCCAAGATTTGGTATACTGTTTACACATCCTGATATCTCAACTGCACCTAGAGAAAAACAAGGTAAGATTGCTAGGTATTTATCAGCTAAGTTAACTTTAGCTGCAAGAGCAGATTTCTATAGTAAGGAAGATATTTCTAAAAGATTGGTAAGTGAGTATAAGGCCAAGTTAAAGGAGATTTAATGGTATTAGATGCGATTGTAATTTTAGGAAGTCAGGTTAAACAAGATGGTTCTATTGACGATTTTATGAAATTTCGTCTTGACAAAGGCATAGAGATTTTTAATGAAAATATAGCTTCTTATTTGATTATGTCTGGTAAATATGGATTTCTATCAAAAGAAAAACCCCCTATAACAGAAGCAGAAGCAATGAAAAAATATGCAATTGAACATGATATACCAGAAGATAAATTATTGCTTGAAGATCAGTCAAAAGATACAATTGGAAATGCATATTTTACCAAAATAAAATATCTTAAACCAAGAAACTGGAACAAATTGGTTATTGTTACAAGCGATTTTCATTTAAAGAGAACCGAATATGTTTTTAATAAAATTCTTGGGGCAGATTATCAGATAGAATATATTGGCGTTGACAGTCATTTGTCGGAACAGGAAATGGTTAAAATGAATTTGGTTGAAGACAAGGTAATATCATTCCTGAAAAACTATGTTGATTTAATTGATCCAAAAGATGATGAGAAAACTAAACAATTGCTCTATTCGGAGCATCCAGCTTATGCAAAAAATCCAAAGATAACTAGAGAAGACATTCTAAAGAAATTAAGAGGAGAATGAGATGAAACAAATATTTCCAGGAATTTATTCAATTAATAATAAATTAGCTACAGTCAATTCTACACCAGGATTAAAAATATTTGGTGAATTTTTAATAACCGTAGAAGGAAAGGAATTTAGACAGTGGGATCCAAATCGATCTAAAGCAGGAGCAGCAATTGTAAAAGGAATAAAGGAATTTCCAATAAAAGAAGGATCTGTTATACTTTATCTTGGAATAGCACATGGATTTACAGCAAGTTATCTTTCAGACATAATTGGATCGACTGGAATGTTGTACGGAGTTGAATTTTCAGATCGTTGTTTTAATGATTTATTACCAGTTGTTGAAAAGAGATCAAACATCCTTCCAATATTAGCTGATGCGAGAATGATAGAAGATTATAAAAATACAGTTATAGAGAAAGTTGATGTTGTTTATTGTGACATAGCTCAGAGAGATCAGACAGAGATTGCAATACGAAATTGCAAAGAGTTTCTTAAACCAAAAGGTTATTTAATGTTAGCAATTAAAACACAAAGTATTGATGTAACAAGAAGTTCTAAAGAAGTTGTTAAAGAAGAGATTGAAAAGGTTGTACAAGCTGGTTTTAAGATTATTGATTGGAAAATGTTAGAGCCTTTTGAAGATAAGCACGGTTTTGTTCTGGCTAAGATGGGTTAAGCATTTAAGCTTTTGGGTGCATAAATAAGTTATGACAATTTCAGACAGACATTATGTAAGTTGTGAAGATACAGATAAATGTAAAAGGTCATGTTTACTATTTCAATTATTTATTAATCCAGCTATTGGTGAAAAGATTGACAGTACAGCAAAATCTAGTATTTATAATAAAGATGATACAATAACGACATTAGAACTTGGGGTTGTTAAAGAAGAAGAAAATTCTCCAACACTTTGTTCTTTATATTCACATGTTAATGGACCACAAGAAGATAAAATATTTAATTATATTCAATATCAAGTACATTCTGAAATGATTAAACGTTCTGAAATAAAATTAAAAGAACGACAAAATCGTTAAATCAATAGTTCTTCTAAACGTTTTAAAAATATATTAAGACTTCTAGTATAAGCTCCTGCAGCTTGAGGATGTCCTCCTCCACCACCAATTCCTTCAGATGCTTTTCTGAAAATTTCACCTAAATCATAATTTCTAGATCTTCCACTAAATTTATAATTTCCATCTCTTTCTCTATAAAGTATAAACGTCTTGTCAGGATATTTATCAAACAGCGTGTTTGAAAGAATTGCTAATATCCCATGTTTACTTTGTACTTCATAGATATTAATTTCGTCTAATCCTTTCATTTCAAATCTTATTATTTCATTTTTAACTTCTTCATCAAGTTTTAATTTTAGATCTCTATATTCACTATAAATTAAATCATCGACATCATCACATTCTAAAATAAATTTAACTAATTTAGGAAGTTTTTGCGCTCGTCTAAAGGTTTTGAATGCATCAATAGTTAGTGCTGCTTCTTGTTCTTTTTTCGTTCCTTCAATAGCTTTATCACCAGCTGCTCCAACTTTCATTATCCATTCAATATCTTCAACACCTAGATTTGTAAGAATATCATAAACTTCTTGAGAAGCACATCTGTAAATATTTGGATCTTTAAATCTAGGATTAATGTGAACAATGCCAATTTTGTTTAAATCATTTGTAATTGGATGATGATCTATAACTAAAACTTTTTTATGTTTAATTGTTTCCATATAGTCTAAATATTGATCAACTGGATAGTCAACAAAAATAATACTATCATATTTTTCAGCAAAACCTTTTGCAATATCAGAATGAACATCACCAGAAAACAAATCAGCTTCTTTAACAAATTTTAACATCATTGCTGCAGAACAAACTCCATCAGAATTTTTAAGTACGATGTTATTTGCTATAAAATTACCAGTTTCGGTTTCTATATCATAGACATCCAAATTTTTCTTTCCTAAATTTCTCATTTGAGGAATTTCCCAATGTACATCTAAATTAATGGCTTCCTTTAATAGACTTTTTATATTATCATCCTGAAATTTAATTAGTTTTTGCAAATATTGTTTTGAAAAATTCCTATTTCTGTTATATCTTCCCTTAATTTTTTCTTTTATTTCTAATTCTAACGGAATCATATTAAGAGACGGACTTCTTTCTGATAATTTTATTTTTTTATTTTTTCTATCTTGTAAGAATCTTATTTTATTTATAAATATTCGTTTATATTGGCTATGATTTATCGATAGTTTCCAAGAGATTTCATTTTTGCTTTGATAGCCTGTTTTTGATTTATCCATTCTAATGTAAGATCTTATACCAAAGAACAATAGAAGGGTTTGCATATCTTTTAATAGATCATAAGATATACTGCTGGCATTTATATCACCTTTACTAACCGTACCATCTCCTGAAAAATAGCCACTTAAAAAGCTTGCCATTAATTCCTCTTTCAGACCAAATACCCACTTTGGAACACGTTTAGTCATTGCTTTGCCTCTAAATTCTAAAAAATTCATTAAATTAAATATAATATTAGATGTCAAATTTGCTGTCACACCTTCATCAGAAACATATACGCTACATTTGAATCTATTTGCAATATTATCTATTATTTTTTTGCATTCTATATCCTGATATGAAGAAATTTTGATAAGTTCAGATTTTTTACCTTTTGCAGAACATCCATCAGCAACCCAGAGTCCGAAAAAATTCATAAAATCTTTATCTATCTTTATATTTATAGGTATTGTTGGGCCCTTTTGTCTGATTCTTAAGGATTTGATATTTTTCCTTATTTTTTTTATTTCATCTTTCTCTAAGTGCCATATCGGTAGTCCATGTTTTTTAAGCTGAATTTTAGATGTATTTGCTTTCTTGCTAACTTTATCATATATCTTGGAATTGAAATTTCCAGTTAGAATAAGGTTGTTAAAATAATCTTTATTTTCAAGTATATCTACACTCATATTTCGAGTTCCGAATTTATATTTTATCGGCGAGGCAATATATTTTATATTTTCCGGTTTTTCCGGAACAAATTTACATTTCTTAAGTGTCATAATAGAATGATCTTCTGTTAAATTTATTTTTCCCATTTTTGATTTAATTTCGAACATCCTTTTATTTGTTTTATGTTTTACTAATGACTTAATTTTAACTAATTCAGTTTTTCCATTTTTTATAGAAAAAATTTTCATGTTTTTGGGTATCAGTATTTTTTTCCCATCTGCTCTTTTTATTTCTTTATATTCTTGTTTTAATTCATCATAAAGCATTTCAATAGTTGTCAGTTTTAAATGATTATCTTTATTTACAATAATTTCACTATCTCCAGTAATACTATCGTTATGAAAAAATATTGCTATTCGTCCAGAAATGTTTTTTAAAAACTCTTCAGCTTTCATCTTTTTCATCTCCCATTAACATAAACTGAAACGGAGAAGCCTGAGGATGAATAAACGATGATTCGCCAGCTGAGTCAATTACGTCTGCTTGATAAACTATAAACGATTCTATTGTTCGTATGTTTGGTTGTGCTGATTCTCCACCATGGGAAGCAACTATATCTACAACTTCTTCTGGGAATCCTCTAGAGTATAATTCAGCTGCACTAAACACAGCATGATCTAATTTGGTTCCAGTCAAACCCTTTCCACCTTTTTTTATCATAAATACTTTCATTATGTCATGTAGTAATGCACCTGCGATTACGTGATCTAGATTTATTTTTTTCTTATATATTTTATTAAATGTTTCAGCTATGGAAATAGAAATTTCAGTTACACTTAAAATATGATCTAATAATCCGCCATCATAATCATGATGTGCGCCAGCCCAAGAATGTACTGTTTCTAACTTCGCTCTTGGATATTTCATTGATTTGTTTGATATTTGTGGATCCTTTAATAAGTCTAAAGTTTTCTTTCTTAATTCTTTGTCTTCAATTCGTTCTGCTAATTTAATTAATCTTTTCATTTTTTAACACCGAATTCATATCTTTTTCCTTCAAAGTCAAGGAATTGTTCAAACTTGTCTTCAAACACGATTTTGCTTCCTGTTCCTTTCTCAATTATCTCTTTTGAATCTTTAAATTCCTTTGCTAAGTATAGTTTTATTTTATTTTTAACTTCAAGTCCCATTTGTTTTCTAGTCTCTTGTACAGATCTTATTAGTTCTCTAACTAACCATTCGTGTTTTAATTTATCATTAACATTAGTATCTAGAATAATAATTCCACCATCGAATGCTTTGCCTTCCTCTTCTTCTACTGTAAATAGAACATCTTCTTCTTCTATTTTAATATCTCCAATTTTAACACTGCCTTTTTTAAACATTGTTTTTAATCCAGTTGCATCTACTTCTTTTAGAGCATTATCTAGATTTCCAATGTCTTTTCCAAATTTCTTTCCCGCTACCTTATAATTAATTTTAACAGAATATTTTATTTCCTTATCTTCAAAAACAACGTCTTTAACATTTGTCATACTTTTTAAAATATCTTTTAAATTTTTAACAGTTTCTTTTACTTCGTCATTTCCAGAAACAATTAATTTAGGTAAAATATATTTTAATCTTATTTTTTTATCATGTCTATCATAATTAGCAGCTTCAATTATTTTCTGAACTATAGACATTTGATTTTCTAAACTAGTATCTATTAATTTTTCATTAGCATAAGGCCAGTCAAATAGATGTATGCTCTCTTCTTTTTCATGTTGCTTAAACACGTCCTGATAAACATGTTCTGTAATAAATGGAGTAAAAGGCGACATTAGTTTTAGAACATCTAATAAGATATTATAATTTATGTTTGCAACTTCATTTCCTTTTTCTTTACTTCTTTCTCTAATCATTTTAATGTAAGTTCTTGAAAAATCATTTATGATAAAATCTTCCAAATATCCTGCAGCAACATTTGGTTTTAATTCTTCCATATTAATATAAACTTTTTTCTTTGTACTTTCTAATCTAGAGATTATCCATTTATCTTCTATATTTTTGATCTTAATTTTTTCTTTCTTTTCAAAACTATTTTTAATGTAATTAGAAATATCAACCATATAGCTTAATTTTTGATTAATTAGTTTAGCAGGAGAATAACCAAACATAACATTTTGTGTTAAGTTAGTTCTTACGTATAACCATCTCATTACATCTGCTCCTATTTTTTCAAAAGCATCGTCTAACCATATAACATTTTGACCAGACTTGTGCATTTCTTCTCCTTTTTCATCATAAACTTTTTCAAATAATAAAACCTTTTCATATGGTGTTCTTTCTTCAAGAGTTACACTCATGAATAACATTGAGTAAAACCAAAGTCTAACCTGTTCTCTCATTTCTGTAATAAATTCTGCAGGGAACCATTCTTTCCATACTTTTTTATCACCAAGATAGTTTAAAGTTGAGAATGGAACAATACCAGCATCTAACCAACAGTCACCAACTTCTTCTATTCGTTTTACATCTTTTTTACAAGCTGGACATTTAATTATTACATTATCTATTTCAGGCCTGTGTAAATCTTTTAATTTATCAAGTCCAGAAGTTGCTAACACTTTTAACTCCTTGTCTGAACCAACTACAATTATTTTACCACATTCACATTCCCAAATTGGTAGAGGTAGTCCCCAATAACGTTTTCTAGAAATATTCCAATCATTCATATTCTTTAACCAATCAATCATTAATTTTTCTCCAAGTTCAGGAGACCAGAAAACTTTCTTAGCTTCTGCAATCATATCATTTCTAATCTCATCTGTTTTAATAAACCAAGCATCGGTCATTCTAAATATTAATTCTTCTTTACATCTCCAACAGGTTGGATAACTATGAGTTATTTTTTCTTTTTTTAACAGCATGTCTTTTTTAGTTAAATCCTCTAAAATTGGTTCAAGAACAGTTTTTACATTTTTACCAACTAACCAACCAAATCCTTTAACATAGTCTCCATTTTCATCAAGAGGTGCAACTGCTTTTAGATTAAACTCTTTTCCAAGCTCATAATCTTCAGCACCACATCCAGGTGCGATGTGAACAATACCGGTTCCATCACTTTCTCCAACAGCGTCCCAAGGAATTATTTTGTGAATAATACCAGCTTGTGCTTCTAATTCATCAAAAGGACCTTCATATTCTAAGTTCAACATATCTTTGCCCTTTATTTCTTCTACTATTTTACCACCAAGAAAAGTTGATGTTGCTTTAGAAATATAATAAATTTCATCTCTAACTTTTATTCTAACATAAGTTACATCTGGTCCAACAGCTGCTGCGACGTTTGAAGTTAAAGTCCAAGGAGTTGTTGTCCATACTAATATAAACTCTTTTTCTCTTCCAACTAATGGGAATTTTAAAAACACAGCTGTATGTGTTAAATCTTTATATCCCTGGCTAACTTCATGTTGTGATAAGGATGTTCCACATCTAGTACACCACGGTTGAACTCTATGACCTTTGTATAACCAACCTTTATCATTACATTTTTTAAGAAAATGCCATATATGAATAATATTATTATCAGTGTAAGTATAATATGAATCATCCCAATTCATCCACTGTCCTAATCTTATTGAACTTTGTTTTTGTAGAGTCGACATTTTTTCAATTCTTTCTTTACACTTTTTAATGAATTTTCCTACTCCATATTTTTCAATATCTTTTTTTGTATGAAGTCCAAGTTCTTTTTCTACTTCTACTTCAACAGGTAGACCATGACAGTCAAAACCATTTTGGTAACGTTGGTGAAAACCCTGTAAAGACTTATATCGCTGATAAAGATCTTTTAGAGTACGCGCATAAGCATGATGAACACCCATTGGATTATTAGCAGTTATTGGTCCATCTACGAATCTAAACTTTTTACCTTTAAGATTCTTCTTTTTGAGAGTTTCAAATATCTCTTTTTCTTTCCAAAGCTTTAAGACTTCTTTTTCAATATGAACCGGATTGTACATAAAATCAGTATTAACATCGAAATTTATAAGGTTTAGGATAGAGTGGTTTAAAGCTGTTATTATTAGGCTTTTATATTGAATATTTGTATAATTATAGTTATGAGGAAGCTGGGGCTAGTTTTATTTGTAATGATATTGTTGTCTGTCAGTGGATTTGCTTATACAGACGATGGATCAGCTTTCTATTGCGATAGTTGCACCGACTGTACAGATGCACTTAATGATAATACTCGTTCCACAGTCTATTTGAATGCAGATATAATTGATTATAGTGGTGCAATATGTATCAATAATCCAACCCAATTTTCAAATAAAATATTTGATTGTCAGCAACATACTATTAGTGGGGGCGAAACT
>Ga0180732_1000589_pt1 | contig 28946 bp, 36 predicted proteins | sample KR11_01MetaG_FD_148674 | JGI IMG/M metagenome (GOLD analysis project Ga0180732, IMG submission 148674) | Groundwater microbial communities from the Olkiluoto Island deep subsurface site, Finland - KR11_0.1 MetaG | ecosystem: Environmental > Aquatic > Deep subsurface > Groundwater | place... | reverse complement strand
CGTAGGTAGAAAATTACCGGAAGCGTTGTATAAATTAAAAGAATTAGAGAGGATAAAAAAAATGAGAGATAGTGCAAGTGCAGGAGAATTTATAAGGTTTATGCTGTTATTAGGTGTTCTTATTGTGCTTATTGTGCTTATGTGGAGCGTATTTCATTAAAGAAAGGAGGTACTTAATGCTATTAACCGTTGAACCAGGGCAGGGGAAGTGTAAAACGATTAAGGATTGTCAGGAGTGTGAAAATTTAAGACAACTACAAATTAGACTAAAACAATTTGAGGATAAGGAAGCTAAACATAGAGAATCTCAACGGCAGAACTGGAAGAAAAGAGGGAAGATTTATAATAGCAGGAGGAGGAAATAAATTTACAAGATACTTGTAATATTATGTTGACTTATTTAAACATGTATGTTATAGATTAAGTTAAGAGGTCGCTCCTCTTATAAATTTCTAGGTGTTCTTGTGCACGAGCAAGGACACCTTTTTTATTTGATAACCTTAGAGGCGGCAGGATACGATAATATAATATCTTTTAAATATAATCTGACCGCCTCGATATAATATGCCAAAAATAGAGTTTAAAGCGCAAGGATATTTGGAAAAATCATATCTCGATAAAGATGGAAGTAAGCATATTACATTTGAGTTATCAGCGCTCGACGCTGTTAAGATTGCTAAGTTGGAGTTAATGGGCAGGGATTTAAACAATCACCTGCCTATTCTATTGGAATTAAGAATTACAGAAGCTAAACGAATATTAAGCAATGCAGAGAAAAAACCTAAAATCGAAAGACGTGAATTTAAGGGATAGGCAAGCACGGATGGCTGTTTTGTGTGCGGAAATGAGAAGCTCGCAAGAGGTAGCTAATATTATCACAGAAGAGTTTAAAATTAGAGAAACTCGCGAGAATGTCTATGCCTTTGCTGTTGGTAAACGAGGCAAAAAATTAATAGCGTCTTTGCATAAGAAGTTTCTGAATAATTTAGCTGAGATTCCAATTGCAAATAAAAAAATCAGGTTGCTCAGGCAAGAGAAAATATACAACGAAGCAATGACCGAAAGTTTAAAAAGCAGAGGGATATTTGGGGATATTTATGAGTTAAAGTTAGGCGCAGCCGTCGAATCATTAAAAGCCGCTAAAGAGGAGATGGAACCTCATAAAAACGGAGTAGGAATAAATGCAACGATCATCGTCCGTATTGGAGATAAACCTGGACTATTGTCCCCAACCGAAGCAGGCCTCGTTTCATACCAGCGAAGCTAAGTATCGGTTATATATTGGGGCGTGGCGTGCAGGAAAGACGTTTGCTGGATGTCAAGAAGCTTTAAAGAAATCTATTCTTTATCCTGGGAATTGTGGATTGATAGGAAGAAAAGATTTTACTGATTTAAGAGATACGACATTAAAAACTTTTCTTGAAGTATGTCCATCTGATTTTATTAAATCATATAACAAAACTGAACATCACATTGTGTTCGTTAACGGTTCAGAGATTTATTTTAGAGAATTAAAAGACGGTGTGGGTTTAGGTTCGTTTAATTTGGGTTGGTTTTATATAGATGAGGCGGAAGAGGGTGAAGAAGGAATATTCGAAAGATTAAAAGGGAGATTATCATTAAGAGATGTTGGCAAAACGCAAGGGTGGTTAACGTCGAATCCGCCGAATGAAAATCATTGGTTATTTAAACAGTTTGAAATTAATCCTGATTCTGATTATTATACAATTCACGCTTCAACGTATGAGAATAAAGAACATTTGCCGCAAGGATATATTGCCGACTTAGAGAAACTTCCTCCTTCGTGGAGAAAGAAATATCTTGAAGGGCAGTATGGTTTTACTCCTGACGGTACGCCTTATTTCCAGGGTTATTTGGAATTATTGCATAAGAAATCATTACAGTTTAATAACCAATTGCCATTGCGTTGCGGATGGGATAGCGGGCGTAGGCATCCGGCATTTGTGGCGACACAATGGGACGGGAAGTATTTTAAAGTATTAGCTGAAATATTGGGTAGTAATATTGGGATAGAACAATTTGTGGATACGCAAGTTATACCGTTACTGAATACTAAATTTGTTGGAGCGAATTGTATTCATTATGGCGGACCGGAATTTATGATGGGAAATGATAAGTCTGATTTTACGTCGTATCAAATATTACAGTCAAAAAAAATACAGTTGAGTATCAAACATAGTGAATATTCTTTACGCAAACAAATAATCGAAAAAAAGATAAATACAATTATAGATGGACTTCCGTGTTTACAAATTGATAATTCTTGCAGGATTATCAATGATGGATTTCTTGGAGGTTATAGATATCCGACATTAAAAGAGGGGCAAGAATCAGGAATTAAAAAAGACTTGCCCTGGAAAGATGGTTTTTATGACCATTTGCAGGAAGCATTACAATATATTGCAGTACAAATATTCGCTCCAATAGATATACAAAACAAAAAGACTACACAACCTAAACGACCAGCAATCTCCAGTATGTGAGGTAAAAAATTATGGAAGCTTTAACAGACCCGAAAATTCAAGTTGATACTACTCAAGCTAAACAACTAGCGCAGATTATCTGCAAGGAAATTAAGGATTCTTTGGCTGGTAATGATAAGCGGTATAGGTTAGCCGCGCGGTGTGAGGCGCAGTATAACCAACAGACCAAATGGGATTTAGCTGGTAAAGAGTGTAATGTGCCTTGGGACGGTGCGTCCAACTATTTTGTTGCATTAACCGAATGGATAGTTGACGCTATCTGGGCGAGGTTGATGAATATTCTATTTAGCCAGCAGCCGTTTATGAAAGCTAAGGGAGTTGAATCGTCTGATGTATCCAAGCAAGACGCGGTAACTGATTTTACAGATATGACGTTGAGGGAAAAAGTCCGGCTGTATGAAAACAGTAGTTATTTCTTTAAGCAGATGATTAAGCTTCCATTTGCCGTCTTAAAGTTTTGTTGGGTACAGGAATTTGACTCTATGATTATCAAAGAAGAAGCGATGACGTTTGTTAACCCTGCAACTGGGCAGCAAGAAATGATACTGCCTGATGATCCGGATATTCAGGTTAAGCAAGCAGAGTTTATGATGAACGGATACCAGCCGGGCCCGCCGCAAGAAGTTTGGGTTGCGAAAGATGAAGAATTAATCAACGCGCCGCAGTTAAAATATATCCGGTTTCAGGATTATGTTTATTCTTCGTCGGCTAAAAGAGGACAGCGTTTATTCTGGGAAGGTGATAGATTTTATTTAACAATCAACGAAATGATGTTAAAATCGCAGCAGGAACGATATATTAAAGATAGCGTAGATAAGATTAGGTTAGGGCGTAAAGACGGGAATAAGACAGGCGTTGACGCTGTTGTCGCTGATAGAGAAACGATGATTGAATGTTTCCATTGGTACGGCAGGTTGCCGTTTAATAAAAATAACGAGATAGATTTGCAAGACCCGGAAGCGATTGAGCAGGAAGTTGTGTGTGATGTGTCGTTAAAAGAAGAGGAGTTGCTCGAAATCAATCATTGGTATTACAGGCGTAAACCGTTTCCAGATAGAGTATATATCCGAGGAGAATTCGAGGAAACAGAAGAATTTGAAGGCAGGTCAATGACGGAGAAGCTGTTTAAGACACAAGGTGAGCTTAACGATTTGCATAAGACTATAATGGATAATGCCTGGCTTGCGATGCAAAAGATATTCGTTAAACGGCGCACGTTGACAGGTGAGGAGTGGGAGAAACCGTTAATTTATCCCGGGGCGATATGGGAGGAAGACCAGCCGGGCGATGTTAGAGTGCTGGAAGTAGGCGATGTCAAGGCAATCGGGATTGAGATGGAACAGCAGTTATTAAACTTTGCTGAACGGATAAGCAATATATCGAGTTGGAATGTAGGCGCGCAGCCAGATGCGCCGCAAGGTAAGACTACTGCTACCCAGTTTTCAGGGATTATCCAGGAAGGAAACATCGGGCGTGAACCTTTGCTACAAAGATGTTATTTAATCCTAAAGAAAATATGTCAATGGAACTACGACTATTATTTTGACCGTATGCCGGAAGGAATGGAACGCAGGATTGTAGGAGATACAGGCGAACCGATATTCCCGACACAAGGTAATATGCCGGAGTACGTGAAGCAAGGAGTTAATCCAACGTGGAGTAAAGACGATATAGCCGGGCAGTTTGATTATACGTGGAACGGGACTAGCCAAAACTCTGACCAGCAATGGAATATTTTAGTGGCTAATGATTTGCAAGACAGGTATTTACCTGTGCCAATGATAAGCGGGAATATGTTAGCGGTATGGAATATTCTTAAAGACGGGTTAACAGCGCGTGGGATTAAGGATTGGCAGAAGATATTACCGCCTAAACAAGCGATAGTGGCAGAAATGCAGAGGTTACAGATGGAAGCCAGGGCGAAGTTAGCCGCGCCGAGTGGTATGCCCGGACAAGATAACAACGTCTTAGGGCAAGGCGCAGGGCAGGCGTTGGAAGCGTTAAAGCAGAAGTTAGCGCAAGGACAAGGAGTGCCGGCAGATGTTGGGGAATCTCTTTAAGAAAAAAGAAGTCAAAACAGATGAGCAGGTAAGATTAGATAGAGAAAAATGGCTTACTGAAATGTTGGTTAAGTCGCAATCTCTTGAAAAGCTTATCAAGTCTGATACGTTCGGCTGGAAAGAATTTTGTTTATTAGTTGAGGATTATATAGATAAAGCAAAGAAACGTAAGGCAATTACAGCATTAGACAGGGCAACGGACGCGGATATATTTCAGCTTAAATTATTAGACCACGAAATATATATTTTGTCTTGGGTGTTAAGGATACCGGAACAGTTTATTGGCAAGATTGACGCGGAAATTAAGAAGAAGAACTAAAATGGATGAGAATATGCAAGCAATGATGCAGGAAATGGCTGATATGATGAGCCAGATGCAGGAAATGATGGATAATATGCAAGCTAAAATGTCTGAGATGATGGGCGGGGAAGAAGTTAATCCGATAGAAAAGCAAAAGAGATATCTTGCTAAACCGCAGGAAGAAAGAGCAAAATTAGATGAACAGGAAGTTATGGCACGTAATCAAAAAGATGAAGTTATCGAGGATGAAAAAAAGAAATGACATACCTTTTGTTTATAATTTTTATGCTTGTGTTATGTATAACCGATATTAAATGGTTAGTAATTCCTAACGTCATAGTGATACCGGCGATTGCGTGGGGATTGATATTAACGCGGCATTGGTTACCGGCATTAGTTATATTTGGTATTGCTGTAATATTCTATCAGAGAAAAACAATATGCGGCGGCGATGTAAAGTTATTGGCAATGGTTGGAGCGTTCTTAGGTTGGTGGGTACTGCCGATATTTGTATTGACAGGAATATGTATTGCAGTTTATCGACGGATAAAAATAGAGTTTGGGATTTTACCGTACACACCTTTTTTAGGATTGGTAAGTATACCGTTTATATGGATAAGATAACAGGGATTACAAGAGGCGCGAGTGCGTCGAATTTAGTCAACGATATTAAATTATTAAGCAATCTGGTTTCTGAAATTGGACTAAATTGTTTTACCGGACAGATACGTTTAAATTTCCATAAAGGCAATTTATCAGAGAAGATTGAGAAGAAGGAAAGTTTAAAATTAGAATAACTCACCACCCAAAAGGACGGAGGAAAATGGTTGAAAATAAAATTCCCGATACACTAATTAAGGTAGAAGTTTCAAACGATGATTATCGCGGTAAAAAAAGATATGGGTTAGAGTTTAAAAATACAAAGACTAACAAAATTTTCAGATTAGATATTACTAACATTATAGACAATATAGAAAGTGTTAAAATAGAATGAAAGATAAAGGAGAAAGATTATATGAAAAGAAAAGTGTATAAAAAATCATACTTTGGGCGTATTTCTGATGATGTAAGGGGGTTTGGGATACAACACGAAGAAAGTTGTAAAATTAATGAAGCGAAACTCAAGGCACATACTATAAGGTATATGCCTAAGCAGTCGCACCCCGTGCGGGTGCGTGGATTGAAACTTTAAAGATAGGAAGAAAAGAAAAGTGAAATGTCGCACCCCGTGCGGGTGCGTGGATTGAAACGCCACCACTGATATTCCAATGGGCGATAGTTCCGAGAAATCGGGATTATCGTCTTTTTTATTAATGTAACCCCAGGGAATAGGCGCAAGTAAATAATGGTATTTACAAACGCACCCCTAAAAATAAGGAGTAGTAAAATGTTAAAGTTTCTACGGAAATTGTGGTTAGACCAACGAGGTGAAGAGGGAGATGCAGGAGCAGCAGCCCCCGCAGGCGCGGGAACAGGTAATGCTAATGCCATCGTTTTAGATAATGGTTCGGGTGATGCAGGACAAGCCGGGGACGGCTCCGCAGCAGCAGCCGAAGTAACACCCCGATTCGGAGAGTTTGGCGATAACCCGGAAGAGGCAGCAACAAAACTTCTTGAAGTGTATCAGAGAACACAGAGTGAATACGGGAATTTCAAGACCAAAGCAGGATTAACCGAGAGGAATCTTGGTTCCATACGCAAGGCGCTTGAAGGTTCTGGAATCAGAGCCGTTGAGACAGAGGACGGACAGATTAGGTTAGAGGCACTTCAAAAAGAAACAAGGAAATCACGGTTTACGGATGAGCATAAGGGATTGTTTGAACCTAAAGTGCTTGAGAGTATGCGGTTACTTGTGCAAGACATCTTTGATGAGCAGTATGACGGCAGAGAAAAAATGACTAAGGAAGAACATAGTAAAATGCAGCAGTTTATAGCGGAAAAGACCCAAGTTGAAAACGATTTAGAGGAAGATTACCCGATGATTAACCCGAAGTTTAAAGACGGTAAACCTACTAATCCCAATTTCAATAAGGCGTTATACGACAGGGCAACCGAGATTTGGGAAACCGAGTATAACAAGAATCCGTTGAAACAGTATTCCGCTACGCGTAAAGCTGCAAGAGAACTAAGTGTGTTTCCTGGTATGATTCAAGCCGCGAAAAAAGAAGGTGTTGAAATCGGGAAAGCTAATAAAAGAATATTAGCTCCGGTTGGAGGCGCAGGCGCTCCGGCAGGTGGGAGTGGTGGTTTTCGGAAGTTAAGTCAGGCAGAGTATTTTGCTTTGCCTAGTGAAAAAAGAGCAGAGTATGACCAAAAAAGTGTTAATCAATAAAAATGAAAGGAAATAATATGTTAAAGAAACTACGTTTATTATTTCTTTCCTTGCTTCTCGATATCCGCGGATGGACGACTGAAATGACCGTTACCGGCATTGCAGAGATTGATGCGGCGATTCCCGAATTTTTTGCCCCTGGCGTTGTAGCAGATGGCAATAGAGAATCGTTCTGGGGTTCGTTGTCAGGGAAAGAAGGGTCGTTTATGCCCATCATAGACAAAACAGGACAGTTGAGAGCCAATGGCGATATGATTACGTTCAATACCATTGAGCAATTAATGGGTACTGGCGTTACAGGGGAAAGTGTATTAAAGGGCAATGAAGAAAAACTCGGGATTGGTTCGTTTACAGTTACCGCAGATTATGTTCGTCATGCCGTTGCAGTTACCAAGAAAGCTACAAAGCAAGCCAATTTCGAGATGGTTCAGCAAGCAGGAACTCTCTTAAAAGATTGGTTCAGCAGGAAGTTTGATAATGATACGGATATCGCTATTTTGGATAGTGCTAAAGTTGATACAATCTACGCAAATGGCAAAACAGCATTAGCTTCTTTGAACTCAACTGACAGCGATTATTTCGGGCCTACTGAAATTAACATGATCCGTATGGCTCTGATTCGTCAAGGCGCAATTCCTTTACGCGTAACAAAAACAAATGGCAGGACAATTCCTATCTTCGGTATTTGTTACGGAGAAATGGAAGAGTATTATCTCAACCAAAACACTTCTTTTGTTAATACTGTTAAAGAAGCTTGGGAAAGATTTAAAGGTTCAGGACAGATGCATCCGTTGTTTGAAGGAGCAGCTGGTATCTATCGCAACATGGTGTTGTATCCTAGATACTCATTACTCCCGATTCCTCAAGGTACAGCATTAAGGCCGGAAACAACCTTATCGGCAACATTAGTAACGTCCGCGTCAACTGTTTATGTTGGTGTGGCTGCTGATACTAATACCAAAGCAAATTACACATTATTTTTCTCGTCAACTGGTTCTTTACAGATTGGCAGTGAAATAATGACTTATACCGGTAAGACAGTCAGCACGTTTACCACAGTGACAAGAGGCGCTTCTGGAACGACTGATGCACAGCATTCAGCAGGCGCATTGGTTACACAGAGGGATGTAGCAAACGTAATCGGGTTTGGAGCACAAGCAGTTTTCCGCGCTATGCCGGAGAATGTAACACCTATTGGCGATAAAGATGATTATGGCGCACAAATAGGGCTTGGCGTTGAAGCGTATTACGGACACAAAGTCAGGATTGATAAACGCAGAGGCAAGGGCGCAAGCTTAGTTATCTGCAAATGTATTTCACCTAACCCAGGAACAATATAATCATGGAGGATAATATGAAAAGGTTATTTCTTATTGCCCTCTTGGTTATGGGATTAGCGGGAGTAAGTTTTGCTGATTCCTCTAGGTCTATCGGGGGTGGAACAGAGCAGTATGTTTCAATTACTGATGCTTCATCTGGAACAGCAGCAGAGGTCAGCTCAAGCGGTGCGGTAAATACAGTTGGTAAGTCTAAAGCTGTTACTTTACAAACTGGCGATGGGTTAATTTATACCGGCGCTTGCAATATTCAGACATTGGTTTTTAGCGGGGTAACTGAGGCGGATTATGTTCAGGTTTACGATGCGTTGACTGCAACAGGAACACCAAAGTTTGATATTAAAATGGGTACAGCTTCAAACACAATAGTGCTTCCTTTGGGTGGCGCTCCATTCGCAACTGGCATCTATGCCGATACGAGTGCTGTAAACGGGACAGGGGTTGTAACTGTTGTATACGATTATTAACAAATAAGGATTGAGGGGCGAGGGGTAAAACCTTCGCCCTTCAACAAACTATGTTTGATAAAGTATTAAAATTACTGCTTCTAATCTCTCCAATAGCGTATACGATAGGGATAAAACCTGAGAAATTCGAGTTGATGTTCTTTCATATCGGGATAATGGTTTTGTTTATCGCGTCGTTATTATCTATGCCTAGAAAAATAGGATTAGTTATCCCTAAAGGGATAGTTTTGATGTTCGCATTATGCGTGTTAAGTGTAGCAATCCATTCATTCCAAACACAATCACTAGGAGTTTTAATAAACGTCTTTTTCTTTTTTATAGGATTGAATTTAGTTTGTAATTATATGGGTGAGGTAAACCAGTTTTATAAATATATAGCTTGGGCTGCTGGTATAAACTGCGCGGTATGGCTAGTACAAAGGTATTGTATAAACTTTATTCCGTTTGGTGTCCCAGCAGGAGATTCTCTGGCATTAAGCGGAGGCATATTTGGCACAACTCCCAGACTATTTAATTATTTAGCAATTATTACACCGATACTATTGTCAATCAGCCCGTTATTTTTTATAATACCTATCCTGTCAATAATAGGCAAACAGTTCGCGCCGGTAGTAACTACAGGTTTATATTTATTATCAATGGCTAAAACTTTAAGCAGAAAAATAGTATTTATCGTCGGGAGTGTGGCGTTATTAGTTTTATTCCATAAACATATATTTGAAGCGTTCAGGGTAAGGATACACGATATATTCCCGCAGGTGATTATAGGAATAGGGCAAATACCTTTTATCGGACACGGGTTAGGCGCGTATTACCATACATTGGGCGCGGATTCGTTCAACTTATTCTTATTACTCGGTTATGATTTAGGTGTGATTGGGATGTTTGCGTTAGGGTACGCGATATGGAAAGCAAGAAAACTATTTAAAATTAATGTAGCTACGATGTCAATGGTGTCGGTATTAGTGGTGTCTATGTTTGATTACGTAATTGAGATACCGCGCTTATGGTTTACGTTAATGTTTATAATCTCAAGTTTTATTACGCAGGAGGAAAAATCATGTTAGTTGTTAACCTTAGCCACGACCCTTTAATATTGACAGAGTATAATGGCAAAAAGTTTTGTTTCAGGAAAAACGTGCCGGTAGAGATTGAACCAAAAGTGTATAACAATATAATTTTATCCGGGCATATCAGCGCGGAAGAAATTGTTATTTATCAGCTTCTTATTGTTGAAGTGGAGAAAGAAAAGAAGCCGCAGACGATTACTGATAGGATAAGTAAAGTTGTTGTTAATAAAATAAAGATTGATAAAAAGAGGGGGAAAAGATGAAAAGTAAAGTTTTAGTTCTTGTTCTAGGGTTTTTATTAATAACAAATATTGTGTTTGCTGGATTAGATCACAGCGGGCGTAATGTTTCGGAAAATGTTCGTGATATTACAGTGGCTAATGTTACCCAGGCTTCTAATGGGAGTGTAGATATCGCTGTAGCAACTACAGGAACAGTTTACACAAATTCATTCAAACTGAATAGAGGGGAATACTTTGAAACTTCGTATTATGCCGTATCAAGCGCGGGGACTATCAGCTTGACAATAGAGTTGGAACAGAGTTTCCAGTCTCCTACTACAGAAGGGGTTGCCGATGCTACATATACAGAGCCAGTAAATATGTCGGATATAGTTACTACGCTAACCACAGAAGGTATTTGGTCTCACGTCGCAATATCTCCTGTTGTTCTTCCTTATGGAAGATTCAAAATCACGGGGACAGGAGCGAATAACGCTGATACTATAGTTAATATGAAGATATCACAACAGAAAAATCTATAAGGAATAGGGGGATTTAATATGAAAAAACTATTTTTACTGATTGGAATGATGTTGGTGTTAAGAACTGGTTTTGCTATGCAGGGAGGATGGGCGGGGAGTGATGTCACCCCCGGCGGTTCCGACACTCAAGTCCAATTTAATGATGGCGGTTCTTTTGGCGGGACTTCTGATTTAACTTTCAATAAGACAACGAAAGTTTTAACCATTGGAGGAACGGGGAGTCAGTTAGGTTTTTCAGGAACTATGAAAATCGACGGTTCAACAACGAATATGCTGAATATTTTAGATTCCGATAGTACGAATGTCTATTCTTTAAGTTCAGCCGGATTAGCAACCATACCCACTATAAATTTGGGTTCTTCTACGGGAGCATCGTTAACTGCCGCTAATGGTATCGTGACATTACAGGGGTTAAAGGGTGGCGGTGTTAATGAAAATGTAACTTTCGATTTTGAAACCTCATCAAATACGATTGGGATAAGTTCTACTACCAATGCAACAGTTTCTTTTACAAACACAACATATATAGGAGGTATAGACAAGTATTTAAGTATGAACAAAGGGACATATCAAATTAATTTTGGCATGACTTCTATAGGAAATGATAATTTACAACTTAGTATACCTTGTAACCATGCTTCAGGAAGTGGGTATTTTTCACTTATGGAAACAGGTGATGGTGCAAATGCTAACCGTTCCCCTGCTGCGACTTCTGTAAATCCTGTTTTTAGAATCTACTCAGCAGACGCAAGTATTGCAACACCTTGGATTGATTTTTCTCACGATAATACTGATGGAAATATACAGACAGGATTGGGGAAAATAAATCTAAAACCTGCTACTGACGTAACTATAACTACAGGTAATTTGGTAATGAATACCGTTGCAAAGGGAATTGTCTTGAAACAAGGGGCGAACGGTAAATGTGGAACTTTTGTTCTTAATGGGGCAACAGCTGTTGATATTAGTAACACTAGTATAGCTGTTACAGATGTAATTATAATTTCTTTAAATACCGTTGGTGGTACGGTCGGTGTTCAACCTCATATTGTTACAATAACAGCAGCAACGGGATTTTCTGTTATTGGTACAGCAGGGGATACATCAACTTATAACTATGCGATTATTTCAAATGCCGCATAAACAAAAATTCGGGTCTTGCATGAGAAGAATTATGCTTGGAACTGTTATAACCTTTTTCTTGGCATTTAATTTATGTTCGGGTAGTGTTACTTTTTCAAAAGTTTCCAGCACGGGCATAAATGTTTCCAGTGATGATTTCTACGACTTCTCCCTTGACTACGCCCACATGGATGCTACATCTCCGGCTAATGTGGGCAGTTTTCTTTTAGACGGTAACGCTTACGCCATCACAAAATCAGGAACGCAATTCATCCGCAACGGTTCACGATATAAATTCTTTGGGTCAAACTATTCCTACGCTGACAATGTCCCTTCCCACGCCTACTCTGACTATGGGGTAGATTATCTTGCCTTCTTTGGATTTAACGCCATGAGATTTCATCACATGGACAATTTTTATCCTTTAGGCGTATTGGAGAATGACGGAACATCCCAAACCATGAGCACGACCGGAATGGACAACCTTGATTATCTTGTGTCAAAACTGAAAGCAAAGGGGATATATTTAGATTTAGGACTTAAGGTATCACGTCCATTCAAGGAAGTAGGCGATTCGGTAACAAGTTATTCTCAAATACCAGGTGGTTTGTTTGGCAGAGGTTACGATATATTCGATGCACGACTTATTGCGCTACAAAAAGACTACGCCAATAAATTATTAGGTCATACCAACGATTATACAAGTATCGCCTACAAAGATGACCCTATTGTGGCTATGGTAGAAATCAACAATGAAGATAGATGGATAACCGACTGGTGGGATACTGGTGTTTGGGATAGGGCAAGTACTCTTTATACTAATACTCCTGCACCTGAATTTTATTTAGATGAATTAGATGATTTATGGAACACTTGGCTTGCGGCACATTATACTGCTCCGTCTGATGTCATAACAGCATGGGGATTGACTGGATTATCGTATGAACCAGGGGATGATTATTACTACATTAAAGCAGAAAAAGACTTAACAACATTCACCTTCCATAGACCCTACGGAAAAGTTTTAGCATATTATCCCGCTCAACAAGTCGCCGACATAACTGCCTTTATGCACAATAAAGTCACGGATTATTGCGACACCATGAAAACATATCTGACAAGCACCCTTGGAGTAGATTCGTTAATTCTTACCGTTGGCGGTGGTCAATCATACTTTACGGAAACTGAATCAGAGGCTTATTCCGATGTCCATGATTGTCATACTTATTTTGATCCGCCAGGTGTATCTTGGAGCTATTCGAATTTTTCAAAAACCAATGCTCGTATGTTGACGGACGCTAATCTAGGGATGGTTAATGTACATAATACTAAGGAAGAAGCTACAAAAACAAAACCATTTACTGTAACTGAATATGGCCACGTTTATCCTAGTGATTACCAATATGAGGGTAATTTGATGATGGCTATATATGGCCTAGAATACGATTGGGATGGAATATGGTTATATAATTTTGGCACAGCTTCGTCAACTTCAATTTCTAATTACTTTGACATAGCGAATAATCCGCAACAGATGTTGCTATCCGGTTTGGGTGCGTACATATTCCAAAAAGCTACTAATTATACGGTTACTAATTATGGCACGTACTTGGTTTTTACTTCTGATCAGGTGTGTTGCGCTTTAGGTTCAATAGCCGGTAGAGCAATCACTTTAAATGGGTATACGATGACGCCAGCGGTTGATGGAGTTGTGGCAATATATTCAGCTACCAATCAGTCGTTTGCGGCTTCCGATAAGCTGGTTGTTCTTACCGTTGCAAAGTGGAAAAATACTGGAGCTTATTGGGACGTGGGATACGTCGGAGTAGCTGGTCATTTCCATTGGGGTACAGTTCCATCGCAACTTCAGAGGGTTGGAACGTCGTTCTCAATTCCGTATGCCGCTGGTCAAAAAGTATATCGACTCGACAACAAGGGTTCAGTTTCAACCGAGGTCGCTCAGACGATTAACGGTTCAACGGCTACATTTGACACAACAGGAATAGATTGTCCCTGGTATGTAATAGATAGATAAGAATTAAACTAAATGGACACCAAGAAAAAGAATTTTAGTGATTTACTGACGGAGAATAATATATGAGAACAGACAGACATTCAAACAGGCAGTTTCCCCCTCTGAAATCCAATCTCTGTATATAGCACCGTATCAGATGATTAAAATGCCGTCAATATATGATTTGTTTAAAGCGGCAGGAGAAGAAACTAGAAGAAGAATGTTTCTTATAAATTAACTATGGACACTTTTATTAATAAATTCGGCGAGTACGGAATAATAGGTTTAGTCATTGGGATATTGTTTTTTCTCCTATGGAAAATATTAATTTGGGTAATGTCATTTGTTAAAGATATCCAAAAACAACAGAGTGAAGAAAGAACCGTTTGGTTATGCACGTTAAAAACTCAAAGTGATACCCTTATCAAAATATCCAACAGCATAGAGAAGCACGATGAGAAAGCGGATGAACGCGGCCAGCATATAAGAGAGGAGCACGAAAAAATGATGAATTGCTTAGATGAACAGACCAGGGTTCTTGTTCAGATTAACGGTTATAAAGCATGAAGATTTTTATTCCAAGGTATTTGCCCTTTTTTAAAACGAGTTCTTCCAGTATTAAGGGGAGGTTTAGGATGATGAAATTTATAATGAGCGCCATCATTAGGAAACAATTTAAGATTTTGCGACTTATTATCATCCTTAATGCCATTAATATGATGGACTCGTTCGGTTGGTTGAAGATAACGGCCAATCCTCTTTTCCACAACAAGACGATGTTCAGCAATATAACCATTCTTTTTGGCAAAAGGATGATTAGGTTTAAGGATATAAACATAACCAGATGTAGATATATATTTTCCCCCATTCCAGTTCCAATGTTTTTCGCCAGAAGTTTGTTTAACTTTTTTATCAGTATTCCATGGAAGATGACCTTTTTTATAAAGGATAAGATTTTTTTCCCAATGAGAATTTCCAGATTTCCCGAAACATTTTCGAGAACAAAATTTGCCCCTATTATATCTAATATAACAAGGTCTAATATAAAAACTTTTTTTGCAGATGAGACATTTTTTAATCATTTTATATCTCCTTTTGTTTTAAGTATATCATAGAGAAGAACAAATGTCAATCTTTGTCCGTTCTGAACACGCAAAAATGATAGAAAATTTAACAGAACAAGGACAAGTATTGTTAAGGATTAATGGGTATAAATAATACAAATATAATGTTAATGGAAATCACTGAAGAAATAAGACAGGAAATACGAGAGCGGGCGCAGGATATGTACGAAGCTCGGATGCAGTGGAATATCCCTGGAGACCATTTATCAGATTGGCTACAGGCCGAGAAAGAGGTGTTATGGTGTATTAACCAAGATCTTAAAGAACACGCTAAACAGTTTCCACAAATGGTAAAACTGAATATATAAATACGGTTACAAAGATTTCTTCGGGCAGGTGAAATTAACTGTTTGGGGTATTTGGCGCAGGTTAATAACTACTTTGTATGACTTGACGGAGGAATTATGAAATATGAAACGATAATACCGGCTGTTCTTGCGGCGTGGTGGTTAGTTAAGAAATGGATTGATGGTTTTTCTAAAATCATTGAGCCTCTTGTGGTAGAGATTGAGGCTAGAGCAAAAGATAACCTTATAGACAAATCTGACAGGAAAGCTATTTTAATGAAGGCAATCCATATTTTAGAGTTACAGAACAGGATTAAACTTAATTTTCTTACCCGTTGGATTGTAAGTATTGTAGCGGATAAAATAGCGCAGAAGTTGCCTGATTTCAAGGTTGCGAAAGATACAACGTTTATTGTAAATAAAGCAACAGCAAAGTTATGAATTTGTGGAAAGAGTATTGGAAAAAGGGGATAAGTTTCAAGGTAACAATTCCCTGGCCGGAAGGCAAAAATAGAGAGGATAATAATAATATGAGTATAAAAACATTTTTTCAAGGGTTGTTCAATAAATTTGTAGCGGTGTTTAAGTCTTTTTTAGCGGAGGCGCTGCCTATTGCTAAACAGATTATCATAGGCGCTTTAAAGGAAATTGCGCTTGCTGCAGTAACTAAAGCGCAGAATACCGATTTAAAAAACGAGGATAAACGTAAACAAGCGTTTGCAGAGATTAAGGATTATGCGTTTAAAAAAGGGATTGAAGCCGGGGATAGTTTGATAAATGTAGCGTTAGAGTTAGCTGTTCAGAAAATTAAGGGGTGAAATATGGGATTAGGAATTACTAGGGCATCACTTTGCTCATCTGTGGTAGAAAAAACAGGGGATGAATCTTCAGACGCGGCAATTAAAGTAAATCGTTTAATCAACGAGCAAGGCCCGCAGTTTTGTATGTTAGCTCCCTGGCCGTTCTTACGTAGTGATATATCATTCAGCATTACCGCAAGCGCGTATAAGTATTCAGGGGCTGCTTATCTACCGGCAACATATAAAAAAGTTGTGGCAGCGTGCCTTGTGGACGGGACAAATAGGTATCCTTTAAACGAAGTTAGTATAGGTGAATCTAAAGAATGGGTAAATCCAGAAGATAATACCGGCAGACCTTACGAGTTTTGCGTTACGCGCATTGAATCAGGGTATTGGGAAGTAGCGTTTAACTGTTTACCAGATAACACTTACACAATAGAAATGGAAATTGAAACGCAGTGGGTAGACTTGACTAGCGCAAGTAGTGAAACTGTAATAACTAAAGAATATTATCCAGCATTTACTCATTTTGTGAGTATGGCGCGGTTCATTCAGCAAGGAGATACCGGCAATTATATGATAGCCAAAACTGATTGGTGGAACTCTAACGACCCTAAAGGTTCAATTCTAGGGATAATCTTGGCAGCATTAAAGAAACCATTACAGAAAAAACGGGTTGTTATTGACCCTGCTTATTTAGGCATTAGTCCAAAACGGAATGATTATTCGAGGTAAAAAAATATGATAACTAGAGAATATGAACCTCTACTCCTGGCGGACAACTTTTTAGGAGTCAATGCGAAAGATTCCTCCGAGAACATAAATAATGGAGAATGGGACGCTGCCAGTTTAGATATCTTTTCTGATCCCCAAGGCGCAATTTCATCTCGTCCCGGATTTACCGCATTAACTACCGCTTCCATAGGTTCAGCTACGGCGTGGTGTGGGTTTTATCAATACGATAAGTTAGCGTTAGGTTCAGCCGCTTCTTACTATATCGGCGGTGGTTCTGATGGAAAACTTTATAATTATACTGGAAACGCTTATCAGAATATTCTTACAGGATTAACTACCACTAAAGGAATAAACAAACGGTTTACATTCTTTACTCTTGATGAAACCGTGATGATAACTTGTGATGACGACTTGCCCAGAACGTGGGCTGGTTCAGGTTCAGCTACGACTTTTGCGACTTCTGTAACCGCGGATTGGGGTTTGGAATGGCAAAGGTATGGTTGGTTACATTCGGTTGTTGACCCACGTCTATTGTATTATTGCACGACATTAGGCGATATTGACAGTTCGTATGTATCGTTTATCAACTTCGATGAAGATATGGGCAAACTTACCGGCGCGTGTAAACAAGGCGATGATATGATTGTTGGCAAAGAATGGGCGTTGTTTAGGCTGCAGTATAGGGGAACAACTCCTTTATACAAAAAATATCGGATACCCTCAAAGATTGGGCCGGTAAACTTTCAGGTAATGAAAGAAACTCCTGACGGCAGGGTAATATTCTTAGCTCCAGACTTTAATTTCTATATGGTTAATGGCGATAATGTTGCGCCGTGTGGAGATAATATCAAGAATTACGTTAAAGAAGGGGTAAATTCAAGGCTTAAATACGCGGTATCAGGCTTATTACACGGCAGAAACCAGTATTGGTGCAGTTTTAGCCATACCACCGGCGCTACAACTAACGACAGAACGCTTGTAATGGACTGGTCAAGACCGTATGCCGATAAATGGGGGAAGCCGCAATATCCCTGGTTTATTTATTCAATCGGCGCAAACTGTTTTTCAGAAATGAACGTATCCGGGAAAGCGTGGCTTTATCATGGCGGGTATACAGGCAAAGTGTATAAAAACGATACCGGCACAAATGATGATGGCGCAGCATCCAGCCCGACTTATGTATCCAAAAGGATTTCTCACGGAGTGCCTACAATAGAAAAAAAGTATGAAAACATAAATTTAAACTTATCAAGAACAGGTGATTGGAATTTAAACATTCAGATAGTTTGTGATGGAAACAGCGGCACAGAAAAAAACATTAGCCAGAATTTACTTGCAGGGTTAGGGTATCAATCGTTGTTTGATGTGGCGAAGTTTGATGAAGATTATTTTTCTTCTGAATCAGATATGGACACAACAAGAGAAATACGCAGAATGGGAAAAACTATACAGGTCAGAATGGGGACTACGGGGTTAGATAAGAGCTGGTTATTATATAATTATTCTTTGCTCAGTAAGGCGTTGCAGCAAGGAATTAGGGTAAAGGAATAATATGACAAACGAAATATTAGTTAGAGGGATTTGCCCTGTTTGTAATAAGAAAATAATGGACGATAAAAAAACATCTTTTATAAATAATGGGTTAGAGTTTTGGGTGAAGTTTTCTGATGGAAGCCGGGCGCAATTTGCAATATGTTCAGATTGTCTTGCTACAATTACGCAAGAACAGCTTGATGATATTATGGAACGGCAGAAGAATAATTGGGGCTTGGAAATTCAGGCAACTTTAAATTGGTTTGTAAAAACAGCGTCTCATTTAAAGATAGTTAAACATTCTAATACTAAAGAGGGGTTAGAATAAATGCAGATTACCTTAAATTTAAGAGATTTAAAAACTCCTAATGATATTTTAAAACTTCAATCTACTATCTCTGAGATAGCGGATGTTTTAGATATTGAAGGAGTATGGACGGATTATTCTGCTCAATCAACTATAGTAGGTTGGGCAAGTTTTAGCATAAAAGAAATTTATATTAAAAAAATAGGAAAGACAGTATTCGTTGCTTTTTGGCTTGACGGGACGAGCAATGCGACTATCACTACATTCACTCTTCCTTATGCAAATGCAGGAACAATCGTAGCAACATTGAATCTTTGCGATGTGGTTGACAACGGCGTTGAAGGGGTAATCGGAATGGCTTGGTTACCTGCTTCTTCGTCTACAGTAACTGTTTACCGAGATACTAAACAACTATCTCCGACAGCGTGGACAAATTCAGGAACTAAATATGCAAGAGGACAGTTCTTTTATGAAAAGAGTTCTTAATGGAATTATTTGATATAAACGGAAAAAGACCTTATGTGCCACGATATGGAAAAATAGGAGGCGGTATGAATTTCTTAAAATTGTTTACGGCAATATTTTTAGACGAAAAGGGCGGCACACTCGCTATTACGAGAGTAACTGCGAATACTCTGATAACGGCCAGCGCTACAAATAATAGAGCAACCGAAATCGAGGCTGTATTAAATGGCGCAATCGAATCCACGAATATTGCCGACGATGCGGTAACCGCCGCGAAAATTTCTTCTGATGTGGTACGGACAAGCTACGGTTTAGTTCAGCATACCGACGGAAGCCTTTATGTGGACGTTTCCGACACTACCCCTGCTTTAGAAATAACTGACGGTGGATTAAGGGTAAAAGTAGACAATAGTTCAATAGAGCGCGCGGCAGGAGGATTGAATGTTAAAGCATTGGGTATAACAAATGCTATGCTTGCTGGTTCAATAGACTTGACAGCGAAGGTTACAGGAACGTTACCAGTCGGAAATGGCGGCACAGGAGCAACAGCGGCGGCCAATGCGGCCAATGGAGTGGTGGTATTAAATGCTTCTGGACTTATTACTTCTACTATGATGACAGGTTTAGTAAATACTACTGCCCTCAAAACAACGGCGGGAGAGGTAAGTTCATCATCTTTTCCTGCCACCATAGCGTTACCTGGTGGAGAATTTGGATTTTATCCCCAAGTTAAACTTCCACTTGGCGATTCAACAAATGCCCAGATTGCTTATGGTTCTGCAAGCGCCGGGTATTTAACTACTATAAGTTTTACTAAAACTGCAGGGTCAGCAACTTCTTATGCTCAACAACGCTATGTAACCGCTTCAGGTGATGATATGTGGATATTCCTGCTTATTGATAAAACTACAAAAGAGATAATTGGAGCATATCAAGCCCCTGATCATCCCGCGTATGGGAATGGTGGGGATTTTGATAAGTTACCACATCCATTCGGTTCTTATGATGAAACCAAACAAGAAATAGTTTTACTTGATAAAGAAACCTGTTTGGCATTGAAACAAGAGAGTAAAGACACAGGAGAATCAATCCTTACTTTAGTTAATGAAGAATATAAACCTGATATGTCTAAAGAAGAAATTTATCAACCGTTGCATAGTGGTAAGTTTATAGACGACGGCGGGAACCATATAAAACAAATGGTAGAAACAATACCTGATTATATAAAAGTTAGAACGTTAGTAAAATTATCGCAGGTAGAAAAAAATGATAAATTGCAAAAACAACAAACAAAACAACAACAGATTGAACAGGAAAAAATTAAAAAAGAACAGGATATTCTATCAGCTAAAAATAAATTAAAAGCATTGGGATTATCCGACGAGGAAATATTAGCATTAAAAAACTAAAATGTTATTTTATCTATTTATGCTGGGCGATATTTATGTTTCCGTATCCGAGGGGAATCAGAGAAAACGAGGATGGCGAAATTTAATAAAGGAGAAAGATTATGTTTAAACTATTGTGGGAGATATTGAAAGACCAGAGGGGATTTTGGGGAGCGGTAGCGGGAACGGTATTAGGGAGTAAACTTGCGAAAGATAAAGGCTCGACAGACGTATATGACCCTTACGCCGACTTACGCAAGAAATGGCAAGATACAACTATGGAAGGATTAGGTAAGTCTACTTCATACAGCCAGAATCCGGCGTTTAATATTCAGCAACCAGGAGTAGAGAAAGCGGCAGAAAGCACAATACTAGGAAAATTAAATAGTCCAGGTGGAAATGTTAAAGATTATTCTGCGGCAACAAAACAGTATTCAGATGCCGCAAAAGCCAGTATGCAGGAAAGTTATGATAGAGAGCGTGTGTCAACTAACGATATGTATAACCGTCTTGGGTTAGTATCGTCTACGCCTGGATTGTCGGCTATTGGTGATGTAAACGAATCACAGCGTATTGCGGAAAACACAATGGACGCGGATTTGATGTATAAGAATTTAGATAGAGAGTTATCCGCGCAAGGGCTTGACGTCAATGAATTAAATAGTATATTAGGGCAAGCAGGTAATTTAGGGCAGACACAACGCGCAGGACAGCAATATTCACAAGGTATGTCTATGCAGGATATACAAAGGCAATTAGCTGAAAAGATGGGTTATGGCGCGCAAGCGGCAAGTATATTAGGACAAACACCGCCGGAACAAACGTATAATCCGAGTTTCTTAGAGCAGTTAATGGGGTTAGTGTCGAAAGTTGCGCCGCAAGTAGCGGGTGCGGCTACGACATCAATGTTAAGTGATATGCGGTTAAAAGATAATATCACCGATACTGGCAAGAGATATAAAGGGTTAAAGATATATACCTGGAATTGGAAAAAATGGGTTAGTGATACAATCAAGAAAAATCCGACGATAGGGTTTATCGCGCAAGAGGTTCAGAAAGTCAAGCCGGAAGCGATTAAGGTTACGCCAGACGGATATTTGAGTATTAATTATAGTATGATATAAGGAGAAGAGATATGCCACAGTATAAAACAAAAGCCGCGTTTAGAAATTCCTTATGGGAAAATTTAGGCGGTAGTTCGCAACAAGCGCTAGGAATGGTGGTTCAGAAAAAACAACAGGATAAACAAATGCAAGAAGCTATTCAAAAGATGTTGCTAGAAGCCAGCTTGAAAGATATGCAATTAAAAAAAGGAGCGAACCTGTCCGGGATGGACACGACAAAAGGAATAGGCGGAATATTGGGGCAGATACCGAGTAATTTTGAACGGAAGCCTGTAACTCCGACGACATCAATAAGTATATCTGAGCGTCCTTATACTGAAATGATAAAGGCAAGACAAATCGCTTCACGCACTCCGGCAGAGCATGGGAAAGCTGGAAGAGCAACGAAGGTAGGGGGTAATATTTTAGGTATTCCGACGGGGTGGGGGTTTGGTTCAAAATGGCAAGTATCACCGGAAGCGCAACAAGAGAAAGCAGAAGCGGAAACCATCCTAGGTAATCCATATAAAACAACTAAACACGTTAGTTATAAAGGTGATGTGATAGATACAACAGGGCAGGTATTAAACACATCCACAGAAAACGAGCAACTTATAAGTGAAGCAATGACAGATAATCCTGATAAGACCAGAGAAGAAGTTATAGCGGCATTAACTCAACAAGGATACTTAAAATAATATGGGTAGATTTTCTACGTTATTCCCGCCGCAAGAAGTGCCGGCTTCTACCGGTAAAGGAAAATTCAGTAACTTATTTACTGAACCTAAACCGCCGGTTGTCGCGCCTGTTGTAAAACCTGCAATTACTACATCTCAATTCAATGGCAAACCTAAGAACTGGGTAGCCGAAGGATTGAAACAGACCGCAGTTGATATTGGTAAAAGTTTTCTTGATTTACCTACGCAGTTAGTTAAACCGGCAGAATCAAAACTCGCTACAGAAACTTTGCCGTATTTAGCCGAAAAGGCAGTTACTCCAATAGGTGAATTTCAAATGCCGGTATTAACTCCGCGCAATATCAAACCTTTATTTACAGGACAATTCAAAAATATAGAAACAACTCCCGTTGCACCATCGCCGTTAGATATTGGCTTTACAGGGTATGGAGTAGTATCATCTTTAGGTGGAGCATTAAAGACTTATCAAGCATTGAAACAAGGTAAAGAATATATGAAAAGTTTAGGCAAGTCTTACGCTCCAGTAGTTATGGAAGCACAGAAAAAAGCATTGTCTGAATTACAACCATCTTTAAAAGGATTAACACCAGAACAGAAATTTGCTATAAATAAAGATATTGTGAGAACATTAGCAAAAGGACAAGAAGTCGCAATACCAAAAACACGAGCAGAAGTTCCATTGCAAATAGTTGAAACACCAGTTAAACCCACACCTTTCACCGGCAAGCCCATAGAGCCAGGCAAAGCCCTTACTATCCCAGGGCAGCCGGCACTTACGCCAAAAGCCCCAGAAATGCCTATAATTAAGCCTGTAGTGCCTGCTGCAGCTCCTATTGTGCCGCAAGCGCCTGTATTTACGGGGAAGGCAGCAGAAGCCCCGAAACAACCCGTAGCGCCGCCTGTTATTCCCCAATTCCAAAGCACAGAGGAAGCCATTACTTTTGGCAAACAAAACAAAGATAATCCCGCTGTTTTACAGGCATTGCAAGTGTCCAGAGATAACACTCTTGCGGAGATAGAGCAGATAAAAGCACAAGATAACCTTACCGATGAACAGTTACAGCAGGGAATGAATAAAGCGGTAGAAGCGCAGTTTTACAGGGAAGCGTTGGAAGGTGCGGCAGAAGCCCCAAAACCGCCCGTTTTAGCCTTCCAGGAAGCCCCAGGAGCGGAGGTTGTGGATAGAGAAGCCATAACCACAGGTGAGGGGAAGGTGGAATATAGGTCAACACATCAGATTGATGCAAAGACTGCCTCACCGATAACTCAAATAAACGAAGAAAATATAAATAGTTTTATAACTGAGTTTAAGAACCAGTATGGTTATCCTGCACTAAAATCCAAAGAAGTGAATAAATTAAAATCTATTATGTCTAATCCAGATGCAGATATTACAATTTATAGGGCATCGCCAAAGAATGAGCTAAATAGTGGGGATTGGGTAACTATTAATAAAGATTATGCTAATGATATTAGAAAACAAAATGGTGGAAAGGTTTATACTCATACTGTAAAAGCAAAAGAGTTATTCTACCCGAAAACACTTGAAGGATTTAAAGACTTGCCTTCTCTTAATAAATGGGGAGCATTCCAATATCAATCCTCCAAACTCTCCACCCCCACAGGACAGAAACCGCCGGTATTTACGGGGAAAGTAATAACACCAGGGATAGAACCCGCAGGTGAGGGGAATCTTATTGAAGAAGCGAAGAAGTATAAGAGTGCGGAGGAATTTGTAAATTCTAAACAACAAAGAGAAGGGGAAATAAATATATATGATTTAGACGATAGCGTTAGTCAACAAAAATTAGTAGACGATATAGAAAAATCAAAAAGAAAAGGAGAATATTTTGCAATCGGGTTACGTGGACTTTATAAAAATGAAATTGGGAAAAAGAAGTTACCGCCATCCTTTACTTGGGAAGATGGGAACATGACTGAACAAAAATTAGGGGGGACCTCTGTTGTCGGAGTGGTTTCTGATTGGGATAATGCAGATAATAACGATTTATGGAAAGGATTGCGAAAAGCATTGGATATGGTTGAGAAATATGGCGATACTGGCAAAATTGCGATTATAAAAGGAAAATATTTAAAGGACGAAATATTTAATGACTTGGGAGAATTTGTGTTAGGTAATGCACAGGTTATTGGTTATATTGGTTATTACCCAGAATCCCAACTCACCGACATCCAACTCACCGACATCTGGAACAAGGCTAATGCGCAGAAACCGCAGGTTGAACCAGTCAAAGTTTATTCCCCCGAAGATTTGCAGGTTATTGGCGAAATAAAGAAAGAGATTGAAGCCGGTCAGCCGGGCCATAAGTGGGTGGGCCCGTCAGATTCTTATGCTCCAGGTAAGCGAACGGTAGGAATTGAGCCGTCAACATACCCGCCTTATTTCCAAAGAAAAGGGTATACAAAAAAGAATACACTTAAAATAATAAATAAGATAGAATCAAAAGAACCTCTGACGGAGAAACAGCGGGCGCTTATTGATGATCTTATCCAAAGCAGGAAGGAGCAAGCAAATGAAGAAGCACGAGTTATCGCTCAAGGTGCTACGCAATCCGAAGTTGACGAAGCTGATAGAATTGGCGAAGCGCAAGCACTTAGTGATAAAGAAACTGGAGAAATTAACGGAATAAAGATATTTGCTACCCCCCAAGAAGCTCATAAATATATTACCGATATAGAAAGTAAAGGCGGTCAAGCCCAAATTATTCGAGTTGGGCCGGAAGAAACAGAAGTAAGTTATTACCTGCCGGAAGTGTTTATGGGAAAGGCGATACAACCTCCTATTGAACCGCCTAAAACATTAGTCGCAGGGCAACCACAGCCGGAAGAACCGAAAAAAACTATTAGTGTTTTTGAACCTCAACCATTAAAACCGTCAAAAGTAAAAGAACAAATCCGGAAAGTTACCGGACAAATTAAAATAGGGGATTTAATCCGGGAAGATATCGCATTGCGGGAAGTGTTGAAAAAAGAGGAACAGATATCTAAAAAAGCGTTTAGAGAAGGTAAAGTCGCCAGCGCGGAAGAAAGAAAAGTCGCGTATTTCGGACAGCAAATAAGTAAAAAGGAACGCTCAAAGTTATACCTTATGGCAAAGGATAAAGGGCTTTATTATACCGACTGGACAGGACTGAAACACGATAAGTTGGCAGGGTTACTTAAATTTTATCGCAGCGCGTCATTTGACCAGTTAAGGGATTATATCTCTGAATTGACAGGCACACCGGAAAACCCGCCGAAGTTGCTTAAATTGTTTGGGGATATAAATAAAGATACCGAAGTAATAAAACTTATTAACAAGGTTTCCGGTAATTGGGAAGATATAAATAAAATTGAAAGAGATATTTCATTAGACGCGTTCCGCATTATTGAGAAAGTTACTGGACAAAATGGATGGGAAGATAATATTTTGGCTGATAACACGGTTTTTGTTTTTTCTGCGGCTGATGAGGCCTATTATGATAGACTCGTTAGAGAGTTAAACGAACTTGACGCAAACAGACAGAAAATAAGTAAAGGAAGTAAAGAATCTTCTGAACTAAGCCGAAAAGTGGAAATGGGAGAAGTGTTAACTCAAAAAGAAAAAGAGGTAGATGAGTATATTCATAAGAAAGATGACCTATTGATAGCTGAAGCGAATGATATGCGAATGAGATTAGGTAAAAAATTAATACCATATCGCCAGAAATATAGAACGCATATCAGGGAACAAAACATTTTAGCGGATTTCTTTAAAGGTGATTACGACCGGATGAAGGATATCTCTCCCGCGCAACTTGATGCTATCCGAAAAGGTGATTATACAAAAGGGAATATGCCGTTTAATAAGTTTGCGTTACAACGCACCGGCCCAAAGACTAAATATGACGCGATAGGGAATTATGAGATTTATTTAAGGACGATATTAAAAGAAATTTATTATACCCCGGCGATCACGCACGTAAGGAAGTTTATTGATTATGCGCTTATCAGGCAGCCTAACGCTTATAAGTCGTTAGATAGGCTAGCTAATGATTTAAAGGGCAAGACAACAGCGATAGACAATGTAGGGATAGGAGCATTTGCCAGTCATCCTGCTATAAAGAAGATGCGCTCTTTGTTAGCGAAAAGTGCTTTGTTAGGTAACTTAAATTTCTGGTTAATGAACTCGTCGAACTTCGCTATATCTTATGGTGAACTAGGCAATTATATGAATAAAGGTATTGCTAAATTTTTAGGCACTAAAGAATGGCGCACGTTTGCGTTTAAACATTCGAATATGATGAAAGGCAGAACAGTTGACCCGGACATTGACCCTAGGGCGTTTAAGAAAATTGAAGAAATTACTGGGTATATAACCAATCTTTTAGAATATAATAACGTCGGTTCTACTTTTATAGGCGCGTATTTTAAAGGTATAGATTTAGGGTATTCACAGGCAAAGTCAATTAAGTATGCTGATTCCATAGCGCGTCGGACACAGGTGGGGTATAAGAAATACGAACTTAATGCGTGGATGCGGTCAAATACAGGAATGTTAATAAGCCAGTTTCAGACGTGGACTTTCGCTATGATGAACCATATTTTATATGATATAGGCGTGGCGAATATCCCCCGGAATGTAACAAGTAAATTCACAGGTAAGACTAAAAAGCCTGTAAAATGGGCGGTTATATTCAGGCTTATAGCAATATCAATGTTACTGAATTTAGCGTATAAAAAAGCAGGGTTGCGCGAACCGTATCAACCAGAAAGTGGTATACCGAGGATTCCGGGGATTGGTGGGACTGTTCCGCCTCTGTTCAGGGTAGGGCAAAATATCGTAACTGCATTTAAGGGTAAGCAACCGGAAACAAGACAAAGAGCTGCTAGCCGGGTAATATCAAGTTTTATTCCTATGGGGACACAGATAAACAGACTTTTTAATGGCAAGGTGTTACCACCTAATCCAGATGAAACAAAAACTACAGAAACAAATAAATATCCGTCTAAATATAAAAACAAATATCCGTCTAAATATAAAAGCAGGTACTAATGGGCTTTAACCCGTCATTTCTGACTAAACAAAGACCACGCAAACGAGGAAACCCTGAAGGCGTTCTGCAATTACAGATTATCAAGAGCCTCCGGGCCCGGGGCCATTATTGTGCCAAAATCAAGACCAAAGGCTCATCATATAAAGGAAGGTTCATATTTGACCCCTATCAGTCCGTAGGTTGCCCTGATTTGATTGTTTTTAGCCCTGCCTTACGGTTTATTGAGGTTAAGTCAGGTAAGAATATCCAAACCCCGGAACAAGCCCAATTTCAAGCCCGCTGTGAGGCCGCAGGTGTACCCTATATCCTAGCCAGGGATGTAGAAACAGTTTTAGCCGCAGTAAAATAATTCTGTCTCTTTTCCCCCTATTTTTGAGCCACAAAATTATTTGTGGATATTTTAGACCATATTCACCTTTTGGGAAATATGGTTTCTCGACGATGTTATGGAAATTATAAAATATTGAAAATATATGTTGACAAATAATACTTTTGTATTATAATTGCATTATGCGTAAAACAATAAGGATTACAGACGGAACACATAAATTAATTAAGAAGATAGCAAAAAAAGAAATGCGGACATTAACACAGATTTTAACATTAGCAGTTGCAACGTACGCTTTACAAATTCCGGGCGGAATAAATGTACAACCAATCAAAACAAAATAATTTAGCTCAACGTAAGCAAGGTTTTCCTATCCTGCTGTCTATGAACGGCGACCGCCCGGTCTGTTTACGTTGAGCTTATTTATAGGAGGGAATAGATGTTGAAAATAGTAAAATTCGATAACCAGTTTCTACTTATCTGGATTAAACAACAAGGGGAAACAATCACCGCAGAATACCTCGATAAATTCGAGAACCACAAAGACGCGCAAAAGCAGAAAACATTTTTTGAACTTACAATTAAGTTAACAACGGAACAATTACAGAAGATTATTAAAGAACGGGAGGATAAATGACAAAAATCCTACTTCGTAAATGTTGGATATGTAAAAATAATATTTTATCATCCGAGCAAATTAAATATGATTTACCGTGTTTGGATTGTCAGAAAAATAAACAAAAAAAGGTACGTCAGAAAAAGAATATACATGTTACACCGTATATTCCATTTGCCGTATTGGCAGAAAAGATGGTGATAAAATGAAATGCAAATCGTGCGGGAAAACGCTGAAGGAAAAAAAACGTTATTTTCACTGCGGAATAAAGTGGGGATGTTGTTACAATCGGAAGTGTAAAGAATGGACGCTGCTTCAACGCGAACGAGCGAGACGGGGGGGAAGATGAATCAGTTGGTTGTGTCGCGGTGTATTAAATAACACGTCGCACCCCGTGCGGGTGCGTGGATTGAAACATTATAATGGTAAAGAATGACTTGAGAAAGGAGGAATAAAATGATTTTTACATTAACATTGTCAGTGCCTTTTGTGTCAAAAGAAGACTCAGAAAAATACGAAAACTACGGATTTGAATTTAAAACTACGGAAGAGTATG
>Ga0180732_1000588_pt1 | contig 28963 bp, 33 predicted proteins | sample KR11_01MetaG_FD_148674 | JGI IMG/M metagenome (GOLD analysis project Ga0180732, IMG submission 148674) | Groundwater microbial communities from the Olkiluoto Island deep subsurface site, Finland - KR11_0.1 MetaG | ecosystem: Environmental > Aquatic > Deep subsurface > Groundwater | place... | reverse complement strand
ACTCTGCTTATACCAGATATATTAGTAAAACATTGCAACCAATATTAATTTTTTCATGTTCATTTATGAACCGCAGTTCATAGCCGACTCTGTGGTTGACCAACTTTGCAGCGCTTCCTTTTTCCGGAATAAATTAAAAAGTCCTCTATCTCTCTCTCCAATGCGCAACGCTTAAATATATTCACATTACTATTATCATAATAGGTGTGAGCTTTACTGCTTACGGGAAAACGGGGAAAAACGGGGAAATCAGTAAAACGGGGAACAACAGTAAAACGTGGTGAGGGTAATATGTCTATAGACGCAAAGTGTATTTCATTCGCAAATCCTAAAGGCGGGACTGGGAAAACAACTTCGTGTGTGAGCATTGCAGGCTGCCATTGCGGTTGACCGGTCGAGTGCTGTTGAGGCGCTTCGCGAGAGCGAGAAGAAATACCGCACGATAATTGAGACTGCCAACGAAGGTATCTGGATGCTGGACGCAGCCGGAAGAACGACTTATGTGAATTCCATGATGGCGCAAATGCTGGGCTGCATTGAAGAGGAAATGCCGGGCAGGCATTTATTTGATTTCATGGACGCTGATGCGCGCATCAAGGCTGAAAATGATCTGGAAAGACTTAAACAGGGGAGAATACACTGGAACGATGGGGATGGTTACCGACATCACAGAGCGAAAGCGCGCCGATGAGCTTTGCAATGAAAAAAAGCGCCTGGAATTTGCAAGCAAAGCAAAAAGCGAGTTCCTGGCGAGCATGAGCCATGAATTAAGGACGCCTTTGAATTCTGTACTGGGTTTCTCGCAGCTTTTGAGCGATGGATTAGCTGGAGAGTTGAATGAGAAACAGATGAAATTTGTTAACAATATTAATAGAGGCGGATAAACAGAGGGTGAAGCAGATACTTTTTAACCTTCTCTCCAATGCTGTGAAGTTCAGCAAAGAGGATGGAGGAACTATTACGATAACTGCAAAGAAAATTGATGAAAATCTGCAGATGTCGGTCTCTGATACTGGCATAGGGATCAAGCCTGAGAATATTGGAAAGATGTTCCAGAAATTCGAGCAGCTTGATAAAAAAATTTCAGAGAAATATGGGGGAACAGGTCTTGGTCTTGCAATATCAAAGCAGCTTGTTGAACTGCACGGGGGCAAAATATGGGCACAGAGCACTCTCGGAGAAGGCGCTACGTTCACGTTCACGATACCGCTGGTGGCGAAAAATGGAGGGGAATATCATCGATAAATTTATTTATTAGGAACTACAACATAATCTTTATGTTCCTATTTATTAACCGAAACAAAGAACTTGATATGCTTGAGCAGAAATTCAAGCTGCCAGAGCCTCAATTTATCGTGATTTACGGAAGGCGCAGAACCGGAAAAACCGAATTGATAAAACAATTCTGCAAAGATAAAGAGTATATTTATTTCCTGGCAGATAAAAGGGGCACTGTCTTAAATGTCGGCAGATTTGCATCGATAGCAACAGATCATTTTAACGATGCTGCCCTCAAAATAGAGGATTTTTACCTGCTATTTGATTATATCAATAGACGATTGGATAATGAGAAAAAAACTGTTATAATAATAGATGAATTCTCATATTTAGTTGAAAAGGACGATTCGATTGCTTCGGTTTTCCAGGGCATCTGGGATGAAGTCCTTGCGAAAAAAAATGTTTTTCTTATTCTGTGCGGTTCATCTATTTCAATGATGGAACTTGGCGTGCTGTCATATAAGTCTCCACTTTATGGAAGGAGAACAGGTCAATGGAAACTATCACCGTTCTCATTCAAAGAAATGAAGGAATTTTTTCCAGACTTTTCGCTGGCAGAGCGTGTGGAGATATACAGTGTTCTTGGGGGGATACCATTCTACCTCAAAAGATTCAGGAAAAAAAACATTTTCGTAAATATTGAAGAGAATATCCTGACAAAGGGTGAGCCCCTTTATGAAGAAGTTGAGTTCCTGCTAAGAGAAGAACTGCGAGAGTATTCTTCATATTATTCAATACTTGAAGCCATCGCCGCAGGAAGCACAAGAATCATAGAGATCGCAGATCACTCAAGGATAAAAGCAGGCGACCTTCCAAAATATATGGACACATTGATCAAACTTGACATCGTTGAAAAGGTTCATCCTGTTACGGAAAAGGAAAAAACCAAGAAAACGATATATAAAATAAAAGATAACTTTTTTAATTTCTGGTTCAAATTCGTATATCCGCATAAAAACGATATTGAGATAGGCAATACTCAAAAAGTGATCGATATCATAAAACAAGAGCTTTCCTCATATACAGGACATATTTTTGAAGATATCGTCAAAGAATTTCTGATATTAATGAATGCCGGGAATTCGCTTCCTTTTAATTTTTCAAAAATCGGTACGTGGTGGAGCGGGGACAGAGAAATTGACGTTGTGGCATTATCAAAAAATGAAGCTTTATTTGTGGAATGCAAATGGCAAAATCGAAAAACAGGTATTGATGTTTTGAAAAACCTTACCGAAAATGCGCAATTCGTGAACTGGCAGCGTGAAAAGGATCATTTTGCTGTGTTTTCAAGATCAGGTTTTACTCTTAAAGCAGAAAAATTCGCAAAAGAAAAGGGCATATTACTTTTCACTGTGGATGAGATGAAGGCAATGTTCGGATGAGAAAAATCCAGCGGCGCAAGAGATATGGCGAAAATAAGTTGATGTCTTTTGCTGTCAATAATCAGTGTTAATCTGTGAGTCTTAAATATATTGCCATTTTAGTCTTGTTTTCCTGACATTTTTCAAAAAAAGCAACGAAATGATTTTAACCCATCCCCACATATATAAATATCATATAAACAAAAAAATGGGGAAAAATGTGCATTTATCATAAGGATAATGTAAAATATACACGGGACTGGTCTAAATGAAGAAAATACTTGTAGTAGATGATGAACCCATGTGTCTTGAACTTGTTGTGGGGCTTTTACCGAAAGAGTATGAAGTCAAGACCGCACGAAACGGAGTAGAAGCGCTTGAAAAAGTAAAAGAAATGTCTCCTGACATGATACTTATGGATGTGGTCATGCCGGAAATGAACGGTTACGAGGCATGCAGGCACCTTAAGGACAATGAAAAGACCATGTCCATACCTGTTGTAATGGTCACAAGCCTTTCGGAAAAAGAAGATAAGATAAAAGCTATCGAGGCTGGTGCGGACGATTTTTTGAACAAGCCCGTAGATCCTTTAGAATTGATGGCAAGGGTCAAGTCGCTTCTTAGGATAAAGCAATATCATGATGAATTGGTGGAAGAAAAAGGGATGCTCAAAGACCTCAACGAGCATCTCGAAGAAAAGGTAAAAGAGAGGACAGCATCCCTTGCCGCCGAGGTGGAAATGCGCAAAAAAGCCGAGGAGAACCTGCATATAACCCTGAAGGCGCTTGCCCGCTCAAAGGCTGAACTTGAACACATCGTTTATATCGTATCCCGCGATATGCAGAGGCCTTTACAGGTGGTTTCCGGCAACCTTGAGCTTCTAGCACAGCGGTATAAAGGCAAGATCCCCCAGAAGGACTTAAGCGAACTTGTAGGGAATTCAGTTGACACCGCTGTCGGGATGAAGAGACTCATCAATGACCTGTTCTCATATTCCAGTATTGCGACCAGGGAAGAGATAGTAAATACAGAGACTATCCTTGAAAAGGCGAGTGCGGATATTGCCGGGATTATTAAGAGAACAAGGGTTGAAATAACCCACGGCAAAATGCCAGTGGTACATGGCGACGGGAAGCAGCTTGTCCATTTATTCCATCACCTGCTTGATAATGCCATAAAATTCAGAAGCATAAAAGAGCCAAATGTGCATATCTCTGCTAAGGAGGTTGGGGACAACTGGGTATTTTCATTTAAGGATAATGGGATCGGGATAGACCCAAAATTCCATGAAGATCTGTTTTATATCTCAGGGCGCATGAGTGACGCCGAATCAAAAACAGGTATAGGGCTTGCGATATGTAAGAAGATAGTGGAACGCCATGGAGGAAAGATATGGGTGGAATCAGAAAAAGGAAAAGGCTCAACATTCCATTTTAGCATAGCGAAAAAGTGAGCGGGGGACATAAAAGTTTCGAATGGAAGATAATTCTGGTTTTTTTGGGGATACAACAGATTGCAGGCGCGCAGAGGAATTGCTTCGCGAGAGCGAGGAAAAGTTCGAGAGAATAGCTGCCACCGCAAAAGATGCTATCATCCTGATAGACAATGATGGTAAAATAGAATACTGTAATGAAGCAATGCGCACTCTTGAAAGCGCAGTTGAACAGACTGCGGACATGGTGATAGTTACCAATAGGGACGGCGTCATCGAATATGTCAATCCTGCATTTGAGAAGATCACAGGTTATGATAAGAATAATATTATAGGCAAAAAACCGGGAATACTCAAATCCGGCAGGCAGGATAAGAAATTCTATGAAAAGCTATGGGGAACCATTCTCGTTGGAGAGACTTTCCGGGCCGTACTTAAAAGATTGAGTATGCGAGCAGGGCAAAAAGCGATTTCATAGCAAGCATGAGCCATGAATTAAGAACGCCGTTGAATGCCGTCCTGGGCTTCTCGCAGCTTTTGAAAACCGGGATGGCTGGTGAGTTAAATGAGAAGCAGAAACGATATACGAATAATATTATTACAAGCGGAGATTTCCTGCTTAACCTTATCAATGATATTCTCGACCTGAGTAAAATCGAGGCCGGGAAAATTGAGCTTATTAAAGAGAATATCTCAGTGCCACAGTCGATAGAAGAAACTACGCTTCTTATAAAAGAGAGGGAAAGAAGGCACAATATAGTTTTTGAAAATGAATTCGATCCAAAACTTGATTATATTGAGGCAGATGAGCAGAGGCTCAAGCAGATACTTTTCAACCTGCTGAGCAACGCTGTAAAGTTCAGCAAGCCGGAAGGGGGAGTTATAAAGATAATAACGAGAAAAGCGGATGAATCGGCTGAAATTTCGGTCTCGGACACTGGTATTGGCATAAAACCTGAGAATATTGATAAGCTTTTTCTGAAATTCGAGCAGCTTGAGAAGGGTATTTCGGAAAGATATGGAGGTACCGGTCTTGGTCTTGCGATTTCCAGGCAGCTTGTGGAACTGCACGGGGGTAAAATATGGGCAGAGAGCGAATTTGGGAAAGGAAGTATTTTCACGTTCACATTGCCTTTTAAAAAGGAAGCCTCATGAAAAAAAAATACTCTGGCTCATAAAATGCTTTTCAAGATAAACTGCTCTTCCCGGCAAAATACCTGCAGTCAGCATAAGAGCACTGTTTATTCCTGTGAGAGTGCTCGCATTTTAGCCTCGACACCGGTATATTTTCAAGCTCGACACCCAGCACCTCCCTGAAATACTGGAGCGCAGCCTCGATAGATGCGAACGTGCTTCGCTTGCAGCACCTTACTCCGCTATTGGCTGCAATGGCGGCAAGCGCCCTTGATGTCATAACATTGGCTGTGCGCCTCTGGTAGTCTGTAAGCGGGGTGGCTTTCAGGATCACGCTCATTGCTATTCCCGTAGCTATGGCTGCAGCATCTGTGCCGTACAGACCGCAATAACCTCCAGGCACAGTTGCGCCGCGCCTGATAGCTTCCAATATATCGTCATCCGTAGCTTTGCAGGTGAGGTTCTTATAGGCTGTTACGAGCACTGCTGCGATCATGGCATGATGTTCTGGGCCGTGCATTGGCATGACAGGATGCTTCATGATCGTCTTTGCCATCTCCATCGGTTTTTTCGAGGTCGAAGAAAGGCAGAACTGTGTGATCACCTTTATTGAATCGCTTGCATGGCATTCGTTGCAGACATAATGACCAGAAGGGCAGTGTATGTTAGCAGATTCATTTTTCCCGCAGTAAGTACAGGTTACAGGGATAGCTTCGGTCAGATATGCAAGCTCTTCACCGCATATCATACAGTTTTCGGTCCTTTTAGCATCCATGTCCGATTATTGGATTTCCTGATATTTGAAGATTCTTAATAGAATTAGAATTCACCCTCATTAACATAATTTTTAAGGGCATCCCCAGGTGTCCCGCACTCGATATATTTCTTAGCATCTTCCCTCAGTACACTATCTTCAGTTACAAGAAAAGCCGATTCATGCACAGCACCTGCTATTACAGGTCTGTCATTCTTATCCCTGATGTTATATTTTAAAAGCCCGGTTTTTTGAACATTCTTCCTTACTGTGCAGCATTCCATAACATAATCAATTCCATAATTTATTTTTTCTTGAGAAATGCGAAATTCCTTTAATGTCCAGCGTATCTCTTTCAGGATAAATTCATTTACAAATAGCAAAATCAGCCCACGCCTTCCACTCTCAAGAAGCGTCCATGAATCATCATTTCTACCAGTTAATGCAGAAACAGCAACGGTCGTATCTACAAAAAATCTAAGTTTTGTATTCTTCATTATATACTTTAGACCGCACTTTTCTTACATTTTCCACTATTTCTTTAACGCTGATCTTTTTCCTGTCTGCTTCGTCCCATATCTCTTTTATTCCGGGGGGAATGATTGTAAGTTCTACTGGAACGATCTCTATCCCTTTATTCGTATCAGCGTATCTTACTAGATCGCCAACATTAATACGATATTTAGTTCTTAATTTCTTAGGTAAGGTTATTGTTCCGGCTTTTGTAACCTTTCCAAACATGACCTGTTCGCTCAACTTAATCACCTTATTTTAAGATAATCTTATATTCGTAGATTCTTATTATAAGGTTATTGGTGTTATCACGCAAAACGACTATTTTTTAACGCATCTGAAAATAAAAATCGACTGTGGAATTGATATTATTAAGAGCTAACAAATGAGGCTATTGTCGAAATTCTTGTCATGAAGGCCTACAACATGCCTTCATAAACCTCTCCTTGATTTCCGTTGCTGAAAGCGGTATCTCCCTGCAAATGGAATTTACTGGTTTAACTATAACGTGAATGAAAGCAGTCATGCGCATCAAAGCGATCTTTAACTCCTCGCTTGTATGCGCTTTTTGTGTATCGTTTATCCCGCTTGCCTTTGCCAGGAGTTCAAGGTCTATCTGACTGTTCGTGCATGTCAACTGGTTCCCTGTTGAACCGCATGCCGCATTATCGATTGCCAGAACTGTCAGGTTCCCCGGACAGTAAGCCCCTATGGATGCCAGGGTGTTCGGGTTCATAAGAATGCTCCCGTCCCCGTCGATGACGTACACATGCCTCTCCTGCGTAAGTGCAAGCCCAAGCCCGATTGACGAAACAAGTCCCATTGACCCGGTCATATAGAAATTAAGTTCCCTGTCCTTTATCTCATGAAGCTCTTTTGAAGGTATTCCGAGGTTAGATACAATGATGTCGTCACCCACAACAGAAGCAAGAGTCTCAATCGCTTGAAAACGTGTCATTTCAGGCTTTCTTATTTCTGATCTTAACTCGATCTGGGAGAGCCTTGGTGTTATCTCACACGGGACTGGATTCTCGCAGGATGAGCCTTCCCATACTGCCGGAGAGATCAAAACAACATGAGGACGGGCATTATCGAAAGAATCCTTTATCGCAAGATCAATTTTATCGATCTCATCTTTCGCTTCAACCAGTGTGAACTCTATGCCGGCTGCATCCAGTAATGCGGGCAGCTTTTTCCCGAACTGCCACTGCGCCTCTATCGCCTCCTTATGAACGCCTCGCCAGCTTGCAAGCACAGGAAGCGGGATGCCGTAGGTGAGGTTCAGGGATTCAAGCGCATTTATCATATTGCCTAGGCCTGTGCTCTGGATGACCATGACGGGTCGTTCGCCTCCGAGATAAAGACCTGCGCATATCCCCACGCCGTTCTCTTCTCTTGTCAGTGGTATGGTCATAAAGTTTTTTTCTATCTGGGGAAGCAGTGCTTTTATCCTGTCGCACGGCAGCGTGGCAGCAAAATCTATCCTGTTTTTCTTAAGAATTTCAATTACCCTGAGTTCCGGTATTTCCTTCAAGCCAGTACCTTTCTTTTAATTATCTCTTCAAGCGGGACGTTCGCATTTTCAGCGATCGATTCAGGCTCGATTTTCGACAGGGTATGATCCTGTTCAAGGCGCTTCACTCCTCCGCCAGTGATATTTAACAGGATATGGTCTTCTGAATCAACTTTATGTTCATTCACCGCTTCGATGAGCGACGCAACAGCAACTCCCGCGGGTGCAAATATATCGATCCCTTCGTACCGTTCGAACAACTGCTGAGCTTTTTTCGCTTCGTTATTGGAAATCCCGTACATCGTACCCTTTGTTGAGCTAAGCGCGTCATAGACGCCGCCTGCTACTGAATATGGCGGCTCCCTGTTGGAAAGGATATCGGCATACATCTCGTGTATGAGTTTTTTCGGGTCAGGCATATCAATGTCCTTGATTATTTCGCGCCGTCCTGCTTTCCATGCATTGTACATTGGAGCGAACGGCAGGTTCTGGGAAAGATGAAGTTGCGGCAGTCCACCAGGGAACCTTCCGTCCTCGCGAAGCCGAAGCGCTGCTTCCCACGCTGCTATACCGCCAGTCCCGCTCCCTATGGCCTGGAAATAATGGTCAGGCATCCGTTTCATGGTTACCGCAGCATCCAGCATCACCGTCCCCATACCATCCCTTCGCGCCACGTTCCTTGCGCCGCCTTCTGCCTGCATGCCAGGCAGCGCTGCTATCCTGTCTGCAAGATGTATCGAGTCAGTATAATCGCAGTTTTTACCCATTTGTATAATATGGATGGAATCCGTGGGTTTTTCGGGCAGCCACATCCTTAACATCCCGCTTGAAGGCACCACTATATACACTTCCTGGCCTGTCATCGCTGAAACATGGGAAAAAGCGCGCGCGGTATTTCCCGCTGATGCAAGGACCAGTGACCGGTTTTTGCCTGTGGTTTTCTGGACTGTGGGAAAAGCCTCAAGTTCCTTGAAACTGCACGTCTTTATATACGCGCCTTTTTCAGGCCAGTAGCCGTTGAAAGATATGTACAGGTTGTTAAGTCCCAGTTCTGCTGCAAGTTCAGTGCTCCTGTATGTTACCGGACCTGATTCCGTGGTCATTATTTCGTGTATCGGAAGCCAATCGTGGAACTTCCCCATCCCTGGAACGTCCTTTAATATCAGTTGCTTATTCCTGTAATTTGCACGCAGGAGTGCGCCATCGTTGGAGCATTTCAATCTGTCTTCAGTAAAAACACTTGAACATCCAGCGCATACAAGGTCATATTTTGGATCCCATGTATGAAGAATAGTATTTGTTCCGGATGATATTGTTTTCAAGTATGTCATGATAAATTGTTTCATTCAGGAGGGTATATATGTTTTTCCTTTGAAGACAGTTTTTCTTCCAGATTGGGACACTAAATCAATATTAATATACATTTGTCCTCAATGATGTTAATAAAGCATCTTTCGTTAAACAAAATAAATTTAATTGATTATTATATTATGAAAATAAACGATGCCAATATAGCTATTCCAATAAATTCCCCGTCGACCAGTAAATCCAGCGACTTGCCTATCTTTTTTTCTTCCTTACAAAAATGCAGTATATACCAATAACCATATACAATCGTTAAAATCAAAACAAAGAGATATCTATAGAAAAATTTAAAGGAAATGATAATCCAGAGAATGAGGGTTGAGTTCATAAAGAGTAAAAGATGTTTTGTTTTATTTACTCCAAGAAATACAGGTATTGTTCTAATTCCACTCACCCTATCGCTATTTATATCACGGACATCAAAAAGAACTGTATTAATAAATAATTTTATGAAAACAAAAATAAAAATCAAAGATATTATGATAAAATCACTAGTATGAATGGTTAATGGAATAAAAGTTCCTATCACGGCCCAGGACAGGGCAACTGATATACTTTTTATGCAAATGATATCTTTTAATCTAAAATTTGCTATTTTAATGCTATAAATAAAACCTATAAAGAAAGGAAATAAGATAATAACAATAGCAGAAAATGTATGTAAAAACGATAAGTAGATGGCAGCAATTGAAGATACTATCATCGCAAAAATTAAATAATGCCTATATTTTCCAATAAATTCTGTCCTATCCAGCATATTTATCGAATCTTCTTTAGTATCTGATAATTTATTGAGGTTATACACACTAAATGTAATAAAAAAGGAAGCAAGAAGCAATTCAAAATCAACGCTTGTATCATAAAGCAAGAAAGAAAAAAAAGGTAATGAAAACCCTGTTAATGCAATGAAAATGGAACTTATTGTCAGGAAAGATAGTGTTTTACCCAAAGAAAGGCTGATATCATTAAGAAGAGTTTCTTCTTTATAAAACAACCCTCTGTGACAATTTGACATAATGCTCAAAAAACTCTTTCCCCCATGCAATTGCTTCCTTGTTGTAACTTATTAGATCGTTACTATAATCATACGTCCCATCCATACGAAATAATCCAAGAGATAAGAAATAATCAGTAACTGTAATAGCTACTTTCATATTTTTTTCCATTAAGAACAAATTAAAATTTGATATATCCTTGGTGATAAATTTTTTTAAAATAGTTGTATCTATCTTCTCCAACACTTCTTCGGTTAACACAAGCCGAATATTAACGTTTTTATTTAATAATTCTTCAAATAGAGATAGAAATTCTGGAACGCATATGGAAGAGACCCCATTTATCTCTTTAGCATTTTTCAACAAATTAATGAAATTTGAATGTACTTTGAAAATTTCAGTTTCAGTATCTGTGACCACTGCAGAATCTTTCAACCACTCGATCTTTTTGATCAAATGCTCAGGAATTCCGCTCATGTCATGCTCAAGCCAGAATCTTTCATGCTTTTTTAAAACCTCCGCTGCATTGCAAAAATCCAGCAGCTTTACAGCCATAATACTGCCAATATTTGTAAGTAAGTAATTTCTATTCTTATCTTGAAACACAAGTTTGCTCTTTTCAAGCTCTCTTAAACCATGTAAGGCTGTTGTTGAGCTTATTTTTAGACAATCCCGCAACTCTCTCAGCGATTTTCGATTGTTATGCATACATAAAATGATATTCCTTCGCAGATCAGAACATACAACAATACGATGAATATCTTTATTTTCAATTTTTTTGTTCATTTCAACTCACTCATTTTCTCTTTACTGATGGCGAATGAATTATTATTATTCCCCCAATGTATATGCACATATATGTCCACTTCTATGTGCTCATTCGATGTTCTAATAGTTAACGTGATGAACTATTGCTCAACTTAAGCAATATAGATTAATTTCGGAAACTATATATCATGCTAAATCTAAATTATATTTGGGGATATGTTGATTAAATCAACTGGTATTATGGATGAAAATTTCTCACTTGGTATTAAAGAATTAGATGCTTATATCGGGCGCATAAAAAAAGGTTCGAATATCCTGTTGATGGGTCATCCTATGGGTGGAAAAGAGATAATTCTTCATAATATTATGTATCATGGTGCTGCAATAAATAATAACGCGGTGATATCTGTAACTACCAGACAATCTGCGAACAACATCATTGAATGGTTCAAAGAGAGCAATCTCATCCTTCCCATGTCAAGGATCGGAATAGTGGACTGTGTCACAAAAACACTTGGCAGCGATACGATCGAAAACGGAAGTATCAAGATCGCAAGCAGCCCGGGCGATCTGACCAGTATTGGTGTAAGAATCAGTGAGTTCTCTGAAGAGTTCTATATGAAAAAGAACATCAAGAATCACCAGCTTCATATTAATTCATTATCAACCATTTTGATGTATTCTAATACCCAGATTGTATTCAGATTCCTGCATGTGTTCACGAGGCGTATAAAAGAAACAGGAGCTATTGGAATATATGATATTGACAGCGGTATGCATGATGAACAGACAATTGCAACATTAAAACAACTGTGTGACGGTTTGATAGAGGTCAAATACGAAAACGATCGAAATTTCATAAGAATCGTCGGTTTCTCCGCTTTGCCCTCACCATGGTTTGAATATGAGATTGAAAAAGAAAGAATAAAAATAGTCAAATAAGTAATATATTGCTTGATTTGAGCTATTTTGCTATATTTTTATAACAAAAGGTTAATATTAGATGATGTTGTAAAAAAGTGTTCGTTCTAAGAATTACTGTAAGTAGGAGGGATATTGAAAAATGTATATGCAGAAGAAAAGATGTAATGGGAACAATATCGAAAAAAAGAAAATAGTTGTAGAGTGGAAATATGGATGCGTAAAAGGATTCGGATCAACCGAAGAAGCGGAGCGATTCATCAATCAGGTCTGCAAGAAGACCGCCCCGGACTTGGAATATTCTGTCTCCTTTTTAAATTAAATGAAGAAATCAATTCTTTATTTGTACAGATATCCGATCACAAGTATTTGTTCAGGCGGCCAATTTCAATATTTCGGGCATTTTGCACGCGCAAGAATTACTGAAATACCCTTATTTGCAAGCTTCTTTTTAAGGATTTTTTTTATATCGGTATTCGCATGCAGGTCAATTATCTCTGTGTCCCTGATGTAAGAACTTACAAGCCCTGTAAGGTCGGGTACACTCTGCCCTCCTGTCATGGCAGCCACCTCGTTTTGCAGTACTATTACCACAAGTTCATGATTATTGTGGACTGCATTGATAAGTCCCGCGACCCCTGAATGAGCAAGCCCGAAATCCCCCACTATCGCAATGCCTTTCCTGTTGAAGCCGCATGCTGTACTCACAGATGAGCCAAGTGCGAAAGCCGCGTCAAGAAGTGACATTGGGGGCGCAGATGTAAGTATGGAACATCCCAGGTCACCGGCGACGGGAACACCAAGCTCTTTTACAGCATTGTATAGAGGCAGGTAGGGACAATCTTCGCATACCGGACGCATGCCCCTTTCTGCTATCGCTTGCGGCGTAATAGTACGTTCAATGGTATCCTCATCGAAATTCTCAATAGCCTTCAATATACCGCTCACTTCGACAAGGCCATAAGGCATATGCCCCGTGATTTTTCCGAGAACTTGATCTGGGAGCTGTCTTTCGATAAAGGTTTCAGTCTCTTCAATGACCAGGACGCGTTCATGCTCATTTATGAAACGGTTGATAAGAGCAATTGGGAGGGGATTGACTACACCAAGAGAAAGATGGGAAACATTTTCCGGGATAACTGATTCGACAAGCGATGATGGAAAACCCGAAGATATTATCGCGTTTTTCCCTCTCTTTTTATAATAATTAAGCGCGCAGCCTTCTGCATAACTGCACATTTTCGGGTAGGACTCTTTATGAAAACGCTGGTGCTTGCCAAGCATGGTAAGATGCCATATTTTCTTATCAAAGGATACAGATGTTGAGGATTTGCCTGTTCTTTCAATATTGCCACCGCTTTTCAGGAGCCTGTCCGTAAGCCTGATCATTACAGGGGCTCTTGTTTCTTCAGACAGCGAAAAACCATCAGTGATGCTCTGGTAAAGCGACTGCGGAGTCGAAGGGTCAAATACCGGAACTTCAGCTACTAGCCCGTAAAACCGTGAATCCTGCTCGTTCTGTGATTTCTGGATTCCCGGATCATCTCCTGCAAATATAATAACCCCTGCGCCTATCGTATGGGTTGTAGAACTTACAAGCGGGTCTGCAAGGATATTCATCCCCACATGTTTTGTGATAACTGCGCAACGCTTGCCGCTAATAGATGAACCGAACGCAAGCTCAAGAGCAACCTTCTCATTCACAGACCATTCATTTTTGATCTTTCCTGCAAGGTTCTCCATCAGGTCGGTTATTGGAAAGCCGGGAACTCCTGTAACTATCTTAACATCACAATCCGAAAGTGCGTGAACAGCAGCTTCAAGACCGCTCCCTGACTTTTTCACAGTACCACCGATTCGTCATTCCTTGAGAACCAGGGGAGCGACGCTAGAGCGCCAATTATGCCTTTACCATCTATGCATATCTCAACCCCGTGTTCTCTGCATGTTTTTAACGTCAGTTCCATCGTGATCATCCCGCTTCTGCACTGTCTGCTGTATTCCATAAGCGCTTCTGCATCGAAATCTGAGAGCGCCACCATACCAGTCTCATTGGACACGCTGTATTTTTCAAGCCCCCCTCTAATAGCTTCAAGCAGTTCTTTTTTTGCGCCGTCTGTGCATGCAAATTCAAGCACCGTCGCCGTGCAATTCTGCGTTTTATCAGGCACAGGATAAAGCTGGACAAGCGTATGTGAAATATATTTGCTATCCTGGGAATCAACAGCAACTGCAATGTTATGTGCAAGCGTCCATGTTGCTCCCACCTCTTTTGAGTCGGTATTGTCAATTCCAACAAGGACACGCTCTCTTTTTGGGACAACGATCGTACCGCTTGCTCTCTTGCCGCCTCCGGATTCAGACATCCGGCATCGCAGGACGCCGTCAGCATAAGCCCTGCACGTGGTCGCGCCAACGCCTCCTCCACCGAGGCCGCTGTACGTTATCTCTATCTCGTCACCGTTCACGACAACAGATTCAATACCCGCAGCAGCGACCGATGACTTCAGGTCAAGTGGGATGCGTCCTGTCTTGACAAGGTAGCGCATCATGTCCCCCACAGCGCGTCCTTTTATCACGAGCGGGCTTTTGGAATAATGGTACAGCGCCCAGGCCGAGCCGCCGTAGCAGCTTGATCGTTCCATTATTTCAACATGTTCGTTCTTCCTGTCAGCTACTGCGTATATGCCTTTGTAAGTTATGTTATAAGGGTCAGATAATTCCATAATTTCCATTGGTTTTAAGTATTTACTCTAATATATGAGTATTGTGACTAAATGATTAACAAATTCCTGAGAGTATTATTAATATTCATAATAATTGCCGGTACAGCCCATGCACTTGAAGACGGAGTCACTGTCCCGCTTGTTGCTGACAGCAGCACGCCTGATGGAGAACAGGGAACTCTTCTATTCGCCAGGGTGATAGCCACAAACGGCACAGGCCATGTTTTTGTAGATACAAGCCCCTACACACAGGTAGACCTTCAGGGTTCTGCAAGGCTTGCAGCCATGGTGGCATCCGATGTGCTGGGGATCGACCAGCGAGCTTATGATTTTTATTATATCATTGATATAAGTACACCCATTATAGGCGGCCCTTCAGCAGGCGGGGCACTGACCGTCGCGACCATCGCTGCAATAAATAACTGGACGCTAAAGCCTTATGTAGTGATGACAGGCATGATAAACCCGGATGAATCTATTGGTCCTGTCGGCGGGATACCATACAAGCTTGAAGCGGCAGCTGCCAGTAATTACACACTTTTCCTTGTACCAGAAGGACAGGGCACGGTCAAATTAACCAAACTCATTACAAGAGCAAAAGGGACGACAATAATAACAAGGGATGTGGAAGAAACCATTGACATACTAAAACTTGGAAAAGACCTGAATATCACTGTAGAAGAAGTGAGCACTATCCAGGAAGTCGTAATGATATTTACAGGTCATGAGATCATAAAACCGAAATTTAACGGAACTGTGCTTACTCCAGGATATATTAATCTCCTTGAGCCGCTTGCCACGAACCTGAGAACTGAAGCCAATGATATGTATAATGGGGCCGCGGCAGAAACGCCGCAGAGCCCGTACCTTGCACAGGCGAAAGATATCATTAGCCGGGCTGATAAGATGTATGACGTACAGAAATATTATGCTGCCACCTCACTCTATTTCAATTCGATGATAAACATTCGTACTGCAAGATGGATTTACGGTTATGGCAAAACGGCAGATAAAGAGAAATATGTAGATGACATTATCGCCATTGCAGAAGCCCGGATAAACCAGTCCGAGAGCGACCTTGATGTGTTCAAATCCATAGGTGTGGATGATGTTGGGGCTGTGGGAGCGGCAGAATCACGTATAACCGCCTCGAAGATAAAACTTGATGAAGCAAAGAAACTAAATAATACGGATGAAAAGATATATGCGATCGCTTTCTCACATGAAAGGGCGCGTACTGCGCAATGGTGGATGACCCTTTCGACACCGAGCGGAAAAGTGGTGCCTGAAAAAATATTAAAAGACAGGGCAGGATGGTACCTTAGCCAGGCGCAATCGATCAGTACGTATATGCGGGAACTGCTGTCTCAAAGCGATGTGCATCCCATCATCATTGGCGGTTCGGCCGAGGATCTGATCCATGCACAGAAAGAGATGCAGCACGGGTATTATTCAGGGGCGATCTTTGATTCCCTCCAGAGTTCTGTAAAATCCAGCACTATCATCGGGTTTATGGGAATGCTTGATGGGCAAAAGAAAGTAGACCAGAGCGCAAGCGATGCAAAGCTTGCAATAAACGAAGCGCGTCTGGCTGGAATAGAGCCTACTCTTGCTGTGAGCGCGTTTGAATATGCCGAAACCATGATAGACAACTATGAGAAGATCAACCAGTACGCCTATGCAAAAATGGTCGCAAAGACTTTAATTGTGCTGAATTCCCATGCAGTTACAACTGAGAAGATCCCTGTCAAGCCCACACTTACACCTTATGTGCCAGTGACGACATCTCCAGAAGCCGTCCCCACTACGGAAGCTGCGAAAGAAACTCCTGCGGTCGGGGCTGCCGGAGTACTGATGGTAATGCTGGTATTAAGACGCCTCTATAAGAAATAATATGAAGCAAGTAATATGAAGCACAGGATATACTTTTCAGTCTGCGGCGAAGGTTACGGGCATTCAAGCAGGGAAATGGCTATAGCCCGGATGCTGTCAGATTCAGGCGCCGGTGTACTTATGGGAAGTTACGGTTATGTCCTTTTACGCCTCAAAGAGAATTTCGATACGGTCGAGGTGGAAAGGGAATTCGAGATGGTCGGGAACGGTGGGGCTTTTGATCTTAAAGCCACGATTTTGCAAAGCAAAAAGACTGCCCTGTTGTTTTCAAAAATTATTTCTGATGAAAAAAAGGCAATTGAGGATTTCAATGCAACATGTGTGGTAGCAGACGGCAGAAGCGCAGCTGTTATTTCTGCTTTAAAGCTTGGAATTCCGTGTGTTATAATTTCCAATCAGACAAGCATTGAACCTTTTTTCAGGGATTCAAGTTTTGTTTTGAAGCTTATCGGAAAGCCTGTGGATTTAACGCTTAAGACCCTGACTGCGCTTGCAGAGAATACTCTGATACCGGATTTCCCTCCCCCAAATACGGTATGCATTAACACTTTAAGTAATAACAGGCATATCATGAAAAAACAAATTTTTGTAGGGCCGGTTGTATCTGATAATTTTAGGGATCCTGGAAAAAGTGTTGAAATTGACGGGCCTTTTGTACTGACGCTTCTTGGAGGGCATTCGTACAGGCTTCCTATTTTTAACGGGATATTGAAAATAGCAGATAGAACAGGAGAGCAACGCGGCGCGAATGAGGGAATTGGGGGTATGCGAGACACTGGATTATGACTCCCTGAGCCCTGCCTCCCTGTTTGAAAAGATCGATATGCTGCTAAAAGATGGAAAGTACAGGGACAAAGCCGCGCAGTTTAGCGAAATGGCTAAACAGATGAACGGGACAAAAAGAGCGGCCGATATTATTATTGAACTGTCTGAGAGGATCCAGTGCTACCAGGTGAAAAATGATACTTGAATATCTTGAGTCCGTTGACAGCGCTGTTTTCCTGAATATTAACCATAATCTCACAAATCCCTTATTTGATGCGGTTTTCCCTTCCTTAAGGGAACTTACTTATGTTATCTGGCTTATTGTTATCGTCTATTTCTGGAGTAAGAACGAAAAGAAACTGGCGCTGCTCCTGGCAGTAAGTATTGCAGCTGGGGCGATTTTTACATATCCGCTAAAATTCCTTATCGACAGGGCAAGACCGTATGAGACTATAGAGTCTGCAAGGCTTTTGACTTCTGCTGAGTATGACCCATCGTTCCCTTCAGCCCATGCAGAGATGAGCTTCCTTGCTGCAACGGTCGTTTCGAGATTCCATCCAGAGTATGCAAAATATCTCTATTCGTTCTCTTTTATCGTAGTTCTCAGCAGGGTATACGTGGGTGTGCATTTTCCGGGAGACGTAGTAGCGGGTGTAATAATTGGGATGATGATCGGGAGGGGTATGCTTATGGTGGCAAAGAGGAAGAAGAATATTTTTTGGGACAATATGGTTTAACCGGGATTACCTTTTTTTATCCGGTTTATCAAAAAATACCTTGATACAAGAAGGCTTCCCTCGAACAGGATCACAAGCACAGCAGCCACTATCAGCCCTGAAAGCATATCAGGACCTGGTGATAGAAATAAAGCTGCCGCAAGAAGAGCGCCATAAATGATCTTCCTCTGCCCTTGCAGGGTCTCCAGATTCAGAAGCTTCATTTTCAAAGCTGCCATAATGAGAAGAGGGAACTGGAAAATGATCCCGAAACCCACGACCATCGTCAATATTGAATAAAATGTCGCTATAGCCCTGTTCTGCGGGATCGCAACGTCCATTGAATATAACATCGCGCTCTTAAAAACGATCGGCACTACGATAAAATAAGCCAGCGCTGCTCCGGAAAAAAACAGGATGAAAGAAACAGGTACAATTGTGATGAAAAACTTTTTTTCATTAGTGTACAGCCCTTTGCCTACGAACATGAACACCTCGTACATCATAAGCGGTATCCCGATAAAAAGCGCGCATACTAAGGAGAATGTCAGTTCAGTGGTTATCAGCTCAAGCGGGGAGTATACATACATGGGAACAGGCACTGCACTTTCCAACATCGACTTAAGCAATCTCCCTGAAAAAGCGAAGACTACTAATGTGATCACCACGATCGGGACTGCAACGATGATCATTCTTGAGCGCAGTTCCTCTATATGTTCAACCAGCGGTTGTTCTTCATCTCCAGGTACAGTGGTCATCGCATTTTACAGAGTCTTTATTGCTTATAAACATGGTGAGGGGGAAAATCCTACAGTAAATCCATTATAGATATGCAAATCCAACCGTAATTATTATTAAGGATTAAAGTGTAGGTTGGGGCTAGATGAGTGACATAAAGGCATTCGATCTGGCGGGAAGCCCTATTATTATTGGAAGTATTGTGCTTTATAGCGCAACGGGGACCCAGGGCACAGTGACAGAGCTTATGTCTGATGAAGATGGTACATGGGCGCTTCTGGACAAAACGAACCTTTTTTATAAAACAGAAGTCCTGAAAACCATTGAAAGAAAGGACGAAAAAGAACTCAGTGAAAAACAATTCACTCTTGATGAAATAAATCAGGCATTAGAGAAGCAAAAGGAGTCCGTCCCGACTGAGATGGACCATTCTAATGTGGAAAGTGGCGGATAGGTAATAATAGTAAATAATATATGAAAGCGTGAAGCTTCGCCACGAATTATTTTATAATGTATTATCATGAACGATTCGTAATGTTTAAGTACTATCAGAGAATAGGTAAGTTGTACAAGGGATTGCAATGGCAGAAAGATACAATAAAAAAACAATAATCTGTGGTAGGAACGATAACTTCTTTTTCTAAGTTCTAACCCGGGTCGTTGTGAATCACTCATGTTGTTTCGCTGCCAAGTGACCAATTTCTTGGACAGAGACAAAATAAGGAGGTAAATAAACGTGGCTGACACAATAGACCTATATAGCGACAGAGGAGCAAAACTCAAATCAGGCGTGGACATCAATGCCATAAGCCCGATGAGAAATGCCGCTATAAAAAGTATAGTCACCGGCATAAAGCGAACAGCAGCCGTTGACTTAGCGGGAATCGAGAAAACCTTAGCAACATCAGCAATTGGTGGCAAGGGCAGAAAGATTCCTGGAAGAGAAATGAAATTGGACATAGTAAAAAATTCAGCAAAGATCCAGAGCGCAGTTGCCGATATGGTAAAGGTTGATAGCGGGGACGATACAGTTGTAAAGGCCTTAAATGGTGGAAAACAACTTATCGTACAGGTGCCATCAGCAAGAATCGATGTAGCAGCAGAGTATGTATCATCACTCACCTGCGCAGCATCAGCAACCACACAGGCAATCATAAGCCAGTTCAACATTGGCATGTTCGATGCACCAACCATCAAGTCCGCAGTCTGGGGACAGTACCCACAGACACTTGATATGGTCGGCGGCAACGTCAAGTCGATCGTCGAAATCCCACAGAAAGATGAAGGCTTTGGTTATACACTCAGGAACGTCATGGCAAACCACCTTGCAGCAACCTGTAAGATGAACGCTATGAACACAGCAGCGCTGTGCTCAACCCTTGAGAATACCGCTATCTTCGAAATGGGAGATGCAATCGGTAACCAGGAGAGACACAGATTAATGAGTTATTCATACCAGGGCTTGAACGCCAACAACATGGTATATGGAACAACAAAAGCTCTGGGCAAGACCGGTACCATCGGTTCAGTAGTCCATGCATGCGTCGAAAAGGCAATTGCAGATAAAGTAATCAGCGCAGATAAGAAATTCGCATCTGGCTATACTACCTATAAGACCAACGATGTCGGAAAGTGGAATGCGTACACAGCAGCAGGCACAATGATCGCAACACTCGTCAACTGCGGCGCACAGAGAGCTCCACAGTCGGTATCAGCAGTATTGCTGTACTTCAACGACCTCATTGAAAAGGAGACCTCACTTCCAGGATGCGACTTCGGTAAGGTACAGGGAGCTGCAGTAGGCTTCTCGTTCTTCTCGCACTCTATCTATGGCGGCGGAGGACCTGGTGTCTTCAACGGCAATCACGTCGTTACCAGGCACTCAAAGGGTCTCGCAGTACCATGCGTAGCAGCAGCAGTTGCTCTTGACGCAGGTGTGCAGATATACAGCCCTGCAAAGACATCCGGATTAGTAGGAGATGTTTTCAGCTCGGTTGATGAATTCAGAGAGCCTATAAAGGCTATCGCGGGGGCCGTATAAGGAGAATTGAATGGTAAGAGCTGCTAAAGTATCGGATAAACTAAAACAGATACGGATATTTCCACAAAGGCTATTACTGCCTGAAACCGCTGAGAAGCTCTTGAATGAGATCGATTCGGTAAAAGGCGTGGTAAGAATGCTTATCAGTGGGAAGAACCTGCCCAGAACGATAACATGTGGACCTGGAACGGGTAAGGATGTGAACCATCCTGACAGGATAATTATCCATGTAAGTGGATGCGCATTCGAACTGCATGTTATAGTGGGCGAAGTTCTTGTCGAAGTGGATAATGAAAGTGCCGTGGAGGAACTAAAGAAAGCGTGTGAACGCGCGCTGCCCTTCTCGTTTGAATTAAAACGAGGCTATTTCATAAAAACAAAAGCCACCCTGACCGATTACGGCAAGTACGGGTTCAAAAGCAAGTTTGATGAAACCATCAATCTTGAGGATGAACGAATGCTTGGTATGGTCGACCCACATGCAAAGTTGGAAACAAACCTCTGTATGGTAAGAGCAGGGGAAAATGTATGAGTTTATTCAGAACAGCAGAAGGAACCAATTCAAAAATATAAGGAGGAAAAAATATGGCTTATAAACCACAGTATTATCCTGGCAACACATCAGTTGCTAAGAATAGAAGAAAACATATGTCAGATGACGTCGAGAAAATGCGCGATATTTCAGATGAGGACTTAACAGCCCTTCTCGGACACAGAGCGCCCGGCTCAGACTACCCGAGCACCCACCCGCCCCTTGCGGAAATGGGCGAACCAGACTGCCCGGTAAGAGAAGTTGTAGAACCAACCCCAGGCGCAGCAGCAGGCGACAGGATCAGATACGCACAGTTCTCTGACTCTATGTACAATGGTCCATCAGTCCCATACTGGAGATCGTACCATTGCGCGATCAACTTCAGAGGAGTTGACCCAGGTACACTGTCAGGCAGACAGGTCAATGAAATGAGAGAGAGAGATCTTGAAGAGTACACCAAGAGACAGGCAGAGACCGAAATGACCGATTGGGGTCTTGCAGGCCTTAGAGGCTGTACAGTTCACGGCCACTCGCTCAGACTTCAGGAAGACGGCACCATGTTCGATATGCTGGACAGGCGCAGACTTGAAGGCGGCGTAATGGTAATGGACAAAGATCAGGTAGGAGTACCAATTGACAGAAAGGTCAACCTTGGGAAACCAATGAGCGAGTCCGAAGCAGCCAAGAGAACCACCATCTATAGAGTGGACAATGTCTCCTTCAGAAGCGACAAGGAAGTAGTCGAGCACGTTCAGAAAGTCTGGGAATTAAGAACCAAATACGGGTTCGTCCCAAAGGCGTGAGGTGATTCAAAATGGCAGAAGTAAGATTTAAGAAAGCAATGGAAACAAAGTACGCAAAAGAATGGGGATCCAACAAGTGCGGCTCCACAGCAAAACCAAAGTCAATAACTGACAAGAAGACCAAATACCTCAGACTTGGATACACACAGAACCCAAGAAAGGTAGAAATGGCCAAATGCGGCGCAGCGATCACAAAGAAGAGAGGATTGCAGGCATATGACCCCAAGCTTCACCTTGCGGGTATCCCGATGGGTCAGAGACAGTTGACCCCTTATACAATATCTGGAACAGATATCGTATGCGACGGCGACGATCTCCACTTCGTCAACAATGCAGCAATGCAGCAGGAATGGGACGACATAAGGAGAACATGCGTTGTAGGACTTGACCTGGCACACGAGACACTTGAGAAGAGATTGGGCAAGGAAGTTACCCCTGAGACAATCAACTACTATCTCGAAGTCTTGAACCATGCAATGCCCGGCGCAGCGATCGTCCAGGAACACATGGTCGAAACACACCCGGCACTCGTAGATGACTGCTATGTGAAAATCTTCACTGGCGACGAGACACTGCAGGATGAAGTAGACAAACAGTTCGTTATCAACATTGACAACGAATTCCCGGAAGACCAGGCAAAACAGATCAAGGCAGCAATGGGCAAGACCTCATGGCAGGCAGTGCACATCCCGACCATAGTCACAAGGACTGAGGACGGACCAGGCACAAGCCGCTGGATGGCAATGCAGGTCGGCATGACCTTTATCAGCGCATATCATATGTGCGCCGGTGAAGCAGCAGTCGGTGAACTTGCATTCACAGCCAAGCACGCTGGACTTGTCGAAATGGGTGATATGATCCCGGCTCGCAGAGCCAGGGGACCAAATGAGCCCGGAGGATTGTCCTTCGGTCATATGGCAGATATCGTCCAGACACAGAGGAAGAAACCAGATGAACCATGCGAAGTTGTCTTACAGGTAGCTTCTGCAGCGTCAATGCTATATGATCAGATCTGGCTTGGCGGGTACATGTCAGGCGGCGTCGGATTCACAATGTATTCAACACCAGCATACACCAATGATATCCTTGACGACTTCCTGTACTGGGGCGCAGAGTATGCAGAAAAGAAATACGGCAAACTCGGAAGTGCAAAGGCAACCATGGAGACGGTAAAAGACATCGCTACAGAAACAACACTGTACGGTCTTGAAGCGTACGAGAAGTACCCGACCACACTCGAAGACCACTTTGGAGGTTCACAGAGAGCAACGACTGTTGCACTCACATCCGCCGGAGCGGTTGGTCTTGCAACCGGGCACTCCCAGGCAGCATATGCCGGATGGTATCTCTCCATGTACCTCCACAAAGAGGCACACGGCAGACTTGGATTCTACGGATATGACCTGCAGGATCAGTGCGGCGCAACCAACGTGTTCTCTATCGCTTCAGATGAAGGCTGCATAGGCGAATGCAGAGGCGCAAACTACCCGAACTACGCAATGAACGTAGGTCACCAGGGTGGTTATACCTCAGGATGCGTTGCATCAGCCCATGCTGGAAGAAAGGATGCATTCTGCGTCAATCCATTGGTCAAGACCTGCTTCGCAGATGACTTGGTCAACTTTGACTTCGCAGATCCACGAGCGGCATTCGGCAAGGCGGCACTCAGAGAATGGGACCGCTGCGCTGGTGAGAGAGCATTCGTTATCCCGGCGAAGTAGAACTGGTAAAGAATTAGATAAATTAGTAGGCAATTTTGCCTACTTTTCTTATTTTTTTTGCATATTAGGATTAAAAGGAAAAAGTTATATTATAGTTTGATATTCATAGCGATGTGATTAAATATGGCGGAAGCAAAAGAAAAAGCTAAAAGAGAGCCGAAAGTACCAGGTATAGTAACTTGTGCCTACTGTGCTGGCACTGGAAAGCAAGAAGACAAGACCTGCATTGTTTGCGGTGGAAGCGGAAAAGTAGAAGTAGTGGATTCAACACGTAAATGCCAGTGGTGCAAAGGAAATGGTTTCCTGATGAAAGGAATTCCATGCACGAACTGTGGTGGAACCGGCGCTACAAGACCGCTTGGAAAAGAGCGCTTATTTTAAAGGAGAGAGGTTAAACCCCTCTATCCTTATTAATATTAATTTTATAAATAATAATTAAAAAATAGTGTATTTGTGTATTTAAGTTCCTCTCTTATAACTATATTTTTCACTCATTTTCTGGAATATGTAATCATGAGCTTTATTTACTGAGTCAAGCTCACCGCGTAATATAAGAAGATTATCTGTATCCACTTCAATGGTTTTTAGAGCACATTTTCTGGTTGAAACTTCAAGATTGAATTTTTCCATAGCTTCCATGATCAGTTTATGCGGCACCCCTGGAGGTAAAACCAGGTCAAATAAGCCCTCAAGTTCCTGTTCTTTCTCACTAAGATTAGTTTCATCTTCTTCAACGAATTCATCGCCAACAAATTTAGGATCATCATGTGTCATAATTATCACTAATTGCATGAATCATTATCAAGTCAAATAAAGCTTGCGGTGAATGGTGGCAGTTTCAATCATTCAAAAATAACGTTAAAAGTCACAAAAAAAATTCGATATTTGATTTTTATGTTAACTTGACTGGCTGTATTCGAATATAATCGACTTCTCATCACCGTCTTTGAACAATCTCGATACAGAACTCCCCCCTCAGAATCAATATGTGAATAAGCAGCTATGTACAACTGCTCAGCCATACTGAAAACCCCAGCCGCAACTGCAGCAAATGATGAAGTTCGACCCTTGGCTCCATATGCAGTTTCCACACTAAAATTAGCGGTGCTGCTGCTCGGGTTCAGGTCCATCATCACCCGTTGTGTTATTTCGATCCTATTTTGTAATTTCATGTTCATCTAAATCACACCCTGATAACTCTGATCTTTTGTGCCATCCCGCAGCCAATCGAAACAATATTTCTATCGACTTCGATGGTAACCGGACCGTTCCTGGATATCACACGCACGATGCTGCCCTCATATATACCTCTGAGATTCAGTTTCTGTCTGATCCCGTGACCTCCGCCAATATCCACAATTCTGGCGGGTTCGCCCGGTTTCATCTGTGACTATTATATTCATTGACTGACGAAAGCAGCAATATATGCTCAGAAAGGGCATCTTAAGCACAATAGCACATCTACATAAATCAGCATTAGTTACTGTGGTGCAGGCAGTATCTACGATGTTTTTAGAGTAATTGTGAGAGAGATGGATTAAAAGTTTAAATTTATGTTGAACTGGTGGTGACTATACCGTCAATAAACCGTTGGATTTTTATCAATGAAAATTATTGAAAGCATGTTGAAAGCTATGGAATCTGAAGAAATGGAACCGCAGATGAACGCAGATGAACGCAGATTGAATGCATTGTCTGAGGATATGCCATTAAAAGTATTTTATAAAAATGAATTAGTTGGAGACTACAATTTTGCAGACATATTGGTCGAGGATGAAATCATAATTGAAGTAAAGCGATAAAAGAAATCGATACTGTTCATTTTGCCCCAGTGCTTGAACTATCTTAGAATAACTGGGCTGAAACTTTGCCTTTTGATTCGGAACTACAAAATTTCGGCAGCGAGATGAGAAAATACGTCTATAATTTCCTATGCCTTCGAAAACAGATCAAAAGCAGCATCAACAGACGCATCTTCAATTAATACCGGCATAGCTCGCAAACGAGCAGTTTTTTGGATTTTTGAATGATAGAGTTAAAATTATTTAATTTACTTAGTTTATTAAGTTGTTGGGTGAATTCTCCCAAAAAATTTTCATCTTGTGTTATTAATGGATGATTTTGCTCTATTAATTTCTTAACGTCGTAATATTCATTTAATCCGCAATTCTCTAATTTTCTCATCAAATTCTGCATAATATAAAGGGGTTTCACTCCAATTGATGACGATGTGATGATATATAAACGGTAACTACAATTCACCATAATCCCGTAAATGAAACTTTCCAATAAAAGGTATAAACGTAACCCTAAAGCATCATAACCCCGTACTTAAGTACATGGGCTTGCTATCGTTTTTTGCTTATAAATCTTTCTCACCACCAACACAATTCTGCGAAGAAATGTATTTCTCCACAACTTCCCAGCCCTGTCCAACCGAGCCGTGGTAGCAGCCAAGAGACCAGAGATGACCTTCACACCAATCCCGAAGATGCGGGAATTCTTCCCTCAATATCCTGCTCGATCTTCCTTTAATCTTCTTAGCAATATAAACTAAAGAATACTTCGGTGGATACTGGAAAAAGATGTGCACATGGTCAATATTTGGAGTTATTACGAGGTGGTCTGTCAGCAAAGAAACTGTATACCTGTCGTAGCGGAGTTCTTTCCCCTGTCTATCCATAGCTGATACTTCAAAGTCTATACCTAAAACCCTATGGTAAGAGCGGAGTGAAAGTAATCTATTTTGAGACGACAAACCAATGAAAATAAGGAACCGGTTCAGCATTCTCATAAGCATCTATGAGTCGCTGTCAGTACAACACTGATGAACTCGATTGCCTGCATCTGCGTTCATCTGCGGTTTAAAAAATTACAAAAGACCAGACAACCATATTTCATAAATCATCACTTGTCAATGGCGGTAATGATATAACCTGTCTTAGACACTACTTAACCTAAAACTCATCTGTCTGTATTTTTTTACACTTTCACTATAGTCCGCCACACTCGAAAACACTTTTTTTTAACCTAGTAACTAAGACCAATAATAATATCAATAGATAACTATATATACCATTAAAACCTATAAGTAACTAAGACCAAAGCTAAGGAGATGAACACCATTTTCCTATCAAAAAGACCCCGAAAAGGAATCACCTATTACATAGTGGATCGAACCTACAAAGAACAGGGAAAGCTCAGACATCAGACGATGTTGTATGTTGGACGTTTAGACAACCTCACCAAAGAAAGAAAAATCGAACTTGAAAAAAAGCTTCAAGAATTAAAAGAACCAAAGCTCATAGACTCATTTTATAAAGAAATAAACCTTCTCGGATACAAAGAAAGCCGTTACTTAATAGACGAGATCAACATCAAAGAAGTGCTGGATTTTGGTGATGTAGCGGCACAGCACAAGATATTCGAAAAACTAGATATATGTGGGATCATAAACAAATATTCCACAAAAGGTGGGGGGAAAATCGATGTGGGAAGACTGGCTGAAATCATGGCGATAAACAGGAACAGTGACCCCTGCAGTAGAAGAAAATTACCTGCATGGTTTGAAACAACAGTACTCCCGATATTGCTTAACATCAAACCCTCCGAAGTGAACGACAAACTATTTTTAAGAACATTTCCCTATCTACAGGAAGAAACCACAATACCAATCCAAAAAGAGATCTATGATAAAATAACCCAAACATATGGCATCAAAACCGAAAAAATCTATTATGACATAACTTCATCATATTTTGAGGGAAAAAGCTGCCCTCTCGCGAAATATGGTTATAACCGAGACGGGATAAATGGCAAAGTTCAGATTGTTATGGGACTGGTTGTAGATCAGGATGGAATTCTTATAACTCATTCTGTGCATCCTGGAAATACAGCAGATGTCAAAACCGTTGATTCTATGAATAAACGTCTTCGGAACACTTTTGGCATAGAGAATAGCATTTTGGTTGTGGACAGGGGAATGATCTCAACAAAAAATGTGAAACAACTGGATTTAGATATGCAGTCTTATGTGTTCGCTCTTAAACTTCAAAACCAAGAAAAAGAAATTATCGATATGCTTCGGCAGAATTTGAAACCGATAGATGATAATACTTCATTAGCTGAAGTAATGGTTGTAGATAACAGTAGAAGAAAAAAATATGTTATTGGACATAGCAAGGATATTGGAGAGCTGAGTGCTGCTGGTTTTGAAGCCAGATTAAAACGGGTTGAGGAAAAGTTACAAAAAACCAAATCTGATATCGAAAGCGGTAAACATAAATTAACAGATAAACGGCAGAAGAACCTGTCGTGTATGTTGAAAAGTCAAAAAGTTAATAAATTCATAAAACTAGAGTTTACTGATGTGAGTTTTACTTTTACGAGAATAACTGAAACTATTGAAAAAGCCAGGAAGTATGAGGGTATGTTCCTTCTCTCAACTACGGAAATTCATTTGAAGGGAGAAGAAATTTTAAAAGTATATAGAGAAAAGGATGTAGTTGAAAAGGCTTTCCGAACAATAAAATCCGAGATCGAGATGAGGCCTTTTTTCTTGAGTTCTGAAAAAAGTGTGATCGGTTATGTTTTCATTTGTGCTCTGGCTTATCAGATCAGATCGGTCTTGAAATACCATATGAAAAAATGTGATTCACAAATGAGCATTGAGGATGCTTTTGAAATCTTGGATCGCTACAAAGTAGTTAAGATTGCTGTAGAGGAGAAAGGCGTCCAAGTCTATCGAAAAGTAGCTATTGAAGGGCAGAAGGCTATCGATGTGATCCATTGCTTCGATTTGGAATCAGAGTTTGAGAAGGTTTCTTGCTTAAATAGTGTCTAAGACAGGTTAAAAAGAGTTTGTAGAAAAAAGCTGTGAACTACTCCGGGCTAAAGCCACGGAGCGTACCGCTGCATCGGCTCTTTATTGAAAGTCCTTGACGGTCGTAAATTCCCGTAGTTCCTACGGTACATATTGAAGGTTTATGTTTTAT
>Ga0180732_1000587_pt1 | contig 28983 bp, 24 predicted proteins | sample KR11_01MetaG_FD_148674 | JGI IMG/M metagenome (GOLD analysis project Ga0180732, IMG submission 148674) | Groundwater microbial communities from the Olkiluoto Island deep subsurface site, Finland - KR11_0.1 MetaG | ecosystem: Environmental > Aquatic > Deep subsurface > Groundwater | place... | reverse complement strand
CTTCAACTTCTATAACACGCTCAAGCCTTCTTTTAAGAGCTTTCTCATAAGGCCGAAGATATGGGTCATTATCTAAAAGGGCTTGTAAAGTAATGGATTGAAGTGGCATCGTTCTCTAACCTTGAACCGTGAACCTTTAGAACTTTGAACCTGAGTTGTTACGATTAGTTTATTAGTGGCCGCTTTAACATTTTTTCGTAAAGATCAATGTATTTGCGCGCTGTAACCGCATGATTAAAAGAAGCAATACTTTCCGTCATTGCCTTCTCAATCTTCTGTTTTTTAATCTTTTGCGGAAGATTATAAAAAAGCATCGCCTGCTTGATGGCCCATAATAATCCATTTGAATCAAAGGTTTTGAAAAGAAAACCATTGCCTGTATCATTATCAACATCCATGTGAACCACCGTGTCATGTATTCCTCCGGTATCATGAGCTACCGGGAGAGATCCATATAAAAGTCCAATCATTTGGGGAAGACCGCAAGGCTCAAAACGTGAAGGCATTAGAACAAAATCCGAGGCTCCATAGGCTATTCGTGCCAGACGCTCATCAAAGTCGCAGATAGCAACCCGCTGATGTAAACCGTGAAAATTCACTATATCTCTAAAATGTCTTTGAAACTCTCCATTTGCGACAAAGATGATTTCAAGATTCTGCTCCCAGAAAAGCGAAACAACATGATAAAGTATGTCTGATAGTAGCTGGCAACCTTTTTGAACTGTATCGAGACGAGAAGGCCAGAAAAATATTGGTGCATTTACATCCTGAATTAGCCCCAACATTTTTTGTATGGAGCGCTTGTTTTCTTGTTTGCCGATATAATGATTCTTTGAGGTATACTGACTAACCAGGGCTTCGTCGGTTGAAGGATTAAAAGATGGGTCCGGAGCATTCAGTATCCCTGCTGCACATCCGGCATAAAATTTATTCGCCAGCTCCCTTTGAAGGCGCCCTTCAATAAAATAATGTAATCCATCCACGACCTCCTTCAAAAAGGTCGGGCTTACTGTATTTACAAAGTGAGCGGCAAAAATTCCACTTGCAAGAAAATCAATGATAGAAGACCCTCTGGTTGCCTCATAACTGCCGGAACAATAATCATAAAAAAGATATTGCCAGAAAGATGCGGCATCAATACCCTTGTCCTCAATATCAAACAGAGGACTATTTACGGTGTAAATATTGTGTACAGTAAAAAGACAGGGGATGCCCAATTGCCTTGCCATGGCAGGAATAAGGCCTGTCATCCAGTCATTACAATGGATAAGATCCGGCTGAACATTGGGAATAATATTGTTAATAACCTCTCGCTGAAATGCCAGAGCAATTTTCGAATTTTCCCACTCATAACCGGAATAGATTCGGTCAATGTAGAAAAAAGCTCTGTCTTCGGCCAGATGAATCCTTTCATTGGGCATTTTTTTTCGAATGGTATTCAGCTCTTTCCCTAAAATTAAAGCGTTTTGGGCATTGAATATTTCACGATAATCAGGAATAGCCACATGCACATCAGCCCCCTGGTCAAAAAGGGCGCTGATTAATGCAGCAGATACATCCGCCAGTCCGCCCGCCTTGGCAACAAGATAATTTGCGACATTGCCCATCCCTTGTGGCAGATAGGTTACTTCCGGGGTAACTATAAGAATACGCGGATTAGCTGAAGCCTTTTTCATTTACTTTAGTCCTTTAAAGCCCAGGCAATTAAGCCTGGAGCATGTTTTATCCAGTCATCTCCCTTTGATATTATCCTGGCAGTAAAACCATATCTGCCTGCAACACCACAGGGTACTTTGCAGTTATAAAGGTATTCTCCCCCGCCCCGGTTTTCAAGCACCTTCATCTGGACAACATTGGTTTCAGAAAGCTCATCCAAAGATTTTAATGCGCCGTATACCAGATGCACTTCGAGTTCTTCCGGACTAAGTTCACCCATATTCACAACGACATCAACATTAAAGGAGTCTCCCACAGAGAATGGGCCTTTTTCATCTCCGACAGGATCCCCCACTCTGATACTACTCCAGAATTTACGGAGTTTTTCACGTTGTGCGGCTATTTCCCTGGCTTCTTTAGCATCGTTCTCCAAAAGGTCATCCAACCTTTTTATAGCTGGAATATAAAAACGATCTCTATATTCGCTTACCATTCTCAGGCTGCAAAAATTTTCCATAGCCATCTTAATCGACTCTTTCATCATTTTAACCCATCTGGCTGGACAGGCTCCGTTCTTTCTTTCATAAAAAGCTGGGATAACATCGTTTTCAAGGATATTATATAGGGCCTGAGCCTCAACAGAATCCTGGTATTCGGGATCAGAATATTCCTCCGTACCGCCGATACACCAGCCTCTCTCAATTTCCTCAGAATATCCTTCGCACCACCACCCGTCCAGAACGCTTAAGTTAAGGGCACCATTGATAGCTGCTTTCATGCCCGACGTGCCACATGCCTCAAAAGGGCGCCTGGGAGTGTTCAGCCATACATCAGCTCCCTGTACCAAAAGCCCAGCCAAGTGCATATCGTAGTCTTCAAGAAAAATAAATCTATGTCGAACACTGGGTCTGCTGGAAAACTTGATAATTTTTTTAATAAGCTCCTTTCCCTCATTATCCTTAGGATGCGCCTTGCCTGCAAAAATGAACTGAACCGGCCGAGTCTTTGAATTAATGATCGCTTCCAATCGCTCAGTGTCTTTGAGCAAAAGGGTTGCACGTTTATAAGATGCGAATCGGCGAGCAAACCCAATAGTAAGGATATCATGATCCAGTACAGATTCAACATCTTGCATTACTGATTTTGGTGCATTGCGCCGTCCATACTGCTTCGCCATCAGATCCCGACAAGCGCCTATTAGACGGGAGCGATTCATTTCATGAGCACGCCAGAGCTCCTCGTCGTATATTGCGCCAATCCGTCTAACAATATTCTGAGCGCGCGATTTCATAAACCAGTCAGGACCTATATATCGCTCAAAAAGCATTGTATATTCATGAGAAAGAAAAGTCTGAAGATGCACTCCATTTGTAATATAAGTGATAGGGACTTCCGCTTTAGCCCTTTTCGGCCAGATAAACGACCACATTTTTCGCACAGTATCCCCATGCAATTTGCTGACACCATTACAGTATTGTGCCATACGAATACCCAGAACAAACATGGAAAAAGGCTCATTAGGATCTGCACCAATCGGCTTTCCCCAGGACAGAATTTCATCTTCTGTAGTATTCAGGCTTTTGCACAAAGGACGGATAAAAGGTCTCACGATATCATTGGGGAACTCATCGTAACCGGCAGCCACAGGTGTATGAGTGGTAAAAACTGTGGTTCTTGGAATAATTTCAAGGGCTGTTTTAAGATCAACATTATATCTCTTTATAAATTGAGAGATCCTTTCAATGCTGGAAAATGCTGAATGCCCTTCGTTCATATGACATACTGCGGGAAATATTCCTATGGCTTCGAGAGCTCGCATCCCTCCGATACCCAGGAGCACCTCCTGAATCAGTCTCACCTTTTGGCCATCAGCATAAAGTCTTGAGGTAATGTCCCGAATTTCCTGTGAATTTTCCGGAATATTGGTATCAAGCAGATAAAGGGGAACGCAGCCGACCATGATTTTCCAGACAATAACATGGAATTCGCCATCAGGTCCGGTTAAAGATATTTTTATTTCCTTTCCTGAAGAATCGCAAACTCTTTCCAATGGTATATTGTAAAGATCTGTCTCATGATATATCTCCTGCTGTATTCCATCCTGATTGAGATACTGGCGGAAATAGCCCTGTCTATAAAGGAGTCCGACTCCAACCAGGGGAAAAGCCAGATTAGAAGAAGCCTTAAGAAAGTCGCCTGCAAGGATACCCAGGCCTCCGGCAAAAAAAGGAAGGCTTTCGTGGATTCCATACTCCATAGAAAAATAGGCAATAACTCCATCTTTGCCGAAAGGAGTACCTGCCAGATTAACATTAGCGCTGACACGGCTTCCAAATTTTTCTTTAACCTGCCCCTGGTGTGCCAGGAAACTGTCATCCTTTGCCAGTTCCTCAAACCGTTCCTGTGAAATGCGGGATAAAAATACAATAGGATTCCGTTCTGAATTCTCCCATAACCTCGGATCAATGCGGCGAAAAAGCTCAACCGCATGCGGCTTCCAGCTCCACCAGAGGTTCTGTGATAACTCTTCTAAAAAAGACAGGGATTCAGGTATCTTTGGATAAACCTGAAAGATTTTCAAATGACTCATTTATTATATCCTTTATAATCTCTTTGCTCTTTGCTCTTTGCTCTTTGCTCTTTGCTCTTTGCTCTTAGCTCTTAGCTCTTTGCTCTTAGCTCTTAGCTCTTAGCTCTTTGCTCTTTGCTCTTTGCTCTTTGCTCTTTTAAATTATATCGCTTTTTCTAATATCTTGTAAATATTTATTCAAGCTTTTTAATATTAACCCAGACCCTCAACAATTCACTTGCTCCCCAGGCCTGCGCATCACATCCACGTTGCGTGTGAGGGAAATTTCCATCAAGAATCTCCGGGACATGTCCGGCGCAACCCTGCTCAATAATACGCGAGCTGCTGGAAAGCCAGGAAAGCGCTGTATCCTTTCCTTCAGCCCCATATGTTTTAACCCATGCCTCGCAAAAACAAGGGAAAAGCCAGGTCCAGGCAGTACCATTATGGTATGCCGGCTTTCGACTGGTATTTTCGTCCCCTTTGTAGCTTCCCTGATAAGGATTATTGGGGTCATTTATAATTTTATTGTTATGCATTACAGGCAAAGGACGGCTAACCGGGCGGTCGGCAAGGCTTCGAATAGCGCCGGGCACAAGAAGTTCTTCACATGAAGATAAGATATTCCGGCAAACCATGTTATCTGAAACTGCTCCCAGTGTAATAGCTAAAAGCTGATTTGGACGAAGTGCATCATCAGGTTCTGATTGTCTGGGTATTTCTCCAGCTCTGAAGTGAAGGCAGTCGGACAGATATCCTTTATCTTTGATCAAAAATAATTCAAGGATTGAAGACTGAACCTTTTTTGCCATATCTTTCCATTTTTTTCCCGCTTTCCCTGAATCAATCTGAGATAGAAATGTTAGAGCAAAAAACCAGAGTGCCTGTATCTCAACTGGATAACCTTCCCGTGGTGTTCCTGCAGGATGGTTTGTATCCATCCATGTAAAATGAGCCGGGCTGAAAATCAGGCACGACTCAGGATCCATTTTAATGCCATTGGAAGTGCCTTCCATATAGGAGTTAATAATTGAAAAAAGTATTTGGCGTATTGTTTTTTTCCCGCACTTTAAGCTGAGAAATTTTTTGTTTCCTTTAATATTGACAAGGTCGGAACATGCCACGAAAAACCAAAGCGGGGCATCGGAAGTGTCACGGTTGCCGGCATCATCTCCATGGATCATGTTGGGAATTGTGCCTCCTTCCTCAAACTGTCCGAACTGCCTCAATATTGAACGTGCTTCTTCAGTTCTGCCGGCAGCAATTAAACCTCTGGCAAAAATTAAAGAATCGCGTCCCCAGTCAAGAAACCATGGATATCCTGCGATTACGGTATGTAATGAGCCTCTTTTAACGACATAATGATCCATTGCTTTATTTAAGGCTTCGTCCATATCGCAACATTCATCAGCTTTTAATAGAGATGCCTCAATTTGAGGTATAAGGCTGCTTTGCGGTAAAGTGCTTTTATCTTGTCTGCCATAGATATGCGCTGTCAATTCAACTGACTGGTTCCCTTTCAAAAGTGTCGAAAAATAACCGGGGCTAAACAGATCTGAGTCGGGATCCAGACCTCTCTCAGCATCAATGTTTCGGTACACCATATATTGCCACTCGGGCTCCCAGTCAAAACTGCCTTCAGAAATCCTGATGGAAAGATTATGTTCTTGTTCCGGCGAAAAAGTAAAACCCTGTGGATATACTTTAAAGGATTTACGCCAGGAATGTTCCGGGCCGGTATATGCTTTAGTCGGCTCGTGGAAATTACGGTTTTCAACGTCAGGCCGAAGAATAAGCTTTACCTTCTGCTGATCCCCAAGCCTGCCGTCCTGTCCATTTGACGGGTGTCGGGAAAATACAATACTTAAACCATTTTCACTCTTCATCATCTCAATCCCTATTGTAAAAAGGACATGTTCGCCCTGACCGGAAGGAATATGGTAACGCCATATTCCTTTTGACTTGTAATCAAATTCAAAGGAATCGAGGCAGTGAACACCAATATCCTGTGAATAACCTTGAAACACAAGCCATGCACGACATCTGGTAAACATAATCCATCGGTCTTCGGGATATTTAGAATTAATATTTGCAGCAATAAGAGCGTCATAACGGCTGCTTAGCTCTCCCCATGCAAAACGTGACCGGGACATTCCGCCCTTGCCGTTTGTGCCAAGCATAATATGTGGCTTCCCAAGTAATTCAGAACGGTAATATTTTCTTTTTACTTTTGCGTTTTCTGCATTGGGCAGGAAAAGAAGCGGTGCATCGAAATGTTTGCATTTGCCATTGTTATAAAATGAAACTCTAAGTGTTCGAGAGTAAAGCCCTTCCGGTTCAGCTAATGGAGAAAAAAGGGAAAAAAACGATCCGTCAGCCTGCTGCCGGCTGTCTTCATTAGCCAGACATTCCTCTTTATTCATAATACGGGCGCGAAAAGAACCGGGAGCCCTCACAATAAGAAAATGCCCCGGCGGTATCATCACTTCACGCCTGACATCTTTAGGCCATTGCCAGGTAATAACCCGCGGCTCATCGCTGAACGGATTCAGCTTTTTACAAAAATTAATCGGATCTTTTTCAAGATGCTCAGCAGCTTCTTCCGGATCAAAATTTCCAATATCACTTACGCCTTTATAAAATTTAAACACGTCGAGGGCTTTTGCGCGCAAGCGCTGTTTTTTTATTTGCTCGGGAATAATAAAAAAAACTTCGTTATCTTCCATGCCCTTCTCAACCAACTCCAAATCGCTATTGTCTTCGGAAAGGCAGAATACTGTGCCGGGTCCAAGAGAACATGTAAAATTCTTGCTCATTTTGTTTACATCAATTTTTTCTCCGGTAAGAAGATCTACAAAAGCTGAGCCTTCCATTCCTGTTTCATGCGGATTCCATTTCGCTAAAGTCTGGCTCTCGTCATCAAGGTTTGCAATTATAAGAAGTTTCTTCCCTGTAGGAATGTTGTGGCGCAACAAGACGATATTGTTTCCCTTACCATGCTGTATTAATTTCAGGTTAGTTCTGTCAAAAAAGGCTGGATGAGTTCTTAACAGGGAATTGAGACGACGGATATGTTCCACCTGGTTTTTTTCTGCACCCCAGTTAAGAGAAGGTGAACCGTGTACTTTTATTTTTTCTGTAGCATACCACTCAACTCCATTTGCAAAGGCAAATCCACCTTTATCCGAGCAGAGTGCACATAATGCTGTACGCATACGGGCAAAAGTTCTGGAACGGGAAGCAAGGCGAATATTATCATGGGTTTCAGCAAAATGAACGAGGGTACCTTCGCTTTGTGAAATTTCCATGGCCCCTGGAAGATAGCTTTCAATCTGTCGGCGGTCATAGTTTTGAAAAAGTTCTGAATAGGCCCAGTTGAAATTGGCTTTATTCAGGATATCTCTGGCCACGGAAATTTTACCGCCAAGTCCCTCAAGAAAAAATATTGTATCAGGATACTGTTCACGTACCATAGAAACAATATATTTCCAGGCAGCAACCGGAATCATGTAGCCTGCATCACATCTAAAACCATCTATACCTCGCCTGCACCAAATCAAAAAAATATCAGCCATATATTTCCAAAGGCCTTTATGTGAGTAATCAAGGCTTGCAAGATCCTCCCATAGAACCCCCCAGGCTCCTGGTACTTTTATGCTGCCGTCTTCAGCTCGAGCTATCCATTCCGGATGAGTCTCATGAAGGCTTGCAGCCCATCCGGTATGATTAATTGCCATGTCAATAATGATCTTGGCATTACGGTTATGAACAGCATCAATAAGCTCTATGAACTGTTCCAAAGGAGTGGAGCATGGATCAAATTCTGCAAGACCTGGTTCAACTGCTGTAAAACTTAATGCCGCGTAAGGGCTTCCAAATCTTCCCATACGTGCATATGTAGTTGGTATTGTATAAACAGGAAGTAATTGAAGGAACCTGCATCCAAGCTTTCCAACAATGAAATCAAGCTCGCGGATAAGATCTCGGAAAGTTCCTGATCGAGGAATGACGGCATAGCCATCTTTCTCAAGATTTCTTATACAGCTCTCCTCGGCCGGACCAGGAACACCACCTCCTTTGTTAGGCCCGAACTGTCTCACAAAGGCATTATAGATTATATTTGAGCAACATGTGTCTGCCGGCTCAACATTGATTACAGTATTGGAGCCATTCGGCCAAATGGGATTTGATTCCCCATTTCTCATGAAAAAACACTTGGCCTCAAAATGCCCGACATCACAAATAGGCACTGTAACCTGGAAGTGTCTTTCATCCACCTGCCTCATAGGTATATCAAACCAGTCACGACCAAGCGGAGTTTCATTATTGTTTACTTCACGAATGATTTCTCTTCTTGTAATTTTCGCATGGCCCAGGTTGGTACGGAGCCACGCAGCTCCCTTTTCACTGTGAGATAATGAAAGTGAAAAGCTTTTGGTGTCACCCTGAAACATAATAAGATGCGTTCCAGGTGCTGGGTCCTGTTTTACCGAATCTGAATTAGACATATAATCTCACAAAAATTATAAGTATAAAATCAACAAATCTTGACATACTTTCAATTTTATAAAAATCAAAATTGATGGCCTCGTAAAAAGTCCAAAAATACCGTTTTCCGTCATTCCGGCGAAAGCCGGAATCCAGTCTTTTCAAGCAGTTGCAGACCATCTAGACTCCGGTTTTCACCGGAGTGACGACTTTTTACGAGTTCATCAAAATTGATGGCTTCGTAAAAAGCTTATTAATCTGTATGTAAAATTATTGATATTGACAATAATAATCATCAGAATTAAACTATTTAATATTGTTGAAGCTATTTTAACTTGCCCTCAAAAGACGAGACTTTTGAAAAATGTTCAATTTTGTTCAAGTTCAAGGAAGGCGAAAATTTTAAATGCAGGAATACATTGAGTATTTCGAGGCTTAAAATTTGAGCCTGACGCCGAAATTGGGCAAAAGGGGGCGTTTTGCAAAGGTCTCAAGACCGGATCTGCAATCTGACCAGTTTTGTCACATTCATATCTATCTTGCCTGAAACCTTTGAAAAACAGTACTAAAGTCAATTTTTTTATGAAACAGCAGATTGTAAATCAGACACATATAATTTTAGACAGCATTGCCGACGGCGTTTTTACCGTTGATCTTGAATGGAAGATCACCTCCTTTAACAGGGCGGCCGAGGAAATAACCGGAATAAAAAAAAATGAGGCGATCGGAAGACACTGCTGGGAAGTTTTTAAGGCCAGTATCTGCGAACAGGGCTGCATGCTGCGAAAAAGCATGGAAACAGGCTATCCTTTTGTAAATCAGTCAATATTTATCGTTAATTCCGAAGGTGAACGAATTCCAGTTAGCATATCAACCGCTCTTTTAAAAGATAATAAAGGAAAAATAATAGGGGGAGTTGAAACATTTCGAGATTTAAGCGTGGTGGAAGAACTACGCAAGGAGCTGGCCGACAAGCATACATTTCATGATATCATAAGCAAAAACAAGGAAATGAAACGTCTATTCGGCATGCTGGAACTTGTTGCTGAAAGTAACACTACTGTCCTTATTGAAGGAGAAAGCGGCACTGGAAAGGAACTTTTTGCAAAGGCAATTCATTCCATCAGCAACAGGAGGAAAGAGCCTTTGATCACTATCAACTGCGGCTCTATACCAGATACACTTCTTGAATCTGAATTATTCGGATACAAAGCCGGTGCCTTTACAGATGCAAAAAAGGATAAATCCGGACGTTTGGCTCTGGCTGAAGGCGGTACTCTTTTTCTGGATGAAATCGGAGATATTTCACAATTACTCCAGGCAAAGCTCCTGCGTGTCCTGCAGGATAAAGTCTATGAGCCTCTCGGAAGCACATCATCACTCAAAGCAAACGTGCGGATTGTTGCAGCCACAAACAAGAGCTTAGAAAAACTTGTAAAAAATGGCACATTTAGAGATGACCTTTATTACCGTGTTAATGTAGTCAAACTTTTACTTCCTCCTTTGAGGGAACGTAAGGAAGATATACCCTTGTTAGCCGAGCATTTTATCCGAAAATGTAACCGGCTGAATGACAGAAAAATCCAGGGGATATCTCCAGAAGCTTTATCTATTCTTATGTCACATGATTTCCCTGGTAATATTCGCGAATTGGAAAATATAATTGAATACGCAAGTCTGGTGTGTAAAAAAACAGTATTAGGAATCGAACATCTCCCCGAATATTTGCGTCAGCAATCAGATAATACGAGAATAAGCCCGCCCAAGGCCCTACCACAACAAGAATTTTCATTCCATGACATTGAAAGAAATTTTATCTTTGAGGCTCTGATGGAAAACAGCTGGAACAAAAGCGTAACCGCAGCGAAATTGGGAATTCACTCTACAACTTTATGGCGTAAAATAAAACGTCTGAAACTTGAAATTCCAAAAACAGATGGCAGGTCGAAAAAATAGCCCGTATTTCTCATAAATTTAGCTTTATTGCGTATTTGCATCTATATCTCCCTTTCATTGCAATTTTGATATCATTACATCTTTATTTCACGTCCTTATTTTAATGTTATCATTCCTGATTTTTCAGTCAATCCAATAAGTTATATTCATTGTCTATTTATACTCCGTCTTGGCATGGAAAATGCTTTGTTTATATATGATCATCGTTTCGGCTGTTTTATAACCACCTCCAATATATTTTCCCTACCCCATAGGGCATATACAATTAGGTGACGATTTCCCCTTACCTCCATATCCTGCTCAGGAAAACAGGCTAAGACGGGAGAAAAAGATTAAAGAAAAAGATTGAGCCGAAATGATGATCATTCAATCGTCTTCTAATTATCTTCGCCGGAAAATTTTTAGAAACTATCTTTCAAAAAATACATTTTAAAAAGGAAAGTAGCACATGAAAATAGCTGTCAGTTCCAATGGAACAGATTTAAATTCGCAAATAGACCCGCGCTTTGGCAGGTGTGCCTATTTTTTAATCGTCAATACAGATGATATGAGTTTTGAGGCTTTTGAGAATAAAGGCGTTGCATTAACCGGTGGTGCAGGCATTCAAGCTGCTCAGTTTATAATTTCAAAAGGTGCTAAAGCTTTAATAACCGGCAACTGCGGCCCAAAAGCTGCCCAAGCACTCTCAACAGGAGGGGTTGAACTTTTTGATGGGCAGACAGGATCAGTAAAGAAAGCTATAGAAAAGTATAATAGTAATAATCTTACCTCTACAATAAATGCCGAGCAAAATGTATCTAACATTCCAGTAAATCCAAGCGGAATGGGAATGGGTGGCGGCAGAGGTTCCGGAGGCGGTGGAAGAGGAATGGGTGGCGGCGGTCGCTGCGGTGGTGGTGGTGGCGGCGGCAGAAGGGGCATGTGAGATAGTGGTAGAGATTCTGAAAGGTAATCTCCTATGAGAATTGCCATGCCGATATGGAATGATAAAGTCTCGCCTGTTTTTGATACTGCTTCAAAACTTCTTATTATTGATGAAAAAAACTTAAATAAAGTATCCCGTTTCGAAACAAATCTAAATGAGTCAGATTTATCTCGAAGATGTCTTCGCATCCAGGGTCTTAAAATAAATATCCTAATTTGCGGCGCCATATCTCGTCCTTTTTTAATGATGCTCGTGTCATCTGGAATCAAAATAATCTCAGGGATATCAGGACTCGCCGAGGATGTATTGAACGCTTATTTGCATGGTTCTTTGTCAAATTCAAAGTATCTCATGCCGGGATGTAAAGATAATCATTGTAACTATTCAGCCACAGATTCACACAGATAAACGCAGATAGGTTTAAATACAAAGAAATCACAGATATTATTCTTAGAAGTTTTTATAAAGCTTATAATGAGCTTGGTGATGGGGTTCTGGAAAAAAATATCAGTGATGATCAGCGTAGATCAGCGGCTGAATAGTTACTAATCATTTAATTCAAATGAAAGAGGAAAAGGAAATAATATGAAAAAAGTTGCAGTAATAGGTTGTGGATCATACATGGATAGTGGTAATGGATGCCCTGGTGAATGGCGTTGCCTGAAAGCGGCATCTCTTGGCGATGGTAATTTTGAAGAACCCTCTCAGGTTGTAGCTTTTATAAGGTGCGAATGCCCTGGCCGTGCGACTGCCACAAATATGGGCTTGGCAATAAAATTGTCTGAAATCAAGCCTGACGTAATATATTTAAGCTCCTGCTGCGCCAAAGCAAAACCTGGCTGTCCTTATTCTGACCCGGAAGAAAAGGCCAAAATTATTGAAGAAAAGACCGGAATCAAAGTGGTACTCGGTACTCACGATTACCATTAAACCTAATTTTGCATTAAATATATATTGTAAACTGTCTGGACTAATGGCCAAATAGTTGTTAAAATTTTTTAATAACTATTTGGCCATTTAATATTAACCATTCAGAAATGAGACCTTTGAAAAATGATTATAAGTATTGCAAGTGGAAAAGGCGGAACCGGCAAAACAACTGTCGCTACGAATCTGGCCATGGCAATTGGCTCTGATGTCCAACTGCTGGACTGTGATGTAGAAGAGCCGAATAGCCACCTCTTTATTAATCCGGTATTTGAAAAAACTATCACAGTCACAACACCTGTTCCGGAGGTAGATAAAAAAAAATGCAACCTCTGTGGAAAATGCGACGAAATATGTCAATTCAAAGCTATAATTGTGATTGCCAATATTACAGTTATGACATTTCCTGAGCTATGCCACAGTTGTGGAGGTTGCGAAAAGGTTTGTCCGGAAAACGCTATAAAGGAGACGACCCGTGAACTGGGTATCATACAGACGGGCTACCGTAACGGCATAGAGTTTGTTCATGGAAAGTTAAGGGTGGGCGAAGCCATGTCTCCTCCGTTAATCGTAAAGGTTCGTTCCTTTGCCAAGCCAGACAAATTCACCATTATAGATGCCCCTCCCGGCACATCGTGTCCGGTTATAGCATCCATGAAAAATACCGATTTTATTCTTCTTGTCACCGAGCCTACACCATTCGGCCTTCATGATTTAAAATTAGCCATTAGCGCAGTTAAAATATTAAAGATACCATGTGGGCTGGTAATTAACCGTTCAGATGTAGGAGATAATAAAGTTAAGGAATTTGCAAAAAAGGAAAGCATCCCGGTTCTTTTGGAAATACCTTTCGACAGAAATATAGCAGAGGTCTACTCAAGAGGTGATATGATCGTTGAAAAACTCCCTGGATTTAAAGAAAAATTTTTAACTTTATATGATAATATCAAAAAAATAGTGAGTTAAATGAAAGAATTGATAATTATAAGCGGCAAGGGCGGAACCGGCAAGACAAGTTTAATGGCTGCCTTTGCATATCTTGCAGAAAACAAGGTGCTTTGCGATGCAGATGTTGACGCGGCTGACTTACACCTTGTTACAGCTCCGGATATCATAGAAAAACACGATTTTCAGGGCGGCCATAGGGCTGTTATAAACAAAGATAAATGCACGGAATGCGGTCTCTGCATTGATTTATGCAGATGGGAGGCCATAAGCGAAACCTTCGATGTTGATTCAATTGAATGTGAAGGTTGCGGTGTATGCGTTTATTTCTGTCCTGAAAAAGCAATAGACTTCCCTCTGAATACTTACGGAGAGTGGTATATTTCTGATACACGTTTCGGTCCACTGGTACATGCAAGGCTCGGTATAGCTGAAGAAAATTCAGGCAGGCTTGTAGCTCTTGTAAGAACGGAAGCCAAAAAACTTGCAGAAGAAAAGGGGCTTGAGCTAATTCTTACTGACGGCCCTCCGGGAATAGGCTGCCCGGTAATTGCCTCCATCGGCGGAGCCAGTGCCGTGCTTATTGTTACAGAACCTAGTGTGTCAGGGGAACACGATATGCAGCGCGTTGTCCAACTGGCCAAACATTTTAACGTGCCGACCTTTCTATGCGTCAACAAATTTGATCTTAATAATGACTTAACTGAAGAAATAGAAAAATTCGCCAAAGAAAAAGGGTTGCCTTGTTTAGGACATATACCTTTTGATCAAACTTTTACAAAAGCAATGGTTCAGGGGCAAACAATATTTGAATATGATTTGGATTCAGCGGCTGGTCAGGCTATACGAAAGATCTGGGGAAGTCTTTTAGAAAAACTAGCGCCCTTTGGGTGAGCTCTTAGCTCTTAGCTCTTTAAAGCCTGTGTTTAAGATAAGTATACCTTTTCTGTGTTTTATTGTTATTTATTCCGATCGCCAAAGCCTTTTTGGTACCAACCATCACAACAAGACTTCTGCCCCTGGTAACAGCCGTATAGATAAGGTTGCGCTGCAATAACATATAATGCTGAATAAGTATGGGTATTATTACGGCTGGATATTCGGAACCCTGGGATTTATGTACTGAAACAGCATATGCCAGAACAATTTCATCTAAATCGGCAAATTCATAGCCGACTTCCCGGCCGTCAAAAGAAATAACAAGCGCCTGTTCATCTGCAATTATTCTTGCAATCTTTCCTATATCACCATTAAAGACCTCTTTATCATAATTATTTCTGATCTGCATGACTTTATCATTAACTCTAAATCCTCTATCCCCTCTAATAATAATATTTTCACCCGGGTTTAGAGCTTCCTGCAATTTTTCGTTGAGATTGCCGGCACCTACCACACCTTTATGCATGGGAGTCAAAACCTGGATATCATCAACAGGATCAAAATTAAACCGCCGGGGTATGCGATCTGTTAATAGTTCCAGTATAATTTCTAAAACTTTTTCAGGGTCTTCCTGCTGGATGAAATAAAAATCATTTGTATAATCAGATGGAGTCGGCGTTTTAAAATCCGGTATAATTCCGCTGTTTATCTTATGGGCATTAACAATAATCCGGCTGTCTTTGGCCTGGCGAAAGATCTCATTAAGCTCTACCACAGGTACGGATCCGGATTCAATAATATCATTTAGAATAGCTCCCGCCCCGACAGAAGGTAGCTGATTAACATCCCCCACAAGAATAAAGGTGGCTCTTGGAGGAATTGCTTTTAAAAGGTGGTGCATCAGAATTGTGTCAATCATCGAAGCTTCATCAATTATCAGAAGATCGCAATCAAGCGGTTTTTTATCGTTTTTCTGAAATCCACCTTTTTGAAAACTGAATTCAAGGAGCCGGTGAATTGTCCTGGCTTCATAACCGGTGGTCTCGCTCATGCGTTTTGCGGCCCTGCCTGTGGGAGCGGCAAGCATTATTTTAAGCTTCATCCTTGAAAAAATCTTTATTACAGCATTTATAATTGTTGTCTTGCCTGTGCCCGGCCCGCCGGTAATTACAACCACCTTGTTTTCAACAGAACATCTTAACGCTTCAAGCTGTTTTTCTGCCAGGGTAATAAAAAGCTGTTTTTGAACCCATTCTACTGCTCGATCTAAATCAATATCGCGGAAAGATTTTGGCGCTCCAATCAGGGTTTTCAGCCGGAAAGCAATGCGGGTTTCGCAAACATAATATTTTTCCAGATAAACTGCCTTATTGTTTTCCCTGAACTCCTCAATATTATCATTAAGATCCTCTATAATTATTTTCTTATCAACAACAATACTGCCCAATGCTTTTGCAATAACTTCCCTGTCTATCTGAAGAATTTCCCGGCATTTTTCCAAAAGAAGCTCATAAGGATAATAAACATTTCCTTCATCTGCCATCTGGTGGAGAACATATTGTATTCCTGCTTCAGCCCTTAGAGTGGAATCCTTAGAAAATCCAAGCTTTTCAGCAATTCCGTCTGCTATCACGAAACCAATTCCGAATATGTCTGCTGCAAGCCGATATGGATTCTCCTGGACCACGGCGATTGATTGGTTCCCGTACTGTCTGAATATCTTTGTTGCATAACCTGAGCTTACGCCGTGTGTTTGCAGAAAAAGCATTACATCCCGGATTTCTTTTTGCTCATCCCAGGCCGTCCTGATCATTTCTATCCGTTTCTTTCCAATACCATCTACCTGGGCTAATTTCTCAATTTCATTTTCTATTATATCCAGCGAATTTTTTCCGTATTTCTTTACGATTCGACCCGCCATCACTGGGCCTATGCCTCTTATAAGCCCGGAGCCAAGATATTTTTGGATTCCATAAACTGTTGCGGGCACGGATGTTTTATAACGCACAAGCTTGAACTGCTCACCATATTTGGGGTGACTGGTCCACTCCCCCTGCATTTTTATAATTTCTCCGGGCATTGGAGACATAAGATTTCCAACCACTGTTACCAGATCCCTCCGGCCGGAAACTTTAACTCTGGCAATGGTAAAGCCGTTTTCTTCATTAGAATAAGTTATTCGTTCAATCTGACCGGTAAGATTATAAGTCATAAATTTCTGTAACTACTCAGGTTGTTAGGTTCACGGTTGGTTGCCTTGATCTTTTCATATTTCTTGATAGTTTATAAAGCCAAAACTAATGCACAATCAATATACAATATTTTTATAATTGATGCTATACAGAAATTTACAAACTCATTATGAAATTAACCCAATAACTCACGAAAATCTGTGTAACCTGCCCGCTTGTGCCTCCCTGCCCGCAATGCTTCGCAACGCGAGGCGGGCGGGGCAGTGGCAGGCGGGTCTGCGTAATCTGTGGATTAAATTTAAAAAGGATACAAATGGTAATTGTTGACGGATCTGTTGGCGAAGGGGGCGGTCAAATATTAAGAACATCTCTGGCCTTATCTTTATGTTTAGGCATCCCTTTTAAAATAACAAATATTCGTGCACGCAGAAAGAAGCCGGGGCTCAGGCGCCAGCACCTTGTGTGCGTAAATGCTGCTGCCCAAATAGGCAAGGCCAAAATTAAAGGGGCGGAATTAGGACATCAGGAATTAACATTTATTCCTGCAGCCATCACTCCAGGCGATTATCACTTTGACATAGGCACAGCAGGAAGTACAACCCTGGTACTGCAAACCATACTTCCTGCTTTGATAATAGCAAAGGGGCCATCGACATTGATACTCGAAGGAGGCACGCACAACCCTTTCGCACCCCCTTTTGACTTCATACAGCAGGCATTCATTCCCATAATCAACAGCATGGGACCGAAAATAAATGCCCGACTGGAACGTCCTGGATACTATCCCAAAGGAGGCGGCAGATTTAATGTGACAATCCAGCCTGCTGACCAACTTCGGACATTTCATATCAATAAGCGTGGGGAAATTAATGAATGCCGCGCCAAGGCCTTTGTTGCCGGCCTGCCACGTCATATTGCCGAACGGGAGCTTGGAGTAATTGAACAAAAGCTGGGATGGAATAAAGAATGCCTCCAGATTATCGAACAACCTGCCGACATGGGACCCGGCAACATCGTCTGCATTGAAATTAAAAGCCAACATATTACAGAGATATTTACCGGTTTTGGTAAAAAGGGCGTGATGGCGGAAGATGTTGCAAAAATCGCTGTCAACAAAGCCATTCGCTATCTGGAAGCCGGGGTACCTGTCGGCAAATATCTGGCGGATCAGCTCTTATTGCCTTTAGCGCTGGCAGGTGGCGGATCTTACACAACGCTAAAGCCCAGTCTGCATACAAAAACGAATTCTGATGTAATTAAGCTTTTCCTGGATATTAATATAAATATAAATCAAACCAGCAATGATGTCTGGAGTATTTCTGCTTCAAGGTAGACTTACTCAACTTTCGCCCCTTAATTACTATCAATGTAAAAGCGAAAAGCCGCACCCAGAGAAGGTTGGAATCTGTGCAGATATGTTTTTGAAACTTAAAAATTTTGGTTTATTAATTTATTGTCGTATAATAGCAGAGATATCGAAATCTTGTTAATTAGGTGTCGGTTATACAATATGTGGGGATTTTGTTATATCAAATTCGTTCTTTTAAGAAATTCTATTTATTGTTTAATACCTTACTTATTTTTGCAGATAGTTTTTTCATATCATACGGCTTCTGAATAAAACCATTACAGCCTCGGTTCAATATTTCGGTCGCCTCGCCATCAATGCTGTAGCCGCTTGAAAGGAGTACTTTTACTTCAGGATTAATCTCCTTAAGACGGTCATAAACCTCACCACCGCCCATATTAGGCAAAATCATGTCTAAAAGCACCATGTCTATATCGTTATGGTTCTTTCTGTAAATCCCTATAGCTTCTTTTCCGTCTTTGGCTGATAAAACCCTGCAGCCTATGGCCTCCAACAGTTCTTTGCAGACATCATGAATAATTTCTTCATCATCAACCAGAAGTACTGTTCCTGTCCCTGTTCCTTTAATGAGTTCATCAGAAGTTTTAACAGTCTTTTTAACCTTTCTTTTAGTTGCCGGCAGATAAACACTGAAGGTTGTTCCTTGTTTTTCTTTGGATTCAACATCAATATATCCTCCATGAGCCTTTATTATACCGTAAACAGAAGCAAGCCCAAGGCCAGTACCTCTTCCCATTTCTTTTGTTGTAAAAAAGGGGTTAAATATGTGTTCAATAGTGCTTTTGTCCATGCCAATACCTGTGTCTTTAACTATCAGCAGAACATATTTATCAACTGTTGGTTTATATGGTTTGTTCTTCAAATCTTTTTTAGTAACATTTTTTGTTTCTAAGTAAAAATTTCCTCCATGAGGCATGGCATCTGCTGCATTGACAAATAAATTTAACAGAACCTGTTCGATTTGCCCCTGATCAGCCTCTATTGCAAAAAGGTCTTCGGCAAGTTTTTTATGAATAACTATTTCCCTTTTTGTCTGACCGAAAGTATCAGAAATTTCATTAACTATCTGGTTAAGACTGATTGGCTTAACTTCATATTGACCTTTCCTGGCATAACCAAGTAGCTGGCTGGTTAGTTTTACACCGCTTTGAATCTGTTTTTCGATGCTTTTCAGCCGTTCATAATGGGGATGTGAAGAATCAATTTCTTTAAACATCAAAGATGCGTTACCCTGGATACCCATGAGGAGATTGTTAAAGTTATGCGCAATACCTCCGGCCAGGGTTCCAATAGCCTCCATTTTTTGTGATATTTGCAATTGAGCTTCAAGCTCTTTCTTTTCGGTGATGTCTTCCACAATTTCAATGAATCCAGTAGCTGAGCCATTTGACCCGAATACTGGAAAAGCACAGATCCTGACATCAAACGTGGTGCCGCCATCTCTCACTCCGACACTTTCGGCCTCGGCAGTTTGGCCGGTTTTTATAGCCTGGACCCCTGGACAATGAGGACAAACCTTCTCACGTTTTTCAAATTCTTGAAAACACTTTTTCCCAATAAGTTCATTAGGATGCTTATTAATCATTTTCCCATGAGCTTCATTTACCATAATAACATTATGATCCAAATCAATAAGTGCAACACCAATGTCGATATTTTCCACAAGAGAACGATACAATTCTTCACTTTTTCTAATCAATTCTTTTGACTTCTTTGCTTCTGTAATGTCGCGAAAAATCCCCTGCAGATATTTTTTGTTACCTAAATAAAAGCTATTGCATTTAATTGCTACATCCTTGATTTCTCCTGTGCTTGTGATAACCTGCGCCTCTAAAATCTGACCATCAAATTTATTTCTATGTTTTATGAAAGTATCTGAAAACCCGTCAATAATTGTGTGCTGAGGATGAAGAATCCTCTGGTGTTGACCTAATAATTCGGATTTTTTCCTTTTAACAAGCTTAGCGGTTTCAGGGTTGCAGTCGATAATTGTGCCTGTTTCTGCATCAGTCAGGACTATCCCATCCCTGGCTTCTTCGAAAAGTTTCCTGTATTTTACAGTTTCTTTTTCTAGTCTCTTTACTCTTTGTTCCAGTTCTTCATAGGTAGGCTTTTTTGCCATTGGATATTCCCCTTGTTGTTAACTTAAAGCTTAAAAGGAACTCTGTAAATCTATGACTATAAAGAGAGCTTTGCATAACACCAGTATTGTCATTGCGAGCGAAGCGAAGCAATCTCACAACCTGTTGATAATCCACAAGATTGCCACGTCGCTTTGCTCCTCGCAATGACCAGAATTGAGCAAAAATGGGGGTTGTGCAAAGGTCTCTATAAATTTGGATAATAATAGTAGAGATAGCTTGCCACTTAACCCAGAAACCACCTGGTTTTCATGTAGGTAACATTTGCATATCACAAATATTAAAATGTTTCAATTTGTTACGTGAATAGCAGTGATTTCCGATAACAGCATAATGTTTCCAAAGACAATTGGATTTTATTGTATTGTCTTTACTTTTAAGCTGTTGCCACAAGTGGCTGTGCTTTCTGATCAATAACCATAATCAAATTTGAATTAACCCTCCAGAGATAGGCGGTCAGGCAGGAAAAGTTTTGATAATTTAAATCCTGTAAATCCAAAAAAATAATATTTAAAAGTGCTGAAGTGTTACCTACATTCTAATTTTAGAGTCGGTTTTTTCCGGTCCCTTTTTAAGATGCTTATAACGGTTCACCGCAGTTTCCGCTAATCGAGAAAGCAAACGAGGTAAATCCGAGTCATTCCAGGCAGATTTAAACTCATTGGAAGAAACAAGCTGTTTGCTCAAAAGATAATATGGCTCTTTGCCTGGCGTTAATTCAATATCTTCATATTCAAAGTCAATTTTTTCAGCAAAAATACTTTCAAATAACTCTTGGATAGTATAGACAAAAAACTTTTTTACATCCTCGGTAGACTCTGCTGCCCCGATTTTTTGCCGGAAGTTTGGAAGAACTTTTTGCTCATACTTTGAAAAAGAAATTTGTTTTGTCATGCGTTATCTCCTGGTTAGAGGTAAAGTTTTTCTATATTATTACTATACAATAATAATTTTTGCAAACCATGAATATATATTATAGCTACTGTAAAATAAAATTATTCTCAGAAAAGGAATTGAGAAAAAATGCGTGTATTATTCTGGTATTGCAATAATTTCAACTGGACTCCGGCCATAAAAACCCTTGAAAATGCCCCGGATGCCAAGCCTGCTGAAAACGATAATACAGTAGTGGCTTTTATTCACGTAGAACCCAGGGATGTTGAAGACAGCAGCTCCGCTGAGACAAAGCTGGTAAAAAACTCAAAGTGGCTGGCCCGCAAATGGGAAACAACAAATATCGTTCTTCATTCTTTCACGCATCTGGGAGAAGAAAAGGCTGAAGCAATAAAAGCGCAGGAATTATTAGACCGAACACGGGAAAGGCTGGAAAAAGCAGGCTATTCTATTGTTCAAACACCCTATGGTTATTTTCTGGATCTTGAGATAAAAGCTCCAGGTCATCCTTTGGCAAGAATTTACAAGGAATTTTAGCCGCTAAAGGTAACAACCCCATTTTTACTCTATGTGACAGGTTCAAAGCGAGCTTGAAAGAATCGCAGGTGCTTGGGCTCATAGACCATTTTTAGACCCTTTGTCTGTTCACGGGCATCGTAAACTGTTTTTACCGCCTCCGCGACCACATCCATGTGTGCCTGTGTGTAGACCCGTCGAGGGATCGCCAAACGCGTCAACTCCAGAGCCGGAAAGCGATGGTCACCTGTTTTGGGGTCCCTTCCGGCACTAACAATACCCCGTTCCATACCACGAACTCCCGAATTCAGATAAAGCTGAGCTGCGAGAGTCTGGGCTGGAAATTGATTCTGAGGAATGTGAGGGTAGAATTTCCTGGCGTCAAGAAAGACGGCATGCCCGCCCACCGGTCTGACGATAGGTACTTCCCAGTCGAGCAGTAAATCTCCAAGATAAAGCACCTGTCCCACACGGGAACGCACGTGGTCATCCTGTACCCCTTCGGCGATACCTATAGCCATAGCTTCCATGTCTCGCCCGGCAAGTCCCCCATAAGTATGAAGACCTTCATATATTACGACCATGTTGCGAAGCGAGTCAAAAAGCTCATCGTCATTGACGGCCAGCCAGCCGCCTATGTTGACCAGGTTGTCCTTCTTGGCGCTCATCCAGGCTCCATCCGTGTAACTGCAGAATTCCTTCAGAATGGCGGCAATGGGTTTATCTGCGTACCCTTCCTCCCGCTGCTGAATAAAGAAAACGTTTTCGACCATACGCGTCGCATCCAGGTAGATGCGAATTCTGAAGCGATCGCACAGTTCTCGCAGCGCCTGCACATTGGCCATACTCACCGGCTGACCGCCCGCCATGTTCACAGTCCCCGCCAGGCTGATATAGGCAATGTTTTCGGCCCCTTTCTGTTTGATCAAAGACTCTAACTTGTCCAAATCCACATTGCCCTTGAAGGGATGCTCATTGCCGGGGTCATGAGCTTCGTCGATTATCACATCTGCAAACGTGCCCCCAGCCAGTTCCTGGTGTATGCGGGTAGTAGTAAAGTACATGTTGCCGGGCACATATTGACCAGGTTTGATTAAGGTCTGACTGAGGAGGTGCTCGGCACCCCTGCCCTGATGGGTGGGCACCATATATCGATAGCCATAATAGGTCATTACCGCCTCCTCCAGATTATAGAAGTTCCTGCTGCCCGCATAGGCCTCATCGCCCATCAGCATGCCGGCCCACTGACGGTCGCTCATGGCGTTGGTGCCACTGTCCGTAAGCAGGTCAATATAGACATCCTCGGATCGCAATAAAAAGGTATTGCAGCCTGCTTCCTTTAAAGCTCGCATCCGCTCCTCCGGACTGGTTAAGCGAATCGGTTCTACCATCTTGATTTTCCAGGGTTCCGCCCAGGAACGGCGGCCGGATTGCTGGCCCATGGTCTTTAATGTGGCTGTAGTCATATTGTTTCCCCTTAAAACACAACCCAGATATGAAAACATTCGTATCAAGGATGATTTTCATTTCTTCTTCCCGCGAGCTTTAAATATCGCATCCTTAATATCAGACCTTTTTAATCCGGCTTGTTTCCCTTTCTTTCTGGCGTCAGCAATTAGAGCATTAAATTCATCAAGGGATGGCGGAGAAATGTTTTTAAGGATAACGACATCCTTTTCGCCAACTACGACGAATTGTGCTCCAGCCTTTAAATTGAGTTGTTTCCGTATGTTTTCAGGAATAACAACTTGTCCTTTAGAGGACATTTTTGTTGTTGATACATTTGCCATAATATGCCTCCTTACAATTTATTTATCTTACTGGTAAGAATATATGGCCTTTATCTTAAAAACACAAGTCTTTTAAATCAATTACGATCATAGAAAGCGAGCCATCACCAGTGGGCAGGTTTGCTGTTTTATCCTTGATGATGGAGCAATTGTTGTGAAATGGGCTTGACAGTTTGCCATGCTTTTGAGACATGCTCCGCCTGCCATAAATCATAGTTTTTTTGCAAGCTTAACCAAAGATCAGGCGTAGTATCAAAGGCACGCGATAAGCGTAATGCCATATCCGTGCCAAAACGGCTCTGCCTTGGCTGTCACCTGAACTGATAGGTTCGGCGATGCTTAGCAAGTCATACCAAGCGATTGCGCCACTTCTTTGGGTCCCGGGATGCATGGAAGATGCAGTAGACGGTCACCTTCCCACCAGTGTACTCATAAAAGATGGCGTACGGAAATCGCCTCACCAATGCCCGACGATACTCCTCGTGGACTTTCGAGTGGAGTTCAGGCATGCGACAAATTGCTTGAATACAGGCGTCCACACAGCCGAGAAACTCTTCCCCCAGGCCAAGTCGACGATTTTCGTACCAGTAATATGCTTCATCGACGTCTTGTTGTGCTTCTGGCGCGATTATTAGTTCAGCGACCATAGCGACTTCGAACCCTCTGTTTAACTTCGTCCCATGAAAGCCCAGAAGCCGGCTTGCTCATCAAATTGGCCTTTCGACGAGCCAACTCCTCCTTTTGCCATTCATGCACAGGAACCTCTGACGGAGTAGCCGCCAGATCGTCCCATAGATCTTCCACCAGTTGCAACTTCTCTGGTGGACTCAGGTTGAATATGGAAACAGTATTTAAATTCATTATTACCTCCTGATAATAGGACAATCCCAACGTTCGAATTGATTGTTTCAGTTACCACCTGCAAGTTATATTTTCTCCGCCGAACAAATAGCTAACTGGCTCCGGTCACGCGCCGGCGTGATCGGAGTCCATGTTCAGCGACTCATTAGAATATACTCTCCAAACAAAAACATGTTAATTCTTTTACTTTATCCCATTCGATGCATGCAGGTTTATTTTTACATTCCTTACAAAGGGTTTCAATATTATCTTTGCTTATGAACATTGTTTCCTTTTCTGTGTGTAAATCAAATAACCGCTTCAAATACTTACCTGCGACAAGTCGATGCAAGTTATCTTTTTCTTTAAGTCCTAACCATACAAAAACACCTTTGTCGCCTCTTGAACTATTGCATTTTTGGCAAGACCAAACCATATTGTCTGCGGAATCATTACCTCCTCTGTTGCGTGGAATAAGATGATCCATTTGAAGGTTTTCCGTTGTATAACAAAAAACACATTCTTTAGGGAGTTCTTGCTCTTTTTGCCATTCTCGAATAGTCCCTGATATTGTAATTTTATTGCCACAAAGAGCTTTAAATCTATCAGATACAAATTTATAATTCACCTTTCCATTCATTGCTGACCTGGATATTAACTTTGTTTCTCTTTTACAATTTTTATAGTATTTTCAACTATTCTAATAGGTTGTAAACTTCTACCAAATTCTTTAGCATTGTAATAAATATCATTTGAACAAGAATGCATTTCTTTCAATACTATTTTAGCCCTGAGGATATCACAGACATCCTATAAATAAATCATGCTTAAAAGATAGTTACTTATTTATGGACCCGCATTCGTCCCTAATCATGCTGTAAGCGCCGCGTATGCATCGGTTAAAGCGCAGTCCATTTTTTGGGCAACGATCTACGAAGAAGAATCGTTTGTAAAATCGCTCAAGAACCTTATATTCCTCTTCATATAGAACCGGGCGAATTGAACTCACTTCATCGTCTGGCATTCCATGCTTCTTAAATATCTGTGCAAACCTATCAGCCCTCTCAGTCATTTGGTCTTTTGTGGAACAGGTGGCTCGGTAAACCCGAAAGACATCTCGGAACATGTCCTCAGCGGTAAACAAAAAGTATTTCGCTCTGCAGTCCGGAGAGTCCCGAAGCGAGAAGCAGGCGGCTTCAGTATTCGCAGAGCGAAGAAGCTCCAAAAAAAACGCAGAGTAGCTGCTCTTAAGATCCGGCGGACTCACCTCACCGCTTGGCCCCAAAAGCCCCCAGCAAGGGGAGCGATCGTGCACATCGAGAGTTTCCATTAGCATGGCGCCGTGACACGCAGCGAGCGTAACTAATAGATTGCAGCAAGTTGCTTGGTTTAATCTCACCAACACAGCCTTGAGCTCAATCCATGTAACAGGGGTTCTGTCGGCAAGAGAGAGGCCTGTCTTATCTGACAGACCGTGACATTCGAGATGAAGGATTGGGTAATCCATGCTGTTCTCGATGGTTTTGTGGACACGGTCCAAAGCCGTCCAAAAATCGCTTGCAGTTGGCGCTTCAACGAACTCGACCGGAATGTGGCGGAGCGCTTTTGCCGTAGGTTCAATCGCGTCGCGGAGATGACGACCTGTCTGCGATTCGATAGAGGGGAGCGACTGAATAATCACAATTCGTGAGAAGCGAGCATCGGTCATAGTGAGTTCTAACCCGAGCATGAGTGGTTTTGAAATGCGCCAGCATTTCAAAACCCATCTCCATGCCCTTGTTCGGCAATATTCAATTATTACTTAACCTGCAAAGTCAAATTCCAAATGTCAGGATCACCTGTACTTGTCATTATGACTGGTCTTTTAGCCACACCCAAGACTCTTTGGGTTTCATCCGGCATTGAAATGTTCATATAGTCTTTCAGTTCACCCATGGTCACAATACCATCTTTAGCTCCAGCACTTTGGAAGCCATCAGCTTCGCCATTAAGCCCTTTTATAAGGGAATGAGTAAATGCACCATTAGACCAAGATGAATGCTCAATGGCCTGTCGGTCGGTGTCAGCACCGACCATGAAGACCCAGCCTTTGGGCACATTCCGCCTTTTAATATTAGGCACAATTGATATACCCCGATTTCCATTACTACGAGTGATAAGTTTTCCGGCATGACAGGTGTCAGCAAGAAGAACTACATTGCGAGCTTTCTTTTCCTCAAGTGACCGCCTCACATTGTCCATACGATAACCGGTAGCGGGGATTGAAATATCAGTATCATAGCAAGCAAAATACACTTTTTCAGGGTCTTCAGGGTCTGGGAAACCATGACCCGCCCAGAAAAGGATAATTTGGTCGTTTGGGCCTGCTTTAGTTAACCATGATTCAAGGGCTATCATTATGTTTCTTTGGGTGGCGTCTTTGTTAATGAGCACTTTCATGTGGCTCTCAGACCAGCCAAGATTACGGAGGGAACGAGCAAATGCCTTTGCGTCGTCGTCTGCAAAAATGAGGTTGTTTAAGGCGCTTTTTCCAGCATGTTGATATTTTGAAATTCCGATAATTGCTGCCCATTTTTGGATATCATCAGAACCATATGATGGGACTGAAGGCACAATCTTTTTTATATCTTTGCTCAATTGATTTGTTGTTTTTGTAATTTTTGAATATGATTTTGACGAGTTGTTAATAACTGGAATAAGATCAAAATGAACATTGCGATTTCCAAGAGAATTGTTTTTGAATATAATAGGAGAATCTTCGTATCTTGGCAGGGTTACTTTGTAAAATTCTGCTCTCCATTTATTTACTCCGCTAGGCAAAGTCCAAGTGTGGGGTGTCGTGAAGCTTGTTGACTTTAGTAATTCTTTTGTTGTACCTGAGTAAATTAATGCCCCAGAGGGATTAGATGTGATTTTTATAGAACTTTGCTCAGCACCTTGTAACTTGACTTGACCCGTTGAATAATCATAGGTTAAGTTGTAAACTTCATTATTCTTAATGTCCATTATTAATGAATTATATGTTTTCCCATCTTGTTTTATGTCTAATTTAAGTGTTCCTTTTTTTCGCATCCACTGAAGAACACCATTACTTGCAAGTTTACCTATTTTTTCCTCATTATCATAAACAGATACTGTTCTACCTGCCCCACGAAAGGCTCCCAATCTTTTTAAAACAATTATTGCAGATTGGTTGTCCAAATGAGAAGTTGGTATAGGCACATATTGCGTAGTAGTAGCGCAACCACTCAAGATACTGATCACGATTAGCAAAAAACAAAATTGCTTCAATATGTTACCCATTATATTATTCAATTTTATCCCCTGAAAACACAATATTTGTCCCGCCAAACATTTCGATAAGGCGCGGCGGCTTTTTGCCGTCGCCCTTCATGCCGTTATGTTTTTAAAGTGCATTATTACCCCTTCTTCAAAAGCGTTTTGCAAAAGCTGCATTGATAGCAGTTTCCAGACGATTTCTTTGTTTTTCTCTGTTGAGAAATGAAACCAATCACCTATTTCCAAGGTGGAATTACTTTCGTGTGCAAAATCACTGCGAGCCTTATAAATCATTTCTGCCACCTTTTCGATCGTTTTGACTGGCTTCCCGTTGATGGTTATTGAGTTTCGAAGCTTATCCTTTGTTGGTGGAGGCAAATTGGCGAAAAATGATTTGCAACGTCTGATTGATCCATATTCTGATTTGTATTCATCATACAGTTTCTGCAATTGTGACCTATCTGTTATTGGGAATAATCCTCTTTTATCTTTTTCTGAGAGCCATTCAAAGAAATCGACGTTCTTTTTGTTGGAGAGACTTTCGATTATTGCAAGCATGGCGACGAGTTTAAAAGAATTAGTAAAATATTCAATTACAGGGTTTGAGCGTGGAACATTTACATGCCAGTCCCCATTCTTTACGAAGAAAAGATATGTAGAACCAACTCGAAGGAATTCATTTTTTGTTTCCAAATCATTTAACGTAGAATAGAATGCCTCGAAAGCTTGGTAATTTTCAAACTGTGAAGAAAGTGCTCGGTACGCATCATCTTTGTAATCATCGTCATCACAGTATTTGTATTTCTTTCTCATGGCTTTGTTCCATTGAAACATAATGTCCGTGATAAGCTGGCAGGAAGGGACTCTGCCTTGTAAGCGCTGAGTTATCCATGCCATCTCAAAGCCTCAGCCGCACGACCTTCCTGATCAGATTTCATCACGTTGTTATCTGTTTTCGAACCTCTCCTGTGATGCTGTATTATAGGCAATTTCAAGCCCCATAGTTATAGGCCACCGCTCGCCATCATCAGTAGATTTGTCGATTAGATTAAAAGCACAATGCTCGCATAGAAGGCATAACTCTGGCTCTGAAGACCTTCTGGCCAAAGCAAGTGTAAAATCATCTACAGGAAGGTTTTCTAATAACTCGGTATCTAAGTTCCCATTAGCTAACATGCGAACTGTATAATGGCCTTCTTTCGGCGTGCCTGATATAAGGATAAATTTGTCCTTTGTTGCTTTTGCAAATGCATTGATTTTTATATATTCTTTCTCAGAAATTGAATCCGGCTTAATTTCAACCCAACAACTGTAATCTGGCAGAAAAAAATCAGGTAGATACCTTACGCCATCAATATCAAAGCCTTCCTTTTCGTATTCATACACAATATTCAATGTTCTGAAAAATACAGCCCACCTGGCCTCAAGTCGGCTGCGAAATAGATCTCCATTATATTCTGTTTCAATTGGTTTCATTCTATTCACTAGATAACAATTTAAACGTTAAGAAATAAATTAAGGATATTAGCTGTCCAAATATTATTTCTTGATTTCAATTGTATATAAATACAACCCTATTTTCCATGAAAAAGTAAGAAGGCTGTTAGATCAGGCAAG
>Ga0180732_1000586_pt1 | contig 29037 bp, 27 predicted proteins | sample KR11_01MetaG_FD_148674 | JGI IMG/M metagenome (GOLD analysis project Ga0180732, IMG submission 148674) | Groundwater microbial communities from the Olkiluoto Island deep subsurface site, Finland - KR11_0.1 MetaG | ecosystem: Environmental > Aquatic > Deep subsurface > Groundwater | place... | reverse complement strand
AAGATCTCCGCGAACTTATCCAGTCCTGTGCCTTCAGGCATGGCCGCTGTAATGGCCACGATCTTTTTCTCTATCCTGGCCATATCAATTATTATTTCGCTAAAAGCATCCGTAAAACTTCCTGCCGGCACTGCCGTCTTTTCATCATGGACAAATAGATTTTGACCTGTGGCCACGTCAAAAGAACTCACGCCGTGAAATTGCTCAGGGACGTTCTCAGCATGCGAATAGCCTTTGCCTTTTTTTGTCACTACGTGCAGAAGGACCGGCTCGTTCATGTCTATGATATTCTTGATCGTCTGTACCACCACACTTACATCATTGCCGTCTATTGGCCCAAAATACCTGAAACCCAGCTCTTCAAAAAACATCCCAGGCACCAGTAGGTTCTTGATCCCCTCCTCCAGTCTTTTGGCTGCCCGGATTACCCTGAAACCGAAACGCGGTACACGTTTCAAAAGGGCTTCTATATCTTTTCTTATTTTATTATACCTGGGCGCTGTTATAATACGGTTCAGGTATTTGCTCAAAGCGCCCACGCTTCTGGAGATGCTCATTTCATTGTCATTAAGTATTACGAGTATCTTTTTATGTAAATGACCCGCGTGGTTTAACGCCTCAAATGCCATGCCTCCGCCAAGAGAGGCGTCGCCTATAACAGCAACCACTCTCTGGGACATGTCCCCGGAAAGATCTCTTGCCGCAACCATGCCAAGGGCAGTAGAAATAGACGTGGAGCCGTGCCCTGTTGTAAACACGTCAAACTCGCTTTCAAATCTATTAGGAAAACCGCTTATGCCTTCAAACTTACGCAATGTGTGAAACCTGTCTCTTCTGCCAGTCAAAAGCTTGTGCGCATATGCCTGATGCCCTACATCCCAGATAATGATATCCTGTGGCGCGTTTAAACAATAATGAAGTCCCAACACAAGTTCCACTGCGCCAAGGCTCGAGGCCAGGTGCCCGCCAGAAGAAGAAACAGTTTTTATAATAGAGTCTCTGATCTCTTGCGCCAGTATCGGCAATTGATCCAGATGCATTTTCTTTAAATCCTGAGGATTGTCTACGCTATCCAGCAATCTACCCACAAGCTACTCCTAAGATTTTCTGTGTAAAATCAGTTCAGCTATCTCTGAAAGCATGGCGCCTTTAGCGCCAAATATTTTCAATGAGTCCTTAGCCCTTTTATTTAAAAGTCCTGCCATTTTTTCAACATGGTCCGCGCCATAGACCTTTATATAGCCGTCTTTATCTATCAAATCATCAACGAGCTGAAATGTAATCCCAAAGTTTTTGCCAAAATCCCCAAGCGCCTGAATCTTTTTTTTGCCGGCATTACTGAATATCGCGCCAGCCTCGCAGGCTGCCCCAAAGAGAGCCCCTGTTTTGTTTTTTGCGATATAATCAAGATCTCGATTTGTTTTTAGTTCTCCGGTTTGCGTTTTAGTTATATCCACAACCTGCCCGCCAATAGTTCCCTGACTGCCCACAGCCCTGGAAACCTCTCTAGCAATCTCTATATTACCGGAGTCGGAAAACAATTGAAAACCAAAAGTCAAAAGAGCGTCTCCAGCCAGGAGCGCTATGGCTTCATTAAATTTTTTGTGGCAGGTTGGCTTGCCCCGCCTCAAATCGTCATTATCCATGCACGGCATATCATCATGTATGAGCGTATAAGTATGTATAAGTTCTATGGCGCAGGCGATAGGCACAATTGAGTCGCCCTTTTTACCGCATGCCTCAAAACTCGCGATAGTGAGTATCGGCCTTATTCTTTTGCCTCCTGAAAATACAGCATACCTCATGGCTTTATGGATCACCTTAGGCGTTGTTTTTGCCGGAGGCAGGCGCTTGTCCAGGGCCTTATCAATGAGTTTCCTTTTCTTCGCTATGTATTTTTTAATATCCATACCTGCTTTCCCGCGCGTGCCTACTCGTCGAATGGTTCCAGGGTCAACTTGCCGCCTTTTTTTACAAGCATCTCTACCTTGCGCTTTGTCTCATCAAGCCTTTTCCTGCAAAGCCTTAAGAGCTTTACCCCTTCTTCGTATTTTTTAAGCGAATCTTCGAGCGGCATTTCTCCTGTTTCGAGCTCATCCACTATATCTTCCAGCCTTTTCATCATGTCTTCAAATTTTAATTCTTTAGCCATAAACCCCCTCCGTTATTCTAATTCCTCGACCCTGCTTTTTATATTTCCCTTGGAAAGCCTGGTCTCTATAAGGTCTCCTGCTCTGAGAGACAGGATATTCTTTATAATTTTTCTCCCTGGTAGTTTAAAAGTTATGCTGTACCCGCGGCCTAAAATACCCAGGGGACTCAGTATCGCCAGTTTTTCAGAGACCAGCTTAAAGCCTTCTTCTTTTAATTCTGAATAATGCCTGAATCGCAATACCAGGTCTCTCTCTGTATCATCAAGGCGCTGCTCAAGCTCTTTTACAACATTAGCAGGAAACGCCTTAAGCCTTTTCTCAATAGCGTCAAGCGTCCCCGCAAGGTCTCTTTTTTCAGGAATGACCAGTTCTGCCGCCGCAGACGGAGTCGGCGCCCTGAGATCAGCCACAAAATCAGTGATCATCCAGTCTATCTCATGGCCCACAGCGCTTATAACAGGTATCCTGGAATTATAGACAGCCCTGGCAACTATCTCTTCGTTAAATGCCCACAAGTCTTCAAGGCTCCCCCCGCCTCTTCCGACTATAATCACATCTACATTGTTCAGCTTGTTAAAATCTTCTATGGCCTGGCTGATCTCTTCTCTGGCGCCTACGCCCTGCACCTTTACCGGATTGATTATAATCTCAACATTAGAAAATCTTCTTTTTAATACATTCAATACATCTCTTATGGCGGCGCCTGTCGGAGATGTGATTATACCGATCTTTTCGGGCAATTTTGGGATAGGTCTTTTCCTGGCGTCATCAAACAGACCTTCCTTGAAGAGTTTTTCCTTTAACTGCTCAAATGCCAGCTGCAGCGCCCCCACACCCTTTGGTTCTATCTTTGAGACGTATAGCTGGTAGGCGCCCTGTTTTTCATAGACGCTGACTCTCCCCTTACATATTGCGTGCATCCCGTCTTTTATCTCAAAGTTTATCTTCTCATTGTCGCTCTTGAAAGAAACGCATTTTAATTCGCTTTTCTCGTCTTTGAGCGTAAAATAAAAATGGCCTGAAGAAGGGTTCCTGAAATTTGATATCTCCCCTTCCACCCATATATTCGATAAAGAATCTTCGAGTATGATCTTTATACTTGATGTTAGCTGGCTGACTTTATATATATACTGGCCTTCTTTAACCATATTACATGTAATCTTCTATTTTTTCTTTCACCCTTTTTATGGAAACGCTATTTCCTGTTTTCTCGTCTATGTCTACAATGGCTCCCTGTAATTCTATGCCGTTTTCAGCCATGGCAAATTTGGCAGGCATGCATGTGAGAAAATGCTCTATAATGACCTTTGACTCGCGGCCAATGACTGAATCGCCGGCGCCTGTCATGCCAAGGTCTGTTATATACGCGCTCCCGCCGGCAAGTATCTTCTCGTCAGCTGTCTGGACGTGTGTGTGCGTGCCGAATATCACGCTCACCTGGCCATCCAGGAATCTGGCCAGAGCGATCTTTTCGCTTGTTGCTTCAGCATGTATATCCACCAGGACTATCTTTACCTCTTCCGCCATCTCTTTAATCTCTTTTTCAGCGGCCCTGAAAGGACAGTCTATGTGTTTCATAAAGACTCTGCCCAGGACGCTGACTACTCCTACTGAGACCCCTGTATTTGATTTAATAACAACAGAACCTCTCCCCGGGCATGACCCTGGAAAATTCGCGGGCCTGAGAATGCGATTGTCTTTATCAAGTCTTTCGTATATCTCTTTTTTCTTCCAGATGTGATCTCCGGAGGTCAGGCAGTCAACCTGACTGTCAAACAATTCATCAACACTGTCAGGCGTAAGGCCAGAACCGCCAGCAACATTCTCGGCATTCGCCGCTACAAAATCTATGCCATATTTTTTGCGGAGCTCAGGGACTATTTTTTTAACAGCTTCCCGTCCGGGTCTGCCGACAATGTCACCAATTAAGAGGATCTTCATAAGCTCACCTTTTTACTTTGCATACTCTATTGCCCTGGTCTCCCTGATAACCGTGACCTTTATCTGGCCAGGGTATTCAAGGCCTTCTTCTATCTTTTTCTTTATCTCCCTTGAAAGGCCTATTGATTGCAGATCACTTATCTTCTCAGGCTGTACGATTATCCTTATCTCTCTTCCAGCCTGTATGGCATACGCCTTTTCAACGCCCTTGAATGAATCAGCGATAGATTCCAGTTTCTCAAGGCGTTTTATATAATTTTCAAGTGTTTCCCTGCGCGCCCCAGGCCTTGACGCGCTTACAGCGTCAGCAGCCTGCAAGAGCACCGCATATATTGAGGCAGGCTCTTCTTCCTCATGGTGGGATGATATGGCGTTTAAGATATCAGGGATTTCGCCGTATTTTTTTGCCAGGTCCGCGCCTATCTTTGCGTGGGGACCTTCCACTTCATGGGTAACTGCCTTGCCTATATCATGGAGAAGGCCTATCCTCTTTGCGAGCGTTACATCCAGCGACAGCTCTCCTGCCATGGCAGCCATTAAAAGAGCGACCTCTTTCATGTGCTGAAGGGCATTTTGGCCATAGCTGGTCCTGTATTTAAGCCTCCCTATAAGTTTTACAATTTCAGGATGCACGCGCTGAAGGCCTAACTCGAATATAGTGTGCTCTCCCTCTTCTTTAATATTATTTGCCATCTCCTGTTTTACCTTGCCTACGACTTCTTCTATGCGGCCAGGATGTATCCTTCCGTCGCGCAAAAGCCTTTCAAGGCTTATCCTTGCTATCTCGCGCTTTACAGTGTCAAAACAGGAGAGTATAACCGCCTCTGGCGTGTCGTCTATAATCACGTCTACGCCTGTCGCGATCTCCAGCGCCCTGATATTTCTGCCTTCTCTGCCTATTATCCTTCCTTTCATCTCATCGTTCGGCAATGGCACAACAGACACCGTTGTATTTGTAACGTGTTCGGCCGCGCATTTCTGCATGGCAACAGCCAGTATCTCTTTGGCCTTGTCGTCAGCGGATACCCTGGTCCTATCCTGTATCTCCTTGAAAAGTATCTGCGCCTCACGCTGGGCATCGTCTTCTACTCTCCGCAGGAACAGCTTTTTTGCCTCTTCCACGCTCAGCCCGGATATCCTCTGCAGCTTCTGCTTCTCTTCTATAAGAAGCCTGGATAGCTCACCCTGCCTAGACTCTATAGACTTTTCTTTATCCACAAGCAGGCCTTCTCTCCTTGATATCTCTTTTTCTTTTTTATCCAGTATATCGACCTTGCGGTCTATGTTCTCTTCTTTTTGCGCCAGGCGTTTCTCTAGATTCGAAAGTTCCTGGCGTCTGTCTTTTGTCTCCTTTTCAAAATCCGAGCGCAGCCTGAACTTCAGGTCTTTGGATTCAAGCTCTAATTCTTTTTTTCTGTTTTCCAGCTCTTTCTTTGACTCTTCAAGAAGTTTACCGGCCCTTTCCTCTGTTTCCCTCAGGTGCCTCTCTGAGAAAAACTTCCTTATAAAATATCCCGCGAAAAACGTTAGAATAAAAACCAACACCTCTATCACATTGACAAGCATCTTTAAGTTGGCTTCCATGATTTAAGCACCTCCTGATTTTATCAAGGAAAATCGCCTTTGGCGAAACTCTAAGCGATTTTCCGCAGATCCTGAGCAAGGCCGAAGGCCGCGTCGAAGGGTATATTTAAAAAGTAGGCGCCCTAGTTAGTGATGATCCCGGTCAGCGGGACATCATCGGCTGTGGTGGGGAGATTTTTTAATAGTTGAAAATTAAAACCAAGACCTATCTTAGGAACAGCGCTTGATATGCGCTTTAAAAAGCGGTCGTAATAACCCTGGCCTCTTCCAAGCCTGTTCTTGTTTTTGTCAAATGCTAGGCCCGGGACCACTACCAGATCTATATCTTTTATCCTGACAGGTCTTGCGCGCCTGGATTCCTTAGGCTCATATATACCATACTGGCTCTTTATAAAGCCTTGCCTTAGGCTTAGTAAACGCGCAGGTTTTATTTTTCTCTCCCTTACCACAGTAACTGGCAACGCTACTTTCTTGCCCATACTCAGGGCCTTCTTGATTATCGGGCCTGTATTCACTTCGCCCGTACCTCTAGATACGTACAACATCACACATTTAGAAGACAGGAATTCCTCCTGCCGCAATAGTTTCTTCTGTATAAGCCTGCTTTTTGTTCTCCTTTCTGATACCGTCTGCTTATTCAACTTCTTTCTCATGCTTTTTCTCAGGTCTTCTTTATTCATCTGCGCTTTTCATCTTGTCCCAGTGAAGCACGCCTCTGACTGCCTGCGCAACATTTGTAAGGTGATCCCCTATCTTTTCAAGGTTGTTTACAAAATCCAGGAAGATGACTCCTGAAAGAGGCACGCAATACTTTTCGCCCAATCTCTGGATGTGGTTTGTCCTCAAGGCGATCTGGAGCCTGTTTATGGTCTCTTCCCTGACAAGGGCGTCTTTGGCGCGCTCTTCATTCTGAGCCAGAAAGGCCTCCTTTACATCCTCCATCATGCTGTCGACCTCGTTGTAAATAGTGTGCAGATCATTTATGGCGCTGTCGCTGAAAGGCAGCTTCTCCTCAAGGGCCCTTTCCGCAAGCTCTGCCAGGTTTTCCGCGTGGTCGCCTATTCTTTCAACGTCATTCACTGAATGCAAAAGAATCGGCAATCTCTCGGATTCTTCAGGCGTAAGGCTATGCTGCGAAATCTTGACCACATAATTAGTGATCTCGACCTGAAGATTATCTATCGCGTCTTCTTTTTTTCTGACCTTGTTAAAAAACTTCGGTTCTTTGTCAAAAAACCCTTTCATTGCCTCTTTTACAGCTACCCTGGAGATCCCAAGCATTCTTACGATCTCTTTTACAGACTGGTCAAGCGCTATAGAAGGCGTGGCCAAGAGATGCTCTTCCAGATATTTTGGCTGGGCATGATCCACTTCAACTTCTCCAGGGACAAATAAAGTCGACAGCTTGGTAAACAATCCTACAAAAGGCAGAAACAAGAGCGTATTAAAGACATTGAAAATAGTGTGGGCATTGGCAACATGTCTCATGACAGTCATGTTATTGACAACCCCCGGTGTTATCATATCAACTATGCGTTCAAAGAATCCGCTAAGAAAAAACGGGATTACTATCAGGACACCCAGGACGTTAAATAATGTATGCGCCATCGCCGCCCTGCGGCTTGTAATGCTCGAACCTATGGACGCGAGCTGGGCTGTAATGGTAGTGCCGATATTGCTGCCCAGCATAGCGCCTATCGCTATTTGAAAATCTATAACTCCGATAAGCGCGAGAGCCTGGATAAAACCCACAACAGCGCTCGAGGACTGCAAGAGAAGCGTTATGACTAAACCGGCCAATATGCCCAGCATTGGATTCGCGCTGAACCTGTAAAAAAAATCCGACACCTCCTGCATCTCCTTTAAAGGAGCGAGCATGTCTTTTATCACAACAAGTCCGAAAAACAAAAGCCCAAAACCTAACAACACCTGGCCCCAGAATTTCATCTTGCGCTGTCTTCCGAAAAACATCAGGGCAAAGCCTATGCCTATCGCAGGTAAAGCGTATTTATCCAGATGAAACGCTATTAACTGGGCTGTAATAGTAGTTCCTATATTTGCCCCCATTATAACGCCTATCGCCTGTCTCAGGCTTATAAGCCCGGCGTTCACGAAGCCAACTACCATAACAGTGGTAGTGCTTGAAGATTGTACAATAGCTGTTACACCTGTCCCTACCAGGACGCCGACCAAGGGCTTATCTGTCAGCAGCTTTAATATCTGCTTAAGCTTGGCGCCCGCTACCTTCTGGAGGCCTTCGGTCATAAGCGTCATGCCGAAGAGAAGCAAGCCTAATCCCCCTAACATTCCAAAAATCACTTCTTTAACCATTCACTTTGCTCCTCTTTTAGAGACGTGTTACTTTTTCTTTTTTAAATAATCGTCTATTGCTGACTTCAATGCCTCTTCTGCCAGGACCGAGCAGTGCATCTTGATAGGAGGCAATCCTCCGAGCGCCTCTGCCACAGCCTTGTTCGAGATTTTAAGGGCCTCTTCTATAGTCTTTCCCTTTACCAGCTCTGTCACCATGCTGCTTGTGGATATAGCTGCGCCACACCCAAAAGTCTTAAACTTCGCGTCTACGATTTTATCGTCTTTCACCTTGATGTACAGCCTCATGATGTCGCCGCAATTATGCAAAATTACAGAATTAGAAATATAAGAATGAGGCTCATCTACTTCCAAATTATATACCAGCCCCTTATACTTAGAAGTTGATATTCTTTTAATCGGTGTGTAATAAAAATTTTCGTCAAACCAAGTTTTATGGGTATTTTTCAATTTTGGTAAACGTTTTATTTTCTTTCCATAAATTTCAGCTAATTTCTTTAAGGATTCTTCTTCTTTTACATATATACAATAATTCTCCTTATGAATTCCTTTTTTCGGCACTGTTAGAAAACTAGATATTATTCTATGCCGTAGAAGTAAAAGTCGTATTGAATAAGCAAGCTGTTTAGAAATCGTAACAAATTTAGCACCACTGTCCTTTATATATCCATCGCCTCTCCAAAGACCACATAGAAGTTCTTTTTGTTTATCCAAGGAGAGGGATATGGCCCATTGAGGAACGGATTTATTCTTTGCTCCTTTGCCAAACTCTCTCTCAAAAAATCTAGCAAGTCTTGCACTGTAAAACACAAGATTCACGGAATTATGCCGGGGCCTATATCCTGCGGGAGTCAATCCAAAACTTTTCCTCATTAATCTAATTACATCTTTAATATACATAGTTTCTTTGTCGTTAAAAACGAAACCTACGGTTCCCTTGCATTTATCAGTCCTTACATAACCTTCGGAAAGATAATATCCAGCTAGTCTTAAAAAATCCTTACTTACAACTATCTTTCCAGGCAGGTCCTTACTTTTAAAATCCAATTTTGGTTTCTCTATATTTAAAGCAATATGTTTGAGATTAATGACCTCTTTCGGTATAGGGTATAATAAAAGATCTCCTTTCTTTAATTCTTCAGGAGTATGCCAGTCGACTATGCAAGATTTATATGAACTAAATTTATATGTTAAGTGATTTGCTTTTATAGATAAGATATGATGCTCTGGCGTAACAACAGTCTCGCCAAGAGTACGTCCTGAAATTGAATAAATCTCGCCTCTATAATGTCTTTTATGTATAGAGTTTACTTTATGATAAAATCCATCATGCCCTAATACTCTTTGGCCTATACTAATATTAGCAATTTTGTCTATTTTATTATTTGTATATATAAGCGTGTTCGGAGTTACACAGACTGGATTTCCGACATTGCCGATGCCATCTGCGTCAGGGATCTCCCCTATATTCCTGGGATTCTTAAAATGTTCCATTACCTTTTCGCTGTATTGCGTATTAAAACTATCCATGACTCACGCTCTTTTTACTGCTTTATGACTATCTCTCTCGGCTTGTTGCTCTTCGAATGGTCTTTTGCAGGCCTCACGCTTTTCAGGTTTTCAAGCATACCAAGCTCCTTGAGCCTGTTGTAAATCAGTATCCACGCGCAGTCTTTTTCCTTATCTACCTCGCACTTGCCTTTATCAGAACCGCCGCATGGCCCGTTTAAAAGTCCTTTTGCGCAGCGAGCCGCAGGACAGATACCTCCTGTAATATTCAAAACACAATCACCGCACATGGCGCACCTCTCAGACAAAACAGTGCCTGTCTTGTCGAGAATAGAGCCGAACATGGTATCACACCCAACGCATACTGGCCTGGCCAGCCTGTCATTATCCAGGACAGACTGCGCGCCCAACCCGCAGGCAAGTATCACAAAGGCCTCTGCCTCATCCACAGCCTTTTTATTTTTGGCAAAATGCGATTTGACCTGACTGGCTATGCAGGGCGAATCTGGTATGGCCCAACCAGTAACTGTCTTGCCTTTTTCTTCAAGGAGCTTTTTGATCTCCTTTACCTCCGCTTCTCCTCCTGTCCTGCAGGTAGTGGCGCAATCACCACAACCAACTATAAAAACCCTGCCTCTTGGCCCAAGACATTTTAATATCTCACTAAACTCTTTTTTCTGAGTAACTATCATAAAAGCTCCTTGATCTCTCTCTCGAATATATCTTTTTCCTGATAGCCTATGTATCTTTTTTTCAAGCCGCCGTCTCTGTCTATTATAAATGTTGTGGGTATAGAGACTACGCCGCCATAGAGATCAGATACTTCCTGCTTGCCTATTAATATCGTGTAATTTATACCGTTCTCAATGGCAAAAGGAGGCGCTTGTCTAGCGGCATTCCAGTCTAAGGTGATGCCTATTATTTCAAGGCCGTCGTCCTTGTATTCATTGTAGAGTTCTATAAAATTCGGGATCCCTTTCCTGCATGGAGGGCACCACGTGGCCCAGAAACTAAGTATGATTACCTTGCCCCTGAAATCTGAAAGCCTTTGTTCTTTACCGAATATATCCATGAGCGCAAAATCCGGCGCAGGGTCATAAACTGGTTTTTCAACTGCCTCTTTGATTTCCGGAGCCTTACTGGTCTTTATAATATTAACAACCAAGAATACCGTAGAGATAGAAACTAAAATCACTATGACTATAAAAAGTTTTTTCATTTAACTCCTTTATCGGACATGAGTCTATAGACTTAAGATGAAAACATACTGCTCAGCATTGAAAATTGCCCCAAAAAAAGCAATACCCCTATCAGGACCAGAAATATACCTGTAACCATGGGGACAAATCTCATAAATCCCTTGAATCTGTTAAAGAGAAATAGAAACTGGTTCACTGCAAGGCTTGCCAGGAAAAACGGCACACCCAGGCCAAGCGAATAAAAAAATAACAGCATTGCCGCGCGCGGCAAACTTTGAAGCGTGGACGCGTAAACCAGTATACTTGAAAGTATCGGCCCCACGCATGGTGTCCATCCCACAGCAAAGGCCATGCCTATCAATAACGAGCCAAGATATCCGAATCTCTTTCTGCCATAATCCAGTTTTTTCTCGTGATTCAAAAACTTTATATTAAATAGGCCTGATATGTGCAGGCCAAATAATATTATAAGTAACCCCCCTATCCTTTGAAGCCACAACCTCTTTAAGCCAAAGAAACTTCCCAGGTACATGACAGTAACGCCAAGGAGCATGAATATAATGGAAAACCCGAGTATGAAAAAGAGCGAGTTCAGGACCGTGGCCTTCCTTATATTGAAAGAGGCGCCACTGCCTTTTATGTCGTTAAAAGATTTTCCTGTTATATAGGTTATATACGACGGAAAAAGAGGCAGGATGCAGGGGGATAAAAACGTCAGGATCCCGGCAGTGAAAGATATAATGATAGAGACTTCGCTTCCGTTGCTCACAAAATCCTCCTGTATGCGCTACCTGCGCGAAGCCCTTACCCTTATTACATCCTGTTGTTCTCTTATATCTTCAAGCCGTTTTATTATGTCCTGTTGATTTTTTAAGACCTCGTCTACCTTCTCTGAGATTACGTCAATCTCTCCCTTATTATCCAACCGCTGTTCTTTGCCGAATCCCTTAAGGGTGAATACGCTCAGAGAGATCAACGCGACTACTAAAAGCGACAGAAACCCTACCTTTTTCACCATATAACACCTCGACTCCATAACCTATGTCCTCGCTTATTATAACAAATCGGGCATTACCAGTCAATACCGAGTTTTTGCGTCAACCTGCCAAAGGAAAGTGTATTCAATATATCCTTTTTCTCCAGCCATCCCCTGCGGGCAGTGGCTACGCCAAACCTCATCAGCTCGAGCTGCTCTGCAAGATGGGCGTCTGTATTAACCGCTATCAGCACCCCTGCGTCCCTTGCCATCCTCGAATATATATCGTTCAGGTCAAGCCTCTGAGGAAAACTGTTTATCTCCAGTGCCGTGGATGTATCACTGGCAACCTTGAAGATCTCCTCAAAGTCCAGTTCATACGGCTCTCTCGCCCCCCATAACCTGCCTGTCGGATGCGCGATGATATCCACGTGTTTATTCTGGCAGGCCTTTGTGAGGCGTCTCGTAATCTTTTCAGGCGACTGTTTAAAGCCAATGTGTATCGCAGCTATGACAATGTCCATTTCTCTCAGGATATCGTCGGGATAATCCAGGTTTCCGTCAGAATCTACATCCACCTCGGCTCCAAAAAGTATCTTTATATCACTGTATTTTTTCCTTAGCCTGTATATCTCTTGTTTCTTTATATCAAGTTCCTTATCGCTCAGGCCTCCTGCTATCTTTAGGCCCTGCGAGTGATCTGTGATGGCAATATACTCGTAACCAAGCCTTCTTGCCTTCAGGACAACCTCTTCTATTGAGCTCCCTCCGTCAGACCATGTAGAGTGGGCGTGAAGGTCGCCTTTTATATCTTTCAGCTCTACCAGCATGGGAAGTCTTTTTTTTTCAGCGGCCTCGATTTCCCCTCTATCTTCCCGTAATTCAGGCGCTATATAATCAAGACCGAGCGTATCGTACATCTCTTTTTCAGTCTTTCCAGCTATCGCCTTCTTTTTCCTGAATATCCCATATTCGCTGAGTTTTAGATCTTTTTTTATTGCCAACTGTCTCAATTTTATATTGTGCGCCTTGGACCCTGTAAAATATAAAAGCGCCGCGCCGTATGAGGCGGGCTCCACCACTCTCACATCCACCTGTGTGCCGTCTTTAGTAATTATTGACGCCTTGGTAGGGCCTTTTGCCAGGACCTCTTTTATATCAGGCGAAGATGTAAGTGCGTCCATCACCTTTTCAGGTTGTTCTGAAGATACCAGGATGTCAATATCCCTGACAGTATCTTTCATCCTCCTCAGGCTGCCGGCTGTATCTATCTTCCTAACCTCTTTGAGTTTTTTAAGACGGCCTACAAATGAGAAGGCAATATCTGAGGCTGTCTTGATATCCATCCTGTCCCTGCCGCGCTTCAAAATCTCCAGCCCGCGCAAGATATTTTCCTCTGTCTTTTCTCTCATGCCTGGAAGGACCTTTATTTTACCTGCATGAGCCATGCGTTCAAGCATCACAATATCGACTATGCCTAATTTTTCATGCAAGAGCTTTGCTGTCTTTGGGCCGACGCCTGGAATATTGAGCATGTCAATGATACCCTGGGGCACGTCTTTTTTTAACTCATCCAGGTATTTTAGCCCCCCTGTCGCGACTATCTCCTTTATCTTTGCCTCCAGGTCATTGCCTATGCCCGGGAGATCCTTAACCCGGTTTTCTTTTATGAAAAGCTCTATGTCTTCGGGCATGGATTCTATATTGCGCGCGGCGCGTTCATACGCCCTGATCCTGAACACGTTCTCGTCCTTTATCTCCAGCATCTCGGCGATCTCCCTGAAAATGTCAGCAATGACCTGATTTTTCATAGAATGAGTCCACCTATTGATCCCGCACCTTTATCTTAAGAGTTATATCATTTTCTAAATCGATAAATACCAAAAAGGTGCGGGATAAGTTCGGACAGTTGGTTATGTCGCGCTTCGCGCTCCATAACCAACGTCCTCACTTATTTTAACATAGATTTTTACCGCTATAAAGTATATAATAAGAATTAGAATTTTTGAAATTCCATATAACAAGTTAAAAGGAGTAAACCATGCTACTGAAATTTTTCCGAAAACGTAAGAACATGAAGCGTATAATGTGGGGCCTGGCAATAATTATAATCCCCGCCTTTGTAGTATGGGGCTCTGGCTCATCCGGAGACAAAAAGAAACAAGGCCCTGGCTACGCGGGAAAGATCTTTGATAAAAAAATCTCTTTTGAAGAATACGCTGACATGTGGCAGGTCACAAAGGATTACGCCCTGAGGACATTTGGAGCCAATGTACCTCCTGAGCTCATTGATCAGCTGGCGTGGAACAGGCTGCTTCTACTGGAAGAAATAAAAAGGGGGGATATCTCTGTAAAAGATTCAGAGGTCGTGGAAAAAATAACGTCTTTCCCTGTCTTTCAAAGAGACGGCCTATTTGACAAAAAACTTTACCAATCCATGGTCAGAGACGCGGCAAGAGGATTTGAAGAAAGGATAAGGGACGATATACGCATATCCAAGCTCAGGGAAAACGTCACATCAGGGGTTTCGATTACGGATGAGGAAGTAAAAGAAGAATACAAAAAGCGCTTTGATAAGGTAAAGGCTTCTTACGCCTCTATCCCTTTCAAGGATTTTGAAAAAGATGTCGTGCATCAGGAAACTGGGCTTCTTGAATTTTACAATCAAAATAAAAACGCCTTTAGAAAGCCTGAGGCAATAAACGTCAAATACATAGGCATACTCTTTTCCAGTTTCGACAAAGAAGTATTTATCTCTGAAGAGGCTGCCAGTAAATATTTTGAGGAAAATGTCAATGATTATAAAAAACCTGACTCCGAGGAAATGCCAGAATTAACCGAAGAGATAAAAAAAAGCATCTCGGACAAGCTCGCTATGGACACCAAAACGTCCCTGGCTGAAGAACTGGCCTATAAGGCGCTGGATATGGCGCGCGATAAAAAAGACCTGGACAAGACTGCTAAGGCGTTAGGCCTAGAGACAAGCGAGACAGGTTTCTTCAGCATGCAAGACGAAGTGCCCGGTATTGGCTGGTCTTATGAATTCACAAAAACCGGATTTGAAATGGAGCCAGGACAGATATCCAATGTCCTGGTAAAAGCAGATAATGGGTTTTATGTCATGCAGCTTGCGGAAAAAAGAAAATCATATATACCGGAATTTATAGAGGCAAAAGATGTTGTCAGAGACCTTTACGTAAAAAACGACTCTGTCAAGCTTGCCGAGAAAGAGGCGCAAAAGACATCCCTTGCCATAAACAATCTGGTAAAATCCGGGAAGACCTTTGATGACGCCTGCAGAGAACTTCCCATTGAACAAAAACAGACAGAACTGATAACACGCGACAGCTATATACCAGGCCTGGGGCCTGCGGGCAGTCTTGTCGAATCATGCGTATCTTTAAAACCCGGCGAGATCTCATTGCCTGTGAAGATGCAGGAGACGTGGGTCATAGCAAGGCTCGATGAATACCAGGCAATAGACGAAAACAAGTTTCTGGAAGAAAAAGAAGATTTCCGAGAAGATATCCTAACAAAGAAAAAACAGGAAGCGTTTGACAAATGGTTCGAGGAATTAAAAAAGCGGGCCAGGCTTGTAAGCTATACAGGGAACTGACCTTTATTTATCGTGATTCAGAAGTCCCTTGAGCTCCTTCATAAACTGGTTTATATCCTTGAACTGCCTGTATACAGAGGCAAACCTCACGTAAGCAACCTCATCCAGCTCATATAAAAACTCCATCAGAAGCTCGCCTATATAGCCCGCCTCCACCTCTTTATCGAATTTGCTCTGAAGCGTATACTCTATCTTATCTATAAGTTCTTCGAGCTGCTGCGTGCTTATGGGCCTTTTCTCGCAAGCCTTTGTAAGACCGGTCAGGATCTTTTTTCTGTCAAACGGCTCCCTGCGCGAGTCTTTTTTTATCACCATCAAGATCGCCTCTTCTATGTTCTCATAGGTTGTAAAGCGCCTGTGGCAGTTCAGGCATTCCCTGCGCCTGCGTATGGACCTGCCCTCTTCCGAAGAGCGGGAATCAATCACCTTGTCTTCCTTGTGACCGCAGAATGGACACTTCATGATCTACTCTCCTCTATTTAAGTTTAAGGCCTGAATAAAGCGGAAATTTCTTTGCCAGGCCCATTACCCTGTCAAGGCATTTCTTGATTACCTCTTTATCTCCTCTGTTTACCAAGGCCTGGCCTATTATCCCTGCAATCTCTTTCATCTGGGACTCTTTCATCAGCCTTGTTGTAACAGCGGGTGTGCCGAGCCTTATCCCGCTTGTCAGGTTAGCGCCCTTTTTATCAAAAGGTATGAGATTTTTATTTACCGTGATGTGTACTCTGTCGAGTATATCTGCCGCCTCTTTTCCTGTAAGGCCTTTTGAGCTTAGATCTACGAGGGATAGGTGTGTGTCTGTGCCGCCTGAGACTATCCTGAAATCAAGGGTTTTCAATGTTTCAGCCAGTGCCTGAGAATTTTTCACAACCTGCTTCTGGTATTCCCTGAAATCTGGGCCCTCTGCTTCTTTCAATGCCACTGCCTTGGCGGCTATCACGTGCATCAACGGCCCTCCCTGGATGCCAGGAAAAATTTCAGAGTCTATTTTTTTTGCAAATTCTTTGCGGCATAGGATCATGCCTCCCCTCGGCCCTCGAAGCGTCTTATGGGTTGTCGTGGCCACTACCTCTGCGTATGGCATAGGGTTCGGGTGAAGCCCCGCAGCCACAAGGCCAGCAAAATGCGCCATGTCTACGAAGAGATACGCTCCCACCTGATCCGCTATCTCCCTGAATCTCTTAAAATCTATTGTCCTGGGGTACGCGCTCGCGCCTGCTATGATCATTTTGGGTTTATGCTGTTGGGCCAGCGAAGATATCTCATTATAATCAAGCTGTTCGTTTGCCCTGCTCAAACCATAGAAGACTACATTATAAAACCTGCCTGAAAAATTATGAGGCAGGCCATGTGAAAGGTGCCCTCCGCACGCAAGATCCATAGCCAGCACAGTGTCTCCTGGTTTTAGAAGCGCGAAATACACTGCCATATTGGCCTGCGTGCCAGAATGGGGCTGCACATTGACGTGCTCTGCGCCAAAGAGTCTCTTTGCTCTTTTGATCGCAATCGTCTCTATCTCATCCATATATTCGCAGCCGCCATACCACCTTTTCGATGGATAGCCCTCAGCGTATTTATTGGTCAGGACAGAACCCTGGGCCTCGAGCACAGCAGGGCTTGTAAAATTCTCGCTGGCAATGAGCTCTATATTGGCCTGCTGGCGTTTAAGTTCCTTGTCTATAACTGAAAAAATTTCCGGGTCGATTTTTTTTAGCGTGTCCATTCTGCCTCCGCTTACCTTTTAAGTTTATCTATTTTTTTAATCTGATTCACCCTCCTCCTGTGTCTTCCGCCCAAGGAAGGAGTGGAAAGCCACACAGCCGCAATCTTTTTTGCCTTAGAGGCATTTACTATATTCGCTGCAAAAACAAGCACATTGGCATCATTATGGAGCCTGCTTGAACGCGCTATATCCACACTGCTACAGAGTGCCGCGCGTATGCCTTTGACTTTATTGGCGGCCATTGACATGCCTATGCCGGTCTTGCATATGACTATCCCGCGTGGAAAGCCTTTTTTCGCGACTACCTTCGCGACTTTATATCCAATGATCGGATAGTCGCAGCTTTGATTTGAAAACGCGCCAAAATCTTTTACCGCGTGGCCCTTCTTCTTTAGAAATTTCACAATGGCTTCTTTTAGTTCAAAACCCCCGTGGTCCGCGCCTATTGCTATTCTCATTTGCCCATCCCTCCCGCGTGAATTCCGCGTAGGTTCAATGATTATTTATAATCTTCGAATAATTCTAAAAATATATTTTCCACCTGGTTTTTGATGATACCGAGAACATCCCTGTATTCCTCGAGAGATCTTCCTATAGGGTCAGGTATGTCCGAATCTTTTTTAAGCAATCGTACCTTCAGGCCTGCGGCTGGAACCTTATTTAAAATAATATCCCTGTGCCTGCGCTCCATTACGAGTATCATGTCTGACTTTTTTAAAAGCTCGCCTGTAATACCTTTTCCCTTATGACTTGATACATCAACGCCTTCTTCTTTCAATACCTGGATTGTATTTTCCGCGGCAGGTATACCTAAAAAACCTCCTGTACCTGCGGAATCGACCTTTATCCTGTCAGACAGTCCTGACTGTTTGATAAGTTTTTCAAGCAGGGCCTTTGCCATAACGCTCCGGCAGCTGTTGCCAGTACACACAAAAAGCACATGAAAATCTGTCAAGAGTTCCTCTTTTGATATGGCGCCCTGCCTTAATATCTTAAATGGATCTTTTGTGACATCCAGGACCGTGGATTCCGTTCCTACTTCGCTGTTACCGCCGTCTATTATCACATCCAGGACACCAGACATCTCGGATATAACTTCGCCTGCTGAAACAGGCGGCTTCCTGCCGGATAGATTTGCGCTCGGGGCCACCACAGGTACAGAAGATTTATCTATCAATTCAAGGGCGATTTTATTCATGGGCATCCTCAGGCCTATTTTTTCTTTTTTAGCGTTAAAAGCTACGATAGTCAAAGGCCCTGGCCAGAATTTATGGACTATTCTTTCTGCCTTCTCTGAAAGCTTGATCTTGAGTTTTTTTAAGGTCTCAAATTTAGCGATATGGACAGTAAACGGTTTGTCTTTCGGCCGTTTCTTTATTTCATACAACCTGTCTATTGCCCTTTTGTCCAAAAGATTCGCGCCTATGCCATACACTGTTTCTGTGGGAAACGCGACAAGCCCGCCTTTTTTCAGGACATTGGCAGCTTCTTTAATCAAATCACTCTGCGGAAAATGAGGGTCTATCTTTAGAACCTTTGCCTGCATAAATATTCTTAAATTGTTTTTAAAATGCGCGCGGCAAAAATCGCGGCGTTTTTCGCGCCTGATTTTCCTATTGCCATTGTGGCCACAGGCACACCAGACGGCATCTGCATGGTTGATAAAAGCGAATCTACGCCTTTTAACGCTGTTGTGTAAATCGGGACGCCTATGACAGGCAGATCAGTAAATGAACTTACTACCCCCGCCAACGCGGCAGACATGCCTGCCCCGCATATCAATATCTTGAGCCCTCTTTTACTGGCGCTCTTTGCGTATTGCCTGACCTTATCCGGGTTCCTGTGCGCGGACAGCACGTTTATCTCATAAGGAATCTTATATCCTTTCAATAATTTTTCTGTCTCGAACATAGTCTCTGCGTCTGATTTGCTACCCATTAAAATACCGACTAAAGGCCTATTTTCTCTAACCATAAAACCTCCTGGTTTGGATTTTGTCATTTGTCATTCTTTTTTATCGCCTTATCTCCTATATCCTTCCTGTAATGAATCCCGTCGAATTTAATCTTGTCGAGAGCATCGTATGCCTTTTTTTTGGCTGACGATATATCATGCCCGAGGCCCGCCACTCCCAGCACCCTGCCGCCGTTTGTGACAATTTTGCCGTTCTCGAGGCTTGTGCCTGCGTGAAATATGACTACATCCCACATTTTTTTAGCCTCTTCCAGGCCTCTGATTTCTTTATTTTTTTCATAAGGACCCGGGTAATCCCTGGAAGCAGCCACCACGCAAAGACACGGCCTTTTATCCCATTCAAGATTTATTTTATCAAGGGAGCCATCTATACAAGCACCCATTATCTCTACCAGATCTGATTTTAGCCTTGGCAATACTGCCTGTGTCTCAGGGTCTCCGAATCTTACGTTGAACTCAAGCACCATCGGGCCCTTTTCTGTAAGCATAACGCCTGCGTACAAGACGCCCTTAAAGATCTTGCCCTCGTTTGCAAGGCCGTTAATAAGCGGCTTAAAAACTCCCTCAATAATATTATTAAATATCCCCTCGGAAACAACCGGCGCAGGAGAATATGCGCCCATACCGCCAGTATTCGGCCCTTTATCGTTGTCAAAGATCCTCTTGTGATCCTGCGATGTAACCAGGGGCATTATGGTTTTACCGTCTGTAAAAACAAGTATTGAGGCCTCTTCGCCTTCGAGGCAATCCTCAAGAATAAGCCTGTTTCCTGCCGCGCCAAAAATCTTTTTTACCAATATATCGTCTATTGCCTTTTCCGCCTCTTCAACGCTCTGCGCCACTATTACGCCTTTGCCGGCTGCAAGGCCGTCTGCCTTTACCACAATAGGCGCGCCTTTTTTCTTTAAATAGTCCTTTGCCTTATTTGCATCTGTAAAAACTTCAAAATCTGCCGTAGGAACGCCGAATTTCTTCATGGCCTTTTTCGCGAAAACCTTGCTCCCTTCGAGCATTGCAAGCTCTTTGGTTGGCCCAAACACCCTAAGGCCTTCTTTCAGAAAACTATCGACTATGCCTTTAACAAGCGGCGCTTCAGGCCCCACAATAGTTAAATCCACCTTGTTTTCTTTTGCAAAATTTAAAAGACCGGCTATATCGTCCGCCTTTATATTAACTATCTCTGCCTGCTCTCTTATGCCGCCATTGCCAGGGGCGCAGAATACCTTCTCTACGCTTTTGTCCTGCGCTATCTTCCAGACAAGAGTATGTTCTCTGCCGCCACTCCCTACAACCAATACCCTCATAGAATAACTTCTCCTTTTCCCTTAACTATCTCTCCTATAGTCCAGGATTTAAGGCGTGAGCCATTTATAGCTCTATGTGTTTTTTTAACATCTTTCTTGTCTACCACAAGCGCCATGCCTATACCCATATTGAATGTCCTGTACATCTCTCGATCGCTTATCCCTGCCCTCTTCTGAATCGTCTTAAAAATTGCGTGGACATCCCATAATTCTTTATATATCAGCGCAGACTTCCCCTTAGGCAAAACCCGTGGTATGTTGTCATAAAATCCACCGCCTGTTATATGCGCCATGGATTTAATCTTAACGCTTCTTGTTAGTTTCAGGATTGTCTTTGTATAAATTATAGTGGGGGCTAAAAGCGTCCTTCCGATCCTGCCCTTTAACTCGCCATTCTTAAAGACCTTTCTTGCCAGGCTAAATCCGTTTGAATGCAGCCCGCTTGACTGGATCCCTATAATCCTGTCTCCTATTTTAACAGACCCGCCATCTATGATCTTATCTTTCTCAACCACACCGACGCAAAAACCAGCAAGGTCATACTCCTCGCCCTTATACATGCCAGGCAGTTCTGCAGTCTCTCCGCCTATCAGCGCGCAACCAGCCTGTTTGCACCCATTGACAATACCCTTCATGATTTCCAGCGCCTTTCTATTATTCAACTTGCCTGTGGCAAAATAATCCAGGAAGAAGATCGGCTCAGCGCCTGTAACTACAATATCGTCTACGCACATAGCAACCAGGTCTATGCCGACCGTATCGTGTTTTTCCAATAACTCTGCAAGCATCAGCTTTGTGCCTACGCCATCTGTAGAAGAAACGAGCACAGGATTTTTATATTTCTTTGGGATAGTCGTAAGCGCGCTAAAACCGCCCAGACCGCCCAAGATCTCCTTCCTCTTTGTTGATGCAACCATCTTAGCAATATCCTTTACAAACCTATTCCCTTTGTCTATATCCACCCCTGCCTTTTTATAGTCAATCATTATCTGTCCCTTCCTGAAATAATAAAGACCTGAGCTGTTGAAGGTTTTTTAATTCCAACTATACCCAGGTCATTGATATCTTTTTTGACCCCGTTCGCAAGTGGGTCAAAAAGACCCCTTTTATTCTTTATCTCAATCTTCCACTCCACGCTACTCCAGTCCTTTTTATGATTTTATCCTTTTAAGAACTTCCTGATATGCCTCTTCTATCTTGCCAAGGTCCCGCCTGAAACGGTCCTTGTCGAGTTTCTCATTTGTCTTTTTGTCCCACAGCCTGCATGTGTCTGGCGATATCTCGTCAGCCAGAAGGAGCCTGCCCTTATGCCTGCCAAATTCCAGTTTAAAATCCACGAGCTTCAAACCGCACTTATTAAAGAAATCCTTGAGTATCTCGTTGATGCTGGATGAATAGTCTTTTACTTTTTTCATCTCTTTCGCCGTGGCAAGCCCAAGCAGTTCTATATGATCATCATTTATCAATGGATCATGAAGAGAATCCTTTTTATAATGGTATTCCAGGACAGGCGATTTAAGCACAATACCTTCCTCTATCCCCAGGAGTTTTGATAACCCTCCTGCTGAGATATTCCTCATGGTGACTTCTACCAGTATGATATCCACCTTCTTTACGAGCATTTCCCTGTCGCTAAGTTTTTTCACAAAGTGCGTGGGTATGCCCTTTGACTCCAGGAGCTGGAAAAGCGCGCATGAGATCTCATTGTTTATGACACCTTTATCTTTTATGCTGCCCTTTTTTGTCGCGTCAAACGCGGTAGCATCGTCTTTAAAATCTTGTATCACAAGGTCTGGTTTGTCTGTCTCGTACAGGATCTTTGCCTTACCTTCGTATATTTTTTTACCTTTTTTCATCTTGTCCCTTTTTCTGGTTAGATACCTACGTTTTTGAAAATCTTGTCCACGTGCTTCACATAATAACCAAGGTCGAATAGTTTTTCTATCTCTCTCGGCTTGATCACCTTGGTAAAATCCTTATCATTCCATAGCGCTTCTTTAAAGTTTATGTGCTCTTTCCACACCCTCATGGCGCATCTCTGGATAATATCGTATGCCTTTCCGCGCTCCTCCCCTCTTTTTTCAAGCTCTACTAAAATCCTGGCAGAAAATATCAGGCCTCTTGTCTTGGCGAGGTTATTTCTCATGCTATCTGGATAGACATGCATATTTTTTATAATAAATGTCATGTCATTCAACATATAGTCCAATAAAATGGTGCTGTCAGGTATAATAATGCGCTCAGCTGAAGAATGGCTTATGTCCCGCTCGTGCCACAGCGCCACATTTTCTATTGCAACGCCTGCATTAGCTCTCAGGACCCTTGCAAGGCCTGTGATGCGTTCACACAAAACAGGATTACGTTTGTGCGGCATTGCGCTTGAGCCCTTCTGGCCTTTTGAAAAAGGCTCTTCCACTTCTCTCAGCTCTGTCTTCTGCAGGTTTCTTATCTCAACCGCCATCTTCTCAAGCGTCGCGCCCACAAGAGCAATCTGCGACAGGTAATCAGCGTGGTGGTCTCTTTGCAATATCTGCGTGGATATATTGGCAGGCTTCAGTCCCAGTTTTTTACATACATAGGTCTCAACATAAGGCTCTATATTTGAGTAAGTCCCAACAGGGCCTGAGATCTTTCCATAGCTTATAACATCTCTCGCGCGTTCTATTCTTTCAATGCATCTATTGATCTCGTCATAAAAAAGCGCTATCTTAAGGCCGAATGTAGTAGGCTCAGCGTGCACGCCATGGCTACGCCCTACCATAATAGTGTTTTTGTATTTTTTTGCCTTTTTGCGCAGCTCAATATTGAGTTTTTTCAGGTCTTCTAGCAGTATGCCGGCTGCCTCTTTCATCATTACAGAAAGCGCAGTATCCAGAACATCGCTTGAAGTAAGGCCCTGGTGCACAAACCTTGAGGCCGGGCCAACATGTTCGGCTATATTATGGAGAAAGGCTATTACGTCGTGGCGGGTCTTTTGCTCTATCTTTTCAATGCGCTTTACATTGAACCTTGCTTTAGATTTGATTTTTTGAAGCTCTTTTTTAGGGACTTTCCCAAGATTAGACATGGCCTCACAGGCAAGAATCTCTATATCCAGCATTTTCTGGAATTTATTCTTGTCAGACCATATACCAGCCATGATTGGACGTGAATATCTAAGTATCATAGCAGGATTAATATACCATATATAGATTTATTAAGTCAATAGAAAATCACTACATATTGGTGCCATCATTTAATTCTCATAAGGATTGGATGTGTTTTTTGGCCCTTTTGGCAGTTTTGTATGTCTTGCCTTTTTCAGCAACTATTTTTTCGATCTTCCCCCATTCCGTAGAAGTATATGCCGACTCTGGTATCGCCTTGTTTGGTTCCACCTTTAATATCAATCTATATCCCATCTGAAAAAGAACATGACCGACAGCATCAAGAGTAGAAAAATTACCTTCTTCTATTTTAGAAATGTACTGTTGAGTAATTCCTAGCTCATCAGCAAGTTGTTTCTGGGTCAAATTATGCTTGATACGGTAACCAATTATTTGCTTTCCGACCTCAAGTTTTTGCAACATTAGACTATGGCGCTCTTTAAATCCAGGGTCGTTTTTTAACTTCTCATTAATATGTTCTTGAACTTTTTTCATTTATGCTGCCTTCTTTGCAGATATTCATTTCTTCTTTGTCTTGCAAGTGTTATCTCGTGCCGCGGAGTCTTTGGGGTTTTCTTAATAAAACTATTCGTAAAAATTATGCGATTTTCTCACCACCTCTCCTATCTAAAGTATACAACAACTTAGTTGTATTGTCAACAACGAAATTTAAGCTTTTCTTACACTATATAAGACACGAGAGAGGGTCATTTTCTTTCAAAAATCTTTACTTTTTAAAAAATAAAAAAGGCGACTTTCTAATTGTAAAGAAAATCGCCTTTTTAACGCTTCGCAGGGTTTGGCCCTTCGACGCGCTCGCCTAAATCAAGCCCTCGAGCTCGCTTGCTCAGGACCATGGTGAGCAAACAAAAGCCGCTCTTGATTTTGAACGAGAGCGGCTTTTGTGCGTCGAACCATGGTAGCGGGGCTCGGATTTGAACCGAGGACCTTCGGGTTATGCTTACTACTACAGCTTTCGCTGCTCTACTAAATGTAGATTTGTAGTCTGGACTATACCTTTACCCTATCTTGTAGGGTACCTATCATCTAGCCTCTACACCTTTCCGCCATAAATTCTGGCGGACTTGGCTCGGTATTGCCATTTCAAAGGTTTCACCGAGTTTGACAGGTTATCTTTCCTTACATTGCTGTAAGGACGCCCTTGTTGCTGAGCCCGACGAGCTACCAGACTGCTCCACCCCGCGATATAAACTACTTGTCAGAACTATTTGCTTGTGTAAAACGTATTGTATATTATAAAGCCCTATATGTTGTATGTCAATCAATTTCCTCGGCCTTAAGGTTTGTTGAAATTGATACTGAGCGGCCATTGCCTATCCATCCGCCTAGGCGGACGGTTTTGTGGCCGCGAATGTATAAAATAGTAGGGGGCTATGCCTTGTTACTACTTTATCCTTTTGGGAATGGCATTCCTCCATGCATCACTCAGCGTTCCCACAGGGAGATTTATTGTTTCACCTTTATTATCTTTAACAATGAGTTTATCTCCGCCTACCTTGCCCAGCTTATAGCATGGCACTGAATGCTTTTTTGCAATCTCTTCTAACTTAGCCAGATTGTCGCTCTTAATGGAAACTACTATCCTTGAAGGCGCCTCGCCGAACAATACATCATCCAGTCGTATATCTTTTTTCACATCATCAAGCTCGATCACAGCCCCTATTTTGCGGCCGGAATCACTAATGCATGATTCTGCCAGACATGTTGCCAATCCGCCTTCTGAAACGTCATGGGCGCTATTGATAATCCCGGACTGTATCATCTCAAGGCATGCATCCTGAACCGCCTTTTCCGCCTTTATATCTATCTGAGGGTCTCCCTTTTTCATCTTATGCACATGATACAAATACTCGCTTCCGCCAAGGCCTGGTTTATTCTCACCCAAAAGCACTACGAGGTCTCCCTCATGCTTGAATCCCTGCGTAACGCTTTTTTCCGCATCTTCGATTAACCCGACCATTCCCACCATCGGGGTCGGGTCAACCGCGCCTTTAGGATTTTCATTGTAGAAGCTCACATTGCCGCTGATAACAGGCGTACCCAGCGCCTTGCACGCATCAGAAAGCCCTTCTATACACTTGTGAAACTGCCAGTAGTTTTCAGGCTTCATAGGATTTCCAAAATTTAACCCGTCAGTAATAGCGAGTGGCCTTCCGCCTGCGCATACCACATTCCTAGCTGCCTCTGCCACTGCCATCATGGCCCCGTTGTAGGGATTCAAATAACAGAACCTGCCGTTACAATCCACGCTTATAGCCAGGGCCTTTTTCGTCCCTTTTATTTTAACAATCGCGGCATCTGAGCCTGCGCCAGCTAACACCTCGTCCTTCTCAACAAACGTAAACTGTTTATACGCGGATTCCTTGCTGGCGATAGTCGGAAGATCCAAGAGTTGCAACAGGACCTTATTGTAGTCATCCGGTTCGCTCAGAGAATCAAAAGACACGCTCTTTGTCTCTTTTAAATAAGCAGGCTCCTTGATCTCTCTATCATAGAGCGGCGCCTTTTTTGTCAATGCCTCTGCAGGCACCTCGCACACTGTAACGCCATTCTCTTTCACGCGCATAATGCCGTCGCCTGTTACCCTCCCGATCTTAACAGCGTTGATCTTCCACTTGCGCAATATGTCCAGGGCTTCGTTTTCGCTCCCTCCATTTAAAATAGCCAACATCCTCTCCTGTGATTCTGAGAGAAGGATCTCGTAAGGCGTCATGTTTTTTTCTCTCTGTGGAATGAGCGCCACATCTATTTCAATGCCGGTGCCGCTTCGCGCAGCTGTCTCGCAGGAAGAACAGGTCAGCCCTGCCGCGCCCATATCCTGCATGCCTATAACCAGCTTCTTTTCAATTAACTCCAGGCATGCCTTGCGCAATCTTTTACCGAGCTCAGGATCGCCTATAGCAACAGCATTCGGTGTTGAAGCAGACTCTTCTGTGATTTCCTTGGAGGCAAAACTTGCGCCGCCCACACCATCCCTGCCAGTGTCTCCGCCTATATAATACACAGAGTTACCCACGCCGGATGCCATACCTCTTACAATATCTTTTTGCTTGACCACGCCAATAACAAAGGCATTCACCAGCGGATTGCCTTCATAACTTTCATCAAAATACGCGTCTCCACCTACAGCGCTAATCTCTCCAACATTCGCGTAATGAGCCAATCCCCTGAAGACCTCTTTAAATAAATATTTCACCTTCTCGTTATCCAGATTCCCAAATCGCAATCCGCCCAAAACAGCAACAGGACGCGCCCCAGTGGTAAATATATCCCGCACGCATCCGCCAATGCCGGTTGCAGAGGCCTCAAATGGCTCTACTGCAGAAGGGTGGTTGTGGGATTCTATTTTAAAGGCGACCCCTAAACCATCTCCGATATCAACAATACCGGAGTTTTCCTCGCCCGCGCCGACTAAAACCTGTTTTGCCTTTGTCGGAAACATGCGAAATAATTTTCTGGAATTTTTGTAACTGCAATGCTCTGACCACATGGCTGAAAAAACCCCGAGTTCCGTCACGTTAGGAGTCCTGTCAAGCAATTTTTTTATGCCTTCAAATTCCTGCTCTGTAAGACCCATTTCTTTTGCCAATGCCACATCCACTTTAATAGTATTCTCTGTCGTCATGATATAATAGTCCCCTCTGTGTTCTGCTACGATTCTCGCCTACGTCAAACACCAAAAATAGGCACTTCTTCGTGTCTTGCTATTATTCTTCTTTGCGCCAAAACCGGCATCTCTTCTTCGAGCTGCCTTTATCAACAACTAACTACCCCATCGTAGCCGCAGATATTCTACTACAAGAAAAAATGTGAGACAAGAAAATTCCTCACTGCGTAAGGTAGTGTTCGAGGTTTAACCTCGAACACTATATAAGGTTATTGTTCGATCTTTACAGGGATTTCACCATCCCTGGCAACGCCCATTGACTCTCTGGCTATTTTTTCAATATAGTCAATATCCCCTTCGAGCCTCTCTTTTTCCTTGTAAAGCCTGACATTCTCTTTTTCCAGGCGCTCTATTTCATTTTCCAGGTCCATATTTCTGGCCCTGAGTTCCATAAATTTAGCGTAACCTGGCAAAAAAATCACTAGTAGCACAATAGCCAACACTACATATAGAGGTTTTATCCTTATTTTGGCCATGGAAGATTTCCGTATTTAGCCCTGCCAGCCAGATCTTCCTCTATCCTTAACAGTTCATTATACTTACAGATCCTGTCAGTCCTGCATACAGAACCGGTTTTTATCTGGCCTGTGCCCATTGCCACCACAAGATGCGCAATCGTGGTATCTTCTGTTTCGCCTGAACGATGCGACACAACAGCTGTATAGCCATTTTTCCTTGCCATGTCAATCGCATCTATTGTCTCTGTAAGAGTGCCTATCTGGTTTACCTTTATAAGGATGGAGTTCGCAATACCTTTATCAATGCCCATTTTCAAGCGTTTTACGTTCGTGACAAATAAATCATCTCCCACGATCTGTATTTTTTTGCCTATCTTTTCTGTCAATGCCTTCCAGCCATCCCAGTCGTCTTCTGCCAGGCCGTCTTCTATTGAACATATCGGGTATTTTGAGACCCAGTCGGCATAGAACTTTACCATATCATCCGCGTTTTTCTCCGGTAAGGCTTCTGCCCTGAGCATGTACTTTCCGTTCTCGTAAAAGGAGCTTGCCGCAGGGTCAAGCGCTATAAATATATCCTTGCCTGCCTTATAACCTGCCTTGTCAATAGCCTCAAGGATCACCTCTATTGCCTCTTCGTTAGATTTCAGATCAGGCGCAAATCCTCCCTCATCGCCCACTGCAGTTGAAAGGCCTTTTCCATGCAGGATCTTTTTTAAACTATGGAATATTTCCGCGCCCATGCGAAGCCCTTCTGAAAATGTCTTTGCGCCTTTTGGCATTATCATAAATTCCTGAAGATCCACATTGTTGTCCGCGTGCGAACCTCCGTTTAAGATATTCATCATTGGGACAGGCAAGGTATCTGCTTTTTCCCCGCCCAGATATTTATAAAGCGGGATCTTTTTGTAATTGGCTGCTGCCTTGGCTGCTGCCATAGATACACCTAATATTGCATTAGCGCCAAGCCTGGATTTATTTTCTGTGCCATCAAGCGCTATCATCTCCTTATCAAGCGCGGCCTGCTCGCTGACATCCTTACCTTTAAGGACCGAGGCAAGTTCTTTATTGATATTAGAAACCGCCTTTAGCACTCCCTTGCCCGAATAGCGCTTCTTGTCTCCATCGCGAAGCTCAACTGCCTCGTGTTCCCCTGTAGAAGCGCCGCTCGGCACTGCGGCCCTGCCCATCACGCCTGATTCTAAAATACAATCGGCCTCTACAGTAGGGTTGCCGCGCGAATCCAGTATCTCACGGCCTATGATTTTCTTAATGGCTGTATCCTTAGACATAAAATCTCCTCCGACTTTGCTTAACTTGACCCCGCACCTTTTTATCACGAAGAAGTTCTTCGAAGCATAAAGGTGCGGGGTCAAGTTAAGGTTATGAGTTTTTATATTAACACAGCTGACCAGCATTGTCAATGCGGCCT
>Ga0180732_1000585_pt1 | contig 29117 bp, 17 predicted proteins | sample KR11_01MetaG_FD_148674 | JGI IMG/M metagenome (GOLD analysis project Ga0180732, IMG submission 148674) | Groundwater microbial communities from the Olkiluoto Island deep subsurface site, Finland - KR11_0.1 MetaG | ecosystem: Environmental > Aquatic > Deep subsurface > Groundwater | place... | reverse complement strand
AATATCTCAGGGGAGGCGGCAAGGAGTGAAAACGACCCCAACAAAGCCGGGAAAGCTATCGTTGAAAACATGGAGAACATTAAACAGGAAGATACCGTATCCACCTATGAGGAACAATGGAAACCCGCCGCCATACAGGATCCCTACAAACGCGGAATGCTCGTGTGGAATGAGATCGACGGAATAAACATGCGGGAACTCAATCCCGTTTATTACAACAGCGAAGATGAAACCAGCGCGCTCGCCCTGAATTATTCGCTCATGCCCGCCGGGGGCCAGACAGCGCTCGTGTATGCCATATCAAGCGAGGGGGCGGATTACAGCCTGAAAAAATATATAGAGGGATATATATGGGGCAGCGGGAAAAACGAAACCGTCACAATAGAACTCGGCCGTTTTAACGAGGACGCCGATGCCGACGGCGTCCTTGACAATGAAGACCCAAACAACGATCACTTTTTGAACGACGGCGAGGACACCGGAGTTAAATTCAATCTCCCCGGAAGCGCCAACACATGGTTTGTCTGGGGAAAAGACAACGGCCGGCTTAACACGGAAGACCTCGACGGCGACGGCGAGCTGTCAACGGATGAAAACATCATTTATTCAACCGCCGTGACAGTCTCATGGTCGGGATGGCAGAAATTCAAATACGAACTGCCCATTACCGCGACCAACAAAGACTCGTGGCGGTCGGTGAAACAGCTCTCCGTGACACTCGGCAGGGCGGCGGGAGGCGCCTCCGCGGGTGAGATAAAAATAGCCGGTGTCGGCCTCGTGGGCAACAGATGGCAAAAGCCCGCGCTTATCCGCGGCGGCATAGCAATAGACATAGACGCCGACGGGGATATTTTTGACGTATCCGCGATAAACAACGAAACAGATCCTGAATACGCCGGGAAATCGCTCCTGTACACCCCTTATTACAACGATCTTTACGACAACAGCGATGTTGAGATACGGGAACAGGCCCTGCGGATAAATTACAGCCTTTCGCCCAACGCCACAGCTTATACATACGCGTCCTATTCCCGCATGGACCTATCCATATACAAAAGACTGAACTTTTTCGTTTACGGGGAAAATTCCGGAAACAGCGCTTTTATCAGGATAGGCAACGACATAACCAATTATTACGAGTATTCCTTTACCGATGATTTTACGGGATGGAAGCATTTCAGCCTGTCCCTCCTGGATGCGGACTACGATTCCATACCCGACGGCTTCCAGTCCCGGACAGGCAGCGTTAACATAAACAACATCACCAGGATATTCGCCGGCGTCAGGAGCGGCGGCAGCGCCTCATCGGGTGAATTGTGGATCAATGATTTTTACGTGGACGGCGTCAGGAAAGAAACAGGCAGCGCGAAAAAAGCGCAGGGTTCCGTGGAGCTCCCCGGCTGGTTTACCGTCGGAGCTACACACAAGGAAATAGATTCCAATTTCAAGAGCATGACATTTGAAAGTTCCAGCGACCAGGAGTTCAAAACCGGCGACCTCAGCCTCAACCGCATCAGGTGGATGCCTCTTTCCGGGCATATTGAAAGATCCGTCGTCACCACTCCGCGGGAGAAAGTCAACCTCTCCGACGCGCCCATGGCGCAGTATCTCAGCATATGGGATGAAGGCCGGATCGAGAAAAATCTTTATTCCATAAAAGGCGCCCTGAACATAAAGCGCCTGCCTCAGTTTTCAGGCGACTACAGTCACTCCGTCACATCAAACTCACTGGCCGGGAAAACGGACACCGCTGACACCGTTCACGGGCGTATGACCTACACCCTGCCCAATCTCATCATACTCCCGAAAAACATCACGGCTGACTATACCCGTTCGGTGTCGGCTGTGGAATACAACAGGCAGATCAGCAATGTGGACACGGAAAACGAGACCGAAACCTTTTACGGTGACGCGCAGTTTTATCCGATTAAAGCGTTTAATTTCAACAGTAATTACAAACTGACGAGAAACACTTCCGGGAAAAAGATCGAAGAAGACAGCATGGCGCGCCTTCTCAACAGCCAGAATGTCGCCGCGGGCGTGGGCGGAAACCTCAGGCCCTTCAAATGGCTCAACACCAGCTTCAATTACAGCGCGGCCGTTACCGAAAATTATGCCATGCCCGCGAGCACCGAAGCATGGAAAAGCATCGGTCTCACATTAAAAGACATCAACAGAACAAGTTCCGCCGGATTCGGCATACCTCTCAGCATGGGGAGCCTGATAAATTTCGGCCCCACCAACAGCCTCACTTTCAACTACAATCTGAAGGTGACGGACGCGGACGTCTACAAAAATGTGGACAAGGATTTCAACGCGCTGAACAAACTTTTTCTCCGCGACAGCGGCTTCGTTTACACCGGACTGACCTTTGACCAGAATAATCCCGAGGCCGAACTTTATTCCTACTCCACTTCCCGGTCCGATACGCTGTCCACATCATACAAACCTTTTGCTTTCCTGGATCTTGCCGGCGCCTGGACGCCGATCGGCACCACCGACATACAGCTGAATTACACATCCAATCTCGCGCGGACGGAGCTGACCGGCACACCTTCGGAATCCCTCACCCTCACATTTCCCGACGCGCGCATAAGGATATCCTCACTTGAAAAAATACCGATCTTCGGGAAAAATTTTTCCGCGATGAACACGCTCATAGAAATATACAATTCCGAAACCGAGCAGAAAAATCTTTCTCTCGCCGCGACCGCCAGACAGGGGCTGACGCTCAATTTCAAATGGCAGAAATTCACCGTCGGCACCGGCTTCAAAATAAGCGAGACGGAAAACAAGGACATCCAGCAGAACGCCGTGTCCGCTCAAAGCACGGACAAATCATGGAACGCCAGCGTTAATTTTGACCTGTGGAAAAAATGGCATTCCAACTTCACTTACACCGGCGCCAACAACGTCGGCTATTCCGCCGGAGGAGTTATGTCCAAGGACGATCGTTCGCACACCGTGAACGCGAAACTCCATTCGGACACCATGAAAATGAGAAGGAGCTTTCAGATACCTTTCAGCGCGAAAAAAATGGAGATAGACCAGAATGTCAGATACAATATTGATTTTTCCGGCACGATGAAACGCAGCAGCCTGAATGTCACAAGCACAAATTATCAGCTCTACGCGAGTAATTTTTCCATGGATTTCGACATGTCTTCCAATTTCCGCTGGAGTCTGGGAGGCGGGCTGTCCTATGCCGATTACATAAAACGCCGTGAAAACAATTACATGGCGGTCAACATCAGTACAAAACTTGAAATAATTTTCTGATGTTCCGGCAACTGATAAATTTTATTTTCCCGCCTCGCTGCCCGGGATGCGGAGAATTCCTTCCCCTCAGCGCACGCGAACCCGTTTGCCGCCGATGCCTGGACGAAATAAGCTCCCACGAGCTGCCTCCCGTGGAATACGGCAACTGCGCGCTGATAAGCTCCGCGCTCTACAGGGGCGCGGCAAAAAAGCTGATAAAGGAAATGAAATTCCGCAACGGCCGCTCATGCGCCCGGACAGCCGCGCGCGTGATGACGGACAGCCTCATAAAACACGGCGGGAGCTTCCTGCCTGATGTCATAATTCCCGTCCCCCTGCACAGAACCAGAAAAAACGAAAGGGGCTACAACCAGGCATCACTCATAGCGAAAAGCGTTTCTAAAATTCTGAAGCTGCCCTTTTCCGCTTCAAAGCTGCGGCGTGTTCGCAACACCCCCTCCCAGCGGGGCCTGCACCCCGACGAGAGAATAAAAAATGTAAAAGGCGCTTTTGCCGTGCGGGGCAAACTTCCGGCGAATATTATTCTCATAGATGATGTCGCCACAACAGGCGCCACCGTCAACGAATGCGCGGCCGCGCTGCTTAAGGGCGGCGCAGAACGAGTTATCGCCCTCACCTTCGCCAAAACCTGAATCCTTCTATTTAGCGGGCTAAAACATCTCTTCGGGGATTACCCTGCTGACGCCAAAGTTGTGTTTTATGCGCCGGGCATTTTTGCTATAATCGCTTAATGGAAAACAACATCAAGCTTTCGGTGGTGATACCCTGCCTCAATGAGGAAAAGAATATCGTCCGGGCGGTGCGGCTGACTGATGCTTATCTGGCTAAAAAAAACCTATCCGGCGAGATCATAGTTGTTGACGACGGCAGTGCGGACATGACCGCCGAAAACGCTGAAAAAACCGCGGTCTCCGCAGCATTCAGGCTGACCGTGATAAAACTCGGCCGGAATCTCGGAAAGGGAGCGGCTGTGCGCAAAGGCATCCTTGAATCCTCCGGAGATTATGTTCTTTTTACCGACGCCGATTTCTCCACCGACATAAGTGAACTGGATAATTTCCTGAGGGAATGCGAAAAAGGCAGCGATATCGTCATCGCTTCCAGGAGCCTGCCGGGGAGCGTCCTCGACCCTCCCCAATCCTTTTTCCGCCGTGCGATAGGAGCTTTCTGCCGGATAATGGTGCATTTTCTGGCGGTTAAAGGATACAAAGACACCCAGTGCGGTTTTAAGCTCTACAAGAGGAAAGCCGCCCGGGCAATATTCTCCCGCCTTAAAACCGACGGTTTCGCCTTTGATGTTGAAACGCTGGTGCTCGCCGAAAAACTCGGTTTCAGCGTCAGGGAAATGCCGGTAAAATGGAGAAACTCCCCTGATTCAAGAGTAAACCCTGTAAAAGATTCTTTTGTTTTTTTTATCCGGCTGTTACGGGGCTTTTAGACAGTGCCCTTTCTCTCTGTATCCTTTTGATCATACGGCGGGCCTTCCAGTGGCTCGGGTCAAGATCCAGGATATAGCCGAAGAAAATTTCGGCTTTTTTCAACTCTCCCTTTTTATAATAATAATCGCCGTAAAAATAATTTTCTTTCATCTTTATCAGCTTCTCGCTGACGGGTATATCGGGCGGCGACACCTCCCGCATTATGCTGATCTCGACCCTGTCTTCCAGCGCTTCCGACCCGGACGGAGCCTCGCCCCACCCCTTCAGTATAAGCCGCTGGGGGTCAATGCCTTTTTTTATAAAAAACTGTCCGATGTTGAGCGCCCGCCCGGCAGCGACCGGCATCTTATCCCGGCGGGAATCCAGGCCCGCGAAACCGGAGATCACTATCTCATTGGGCAGATCATGCATTATCCTGAATATGTCATCCAATACGGCTAAAGCCGATTCTTTGATCTCTATGCTGTCTTTCTCAAAAAAAACGGGAAGATTGAACATCAGCGTTATCCTGTCCGAAGCCATGTCCATGTTTTTGAGATATTCTTCCCTTGTGGAAAAATAATTCTCAAGATATTCCGCCAGCTCCACCTCCTTTATCGGAGCGGAACGGCCGAAGCCCTCGGTGAGTGATGCGACGACTTTTTCATAGCGCACCTGGCCCGTCAGATATGTGTAAGCGTAGAGCAGCAGAAAAAATATCATAAGGATGGTCATGAGGTTTCCGTAAGGGACAATCCAGGCGGATTCGTCGTTCATTGCGCGATAATTTTTGTAACGACTGAAAGCATCTGCTCCGTGTCAACGGGCTTGAGCAAAAGAAAAAACTCGGCCTCCTCAAGAGTTTTCGCCAGCATATCGGAAGACGCGTAACCGGTGATGACTATTATTTTGTTTTTCGGCACATCGCCGGATATTTTTTCAATGACTTCAAGCCCCGTGGTATCGGGCAATCGCAGGTCTATTATAACGCAATCATATTTTCCGGCCGAGGCATTCACCACGGCCTCGGCGCCGGATGAGGCTTCCACGACCTCATAATCGCGGCTGCGCAGGATATCGGCGAGTGTCTCTCTGACGCTGAAATCGTCATCGACCACAAGAATTCTTTTTTTCATAACTGTTGCTGCTCGCAGGGCAGGTACACCGTCATTTTCGTGCCCTCCCCCTCCCTGCTTGTGAGCGAGATCGTCCCTTTATGCCTTTCTTCCACTATCTTTTTGACCGTCGCCAGGCCGAATCCCATACCGGAACTTTTTGTGGAAATAAAAGGTTCCCATATCTCTTTTATCTTATCGGCCGGGATTCCGCATCCGCTATCGGCGAATCTGATCCTGATGGAATTCTTATCGACAGAAGCCGATATTTTGATTTCTCCGGGAGGAGTTATGGCCTCGCAGGCATTTTTGATAATGTTGGCGAAGACCTGCCTTATTTCCGACGCGTCGGCCTGAGCCCGGAGATTTTTTTTCACAGCCAGTTCAAAATCAATGAGTTTGTATTCCTGCTTGAACATCTCAACGCATTCGCCCAGAATCCCGCCTATATCACAAAGCGCGAAAACCGGCGGTTTTAATCTTGAAAGACTGAGAAGATCCTCTATCATAAACGATATCTGCTTTATCTCGTTTTTTATGATATCCAGGTGCCTGCCTATTTTGCTCTTCTTTAACGCCGGGGGCAGCTGCGAGTCTATAAAATACTGCGCGTTTTTTATCGCGGCGATGGGATTCCTGAACTCATGCCCTATCATCGCGACATGATGCCCGAGTATCCCGGCGGATTCCTGCGAACTGATCTGTTTTTTGAGTTTGCTTTTTATATCGTAAAATCCACTCAATTTCTCCTCGAGAGCCGAGATCTCGTCAAAACCCTCTCCCTGCGCTATGCTTCCGGAGGCCAACGCCTCAAGGCGTGATGTCAGATTGTTGGCGAAAGACATCGCCAGCGAAAAAGTGAAAGCGAGCGCTACCAGCGAGAATATAACAAATCCGTTGCGAAAGCCTTTATAAAAGCCATGGGACTCTTCTTCCATAAGGCACAATGTCCACCGCCCTTCCAGAAGAGGATACCGTTTTTCTGTACAGCCCGCTTTGGTATCACCCGACGGAGCGGATCCCGGCGGAGTGGAGTAAACTTTAACCGAACCGCCAGGCGTTAAAGTCATTTTCTCCGCCTCTTCTATGAAAGGAGCAAGCGCTATTGTTCCCCGCACCTCGCGGTCATTATCGGAAGGAAGAGCGAATTCGACATAGGGTTTGCCGGCAAGCCAGAAAATATTGCTCAGCGACGTTTCAGGATCAATCTGGGCCTTCCCGAAACTGCCCTCTGGCCATCTTGACATTTCGGCAAGACGGCGTCCGGAGGAATGGAGAGCGATCCTTTCCAGCTGCGGATAGAGAGACGCGAACCTGACGAAAAAAGTGTTGAGCTGCCCCCATTCGTGAAGATTGAGTATCAGCGATATAAAAGTTTCCCTGAGCGGCGGGCGTATTATCGCTATATGCTCATTGAAAGACAACTCCATATTTTTCCGGGTCTTCTCAAAACGCGCACGCGCAAGCTCTTCCTCGCTGTTTTTGATCAGATTCCCCGCGGGAAAAAATATCGTCGCCAGCACCGCCGCCATCGGAATGACCGATAAGAGCACTATCTTTATCCTGATCTTCATCTGCCCGTTTCCATAACGATTATCTCTATGCGCCGGTTGCCCAGCCTGTTTTCAAAACTGTCATTGGGGTACAGTGGCCGGGTGGAACCGTATCCGGAAATGCACAATCTTTTCGCTGTGATACCGCATCCCGTCAGAAATCGCCTGACGCTTTCCGCGCGGGAAAGAGAAAGCTCCCAGTTTGATTTCCATTTAGTGCCTTCAACTGGTATATCGTCGGTATGCCCCGCGATTTCAATGACATTGGGTATTGTTTTTATAAAAGACGCGAGTTCTTTCAAATCCTTCATTGACGCATTTTTAATCGACGCGTCGGCGGAATCAAACATAACCGGCGCTTTAAGTATTATCCTGTAACCCGACGGCTCTATTATCACCTTTGAAACCACCGGATTGCCGAGTGCCTCGACGGCCGTTTCTTTTATATCCGAGGCCGTTTTCTCAAAAGATTCCAGCAGCGCTTCCCGTTTCACCGCGTTGTCAAAATGCGAAGCTATGGAATCCAGTATTGTGATTTTGGAGTCAACGCTCATGCGCGTTATACCGTAAAGCATAAGGAAAAAAAGCATAAGATTTGTCATCAGGTCGGAATAGATCGTCAGCCAGACGGGAGATTCCTCAACCGGCATTTCCGAGTCAGCCTCAATTCCCTTACCGGGTGACAGTTCGCGCCAGGTTTCGGTTTCGGCGCCGTTTATCTGTTCCATTTATTTTTTTGAGACCTTGTCTGAATCCGCCAGAAAGGACTGCAGGCGCTTTCTCACGACGGACGGTATTTCGCCTTTTTGAAGAGATATCGTGCCTTCCACTATGAGCTGCTTGGTGAGAGCTTCCGTATCTGTGAGCACGGATAATTTCCCTGCCGTGGGAAGAAACAAAAAATTCGTGGAGAATATACCGTAAAATGTCGTCGTGATGGCTATGGCCATGGAAACGCCCATGCTCGCCGGATCGGAAAGATTCCGCAGCACCTGAACGACGCCTATGAGCGTGCCGAGAAGCCCGAAGATGGGCGCGTAAGCCCCCATTGATTTGAAAATATCCGATATCTGATTATGCCGTTTTTTAAAATATGAGATCTCGTTAAAAAGCGTTTCCTTTATGAAATCCGCCTCAAAGCCGTCAATGAGCAGGCCTATCGCGCGCTGAAAAAAATTATCGGGAGGTATTTCATCCAGGAGCCCCTGGCTTATCCCGTCTTTTCTGGCCTTTTTCGCGATACTCTCAAACACCTCTATTATATCTTCATTTGACAAGAAACGCGGCGTGAAAAAAATAAAAGAAACGCATCTGGGAAGTTTTTTGATCAGTCTCCACGGATAAGTGATGAGCGTCGCCCCGATAACGCCGCCGAAAACCAGCACCGCGGCGTTAGCATTGAACAGGATCCCCAGAATGCCGCCGGTCGAAAGCACATACCAGACAGCTCCGGCGCCCAGCGCCAGCCCCGCCAGTGTCATTAAATCCATATTACCTCCGTCATATAAGTTCTATAGTGCCCGCCGCTTTCAGACGCCTGATAACAGCGACAATGTTCTTCTTTTCCCTGTCGCTGGCGGCGGAGTTGGACGGCAGGAGTTCAAGTTCTTCGGCGACGATCTCTCTTGCCCCCTCCGACAGCACCGCGAAAATCCTGTCCTGCACCTCCTGTTCGGAAAACTGGAGCGCCTGCGCGAGATTCCTCGTGTTAACAAACCTCAGCACCGTCTGTATCACCTGCGTGTCCTGGCGGGCGAGATCCTCAAAATGGAACACGCTATTTCGTATTTCCGAGGCCATTATAGGATCCTCGTCGGCAATATGACGGAGGAACTGCTCCTGCACCTGGCGGGACGAATTTTCAAGCATGCTCAAGAGCTGTTCGCGGCCGCCTGAAACATAATTTATTTTTTCACGGATTGAGTTCTCCATGTCAATAATATCCTCTTTATCCAGCTCCTTTTTATAAACCAGAAAGCTCATTATGTCGGATTGTTTCTCTTCGGGGAAATATTGCAGGAATTTTTCCACAAGCGACTCTTTCAAAAAGCCGAGCGCCTCGGCGATCCTTTCAGAACTTTCTTCTTTGAGCAAAAAGGCCAGATTGGATATATTTTTATCATTGATGAAAGCGAAAGGCCGCTGTTCGCTTTCATCAGTCTTCTTTGATTCGGGGGTCGCGCTCAGGAGATTAACCGGCATCTGGCGCACGGAAGAAGTTTCATCCATGTTCACACCGGTTGCCTCGCCGGGCCTGGCGTTGGCGAAATATTGCGCCATATATTTCATAAAATACCTGAGCGGCCCGAACAGGAAAACGGATATGATCAATATCACCGTCAGAAGAACTATGTTCTGGGGCTGAGACACGTATGAGATAATCGCCGCGCCCGCGCTCATAGCGGCGGCCGGGGAACCGTCGGCGGTAGCGGCACCGCGTTTTTGAGCGGCAAAACTTTCTTTTATTATTTTCAGCGAATCCTCATCGTTCAGGCTCAGAGAGACTCTCACCACGCCCTCTATCCTTTTTTCAAGTTCGGTGGCAATACCTTCTTCAAGGATGAGCGTTATCAGGAGACGCTGTCGCTCGAGCAGTTTTTTATCGGAAAGGTCCTGTAGTTTTTCTTCAACCGGCACGCCGGGCAGAAGATTCCTTTTATCTTTTCCTATATCCACCACTTCCGTATAGCGGACTTCTCTGACGGAAACGGAAAAATTACTCAGATTAAAAACCTTTGTCAGAACCTGCGAAACCTGATTTTCAATAGCAGCTGTATCGGCAAACAATGAAGACGCGAATATCAAAAAAAATAAAATGGTGCCAGGGGTTGACTTTCGTGACTTATTGAATATAGAAAAGAGGGACGTCCTACTTTTTTTCATACTCAATTTTATTAACGATAGTTTTTTTCTCATTTTTTTTCTCACAAGCGCGCATATCGGCTATTTTCCCATTTTTTGCCTGCATAAGTCAATCATTTTAAGCGCTTGCTGATGCCCGGGCTTGATAGAGAGAAGCTTCCTGAATTCGGAAATGGCCTCGGAATACCTGCCGTTCTTATAATAAGACATACCCGCCGAATAATGGGCTTTCATAAGCCTTCGCGTGTTTTCGTTCGCCTGATCGATACTACGGCGGGCTTCCTTAATGCCCTCTTCTGATTTGCGCCGGTATTCTTCCCCTTCATCCCCGCCGCCGGCAACTTCCGACGCTTCCTTAAACAGCAGTTTGGCTTTCTCGGCCTCACCTCTTTTCGCCGCGGCCGCGCCCTGAAGATAAAGTTTTTTGATCTTTAAGAGCGCGCCGGACTCTTCGCTCTGCCTGGTCTCATAAACTTCTTTTATGGAAGTCTCCGGCGGGATCTTCATGAATTCCAGTATGTCCTGATTGCCGGGATCATATTGCAGTGCCTCTCTCCACACCTCTATCCCTTTTTCTTTTTTCCCGAGGGCGTAATAAGCCGAACCCAGCCTCGTCAGAGCCAGCACATTGCGCGGCTCCAGATCCAGCACCTCGTTGCATTCTATGATAGCCAGGTCATAGCGCGCGTTATAGATATTTTTGAGCGACGAATATAATTTCTGCTCCACAAGATTCATACCCTTTATCAATCTCAGTTCCCTGTATTTTTCGGGGAATTCGTCCTTTATTATGTCCCTCACGCTTTCAGTGACGATAGACTTGTCCAGCTGCGCAAGATAAACAGCCGCGTTAACCGACAGCGACTGGTCATTGTTCATATAGGCTCGCACCGCGGCTCTCATCAGATGCGGGATCCTGCTCTCGCCCGGAGCCTGGGGCATGACAGCTGTTATTTTCTTAATTTTTGCGCTCAATTCCCTCAGAGACTCCTCCCAGGGATTGAGGGCCAGCGCCTCGTTATACTTTGATTCGGCCTCAGCGAAACGCCCCTCGTTCAGAAGGCGCACGGCAGCTGCGGCATGCGGTTCAAACAAAACCCTGAGTTTATCCGAAGCTCCATTATAAATCTCGAGCGCGTCAGCATTGTCGGGCTCGATGAGAAGCGCTTTGCGGGAGAGATCTACAGCGTCTTTCCACCTTTCTTCCGCGAAAGCCAGCCGCGCCTGTTCCAGGATCTTTTCAAGGTCTGTTTTTTCGGCCATCACCGCCGTCTGCGCGTGAGACGCCTCCTCGGAGAATTTCACTTTTCCGCCGCCGAAAACAAAAGACACCGACATCCTGTGACGGCCGAGAGAATCCTTGATGCCCGCGAGGGGATAGATAAAAGCGTAATCAAAAGAAACCTTCTGCAGATGCAGATAACCCGCGCCCACTGAAAAAAGCCTTAACTCGCCGCTGCCGGCGGTCAGGCCGCCCCTTAATTTCAGCGTTTTCAGTCTTTTCTCAAAACCCGTGTCAAACCAGTAATCTCCTCCGGAAAAACGCAAGGTCTCGCCCACCGTTATGGATTCCGTTTCGTAAACCGCCCCGGCCGACAGGTCAGGTTTTCTCTTATAGGTGCCGCCCAGAGACGTGTCGGGGCTTGTAAGAAAAGACGCGGCTGTTGAGAACGACCAGCCCCCGGAAAAAATCCCCGTGAAACCCGCGTCAAAGGTAAACGCGGTCATGCCGGTTCCGTTCAACGCGAAAAGAGGATCCGGCGCGCCTGAAGCGGAGCCGTCGGAATTGATGGCGTTCAGGGCGTATCGGTCTGACCCGTAGTGTTTCTGCAGAACCCTTAAATTTCCTCCGGCAAACCATCTTTCCCTGAAATTTTTTGAATAATTTACGATATAAGTGCTCTCCGAATAAAGATCATCCAGCGAAAATTTTTCAAATCCGGCCGCGCAACCGGCGCCTTCCAGTTTGTGGGTATATGTGAAAATATTCCTTCTGAGGCCGCTGCCGTCGGAAAGGCCGGGATACATATTTTCATACTCCATGCCGACAGCGGGCTCCTCAAAATACGACGAAGCGGCGGGATTGATATAAAAAAGCGACGGTATTTTTTTAGAAAACATCGCCGCGTTTGACATACCGGCGGATGCCGCCGACCATCCGAGCTGTTCAAAATCCGCATAACAGGGGGACGGTGCTTGACATTGTGACAGTAGCAGGAACAAAGACAGAAATAGCTGCAAGAAAAAAGGGGACATCCTACATTTTTTCATATTTTTTTGTTTTTCATTTTTCCAAATTCTCATAATATTAAGGACGTCCCCTTTTTTCCTTTTTTGCTTTTTTATTTGTCATTGCGCCACAACTACCGTACCCGTGTAAACCTGCCCTTCCGCCTCTATCTGCCATATATATATCCCCGGAGAAATGCCTCTTGAGGGAGACCATTTAAAATATCCTTCCCAGGAATCCGCTGACTGGGGATGCCAGCCGCCGGATGGCGCCGTCAGGATCACGCCGGCGCCGCCGGTGTTCGCCATATCGGCGACCTTCATTCCCATCAGATTGAATATCTTTCCGGAAAGAGAACTCTGGCTGTCCAGATTCTTGTAAAACACAAAGAAAACATCGTTCCTTCCATCAGCATTGCCGGGCGTGATTATCTTCGGAGCCGCCTGATAAGCGAAACCTCCGGCGGCGCCGCAAAGCGGAGAATAAAACGCCGGCGCCATGAGCAAGGCCGCTAAAAAGAAAACGAAGAAAACGAAATAAAAGGGGGACGTCCTACATTTTTTCATAATTTTTGCCCCCCTCACTTTCCCCGTTATTCATAATATTAAGGACGTCCCATTTTTCCCATTTTTCCGGTGCGGTTCTGCTTTTCATTTGAGTTTCGCTTTCACATCTGCAAGCGAAGTCCGCCGGGAGCTCGCGCTCTTTATCAGCTGCACCCGCACCATCGTTTTTCTCGCGTCATAGAGCCTGTGCCCGGCGGGAGTAGCCCCCTCGCAGGGAAGAATCCCCATGTCCGTATAATGGCGTATCGTTGATTTTCTCACGCCGCAGAACTCCGCCACCTCGCCTATTCTCAAATATTTTTTCATCTATCCTCCAAGAAGTAATCCGTCACCAAAATTTCAGCTGAGATGTTGCATCCCCTTTTCCCGTTTTTCCTATTCATTCTTTAATTTTTCCTGCGCCTGCATGATCTTCTGGCGCGAAAGCTCGTGAGACGGATCCAGCTCCAGCACCTTCTGCCACTCCTTTATAGCCCTGGCATATTCGCCTTTTATATAATATACCGTGGCTTTTGAAAAATGCTCTTTCATTTTTTTCAGCTTATCCTGTTCCTTCTCTTCGGCGAGTTCCGCTTCGGCAAGAGCTATCTTCGCCAGCGATAATTTGTGCGCAGGGTCAATTTCAAGAACTTTTTTCCATTCTTTCACAGCTTTTTCATACTCTTTGTTTTTGTAATATTCCGTCGCCGTGGAGAAATGCTTTTTCATGCGTTCTATATCGGTGGGAGCGGAACTCACCCTGTCTCCGTGCTTATCCTGCGCCTCTCTGGATTTGGAGATAAGCTCCATTATCTCAGGGTCGCCGGAGACGACAGTCGGCACATTATAAACGATGACCTGCTGGTGATAACGCCTCGCGTTCTCATATTCTCCCCTCTTCTCGGCGGCGAGCGCTAACAAATAAAGCCGTTTCATATTTTTCAGCGTTAGTTTTCTGATCTTCTCCGTCATCGGATCTTTCTTTTCGCGCGCGGCTCCGGACTCCCGGATCGTTTTCTCCGAGGCCATGACCTGCTCGGGGAGCTCGCCGAAACGGACAGAAAGCCCTATCCAGTGATTCCCCAGAGTTTCCTCCACACCGCTCAGAGGAAGCGTGAAAGCGTAATCAAAGGAGAACAAATTCATCCTGTACGATGCCCCTGCCGAAATATTGGCGATGTCCGGGCCGTATTCAAAACCTCCGCGCAATCTGAAGAAAGTCAGAACATTCACCTCCGCGCCCAGCCTGAAACTCCCTGCGGACTCTTCCTTATTATATTCTCCCGACAGCTTATAGCCGGGCTTTATCAGAGCCATGCCTGTTTTTATCCGCAGCGGCAGCTTATATGTTTCTTTAAGGCCCATATCCGGAGCGACAATGTTCTGGAGCGCGATACCGAAGCTGAGATCCCCTGACTTTTTCAGGATGCCCGCGTCCGCGCCGAAGCCGCTCTTGGAAAGGCCCGAATCAAACACGGGATCGCCCGCGCCCCCGGCAAAGCCTGTGTTATTATCTATGGCATTAGCCGTGTATTTTGTGGAGCCGTATTCCACCGTCATCTGTTTGAGCGAAACTCCCAGATCAAAATATCTGAAGCGCCTGGCGGCCGCGAAAGCGTACTGGTTTTCACCGTAATAGCCGTCCAGCGCGAAATTCTTCACTCCGATGCCCATGACCGCGAATTTCAAAGGATAGGCCATCATAAGATTTGTGTCGCCTATATCCGAATTATCCGAAAGATTCATGAACATCTTACCCATGGAGCTTGCGGCCTCCGGATTCCTGAGCCCGGCAAGGCCCGCGGGATTATAATAAACGGCATAAGCGTCGTCGGCGATCGCCGTGAAGGCGTTGGCCATACCGGCGGCCCTGGCTCCCGCGCCCAGGTCCTCAAAAGAAGCGAAGACCCGCGCGGTGGCAGCGAGCATAAACAGCAGAAGCGCTGTCAGAGCGATGATTTGTTTAATTATTTTTTTCATCATCTTGCCACCACCACAGTGCCGTTATAAACCCTGCCCTCGGCCTTTATCTGCCATATATACACGCCCGGCGCGGCGTATTGGCCGGAGGAGGTCTTACCTTCCCAGATCAGAGAACCGGAAACGGAAGAACTCATGCCGCCGAATTTCATATCCGCTATCTTCCTGCCCCTTATGTCAAAGATCTCGCCGGACGGGGCGAAAGCGTTTGGATTGTCATAGTAGAAAGAGCACACATCATTCAAGTTGTCGCCGTTTGGCGTGAATATCTTCGGTATCGGGCCGTCTATGACGCTGAAGGCCGTAGCGCGCGGCGCCACCCTCAACTGATAACTGCCAAGCTTGTCCGTCAGTATCCTGACGCAGTTCTCGGCGGTGTCCACCTCTCCGCCGACTTTCACCCACTCCACGCCATTGAACCACACGAGCGCCAGGGATCTGGCGGCCTCCGATTCATTAACCGAGAGCGATTGTATGGTGCCGCCGGCGGCAACGCCGTAATATATCTTAATTTCAGCAAGCGCCTTATCAAAGACAAAATTCACTTTTTCTTTGGAGATGTTTTTCCTTGTCTCAAAATCATAGCTTCTCAGCACCCTGCCGGAAGGATAATTTTCGTCGGAGGATTTTCTGCTGTCGGTGGAAACGATTATGTCTTCGTCAAAACCGTTTCTGAGCACAGAGGCTATCTCCGAGGGTATCCTCACAGCAGCGCCGTCGCCGACTATCCAGAGATTTAGCTCATCCGTCGTGTCCGCGAACATTGACATCCCGCTCTCGTTGACGGGCGCGGCACTGTCATAGGCGGCAACGGAGTAGAAATATATCTGAGCGGTGGAGCGGGCAAGCGCGTAGTTTGTGGCCGCTGTTGAATATAGGAGCGTAAACGGCCCCCATATCCCTGTCGAGCGGTATATCCTGTATCCGGCCAGATCCGAGCAGGCGCTGCCGTCACTGTTTATGGTCACCGTCGTCCATCTCAGCATGAACGAACTTCCGTCCGCGCTGAATTCGCCGTAAACCCCGCCCGGCACATCAGGAGCTGTAAAGTCGGTACTAACTGTCTGAGGCATAGCGTAAACCACAGCCGACGACGACGACTTGTTGCCGTAGGAGTCCTCTGCCTTAAGGAAATAATAATATGTCGTGAAATTCGTAAGGCCCGTGTCCGTAAAGGACAGCGAATCCGTACTCAATATATTCGTATAAACGCTGTTATCCGTGGACCTGTAAATCAGATAGGCGCTGAAATCATCTTCCGTATTGGCGTTCCACGACAGCGTTACAAAAGCGTCTCCCGCTATAGCCGTCACGCCCGTTGGCGCCGCCGGCGCCACATTGTCCAGTGTCCAGCCCGCCGCCGTATTTGACAGAGCCGACCAGCGCCCGCTTTCATCCGCCGTCCAGACCACGAAGTAATAGGTGCTGTCGCCTAACAGAGAGCCGACCTCATAAGTCTGTATTTCACCCTGAGCCATTGAGCTTGAAACAGCTATCTGCGCCGAACTCAAGCTCCATGCCGCGGCATAAGTTGAATACTGTATCCTGAATTCTCCGCCGATGATGTCGCCCGAGGTTCCGTCATCGCCCGGTGCCGTCCATCTGAGGGTCAGGGCGTTGGCTGTGCTGTTGTCCGAAACAAGAAGATCCGTCACAGCCGTTGGCGCCGTCACATCCGGCGGCGGCTGAGGCATAGCGTAAACCACAGCCGAAGCAGCTGATTCGTTGTCAGAGCCGTCTTTCGCCGTCAGGTAATAATAATATGTCGTGAAATTCGTAAGGCCCGTGTCCGTCAAGGACAGCGAGTCCGTGCTCAATATATTCGTATAAACGCTGTTATCCGTAGACCTGTAAATCAGATAGGCGCTGAAATCATCTTCCGTATTGGCGTTCCACGAGAGCGAAACATAAGCGTCTCCCGCTATGGCGGTGACACCCGTCGGAGCCGCCGGCGCGACATTGTCCAGTGTCCAGCCAGTCGCCGTATTTGACAGAGCCGACCAGTTGAGGCCGTCATCCGCCGTCCAGACCACGAAGTAATATGTACTGTCGCCCGTCAAAGAGCCGACCTCATAAGTCTGTATTTCGCCACTCGCCATTGAGCTTGAAACAATAACCTGCGCCGAAGCCGAACTCCACGCTATGGCATAGGTTGAATACTGTATCCTGAATCTTCCGCCGGTGATGTCGCCAGCCGTTCCGTCATCGCCCGGAGCCGTCCATCTGAGCGTCAGGGCGTTGGCTGTGCTGTTGTCTGAAACAAAAAGATCCGTCACAGAAGAAGGCGCCATCACATCCGGAGACACCGTAGCCGAAGACACATTGAGAGCCGCCGACCAGTTAGCGCCGTCATCGTAGGCCTTGATGCCGAACCACAATTTCGCGCCCGGTGTGAGACCTGTTACAACCACCGTTTGTTTCGTCCCCGGAATTTGAGCCGTGGATATTTGAACCGTCTTTGCCGCCGCGGCAAAAGACCACCAGTTGGCCACGCCTCCCACAAGCGCGGGATCAACAGCGCTTGCCTTCATCTCATAAACAAAGGAATTGTAGTAAGGCGGCAGATTCGCGGCAAGCTGACCCGAAGTTCCGTCGTCGCCGGGAGCTGTCCAGGCAAGTTTGACCTCACCCTCATTGTCTCCTGTAAGAGCCGTCAAATTGACGATTGAACCCGGCACCGTTGAATCAAGCCCTGCCAGTGCGTTCGTCTGCGCCAGCGCCTGAGTCTTTGTGTCAAAACTGCCGAGATTTCCGAATTCGTCCTCCGCTTTTATTGAGAAGTAATAAGTGACAGCCGGAGTAAGGCCGTTTACAGTCCAGTTCACATTTTCACCGGGATCATTCATCCAGCCGTAGAGGTCCTGCCCTCCCGAAGCGTTCCACCACGCGGTGGTGTCGCCCGTAAAAGGCGCGTCATTGACGGAAGATGAGCTCCACCTGATGTAGTAATCCCTGACTTTTATGCCCCACTCTGTTTGCGGAGCTGTCCATGAGAGCTCTATCCTGCCTTCAATACCGCCGGTGGCCGCTAAGAGATCCGTCACTCTATCCGGCGCTATATTGTGCCCCGGCCGCACGCCTATGGTCACATCAACCGTCGCCGAAACTGCAAAAGATTGCGTAACAATACCCGCAGACAGCATAAGGGCGGTAAGCAGTTTTTTGACTGCCGCTCCTAATTTGTTCCGCAGGTATTCACTCATTTTTTAACCTCTACCTCTCATTTTTGCCTCTTCGCCCTTTTCACTTCTTATCCTCCGTCTTAAAATACACCCTTCCGAAAAGTTCAATCGGAATATCAAAACCCATAACATTTCCGACGACAACAAAGGCATATTTTTTTCCGTAAAATTCCTCACTGTCCGGAATTTCGATCTCCATCGCGATGTCAGAAAAACTTCTCGGCTTGGAAGCTATTTTCTTTTTCTTTATTTTCACCTTCACTTCCGCCGGAAGCTCTTCATATTCGGGATTCAAACCGTATTCCTGCGGTTTGGGAGAAAGGGCCATTTCCAGCTTGTAAGACTCCCTTCCTTTGTTGACAACCTGCGGCACCTCAAAATCAACACCGTCGATTTTCGCCTTTTTCCCGACAGGAATTTCATCTCTGACAAACAAACTCATCGGTGATATTTCAAGCTGAAGAGCGGCAAAAACCCTTTGCCTGTATTCATCCATGATCTTTTCCGGCCTCGGGCCTGTGGAGAATCTGAGCCGGCTTGACAGGGCAAAACTTATTGTAACTCCGACACCACCGGGTTTTCCGGCAGATTTAGTTTCAATCATCGCCTGAAAATGCCTGTTTTCAAACTCCTCCTCCGGCGGAATTGAAATAATGATATCGCAATCAATGCTTTCCCCCGGCCCCAGTTGAAACCTTGAAGGGAAAACCGAAACCCACGAAACATCGGGAATCGACTCATAGTTTTCCTTCATCTGACTTTCGGACGGCAATTGGATTGTCACCTCTATATCCCTTTTCTCCTCAGCGTTATTAACAATCGTAAAGGGAATATTTCTCTCTTTCTTCAAGCTGTAAACCATTCCCGGTTTCATGCCCGACAGAATCACATCGCTGAACTTCGTCGTCAAACTGTGACCTGCAAAAACCGGACTGCCCAGCAAAAGCACGAGAATAATTTTCAAACACTTTTTCATAAGCATTCCATTTCCCCTCCTTGGACATTTTCCTGCAATAAGCGGTTTACGATCACCACTTATAAGCTTCATATCACTCATAATCTGCTCCTTCCGCCTAAGACGGCGGACTTTCAGCCTCAATACGCATCTGATGCAATCAGCACATGCGCCCCATGCAATCACTCTGCTTGCCAACCACAATAGCTGCTAACCCGACTTGTCCATTGACAAGTTAACACTAACGCAACTCCGGTAAGCGGTACACCCAACAGCTTACTTCCGTTAACAGCTATGTATCTTAAATTTACAGACGGGTAATTACATATGTTTCTCCTCTGAAAAAGATTCAATGCAGCTCATCGCATGCACCTTATGCCTGAACTTCCCTAATATGGCCGGAACCGTTAAATAGCTCTAAATACTATTTACCAGTATTTTCAACCGTCTATGCCTCACGGCATAGCCATATTATTCGCTAATCGCAAAATTAATATTCAGGCACTAAATCTTATCTTCCCTCTACTCCTTAGTTCGTCGTCGCGCGGAATGTCAGGTCAAATTTCCTCTGAGCTGAACTGGACACCGAAGACGGCATGGTAATTTTGTACCACGTTGTCGTGCCTTTGCCGACCGGAACAGCGGTGATATCCGCAGCGCCTGAATCAGCAAGAGTGTCATAGGTGCCAGTAACATTAGTAAACTCATGTGTCGCGCCGAAAGAAGCAGGAGCCGGCATAGTCGCCGCATCACCTAAGCAATACAACGCTATATCATCCTGAGCGGCCGGAGGATAAACAAGGGCACCCAAGCTCAGAGCCGTAATGCACTTCTCCATGCTAACCGTTGAGACGCTGTCGTTCTGAAGCACAACGCCGGTAACTGAATGTGACGAAGCGGCCAAATTCACGGTTCCGAAGTTGTACCAAGTCGTAAGAGCCGTCAAACTTGCGGTCACATTACCCGGCGTGACATAAATGTCAACCTCAGCAGTATCCTGCGCCGCGAAAGCGGTGCCCGCTGCCAACATCATAACCATCACTAAACCAATAATTTTGTTTTTCATTTTCAATTCTCCTTTCGTCATTGACGAAACACCTTTCAACATTCTTCCAACAACCATTCTTAAACAGTCCATGATAGGACCTCCTTTTTTGTCCGCCTCAGACGGACAGCTACCTGACCAACGTTCCAGCTTTTTTCCATAGGCATTACCTCCTTCATTTTTCAAAAATCCCTTTTAATTTTTGCCATATATTTTTCTTTTTGACCGTCGTGAAATAGAGTTTGCTCCTCAAACCCGCGGAAATGTTGCCGCCCACGCCCGCGCTTAATATGACAGCCGAAAAACTTCTGCCGTAAAACTTTTTTTCATCCGGCACATTTATAATTACATCTGTTTCGGCGAAAGCCCCCGCCGCTATATCAACGCTGTTTTTTTCAAAGCTTATCCATTTCACATCCGGCGCCGCTTCGTAATTTTTTTCCACCCCGCCGGGCGCGATGCTGAATTTCACAGTAATTTTTTCCGCGCCTTTGTTGTAAATTTTGAGCGTCCTCAAACCGTGAGCTTTGAGCGAATATGCCTCGCCGGGAACAACGCCCGACGCTGAAACGCTGACAAACGGCGTTCTTATATTCACCGCGAAAGCTAAAGAAGAAAATAATAAACATCCCCCTGCAAACAGCCACGCAACATAAACACAACGCAAGGCGCTGCGGCTGCATTTGTTAAGAGTCAATTTATTCATGGGCTTTCCCCCGCGGTGATCGTCACCGTAATTTTTTCCTGTTTGGAAGTGTTCACCGTCGTAGGCATATCAAGTTTCAGCCACAAAGTTCTCGTTTCGGTTTTGGGCACGCCGTCGCCCCTCTGTTCATCCCCCGTCGCGCCGCCGTCATAAGTGTATCTTTCGGCGCCGCTTGTCTGATTTACAGCCGTCACCGTGTCTTTATTCACAAAATAGCCGGCAGCAGCCGTTGTGTCATGGAATATCGCATATAATATAAAGCGGTTATGACCGACAGCCGTATCCGTGGACTCCCACACAGAAGCGGAGCCGTTAAAAAGGGTTATGGAAGAAACTCTCATAGAGTAATCTTCGTCCACATTCCCGGTGTTTGTCACGACAATCCCCGAAATGGAAGTGGTGGAAGCGCTTAAGTTCACCTCGCCGAAATTATAGGTGTCTGTTGAAACGGAAACGCCGAGGACTTTGACGACGCAGGCGGTTGAGCCGTTGGAGATTGACGACCAGTTTCCGGGGGCGTTTATTCCCGTAGCCTCGTCCCTCGTCCAGATGCGGAAATAATATGTCACCCCGCCGTGAAGCCCCGTCAGAGTTTTCGCGCGTTCCGAGAGCGCCGCGCAGGATGTGTCAATCAGAAACTCGTATTTATCGTCAAAGTCCGTCCACCCGGGCGACGATGTCGTCCAGTCAACCGTCGTATAGGTGGCATATCTTATTTTCCATTGCCCGCTGTTTATCGTTCCTGTCGTGCCGTCGTCGCCCGGCGCGACCCACGAAAGAGCGACATCCCCGTCGTCTTCCGCCAGCGCCGTCAGCGTTGTGACGGCGGCCGGAGCGACACGGCAGTATGCCGTCGCGCCGACAGATATCTCCGACCAGCGCGCACCCTCGTCGCAGGTCCACAATCTGAAAAAATATGTCGTTTCGTAAATCAGTCCTGATGTTGAATAGGCGGAAACGCTCTGCGCGGAAATATTCTCGGTCGCGATTTCAACATTATAAGTCGTCTCACTTCCCCAGGCCATCGCCGTATAAGTGGCATATTGTATCCTGAACTTTGAACCGTTTGTAAAACGCCCGATACGGTAATCGTCCCCGGGACACACCCACGAAAGATTTATCTGCCCCGAAACCGAAGTTGTTGACGCCGTGAAACTCGTCACCGCCGCAGGCGCTATACTGTCCGCCGGCGCGGCGGTTTTCGGAAAATTCATACTGGCTGATCCATAAAGTGAATAAGAATTATCAGATATTTCCGTAAGAGTATCCCATGCCGCTCCGTTCCATCTCTGGGAATACACATTGTTCGCCGTTGTCAGCGTTATGAGAAAGATATCATCCGAAGCGTCATCCGGCGCGAGAATAGCCCATCTGATACCTGCGGCATCCGGCTGAACCGCGGCATTATCCGCCGACCAGACGCCGTTAACATATTTACGCGCCTGCGGAGTTGCCCGGACCGCGACATTAGATTCCGCCCATACTATCATCCCTTCGCCCGTTGCCGCTTCATAAGCGACATCGAAACCCCTCTGTGAAGTTCCGTATGAAGTCACATCGTCATGTTCTTTTCCGTTCATCCACACATTTGAAGTTGAAGAAAAAACTTCCGCATTTATGTCAGTACCGCTATCAAAAGTACCTATCATTATCTCGTTGTTCAATGGATTCGCGGCCGCTTTTATCCAGCGCGCGTCGCCGAGCGCCGAATGATTATGAGAAGTCACCGTCGCTGCGCTCCACGAGTAGCCGTCCCAGGTTCTGTACCACGGCCTTGTCGTCGCAGTATCAGCCCAGACTACAAACCCAACTCCCGCCGACTGGGCGTAAGCAATGTCAAAGGACTGCGCGGTTGAGGCGCTCGCTCTCCCCGTTAAAATATTCTGAACATTTCCGAAAGCCGAACCGTTCCAGACATAAGAATAAATATTTCCCAAGTTATCGGAATACACAAGAATCATCTCGTCGGATGACGGTTTCGCTTCCAGCCGAACCCACTCGATATTTATAATATTTGTTCCAATTTCTGTGGCCCCTGAAAGCGCTGTTCCATTCCATGTTCTATAGTAGAGTTCAGAACCTACTCCGGTACCCGTTCTATAAACAATTACGGCATCGCCGGATGTCTGCTCATACGCAACATCAAATACTCTTTGCGTAATAACCCCGACATTATCGGTAAGTTCCCCCGCAAGTCCCCAACCGCCTGAAGGTGTATATGTTGAAACATTAAGATCAGCTAATGCGTCCACATTTAGCATAATCGCTTCATCTCTGACTGCGGAAGGACACATACGGACAACATTCTGTCGAGATGCAGCGCCTCCGACATCTACGGCGCTTCCCGCCGCTGACCATGCCGAGCCGTCCCAATAGCGGTATGCCGGTATCCGCTGTTCGGCAGACACGGTTGAAGATGAATAATACACCAGCATGCCTTCAGGCGTCGGAGGCGGAGGCGTGATATACGCCCAGGCCGTAGCGTGATTGGAAAGCGCAGACCAGTTCGGCTGCTCGTCAGCCGTCTTTAATCTGAAAAAGTAAGTCACGCCTTCGCGCAGAGATGTCATTGTCCGCGAGTGAATTTCGTTATAATTATTTGTGTCCGTGTCTATGACAAGCTCGTATTGATCGTCAAAATCCGTCCATCCGGACGAGGCCGCATTCCAGTCAACATTCGTGTATGTCGCATATCTTATCGCGAACTTTCCGCCTATTATAGCCCCCGTCGTGCCGTCGTCTCCCGGCGCTGTCCATGTCAGATTTATCTCGCCGCCGCTTGAACCCGTCAGCGCCGAGAGCGTCGTTATCGCCGCCGGAGCCGATGAAGTCGGCAGATTAAAACTCAGCGAATTTATCGCCGCCGCCGTGCCCGGCCACACCGACCAGTTATTACCGCTGTCCTTTGTCCTCACCGCAAACCAGTATGTCGTACCTTCTGAAAATCCGGTCAGGAGCTTCAGCGTCTCAGCGCCCGGCGTCGATCCCGGCGTATAATATCCCCACGTTGACACCCATTTCGCGTAAAAGTCCCCCGCCCCGACGTATTTCGTCGCATATTTTACAAGATACTGCCCCGCGCTGTTATCGCCGCTTGCCCCGTCATCACCGGGCTCGCTCCATTTAAGCGTCACCTGTCCGCCCATTCCCGTTCCTTCCGCCAGCGCCGTCAGGTCGCTTATCGCGCACGGCGGCGTGGCGTCGACAACCGTGATCGTAAGCTCGCCGCTATTTATACAGGCGGCGTCATAAGGGCCGTGATAACCTGAACCCACCATCAAACCGTTATACTGCGGGAGTTTCGCCTGGAACTTTCTTCCGGCAGTTGCCGAGACGTTAATGTCTATCGTAAAAACAATCTTCTGCCCTCCGGCGCCCGTTGCCATTGAAGCCGTCTGCTGGCATTCCCACACAGCATAAGCGGTATTATATGTCAGTGTGCCTAAGTAAGAATCCCCCGCGGAATAAGCGTTATTGCCGTCCACATCCTGCCAGACCTTTATCGCGGCTATGTCACTTTGCAGCATAGTAGTCGTTGTCCCCGCTGTTGAAAGACGCACGCCTATCAGATTCTGTGAAACGCTGTCATCGTGGCCCGGCACTGTGCAGGCAAGAACCGTGTTGTTGACCGAACCTGTGTTTGCATCCGCCGACGCGACCGTCACAGTGCTTATTTCCGAAGCCAGCATGTTGTATGAAGTATAACTTGGATGCTGTCTTGCGGGCGAAGAAGAGACATTATTTGTCCAGTCGCCGGTAGAACCAGGGAAAGCAGTCCCAGTGGAAGTAATCTTTGTCCATGGAGTGTCTGCAGCTGGAGTAGTGTATGTAAATGTATCCACAAATATTCCTGTTAGACCTGTCCATAATTCAACTGTATCCCCTCCTGCATTATTTAAACCAATCACGAGGTTATTACAAGCGAGAATAATACAATTAGACATAAAATAATATCTCTGCGCTCCGCCTTTTGCTGCATCTCCGTAATCCTGATCCATAAACATTGCGTAATAACCTGGCTGTAAAATCGTAGAAGAAGTTGAGGCACCATTTCTATATGCATCGTCAATTACAGCAAGAGCAGTTTTATTCGTAACCCATGACGCCCATGTATCAGTAAGATCGCCAGGCTGTCTAAGGTTATACCCATTAAGGTTAATTGCTGAAGTTCCTGCATTATAAACCTCTATAAATTCATCTGTATCATCATCAACAGCATCCGCCATAACCTCTGTTATATGAAGAACCGTGACGCTGCTGCCCGTAACCCCGGGAATTGACCAGTTATTGTTATTCACCGCAGAATTATCGCCCGACGAAGTCCATATCCCGTAATTATTAAAATCGTCATACGCCTTGATAACAAACCAGTAGGTTACGCTTTCCGTCAGCCCCGTTATGGTGTAGCTTTCTTCACTATCGGCCGCTTTCGGGCTCCAGCCGTTTGAAGGAAGCCAGGTTGAAACCCATGAAGCATAGAAATTGTCCGCCGATATATATTGACTCGCATATTTCAGCAGATATCCCGAAGCCATGCCGATTGTCCCGTCGTCTCCCGGCGCAGTCCATTTCAAAACAATGTCACCCGACCAGCTTCCCGCAAGAGCTGTTAAATTTGATATTGCGCACGGGGGTGCAGGATCAGCGGTAATCTTCGCCCATGCCGTCGCCGCGTTTGAGAGCGTTGACCAGTTCCCGCTCTCGTCAACCGTCCACATCCTGAAATAATATGTCACGCCCTCAATCAGGCTGCCAACTGTATATGACTGCGCGTCGGCATAGCCGACGGCCGAAGTTGAGATCTGTATTTCCGACGACGCCTTCTTCGCGTCCCAATAAGCGGGATCCTGGGCGTCGCTCAAAACCGTGGCCGTGGCTATGTAAAATTTACTGCCGGCGGCAAGATCCTGATTTATCCCGTTGTCTCCGGGCGAGGCCCATGTGAGGTTTATCTCACCGGGGGAGGAGCCCGTTTCCGCTGTCAGATCCGACACCGCCGACGGGGGCGTCACATCCATTTGCGCGTAAGTTGAATTTAGAGTGTTCTGCCCTCCCACCGGCGCGTCGCCCGAAGAAGTCCAGACGCCGTAATTGGGCACTTCATCATACGCCTTCATAACAAACCAGTATGTCACGCCGGGAGTGAAAGCTCCGCCGAGGCTGCCGATGGCCTGGCTGTCTTCCGTCCCGAAAGCCGCAGGCGTCCAGCTCTGCGTATGAGTTGAGACCCAAGTCGCGTTAAAATCAGCGGCGCTGATATATTTTGTGGCGTATTTCACGAGATAACCGGCGCAGTCCGCCACGCCCGCGCCGTCATCGCCCGGGGCCGTCCACTTAAGTTTTATCTGTCCTTCTGTCGTCCCCGTGAGAAATGCGGTGAGATTTGAAATCCCGCACGGCGGTATGGGCGGCGCTTCTACATGTATATAACCGGAATTATTATCTTCAATCCTTTCCGTTACCGTCTCCGACGAATCAATGACAACATATAAATCGTGCGCGCCCTCCGGTATCGACCATGCGCCGGAATACGCCTCAAACGATTGATTGTATGACGGCGATGAATTCGCGTGATAATAAGCGATCAAAGTTCCCGAACCGTCGCCCCAGGGCGCAGGGGGCTGACCTTTATAGAATTGAACCGAGGTCCATGTTGAGCCGGAGGCGTTATATCCGGCGCCGTAATTTCTGACCGTAGCCGTTATAAAAACTATTTCATCCGCGGCCGGAGTATTATTGCTTATCGTTATATCGGCAGATGTGATTACCAAATCAGGCCTGTTATCCAGATATGCCTGAACCGCCGTCGTGTCTATCACTGATATTTGACCGGCGTCATCTGCCGATTTAATCCTGAAATAATATGTGGCCGCTTCCGCCAGCTGAGTGAGCGTCATAGTCTCTGTGTCGCCGTAATCCCCTATGTGCGCGGGAGCCGTTGAATAACTGCTCACCCAGGAAGCGTCCCAGTCACCGTCGCCGATAATATTTGTGGAAAATCTTATAATATAAGACGACGCGCCGCCCTGATCGCCCGCCTTTGTCCCGTCATCGCCGGGAGCCGTCCATGTGAGACGCACCTGCCCGCTCGCCAGACCCGTTACAAGAAACGCCGAAAGATTTGTGATTGCCGACGGCGCTTCATACTGAGCATAATTCATGCTCGCTGTATTTACCGCAACGCCAGTTGCCGAGGATGTCCACGAAGACCAGTTGTTATCGCCGTCCTTCGTTTTCATAACAAACCAGTATGTCACGCCCTCGCCCAGGCCGTTAACAGTAAAAGAATCCTCGTCGCCCGGTGTTGAATTCGGCGTCCAGCTCTGCGTATATGTGGAAACCCATGAAGCGGAAAAATCAGCGCTGCTTATGTACTTTGTCGCATACCTGACAAGATACGCTCCGTCGCTGTTGTCATTGACTGCTCCATCATCGCCGGGAGCGCTCCATTTTAACTGGATCTCCCCCCCGTAAGTTCCGGTGAGAGCGGTGAGATTACTCACCGCACAGGGCGGCGTTGAGTCAAACGCTCCCGCTGACGGAGCCCATTCATCCCATCTGTAGCAGAACGCGAATGATTGCGTGTTTTCGGTAATAGTTTCCGCTTCAAGAACCGTGCCCCAGGAAGTCCCGTTCCATCTTTGAGCGCAGACGGCCGGCGCTTTGTCATTAGTAACGAGCATGATATCGTTGGAACTTGTGTCGGGATCGGCGGCGAGTTTCACCCAGCTTATTCCCGAAACGCCCACGGATTTGGCAAAACCCGATTTCTGCCATGTACCGCCGCTGTAATCCGAAAAATAGCCCGGCGTCCCCACCGCGGTGGATGTGGTAAACACAATAAGCTCTTTCCCCGACTGCCTCTCATAAGCGACATCAAAGGGGCAAGTGGTTGTTTCATCAATATCCGTTGAAAGCTCTCCCGCGTCCGTCCAGGATGAGCCGTCCCACACCGCCGCGTGCAGATCGGGCGAACCTGATACAACATACTCGTGGAATCCCGCAAGAATCTCGTCCGTCGCTTCCAGCGCCGCGAGTTTTATCCAGTAAACCGGCGCCGTGACATTTGAAAGACTGAGCTGAACGGGATTTCCCCATGAAGTCGTCCATGTTGAATAATAAACCGTGTTGTTCGTCCCGCTTGAGAAAACCACCATACCCCGCCGGGTCAGCCTCTCATACACGGCGTCAAAACACTGATAATTATAATTGCCTGTGACGCCCGTTAATATCTTCTTATTTCCCCACGCGCTGCCGTCCCACACCATAGCGGTAATGCCCTTGCTATAATCCTCAACAACGCATATCATCTCGTCATAGCCGGGCTTGGGCGTCAGTTTCAGCCATTGTATTGTTCCCGCGACGGTGACGCCCGTGTTAAGCCTTCCGCTCCAGCCGTTTGCCGCCGTCCATGTTGAATAATAAACCCTGGATGTATCAGCCGCGTCCCTGTACACCACCATCAGCCGGCCCGAAACCTGTTCGTAAGCTATGTCAAAACCCCGGCTTGCCTTTACTCCTACATTACTCGTAAGCTCCGCGCTCGCGCCCCAGGATGAGCCGTCCCATATCTGCACATTCAAATCGGTATCGGCATCAACAGTTGCCAGAGCTTTTGCGTCGGAAACCGGGGAAGCTACAAGACGCCAGAAGCCGTCGGCCTTCGCGCCGACGTCGGAAGCGTCCGCTTCCGCGGTGTAAGCTGCTCCCGTCCACTCCCTGTATCTCGGTATCCGCGCCTGCGCCACGGAAGATGTATCCAGATAAACAAGAAAATCATCCCCTGTTCCGCTTATTACCTTAGCATGAGCCGTAGCGTGATTTGAGAGCGCCGACCAGTTAGGTATCTCGTCCGCTGTCCATATCCTGAAATAATATGTCACGCCTTCCGTGAGAGAACCCACCGTCCTTGAACATATCGTTCCCGCGCTTACCGTCGTGCTTATCGTTATATAAGACCCCGCGCCCGAAGTTGCCGTGTTTGTACTCCATACAACGGCCGTCCATGAAGCATATTCAATCCTGAAATAACTTCCCGCGGGCAAAGCGCCGCTTAAATCATTATCACCCGTCGCCGTCCAGGTAAGATCTATCTCACCGGCGCTGGAACCGGTTAAGGCGCTTAACTGTGTTATTGCCGCAGGCGCTACCGAATCCACTTTCACCGCCCATATATCGGGCGACGAACAGAGAGTCCCGCGGGAATCCCTTGCATATACGCGCCAGTAATAAGTAAGGTCATTTTTC
>Ga0180732_1000584_pt1 | contig 29119 bp, 28 predicted proteins | sample KR11_01MetaG_FD_148674 | JGI IMG/M metagenome (GOLD analysis project Ga0180732, IMG submission 148674) | Groundwater microbial communities from the Olkiluoto Island deep subsurface site, Finland - KR11_0.1 MetaG | ecosystem: Environmental > Aquatic > Deep subsurface > Groundwater | place... | reverse complement strand
GATAAAAATATCATAAGCATTAACGAGTTTAAATTTTGAGATTGAGACATAAACATAAATTAATAAATAATTAATTAATAACTACATTAGATTATAAATAAATTTTTTAATTATATTTGTAAAATTTTAAATAGTTCCTGCAATTAGTTTTTCTATGAAAAGAGTGAAAAAAGAACATAAAAAGAAAATCATGGAAATGATTGAAAAAGCTGGAGACCCAAATAATTATGAAACTTCATGGGATGGTAATGGAATTCCACACATATCTAAGAAAAAATCTGAAATAAAAAAAGGAAAGAGTTCTAGGGCACGTGGTGCAAGATTTGAATTAAAAGTTAGAGGAGAATTAGAAGCGCAAGGCTGGATTATGGATAAATGGACAAATAATGTTGATTTAGAAGAAAATAAAATTATAAAAGCAAAGAGAAAATACAATCCTTTTAAAAAAATGTTAATTGTGGGGGTTGGTTTTCCTGATTTTATTGCATTTAAAAGAACAAGCAAGAAAAGTTATGAAGTAATTGGAGTAGAAGTTAAAATAAATGGAATTCTTTCAAAAATAGAAAAAGAAAAATGTGCATGGTATCTGAATAATGAAATTTTTTCCAGGATTTTGGTTGCAAAACAAGGAGCAAAAAGAGGCCAGACAGAGTATGTTGATTTTGCAGAAAGATATAAAAATAAATTATAACAATATTTAAAAAAATTCTTTTCTTAAGAAAACAATGAAATATGCATTAATTATATTATTCATATTAACATTTCAAAATATTTATGCATTGTGTGAAGAAAATCAAATAGATATTAATACTGCTTCAACAGAAGATTTAGATACTTTATATGGAATAGGTTCAGTAAAAGCAGAAGCAATAATTAATTCAAGGCCTTTTGAAATAGTTGATGATTTGATAAATGTCATTGGAATTGGTGAAATAACATTGCAAAAAATCAAAGAGCAAGGATTGGCTTGTGTTGAATCAGAAGATTTTGATGAAGAATTCAAGGAAGAAATTGAAATTGAAATAATTAAAGAAGATGAAGAGGAAATTATAGAAAAAGATTCAGAAGAAACAGAAAATTTTATTGGTGCAGAAATTGAAACACAAGCACCAGAACTAATAAGATTAAATCCGCAAGTTATAAAAACCCAAAGTGATAAAGAAAATTCAGATAATAAAACTTTAAAAAGCATTATCTTAAATAAAAACAAAGCCAGCTATGGATTTATTGTTTTTTGTGTTTTATTGGGGTTTTTATATATCATTAAATTAAAAAAAACATGCAAAAATGAGTTTGAATAATAAAGACAGGGAAACAAAAGGATTAATTGCCATGATGATAATCGAGGTATTGGGCAAACCACCTGAGCATTTAAAAGAAACCCTGGAAGAAATTATAAAAAAAATTGATGCTGAAAAAGGTGTGAGTGTTATTTTTAAAAAAATAAATGAACCTGTTTTAATGAAAGAGCAAAAAGAATTTTACACTAGTTTTGCTGAGATTGAAATTGAAGTTGAAGAAATTTTACATCTTGCTATTTTAATGTTCAAGTATATGCCGGCACATATTGAAATCATCTCCCCTGAATTAATTGCATTAACAAATAATGGGTGGAATGATGTTTTAAATGAGCTTACAAGAAGGCTTCATGGATATGATGAAGTTGCAAGAATTATCCAAGTGGAAAAAAACATCCTGGAGAAAAAATTAAGAGTTGCATTAGAAAATAAAAAGAAAGAAGAAAAATGATTAGATTTTTAAAAAGTTTGTAAGATGTTTAATAGTTTTAATCAAGAATAAAAAAACTCATTTGCAAAGTTTTATATTATATCAATTCAATATCTTTGTTATGGAAATTAAAGCGGTATTGATAGATTTTGATGGCACAATTGTAAATAAAGACATTTTGGATTTAGTTTGCGGGATAGTTGAAAAAGAAAAAGAAAGTGAAAGGATAAATGATGAATTTCATAATGGAAAAAGAGAGGGACTTAGTGCTTTAATAGAAAGGATTAATTTTTTAGGAGGAATTTCAACTAAGCAAATTAATAAGAAATTAGCTGAAAATGATTTTTTAATTAAAGGGGCTAAAGAATTTTTTGATTTTTTAAATTCAAAAGGCATTATATCAATTTTAAATTCAGGAAATCTAATTCCAATTTTAAAATATTATCAAAAAAAATTAGGAATTTCATATATTGTTGGCACTAAACCAAAAATGAATGGGAATAAAATTCTTTCAATTTCAGAAGAGGATTTTTCAGGAAGTAATTTCAAATTAATTGATTCCAAAGTAATACTTGTTCGACTAGGAATCAAGCAAGAAAATGTTATTGCAATAGGTGATTCTCCTGCCGATAAACCTTTATTTGATTTTGCCATTAAATCAATTGCTATTAATCCAAAAGGAGGCATTGAAAAGAATGCAGATTTTCAAATTGAAAAGGATTTATCTAAAGCAATAAAAATTATAAAAATTCTATCTAAAACTGAATAGAAAGGGGATTTTCTTTAGTTTTTCAAAAATCTTTTTTATGCTCAAAATGTGCATATTTGAAACAGGCAAAAGTATCAAAAAGTTTAAATACTTATAGATATCTATAGATATTATGGAAACAAAACAGATAAATCTAAAAATTCAAAAAAATCTTCTTAAGGCTGCTCAAAGTTATGTTGAAAATTTTGGATATAGAAATATTCAGGATTTAGCCACTGAAAGCATGAGAGAAAAAATATTTGATAAAAATCAGTTTGATGAAACTTTTACTAGAGAAGAAATTGAATTAATTGATATCATAATCTCCAAAACCCTTAAAAATAAAGAATTTATCTCAGAAAAAGAATTATTCAAATCATTAAAATGAGGTATTCTGTTATTTCTTCAAAAGATTTCAAAAAACAATTTGATAAGTTAAATGATAAATCAAAAAGAATTATTTATGACAAAATACAATTAATAAAAGAAAATCCCTTTAAATATAAAAAAATTCATTCACGACTTTATTCAAAAGTCTTTAGAATCAGACTTAAAATACAATCAAAAGAAATTCGTCTCATTTATGTTATAATTAATCCCAATATAATTTTAGTTTGTCTTTTAGACAGAAAAAAAGATTATAAAAATTTAGAAAAATATCTTAAAAAGATAAAATAATTATCTCTTTGCCCCTTTGTATTTTTTAATAAAAAACCAGATTAAAAATATAATTATTCCTGCTAAAAGAGTCCATCCAATAATCTGCCCAATTGAACTTTCTTTTATCTCTTCACAGGTTTCCAAACAGCAAACCCCGTCCTTGGCATTAATAAATTCACCAGTGCATTCCTCATTATCTCCACAAATTAATCCATTTCTTTCTTCACATGTTTTTGTTGTTCTTGGAATTTCTTCATCAAGTTCTTCCAAAGGAATATAATCTTTTACAAAATTCAAAAAAATTGCTGAATAAATCGTTTTATTCTCTGTTTCAGCTATTATCTGCCCCTCTAAATTTTTTTCTTCTGAATCAGAAATAATATTAATTTCAAGCTTAATGCTTGAATTTTCATCAAGTTCTTCAATTTCTTCAATTGAAAAAGAAATATAATCTTTTAAAGAATCTGATACTGAAAGAATAATATTTTCTAAATTTTCTTCACCAGTATTAAATAAATAAATTATTCTTATTTTTTCTGAATCTGTAGACATGGTGATATTAAATTCCATTGGGTCAAATTCAAAATCCTGTTGTTTTTTATCAGAAATTTCTTCACTTGTAAAAATATAAACTGGAATATTATATTCTGTACTGTCTGCAGACAATTTAATTGTTTTAAGTTGTGATTGAGTTATTTCTTCAATATTAAAATTTATTTTTTTTATTTCTCCTGATTTTAAAGTAATCTGATTTTCATATTCTATTTCATCAGATAAAGAAAAAAAACCATTGCTTGAATTTTCAGAATTTATATTAATATTAATTGTAATTTTGGTATCTTTTAAGTTCTGAACTTTTATAAAAAAATCTTCATCTGTTACAACAAATCCTGGTTCAGCATAAAAATCTGCAACATCAGAGGTTATTGAAAAATTTCTTACAATATCTTCTTCACTAACCTTGTTTCCAACCATGTATTTTACATCTTGAATTGAAATAGAATAATTATTAGCTTCTTTTCCCAAGAGTGATGCATAAATATAAAATTCATCATTTATCTTTGCAATATAAGGCTCAATTGAAATTCTTACATGCCCTCTGTAAAAAAATATATTTTCTTTTAGAATTGGTTCAACAAAATTTCCTGAAATCTTTGCCATAAGTGTTTCACCCTGATTAAACTCTGATTTCATGTCAAATTCAACTCCAGATATAACTGGAAGAATCAATAAGATAAATAACATAAATAATGTTAAATGCTTTCTCATGTATTATTTAAGAAATAAGAGGTTAATAAAGTTTATTTTATTTGTTAATTATAGTTTCTAACTGAATCTATTATTTTTTAGAATTACACTTGTTAATTTATATCCCTATTGTTTTAATAAAGTAAGCAATTTTAAATTAATACAAATTTATTACAGAATTTTTATTAAGAATTTTACTTTATATTATAAAATCACTCATATCAAGAAAGGTGGATTGCAAAGTTAATTCTAAATACTCCTTCTTAACTCTTCATATTGTTCTTTACTTAGCTTAATTTGTTTCAAAATCTCTCTTAGTAATCCCTTGCCTAAATCTTCATTTGCATGAACAGGAACAATAGTTCTTCTTCCATCTGGATGCTTGAATCTTATGTGGCTTCCTTTTCCATAAATTTTTTCAAAGCCAAGTTTCTCTAAGATTTTACATAATTTCTTTCCAGAAATAAGAATAAGTTTCACCATTTTAAGGAGTAGAAAATGGTTTTTCTACTTGAACTTTCTGTATTCCAATAAATTTCATAGGATTTATTTTTTCTTTATCTGCCTCTAAACAAACTTCTATTGCTTCTTTAATTCTCTCTAAAACCTCTGGCAATGTTTTGCCCTGTGTATAACATCCTTGTATTTCAGGTACCATTGCTACATAAACTCCATCTTCATCTTGCTCTATTAATATAGTAAAATCCAATAATTGTTTTTCCATAATACAATATGGTTTAAGGGGTATAAAAACTTAATCTTTCAGCAAAAGCAGACCTTTCTATTTTAGTTAGAAAACCACGCATAGCTCTCACTTACTCATATCCCTTAATTTTTTAAGAACATCATCAAGTTCGGTTTTTGGTTTTTCAGTAATTTGTCTTGGAAGGGGTTTTCTTTCAACTGGTCTTTTTTGTGATTGAGGAGGCAATATTCTTCTTGCCATAGGTCTTATTTGCATTCTTCCCAAAGGGGTTGAGGAAAATCCTCCTATACCACCAGGTCTTCCTCCTGAAGGCCTTGATTTTCCGAACTTTGATTTGAATCTAAACCAAAATGGACGGAATTTATCCCTGAACACAATTCCAAGTATTATTAAAATAATAAAGATTAATAATAACCATATCCACCAATAACTTTTTGCTTCAACTTCTGATTTTTTAACACAGCAGGTATCGCCATAAAGACAATCATATCCCATTTCTTCTTCATCTTCTGCACATTCATAAGATTCACAAGTTCCAAAATTTAATTCACACTCTGATTCTGCTTCTGGCTCTTCACATCTTCCCCCAACACAACACTCTTGCCCGTACTCAATATCAGATGCTTCAACCTCTGTTCCCCCCATACAATCTTCATTAGAATTACATATTTTTCCGCCTTGTCCTTCACAAAATTCTAAAGCTTTCTCAGTATCACAGCATTTAAACACCCCAGCACAATCATATCCCTTAAGAATTTCTCCTTCACAACTTATTCCAGACATGCAATAATACCCAGCATCCTCGCAATCAATTTCACCATCATCACCATTAGCAATAATATCTCTTGGCCAGGCAGAGTATAAAATAAACCCAGTATTTCTAATATTTCCCTGCCAGCATCCTTCATCATCCTGAATTTCTAAAAGCCAGTTAAGGGAGTTTGTTTTTTCATTTGGTTCTTCATTTTGAAAAGCCAATAAAGCCAGAGAAGTATCATAAAATTTATCTCCTGATTCATCCCAGTAATTATTTTTTTGTTTTAATAACAATTCATTTCTAAAATCATCTGTTAACATATATAAAAATGCTTCAGGAAGATATTTTGAATTTTCATCAGTCATTGCAATTAAATAAGGCAGGTAATCTGATATTTCTTCATTAAGAAAATTCAAGACAAGGGCTGCCCATAAACTTCCTTCATAATCACAATTAATACTCTCACTAAAACAAAAAGATTCAACTTTTTCAATAGTTGTTCCTTCTGCAGAAGCAGCATTTGTTTTTTCTGAAACATGTATTGTAGAAGATGTTGTTTTCTTAAACAAAAGATTTGTTAAAAATTGTTTGTCACAAGAAATTTTAATTTCATCTCCATAGCAAGATGGAGAAACTCTAAGCCACCATGAACCTGTTGACAAACTTAAACAACTTCCTGCACCAGAACTTATTTTTTTATCCTCACCTATATTTACTTTATATGAAGAACCAGAATAAGTAATTGTGCAAATTGTCTGTTCTGGACTTTCTATTTGCAAATACCAATCAAGCTCTGTGGGAGTTGTTTTTTGATCTAAAAGCCAGTCCACTGCATCATCAGTGCTGGAATGAACATTATCCAAAGCTAAAATAGCCTGAGCAGTTGTTTTTATATTACAATCTGCATCTGGCCAGCATTCATTACTTCTTGAATCATCCAAAACTTCGCTTTTACATTCCTGAAGAGCCAGCAATGTAAAGATTTTTTCCTGCGATGAAAAAGAGGCACAACCTCTATCATCCACCTTGCTTTGCAGGCAATCATAAGCATTATCTATTTTGGATTTATCATCAACACTCTCTAATACTTCCAAATCTTCAGACATTATAATTGGTAAAACTAAAAGAAGCAATAATATAATACTTAAATATGCAACACCTTTTTTCATATTAAGTAGAGTTAATTGTTGTTTTTAAAATTTGTTATTAGATAAAAAATAGAAATTCCCCAAACTTTTTTATTTGAAGTGAGCAAAACTGCAGAGTATTGAACTCAGTGGGAATAAATGAATCATCTTTTTTTATTCAAAGAGATTACTTAATCTTTTGAATACTTTATCAACTCACGCCAAAAGATAAATTTTTATATGCTCTTTTGCTGTTTCATTTATGACTATCTGTAATATCTGTAAGAAGAAGATTAAATTCTTGGATCAGTCTTTTAGAGAAGGAGTTGAAGGAAGTTTTTGTAAAGATTGTTTTAAAGATAAAAACAAATTAAAAATATATATAGAAAAACAAGAAAAAAAGAAGAAAGAAGAATTTAAAAAAGAAAAAGGGGAAGAAGAGATTAAAGATAAAAAGATTAAAGAGAAAGTAAAAAATAAAACTCCTATTGATGTTTATGCAATAATTTTTTTATTGTATGGGGGGTTAATATTTAGTTTGGCAAATATAGTTTTATATGATGGTGAAGCAAATATGGGAACCGCTACCACTCTTGGTGCTGGCTTCTCGCTCTTTTTACTCCCTCTCTTAATTTATAGCATATATTTAGCACATAAAAGAAAGAAGAGATTTGTTAATATCTTTCTAATTTATCTATGGTTAATATCTTTTTTGAATCTTTTCTTATTTGAATATGTAATTAAAACATCAATCTATGTGCGTTTTGGCATTGCAATATTTTTTACTGCATATCTAAAACTTTCTAAAGAGATAAATTACGCTTTTTATAATTAGTTTTTGCCTAAAAAATAATTAAATGAAAATCAATTTTTAATTCAAAACTTAAATTCAAGGAGGTTAAAAAATGAAAAGAAAAGCTTATGAGTTTTCAACAGCAATTTCAGCAATTGCGTGGGCTATTTTTGCTGGTTTAGCTTGGTACTCTAAACAAGATTTAGGAACAATTGCAACTTTAGGGGGAATTGCTCTTATGTTTGCTTGGATGTATGAACAATCAAAAATAGAAGACTAAAATTTTAGAAATAAAGAATTCTCTACTTCTTTTTAAAAAAAATAAAGATGCAAACTCCCAAAAAAATTTCTTAAATTATTTTTTATTTCAAAATCCTCTTAAAAAATAGATTTTCTTTTTCCCCGCTACTCATCTTTTCTAATTCATAATCCTGCAACAATTTTTTTAATTTATCCTCACAATTTCTAACTATTTGCGCTGCAGAGGAAATTCCAGATACAATAAAAATCATTGAAAGATTAATTTTTATAATTGTAATAATTTGTTTAATAACTTCTCTTTCCTTATCATAATTCTTAACAAATAAAACATACTTTTCGATATTCTCTAAAATATCCAAGATATCTTTTTTAAATTTTTCGAGGGAGATAATATCATCAATTAATATACCAATATATCTGTTTAAAATACCATTCTCAACAAATTGGGCAATATGCAATCCTTTAACTCTATATTTATTAAAAATTTTTGTTCTTAAATTCTGTTTCCTTTCCCCTTCTTTATCTTTTTCTAAACTTCTTAATGTTAAGCCCATTTTTAATAAAAAAAGCATTTCCTTGTTTTCAATATATTCTTTATAAAAAGATAATTCTCCTGAATTATATTGTTCTTTTACTCTTTTTATTGTTTTTTCATCTTGGATAAAAGCAAGCTCTTTATCCTTAAATCTTAAAACTAAATTTCTAATAAATTCTTCTCCCCAATTTAGAAATCCTTGTGTAGCCCCTTTTGAAGCACTCTCTATTGGATCATAAGACATCCCCAAACTCCTCAAAATATTTAGAGATACTTAGTTCATTATCATCAAGGATTACTTCACTTCCAGGAAGAAGTACCATATTATCTATTTTAACAGGAATTTCCAAATATCTATCTAAAACCTTATTTCCTTTAGAATCTAATACAAATTCCCCGTCAGAATTATAACCTAATTCTTTTAAAAGTGAAATTTTTGATTCAGAAGATACTTGTTTCAAAGATACGAGTTCCATTTTATTTTTTCTTAGATTAATAAATAATCTTTAGTATTTAAAGATATCTTCATTTTTAAAATCTTGGCAACCTATTATTTATGTTTTTTAGATTTTTTTGGTTTTTGTGATGCTTTATTTTTTCTAATAACATAGTTTATAGGATTTTTAATTATCTGACAAAAATTATCTGACATGCAGACACCAATCCCTTGATAAAACTCTTTGCAATTAGGTGGCATAATAGGTTTTTTTCTATAGCTCCAAGAAAGCTGGGATTGAATATATCCTTGTTTTAACTGAGGCTTGTTTTTCTTATTCCATTCTTCAATTTTTTTTTCAAGTTCTTCTTGTTCCATACCAATAGAACGAAATAAATTTATTAGCGCAAATAATGCTCTTTTTTTACCATCTGCAATTCCCAGTAAGATTTTATTTATGCATGGCGGGAACTGATTATCAGAAATATTAATTAATTTAATTGGTTTATAATCAGCATATTTGCCTGTTATTTTTTCCTTGAAATTATTTTTTTTAATTTGATTTTCTTTATGCCAATCAAGTGCCTGCATCACTAATTCTTTTGCTTCATCTTCTTTTGCATCAGGTAGAAAATTTCTTATTTTTACTTTCATGGGATTTGCATCTTTTAATTCAAAATCATCAAGCTCTTCTGGAAATAAAACCATGCTTGAAAGAGCTGTTTTTTCATGAAGAGAATAGGGCATACGAAAAAGATGCCTTGGCGAGACAAGAACAATATCCAGCCCCATTAATTCAAACAAGTCTATTTCAATTGTCTGAGAAAAATTATCAGGATTTTCATTTGAAGTAATTCTGCATTTTTGGCATTCTAAAACTTCTTTTGAATTTCTGATTTCCAAATCTCTTTTGCAAACAGGGCAGGAATATTTTGTCTGAACAATATTCTCATTAATTTTTTTTTGTTCTCCTTGCTTGCAAAAATCACAATATAATTCAACTAAATCATATTTATCTGCTATCTCGCTGCATTTTTTGCATTTTATTCCTTTTTTTATTTTAGCATCTTTGAATTGTTCATAAAAATCTTTGGGTAGGGATTTTTTCATTTGTTTTTCAGATTCAAATCTAATATAAGATGCAATTATTCTGGGAAGTTCTGGGAAAAGATTTTCTGTTGGTTCTCCTGCAATTTGTTTTGGAAAAGCCTTCCAGGGAACAATTATATGAAAACCCTTGGAACCTGAATTATGCAACAAAATAGGATAATAATTTCCAAAAAAAGATTCTGTCTCTTCTACAGACACATCATAAACCAAAGCGTCTTCTTTCTTTATTATATCTCTTATTTCAATAACAGAAATATCTGAGTTAGATAATTTTCTATAATTATTTAAAATTTTCTTTGAATTACTGTTATGTTCTATTTCATTAAATCCGTCAAACCATTTCAAAACTTTTCTTATTCTATTTAAATTTGCTCTTTTTTTCTTGAGAGTCATTTGTTCAGCTCTATGATAGTTAAACATCTTTGGTCTTATTTGATTATATACTTCTTTTAAACCATCAACAGGAAAAATTTTGTCTCCAGCATAAGGAGAAAATTTATTTCTTTTTCTGTGAAATTCAGATATTTCAAATTCAGATTTAGGAATTTTCAAAATATAAACAAGACTTCCTTTAAAATAAGTTCCTTGAGGTAATGTATGAGGTTTATTTTGTTCCCAAGATAAATTGCAAGAAATATTATTTAATTTACAAAGCCAAATCATCTCGGTAATTAATCTTTTTGAAACTGATTTAACAACAATTCCATATTCTCCAATTTTATATCCATCCCCTCTTAAATACCCTTTTAATAATTCTAAAAATAATTCTCTAGAAGATTTAAATGCAAATGAAGGAACATGCTTCTCCTTTTTTTTACCACAAAAATTATCAAAAAAAGTTGCCCACTCTTTTGAATGAATCAAAATTTGGGTAGAGCCAGAATTAGGGTTTCTTATTGAAATCTTTCTCCCTGTTATCAACGATAAAAGTCTTTTAACATCTTTTATATATTCTTTTTCGTTTTTATTGAATGTAAATCCTACTTGGTTAATTATGTTAGTAACATGTCCTTCTGCCAAAAAATATCCAATTAATCGCATAAGTTCATTTGTTACTTTAATTTTTTTTGTGACTATCTTTTTGGAATGCTGGTTTTTACCAAATTCAAACTTGTTAATTATCTCTAAATTATTGTCTATAAAAGAATTATCTTGTGAATTAAAAGAAACCATAAAATCCCCTTTTTTTAAATCAGTTACTTTTTTTTGAATTATATCTCCTTTATCCCAAACAAAAACAGAGTGATGTCCTGTTACTTTCAAAGGAATAGTGCTTTGAGAATGTTTTAATTCATATAACGTATCTTTGTGTTCAAGAAAGTCATAGATTTTTGAAAATTTGAGTTTTCTTTTTTTATCAAGTGATAAAACTTCTAACTTTCTTCCTTTTTTTAATAAATCTATAACCTCAGATATTGGAATTAAATTAATTTCTTCTTTATCTTTTATCAGTACTGGCGTATCTCCTGAAACGCTGAACTTCAATCCCACATTTTCAACCCCGTTTTGATTGAGTGTTTTTATAATTGCCTGAGCTGCTTTTTTACTATAATCAATCCATTTGCAATCAATATCCAGCAATAAATCCCAGCCAATTCTTAGTTCATTTGCCTGTTCTTCTATCATGCCTGTCTGAATATCAAGAGGATTTTGCCATAATTCTTCTGAACAATTAAAAGATGTTGCCCCTTTTTTAACTAATTCAAATACATCGCCAGAATATTGAAACGAATCAGGTCTTTTTCCAAAACCCTCAAAATAAGTTGGGCAAATCTCTCTATTTTTGGCAAAATCAAAAATAGCTTTTTGAACATCTTGCCTTGAATAATAAAGATGAGTTATTTTTCTTATTCTTTGCTCCTTGAAACTTATTGATTCGTTTTCCATATTTAAGTAATAACTAAAATCTTTATATTCTTTGTTGTAAAAAGAACTTTAAATAATTCGGTTTTTTACCTTGTTCTCTCCTGAAAATATGAAATTTTGTTTTTTCAGGATTCAACTTTGCTTAATGTTTTATTTTTGCAAAGTTGCCCAAAGAATAATCCTAAGTATAATAATGTTTAAAAAAGGGGTAATATTTTTATGAATATGCTAGTAAAATTAGATAATCCTGTATTGTTTTCAAAAGCAATTGAACTTATTTCTGAATTAGTGACAGAAGTAAGATTAAAAATAAATGAATTTGGAATGAGTATTATTGCAATGGACCCTGCAAATGTTGCAATGGTTAGCTTTAAAATTCCAAAAAGTGCTTTTTCACAATTTGAAACAGGTGAAGAAGTTTTGGGAATTAACTTAGATAACCTAAAAAGAGTATTAAAAAGATGCGGGGCAGGAAGTTCATTAATTCTAGAAAAAAAAGAAAATTTACTTAATATTCAAATTCAGGACAGAATAAAAAGAAATTTTAATTTAAGCCTGATTGACATAGATAGTGAAGATAAAACAATGCCTCATTTAGAATTTAGTTCAAAAGTGGAATTAAATTCAGCTGATTTAATTTCTTCAATTGAAGACTGCCTGGTTGTTGCAGATGCCTGTTCATTTAAGATTAAAAATGAAAAATTCATAATTGAAGCAAAAGGATTAAATTCTGCAAGTTCTGAATTTTCTGGAGATGAAGCAGATATTAATGCAGAGGACTGCAAGGCAAGATATAGTTTAGAATACTTGTCAAAATTCATTAAAGGAGCAAAATTATGCAATAAAACTATTTTAAGATTTGCAAATGACCATCCTTTAAGAATGGATTTTAAAACAGAGCAATTAGGATTAAGTTTTATTCTTGCCCCAAGAGTTGAAACCGAAGACTAACTCCTTTGAAAATATTTGTATCAATATCAAATGAGTTGGTTTGAGCAGAGGGCTAGTGATTTAGCATTTTTTTGAATTAATAAAAATCACTTGTCTGAATAGAAGACTAATGCGAAGACAATTTAATTAAAATGAATAAATTATTAAGAACAGGATTTGGAATTTTTTTCTTTTTTTATATGGGAAGTTATGTTAATGCACAAACAGAGTTGCGATGTTATGAACATGTTTTAGTAAAATTGGCGAGGGATAATGACACATATATATGCACATCAAGAAATGGAACTCATATTAATATTCTGGCAAAAAAATTAGGAATAAAGCCAATCATGGAAAATCGAGAGTATTCTCATTCTTGTGTTGCTTTTTATTCAGGAAACTTGGAACTGAAAAAAATGGCTGACAAGCTTGATAAAAACAAGGATAAAATAATAAGCTTGGAAGAGTTATCTGAGATTTACTAAGGTGTATAATCAAGGGACATATGTCTGTTGACTGCACACTGAGATTTACTAAGGATAGATTTATATAAGTATTATTCTGTATTATAAAATATATTAAATAATATTAAGTAATACTATGAAGCAAAGAGTTTCTGCAACTATTGATGACAAAACCATGAAGATAATTGAACTAATTTTAAAAAAAGGAAAATATAGAAATAAATCTCATCTTATTGAAGAAGCAATTAAACTATTAAAAGAGGAAAATGATAAATAAAATAGAAAAAAGCATTTTCTTAATTGTATTAATACAGATTTTTTTATTAATGAATATGAATGTTGCACAGAGTTATCAGATTTATCAGACAGATAAAATTAATAATAAAGAAAAGAATATACAGAAAACTAATAACAAAAATTTAATTAATGTAGGAATTAATTTATTGATTGGGATATTTTCCATTAAACAAATTGGAGTTGTTTCTGCAATTGAAGTGCCAACTAATACTCTTAATGAAGATTCTATTTGGAATTGCTGTCCTCAAACAACAAATGGGGCAATATGCCAGGATATTTTTTCAGACAGCGAAATAACATGTGCAAAAGAAATACTTCCTACAAAATGTGAAAATGTTCTTGAATGCAAATCTGGATGTTGTTTTGATTCTGTTGAAGGTTTATGCACAACAAATTCTCCAAAAATAACATGCGAAAATGAAAACGGAATTTGGTATGATGAAGAAACTTGTGCAATTCAGGAGTGCCAAAGAGAGTGCTGTGTTTTAGAAAATGATGCTCAATTTATTACAGAAGCGAGATGTGATTATATTTCTTTAATACAAGGTGTTGAAAAAGATTTTAGAGCAGGACTGACAGAATCAGAATGCCTTGCAATTTCTGCAACCCAAGATATTGGCGCATGTATTTTTGAACAAGAGATATGCAGAATAAGAACAGAGCAAGCATGCTTGTCAGATAATGGTGATTTTTTCAGAAATTATTTGTGCTCACATCCAGACTTGGAAACAAATTGCACAAAACAAAACTCAACAGGATGTGTAAAAGCTAAGGATGAAATTTACTGGTTTGATAGTTGTGGAAACAGGGAAAATGTTTATTCTTCTGACAGAAATCAAAGCTGGAATAATGGAATGATTTTAAATAAAGAAAACAGCTGCAATCCTGATTCAAGCAATGCTGGTTCTGAAACATGCGGGAATTGCAATTATTATTCTGGAAGCATGTGCTCTAAAACAAATGAAACAGAAACTCATATTTTAGATGGAGATTATGTTTGTGAAGATTTAAAATGTCATTATATAGATGAATGGGGAAATTTTGTAACAAGAGAAAATGGAGAAAGCTGGTGTGTTTATGATGGTTATATTGGGGATGGAAAAGATGTTCCTGGAAGCAGGCACTGGAAAAGAATGTGTATTGAGGGGAAAGTAAAATATGAGCCCTGTGCAGATTATAGAGGACAAATCTGCACTCAGTATGAAACAGAAAAACAAGGACAAACTCTTACAGCAGCAACCTGTGAAATAAATCTTGCTGCATTGTGTGCTTTAAGCAGTGGCAGCGATTGTCTAGATAATAAAGACTGTATGGTTAAAAGTGTATTTATCGATAAATATTTTCAGTTTGACCAGTGTGTTGCAAGATATCCCAGAGGTTTTAATTTAAAAGAAACCAGTGAGGAAGAAGCAAGGCTTTGTTCAACTGCAGACCAAACTTGCATTATTTTTTATAGAAGAGATTGGAAAAGGCAATGGCAATGTATGGAAAATTGTGACTGCAAAACATATATTTTTGCTGAAAAATTAAATGATGTTTGCATTTCTTTAGGAGATTGTGGTAGTTCTGTTAATTATATTGGAGAGGGAACAAATAATATTGCTGTAACAGGAACAGATAATATTGGCTGGGAAAATTATATAAAATATTCAAATCCAGTTGAAGGACAGTATGCAGAGCCAAAAGAAAATAGAACTGGTTCAGGAAGCTGGAGTGCATGGTACTGGCATAGATATGATGGACCTCTGAGTCCACGCCAGTGGTTAGAATGGATTGGAAAAAGAACATGGTATGGTTTTATAATATTCATTGGATGGTATATTGTAATATATATTATTTTATGGTTTTTTAATGATTTATTGGGATATGGATGGGGAGATACAAAAAAATATTATGTTTATTTTAATTGTTATCCTTGGCAGGCACCTTCTGGGGGAGAAGATTGTGGAAAATGCAATGATGATGTTTTAAAGCCATGTTCAAAATATAGATGTGAGAGTCTGGGACAAGCTTGCCAGATATTAAATGAAGATGAAGAAAATCCTATTTGTCAGGCAATGGAGTCTGAAACAGTTCCTCCTGTGATTTCTGCGGGTGATATCTTAAGTATTGGCTATGGATTTTTTAATGAACAAAATAAAAGAGTTGAAATAAGAACAAACATAAGCGAGTGTATTCCTGAATTTACTCCAGTGTTATTTAGATTAAAAACAGATGAATATGCTCAGTGCAAATTTGATTTAGAGCCAAATAAAAATTATGAAGAATTTATGATCTATCCTATTGAAGGAACTATTTTTAGCAAAGAACATAGTTTTGCATTTTCAATGCCAAGTCTGGATAGTTTTAGTGTTTATAATGTGACAGGAGATATAAAGGAAATGTTTGGAAATACAAATCTTTATGTCAAATGTATAGATTATCATGGAAATATTAATTTAAAAGAATACGAAGTTAATTTTTGTATAAATTTAGGACCTGACTTAACTGCTTCAAGAATTACTTATTCAGAACCATGGAATCATAATTATTTAAAATATAATATCACAGAAAGTCCTCTTGCTATTTACATTAATGAACCAGCAGAGTGCAAATATGATATTGAAGATAAAGATTATAATAATATGTTAAATGAGATGAATTGCAGAACAGAAATAGATGATGCTGAAATATATGGATGGGTTTGCAATACTACATTGACTGGTTTGGTTAATGATTCAAATACAATTTATATCAGATGCAAGGACCAGCCATGGAAACCTGCTGAAGAAGATAAGCTAAGAAATATAAATCAAGAGAGTTATACTTTTACATTGCATAAAACAAAATATCCATTAAAAATTGATTCTATTGCTCCTCAAGGAGAGATTGAAGAAGGATTTGAACCAATTGCTATTGATTTAGAAGTTAAAACTTCTGGAGGAGTTAATCAAGGAGAGTCTGCTTGTTATTATAGTTTTTCAGAATCTGAAAAAAATGTTCTCTTTCTTGATACTTTTTCATGGAAACATAAACAAAAATTTGACATGATGATGAATGGAGATTATAAAATTAATATCAAATGTGAAGATGATGTTGGAAATCTTGCTTATGGAGATACTAGTTTTAGTTTAAAAATAGATAGTTTTGCTCCTGTTGCGGTAAGAGTTTATAAGCACCTGGAAAAACTTAAAATAATCACAGATGAAAAAGCAGAGTGTTCTTATGATTTAAATAAATGTAATTTTAATTTTGACAATGCAAAATCAATGACAACTGCACTTTCAACAGAACATATTGCTGAATGGAATAACAAACAAACATATTATATCAAGTGCAAAGATGTTTGGGGGAATACAAATCCAGAGTGTGCCATGATTATAAAACCAAGTGCTATATAATGAAAAATAAAATTAATTTAAAAAAAATAGAATTTACATTATTATTAATTGTAGTTTTACAGATTTTTTTATTAATGAACATGAATGTTGCAGAGAGTTATTTAATTCATCAGACAGATGAAGTTATTGATAATGAAAAGAAATTACAAGATGAAAAAAATAAAAATTTCATTGATTTAGGAATTAACTTATTGATTGGGATATTTTCTATTAAACAAATTAAGGTTGTAAGTGCAAAAGAAATTGTTAATAATAGTTTTGAAGCATTTGACATGGATATTTCTTATGATTCAGAATATTCTCTTTCAAGTACAACCTGGAACTGCTGTCCTCAAACAATAAATGGAGCAATATGTCAGGATATTTCATCATTAACTCCTGAAATTTGTATTACAAAGCCATTGCCAGCAAGCTGTAAAAATGTTATAGATTGCAAACCAGGATGTTGTTTTGATTCTGTTGAAGGTTTATGCACAACAAGTTCTCCAAAAGGAGAATGTGAAATAAATAATGGAGAGTGGAGTGATAATCAGTATTGCCTGATACAAGATTGCCAAAAAGGTTGTTGTGTTATTGGGGATGAGGCTCAATTTGCTACAGAGCAAAGATGTGAACAACTTTCTTTAATTTATGGTTTTGAAAAAGATTTTAGAGATGTCCAGACAGAATTAGAGTGCCTGGCAATTTCTGCAAGCCAGTTTTTAGGGGCTTGTATTATTAAAAAAGAAACTTGTGCGATAAAAACAGAACAAGAATGCTTATCTTATAATGGAAGATTTTTTCAAGATTATTTATGCTCTCATCCTAGTTTAGAAACAGATTGCACAAAACAAAACTCAACAGGATGTTATGAAGGTAAAGATGAAATTTACTGGTTTGATAGTTGCGGAAACAGAGAAAATATTTATTCTTCTGATAGAGAAAAAAGCTGGAACAATGGAATGATTTTAAATAAAGAAAACAGCTGCAATCCTGATTCAAGCAATGCTGGTTCTGAAACATGCGGGAATTGCAATTATTATTCTGGAAGCATGTGCTCTAAAACAAATGAAACAGAAACTCATATTTTAGATGGAGATTATGTTTGTGAAGATTTAAAATGTCATTATATAGATGAATGGGGAAATTTTGTAACAAGAGAAAATGGAGAAAGCTGGTGTGTTTATGATGGTTATATTGGGGATGGAAAAGATGTTCCTGGAAGCAGGCACTGGAAAAGAATGTGTATTGAGGGGAAAGTAAAATATGAGCCCTGTGCAGATTATAGAGGACAAATCTGTGCCCAGACAATAATAGAACAAGATGATAGGGATTTTTCAATGGCATCCTGCATTGTAAATGAGGCATTTATGTGTATTGCAGCAAATGGTGGAGAAGAAGGGTGTGAAGGAAATAAACATTGTATAATGAAAAATATATTTGTGGACAAGTATTTTCAGTTTGAGCAGTGTGTTCCAAATTATCCAAGAGGTTTTGACTTGCAAGATGCTTCAATTGCAAGCAGTTTATGCAGCATAGCAAGCAGAACTTGCACTATTTATTATGAAAAAGATTGGTTGGGGAATTGGAAATGCAAAGAAAATTGTAATTGTAAAACAGAAATATTTACAAGCCAGTTAGAAGATTTTTGCACTTCTCTTGGAGATTGCGGTAGTTCTGTTAATTACCTTTACTCAGAACCAGTAAAAGGACAATATGCAGAGCCAAAAGATATGGCTGAATTCTTAGCCAAGGTTCTGAGAGAGCAAGGAGAATATGGGCAAGGTGCTGAAGAAAATCAAATAAGTCAAGAAGAAAAAAATGCTAAAACAATACAAACATTTGGAACAGTTACTGGTGCTTTAGGAGGCACAGTTGCGGTTTTAGGCTGGGCCTTTGGAACTACGACTGCAATAATTACAATTCCATCTGTTGCAGGGGCAGCACCTCTTGTAGCAGGAGGGAGTGCAACTAGTGGTATGTTTGGAAGTGGTTTAATTGGTCCAGGACTAGCAGCTTTTGGCATAGCAGCAGCAGCATTTGCAATTGGTGCTATTGCTGGATTTTATATTGGTAAATCATTGGGATTTCAAGGATATGGGTTGATGATGTTTGCTCTTGGAATGGGTATTGCACTAGCTTCAATATCACTTATGGTTTTTACAACCATTTGTGGAACAACAGGTTGGTGGAGCTTAGGGATAGGGTGTATTATTGGAGTTATCGTTGGTGTAGTAATAATGCTCTGGGGTGCATTTAGTGGCTGGGGACAAACAAGAAAAGAAAGAGTTAGTTTTGAATGTTATGCTTGGCAGGCACCTGTTGGGGGGGAAGATTGTAGTAAATGCAATGATGATGTTTTAAAGCCGTGTTCTAAATATAGATGTGAGAGTTTGGGGCAGGCATGTGTGCTATTAAATGAAGATGAAGAAAATCCTATTTGCGAAGCAATCAAATATGAAACAAATCCTCCTGTAATTTCTGCCGGAGATGTAATGAATCTTGATTATGAATTTTTTAATGAAAAAAGCAAGAGTGTTGAGATAAGAAAAGATACAGGAGAATGCATTCCTGAATTTACTCCTGTTTTATTTACTTTAAATACAGATGAACCTGCTCAGTGCAGATTTGATTTAGAACAAAAACAAAATTATGAAGAGTTTGCAAATTATCCTCTTGGAGGAAGTGTGTTTGCTGAAGAACATAGTTTTGCCTTTATGATGCCGAGCTTGGATAGCTTTGGGATTTATAATATTACAGGAGATTTAAAAGAAATGTTTGGAAATATAAATTATTATGTAAAATGCATTGATTATCACGGCAATTATAATCTGGATGTTTATAATATTAATTTCTGTATTAATACAGGTCCTGATATGACATCCCCAATAATTACTTATTCAGAACCTCGAAATTATGCATTTTTAAAATATAATTTAACAGAAACTCCTCTTGCAATTTATTTAAATGAACCAGCAGAGTGCAAGTATGATATTGCGGATAAAGATTATAATAATATGCTAAATGAAATGAATTGCAAAACAGAAATAGATGATGCTGAATTATATGGTTGGGAGTGCAATACTACTCTTGTTAATTTAATTAATGATTCAAATACAATTTATATCAAATGCAAGGACCAGCCATGGAAACCTGCTGAAGAAGATAAGCTAAGAAATATTAATCAAGAGAGTTATACTTTTACATTGCAAAAAACAAAATATGCACTGAGTATTGATTCTATTTCCCCCCAAGGAGAGATTGAAGAAGGGTTTGAACCAATTTCTATTAATTTAGAAGTTAAAACTTCTGGGGGGGCAAGTTATTCTGTCTGTTATTATAGTTTTTTAGGAATTGAAAGCATGTTTCCATTTTATGAAAATTCATTTGAATACCATGAGCAAAAATTTGACATGATGATACAAGGCAATTATAGGATTTATGTAAAATGTGAAGATGATGTTGGAAATATTGATTATGCAAATGCAAGTTTTAGTTTGAATTTAGACACTTCTGCTCCTGTTGTTGTCAGGGCTTATAATGAAGCAAGCAAATTAAAATTAATCACAGATGAGCCAGCAGAGTGTTATTATGATTTAAATAAATGCAATTTTAATTTTGATAATGCAAAATCAATGACAATTGCACTTTCAACAGAACACACTGCAAATTGGAATGACGGGCAAAAATACCATGTCAAGTGCAGAGATAGTTGGGGCAATACAAATTCAAATTGTGCAATTGTTGTAAAATTATAAAAAATTTAAATTAATGCCAAATATTTATAAGGATAATTTGATTAAATAAAACATGATAAAAAGAGGAAAATGATAAAAATAAATAATAAATCACAAACAACAATATTTATTATTATTGGGATTATCCTAGTAAGTATTCTTGGGTTGTTTTTTTTATTGGGTGGTAAGGGGGTTATTGATATTGGAAAAACCAAAGAGATTAATCCAAATATATTTTTGCAGTCATGCATTGAGGATAAGGTTCGTGAAGGAATTGACTTGATTTCTCGTCAAGGAGGATATATTAAGAATCCTTTAAACAAGACATTCAGGTTTACTGGTGAAATAGATTATACAGATATTTCTTATCTTTGCTATACTGTGAATTATTATCTTAGCTGTGTTAATCAAGAGCCAATGCTAATTACTCATTTAAAAGACGAGGTTGAGAAATATATTTTTGATGAAGTTGATAATTGCTTTAATGATTTGGTTTATAGCTTGGAAAAAGAAAATTATATTGTTGATGCTGATTATAATGGGTTTGAGGTTGGTCTTGAACCTGGAAGGGTTGTTGTGGAAATTGATGCTGGGCTTGATTTAACTAAATCAGATGAAAGCCTGAGCATTGATGATTTTAAATTGATTATTCCTTCAAAGTTTTATGACTTGGCTATTGTTGTGCAGGAAATTATCAGCCAGGAAGCAAGGTTTTGTCATTTTGAACATCTTGGGTTTATGGCTTTGTATCATGATTATGACATTGACAGGTTCAGGACAAGTGACTTGATTACTATTTACACTCTTAAACATAGACAAAGTGAGGAGATGTTCAGGTTTGCTGTTCGTGCTTGTGTGATTCCTCCTGGATTTTAAAAATGATTAATTTCAGGAAAACAAAAATCACATTATTATTAATTGTATTAATTCAGATTTTTTTATTGATGAACATGAATATTGCAGAGAGTTATTTAATTCATCAGACAGATGAAGTTATTGGTAGGGAAAGAAAAATACAAGAAGAAAAAGATTTAATTGATATTGGACTTAATTTATTAATTGGTATTTTTTCTATCAAACAAATTGGAATTGTTTCTGCTGAAGAGATTGTAAATAATACATGGGAAATGTTTAGCATGAATAACTCTTTTACTGCAGAGTTTTCTCTTGATGATGTAACCTGGAACTGTTGTCCTCAAACAATAAATGGGGCAATATGCCAAGATATTTCCTCACTAACTCCAGGGATTTGCGCATCAGAACCATTGCCTACAAAATGCGAAAATATTGCAGAATGCAAATCAGGATGTTGTTTTGATTCTGTTGAAGGTTTATGCACAACAAACTCTCCTAAACAAGAGTGTGTAGTTGATGGAGGAAAATGGAATGATAATGCATATTGTTTAATACAAGAATGCCAGAGAGGATGCTGTGTTATTGGAAGTGAATCCCAGTTTGCAACAGAAACAAGGTGTAAATATATTTCTTCAATTTATGGCTATGAAAAAGATTTCAGAGATATTCAAACAGAGCTAGAGTGTATTTTAATTTCTGCAAGCCAATTTTTAGGAGCCTGTATTGTTAATGATGTTTGCAGTATTGAAACAGAACAAGAATGCTTATCTTATAATGGAAGATTTTTTCAAGATTATTTATGCTCTCATCCTAGTTTAGAAACAGATTGCACAAAACAAAACTCAACAGGATGTTATGAAGGCAAAGATGAAATTTACTGGTTTGATTCATGCGGAAACAAGGAAAATATTTATTCTTCTGATAAAGAAAAAAGTTGGAACAATGGGAGAGTACTAATAAAGGAAAACAGCTGCAATTCTGATTCAAGCAATGCTGGCTCTGAAACATGCGGAAATTGTAATTATTATGCTGGAAGTATTTGTTCTGAAACAAAAGCAGAAGAGATTCATATTTTAGAGGGGAATTATGTATGCAAGGACTTAAAGTGCAGATATACAGATGAATGGGGAGGCAAGGTGGTAAGAGAAAATGGAGAAAGCTGGTGTGTTTATGATGGTTATATTGGGGATGGAAAAGATGCTCCAGGAAGCAGGCACTGGAAAAGAATGTGTATTAATGGAGAGATAAAAGTTGAGCCATGTGCAGATTATAGAGGACAGGTTTGTGCCCAAACAATAATAGAAGAAGGAGATGTTAGTTTTTCAATGGCATCTTGTGTTGTGAATGAAGCATTTGCATGCATTGCAGAAGAGGGGGGAATGGGAGGAATATTTGGTTGTGAGTTTAACAAGGACTGCATGATAAAACATATTTATATTGATGAATATTTTCATTTTGACCAGTGTGTTCCGCGTTATCCTCGTGGTTTTGATTTAAAAGAAGATTCAGTTGCAAGTAGTTTATGTGGAATAGCAAATAATAAGTGCACTATTTATTATGAAAAAAGTTTTTCTGGGAACTGGAAATGCATAGAAAACTGCGATTGTGAAGGAGCATCATTTACAAATCAATTAAATGATTTGTGTATTTCTCTTGGGGATTGTGGTGGTTCTGTTAATTATCTTTACTCAGAACCAGTAAAAGGGCAGTATGTAGAACCAAAAGAAATCAGAGAAGATTTAGGTGGAACAAGGTTTGGGAGGAGTGAAACTTACGGGGGAGCTGAAGAAAGTGGCTTACAAAAAGGAGTGGAAACATTAGGGACAATTATGGGTTCATTAGCATTTTTAGCTGTTTATTACAAATTTGACATTGCATGGTCTCTTAGACAGTTAATTGGAGGCATGAAAGGTATTAAAAGTAATATAAATAGTTATGGAACTGCAATAACATGCGCAGCACTTGGTGCAATGGTCGGAGCATATTTTGCAAAATACCTTGAAATATCTGGAGATGCGGCAACAGCAATGACTCTTTCTGGAGCAGCCATGGGTGTGGCTCTTTGGGTAGCATTTAAATTCACCGAGATGGGTAATTGGTATTTTATTCATTATAATTGGATTGGGGTTATTATTATGGCTTTAATAATATTATATATTTGGTATTCAGGATGGGGAAAAACAAAAACAAAAGTGGTTAATTTTAATTGTAATGCATGGCAAGCACCTACTGGTGGAAAGGATTGTGATAAGTGTGATGATGATGTGCTGAAGCCGTGTTCTAAATATAGATGTGAGAGTTTGGGGCAGGCTTGTGTGCTGTTAAATGAAAATGAAGAAAACCCTGTTTGTCAGGCAATTACATATGAACCAAATCCTCCGATAATTTCTGCTGGAGAGATTTTAAGTATTGGTTATGGATTTTTTAATGAAAATAATCACAAAGTTGAGATAAGAAAACAAGATGGTGAATGCATTCCGGAATTTACTCCTGTTTTATTTACTTTAAAGACAGATGAAAATGCCCAGTGCAAATATTATTTTGAGAAAAAACAACTTTATGAGGATTTTGAAAATTATCCTGTTGAAGGAACAAGTTTTGGGCAAGAGCATAGTTTTGCTTTTTCAATGCCAAGCTTGGACAGTTTTAATGTGTATAATGTTACAGGAGATTTAAAAGAAATGTTTGGAAATACAAATATGTATATAAAATGCATAGATTATCACGGAAATTATAATTTAGATAATTATAATGTTAATTTTTGCATTAACTCAGGACCTGACTTGACTCCTGCTACTGTTGTTTATTCAGAGCCAGTAAATCACGCATTTATAAAATACAACACAACAGAAGTTCCCCTGACAATTTATGTAAGTGAGCCGGCAGAGTGCAGACTAGATATTGAAGATAAAAATTATGATGAATTGCTTGGAATAATGGAATGCGATACAGAAGTAAATGCTGTTGGATTATATGGATGGGAGTGCAACACAATTTTAACTGATTTAAATTCTAATGAAAATACAATTTATATAAGATGCAAAGACCAGCCATGGAAAACAGATAATGATAGTTTGAGAAATATTAATTCAGAAAGCTATACACTTACACTTCATAAAACAGAAACCCCATTAAAAATATATTCTGTTTCTCCTCAAGGAGAAATTGAAGCAGGGTTTGAGCCAATTTCTGTTGAGCTGGAAGCTAAAACTTCTGGAGGCTCTAATAATGGAAAAAGCACTTGCTATTATCAGTTTTCAGAAACAGAAAAACCTGCGCAGTTTTTTAATACTTTTTCAGAATTGCACACACAAACATTTGACATGATGTCACAAGGAAATTATAATCTTTTAATAACATGTGAAGATAATGCAGGAAATCTTGCTTATGAAAATGCTATTTTTAATTTAAATGTTGATTCTTCTGCTCCAATAGTGGTAAGAGTTTATAATGAAGCAAGTAAATTAAAATTAATCACAGATGAAAAAGCAGAGTGCTATTATGACTTAAGCAGGTGCAATTTTGATCTTAATAATGCTACTGCAATGACAACATTTGCTTCTACTGAACATAGTGCTGTATGGAGCACTGGACAAACTTATTATATTAAATGCCAGGATGTCTGGGAAAATTCGAACCCAAGCTGTGCTATTGTTGTGAATGCGAATAAGCTGGGGGGATAATTAATAGTAAATCCAGAAATATTATTTGATTAGGCTCCTTGATGTTTTTTATATAATTTGTGTGATTTTATGAACAAACTAATTTTTAGTTTCTTACAACATAGATTTATGGGAAACATAAACAATAAATTTCAGTTAAATATTTAAAGAATAAATTCTTCCACAAATTATGGAATCAATTAAAGTAGAGCGAATGGACTTTCATAAAATTTTAAATACTGCTGAAATTCTGATTGATAAAGTGGAACAGATATTTCAAGATGAAATTGTGAGAAACAGGGTAAATGATATTAAAACAAGCAAAATAAAAGGCAAAACTGAAAAAGATTATAATGAGTATCTTAAAAAAAGAGGAATTAAATTCCAATAATTTGAGTGTAAGATTTCATGATAGTTTTTTCAAAGATTTAGATAATCTATCTTCTAAAAATATTAAAATATTTGAAAAAAAGAGGAAAAAAATTCTTGAAAATCCAAAAAGACAAAAACACCTTGTAGGCAGTGCACATTGCTATAGAGAGCCAATAACAAAAAATATCCGGGTTGTGTATTTTATTCACAAGAATATTATCTGGTTTTTAACAATTGGTCCTCATGATAAAGCTTATGATAATTTTAAAAAAAGATTGTATCAAATAAAAATTAAATATGGATTATGTTAATATTACAACAAAAATACTGCATAACTAAACCTGAATAAATCCTGCTCACTCAAAATTCCCGCAGATTAATAAATAATTATTAATAATTTAAATTAATAAGTTTGTTTGGTGATTAATCCCATGACTTTTTTCATTAATAATCTTAATTTACCATGAGCAAAGCCAGTGTAATTCAAGAATATAAAGTATTAAAAATTAATTCAACAATTATGAAATATTTATAAATACTTTTTCCTTAATTTCTTTATGAATAAAAGAGGGCAAATCACAATTTTTATAATAATTGGAATTATTATTGTAGTTCTTGCAATTTTGCTGTTTTTATTTTTTCCCCAGATTAAAACAACTCTTGGATTTAGTGATTTAAATCCCTCTGAATTTATCCAAGATTGCATTGAAGAAGAAATTTCAAATAATGTACTAATGCTTTCTGCACAAGGAGGAAGCTTGAATCCAGAACATTATATATTATATAACAATGAAAAAATAGAGTATTTATGCTATACAAATGAATATTACAAAACATGCGTGATGCAACAGCCAATGCTAAAAGAGCATATTGAAGCTGAAATAGCAGACTCAATTAAAATTGAAACAAATGATTGTTTTAATTCTCTGAAAGAAAGTTTTGAAAAAAGAGGATATTCTGTTAATTTAAAACAAGGTGCAGCAGAAGTTGAACTGCTTCCAAACAGAATTAGTGTTAATTTTAATAATGCCCTTACTCTGGCAAAAAATGAACAAACAGAAAAATATGATTCGATTAATGTGGTTTTAAACAATAATCTTTATGAATTAATAAGCATAACAAATAGCATATTAAACTGGGAAGCGAGATATGGTGATTCAGAAACAACAACTTATATGAACTATTATCATGACTTGAAAGTTGAAAAGAAAAAGCAATCAGACGGCACAACAATTTATATTTTAACAGACAGAAATAATCAAAATAAATTTCAGTTTGCATCAAGAAGCTTGGCATGGCCTCCGGGTTATGGGGTAGATGATGTTGTAATGACTTAAATGGCAGTATTAGAAGAATGAAAGAAGAAACTAAAAAATGGATTAACAAAGCAAAAGATGATTTAGATACTGCTAAGTATAATATAAAAGGGGGGAAAATAGAAGCAGGAATTTTCTTTTTGCAACAAGTAGCAGAAAAATCATTAAAAGGTACTTACATAGAGAAAGCAAATATTTTGTTAAAAACGCATGATTTGATTTTATTGGCAAGAAAAGTAAATGCTCCAAAAAAAATATTTGATTTTTGTAAAGAATTAAGCCCAGCTTATCTATATACAAGATATCCTGATATTCCGTCTGAAGATAATTTAAATATAAAAGTTAATGAATTTGTAAGATATGCTGAAGAAATACTAAAATGGGTAGAAAAAAACATATAGAACTTTTGAAAGAATTTAAGGAAAAAATATCAGAAAAAATTCCAATTAAAAAAATGATATTATTTGGAAGCAGGGTAAGTGGAAAGCCTCACAGATGGAGTGATTTTGATTTGATAATTGTAAGTGAAAAATTTGAAAAAGAGGGCGGTTTAAGAAGAGGTGTTTGGTTTTATGATTATTGGAATCTAGATTATCCCGTGGATTTTTTATGTTATACTCCAGAAGAATTTAATAAGTTAAAAAAACAAATCACAATTGTAAAAGAAGCTATAAAAGAAGGTATTGAAATAAAATGAGTAAAAATAATCTTTATTTAGGAATAATTTTTGTAATGTTTTTAATTAGTTTTATCTCTGGTGTTGGGGAGGTATCTTATTGCTGTGAAAAGACTAATAGTGGAGCATGGTGCCAGAATGCTCCTGTAACAGACTGTGATGAAGATTTTAGAAAAGCTCCGACATCCTGTGAATCAACTTCTTATTGCAGAATGGGTTGTTGCTATAATAGCCAGGAAGGGACATGCATGGAAAATACCCCTCAAAAAGTTTGTGAAGATTCAGAAGGAGTATGGGAAGATGATGCCCAGTGTGATGTTCCGCAGTGTGAATTAGGATGTTGTTTAATTGGAGACCAGGCAGCATTTGTTACCCAAACAAGATGCAAAAGATTATCTTCATTATATGGATTAGAAATTAATTTTAGAACAGATATGGGAAATGAAATTATGTGCATATTAAGTGCTACTTCTGAAACAAAAGGAGCTTGTGTATTTGAGCAGGAATTTGAAAAAACATGCTTGTTTATTTCACAAAAAGAATGTTCTGACATGGAAGCTGGAGGAAAATATTTAGATGTAGGCTTTCATAAAGATTATTTATGCTCTGCTGAAACATTAAGTACAAATTGCGGGCCAACAGAACAAACAACTTGTGTGGAAGGAAGAGATGAAGTTTATTATATTGATAGTTGCGGAAATCTGGCAAATATTTATGATTCTGCAAAACAAGAAGACAAAGAATACTGGTCAAAAATTTATGCAAAATCAGAAAGTTGCAATCCAAATTCAGGAAATGTCGGTTCTGCTAGTTGTGGAAGTTGTGATTATTATTTAGGAAGCACTTGTAAAAAATATGAAAGAAACAGGGATAAAGTTAAACCTAATTTTGGTGACAACATATGCAGGGATTTAAGTTGTACTTATGAAGGCAAAAAATACAGCCATGGTGAAACCTGGTGTGCAAATGTTAAAGGTGTAAGTAAAATAACAATAAATAGTGAAACAGGGAACATAAAAACTACTGGAACAGATTTGCCAGGAGGAAGATATTTTAGATTAGTTTGTTATAATGGGGATGTGAGTGTAGAGCCTTGTGCAGATTTCAGGCAAGAGGTTTGTATTCAGTCAGATATTGGTGGATTTAAAACAGCTGCTTGCAGGGCAAACCAGTGGCAAGACGGAATAGATAGAAGTGATGGAGATGCTACTCCTGGATTTGATTTTTGGAACACAGAAGGAGATGCTCAGCAAATATGTGCTCAAGGAAATGCTGAATGTATTGTTGAATTTGAGAAAAAACTCGGCGGAGATAAAGAGTGTGTGAAAAATTGTAATTGCCTAGATGCTGGATGGAAAAGCAGCATGAATAAACAATGTATTGAGATTGGAGATTGCGGGGAGTCGAAAAATTATCTGGGGTATTGATTTTTATTATTGTAATAATTTAAAATTGGCAAACCAAAAAGAATAAAAA
>Ga0180732_1000583_pt1 | contig 29155 bp, 22 predicted proteins | sample KR11_01MetaG_FD_148674 | JGI IMG/M metagenome (GOLD analysis project Ga0180732, IMG submission 148674) | Groundwater microbial communities from the Olkiluoto Island deep subsurface site, Finland - KR11_0.1 MetaG | ecosystem: Environmental > Aquatic > Deep subsurface > Groundwater | place... | reverse complement strand
AATCGCGGGAAGGGAAGTTGTCGCGGGCGACATTTTAATTTTAAACGAAGGAGACAGAGTTCCCGCTGACGCCATGATTTTATGGGAAAGGAATATGCTGGCTGACGAATCTTTTTTAACCGGAGAGTCTGTGCCGGTCAGAAAGAATTCCGCGGAAAATGAAAACAGGGAATATAGCCGGCCGGCGGGAGACGACTCGCCATTTTTATATTCAGGAAGTTTGGCGGTTCAAGGGCAGGCGGTTTCTCGAGTCTTGGCGATTGGAACTCAAACTGAAATGGGGAAAATAGGAAAAAGTCTGGAAGGGATTGAAGACGAAGAAACTTCTTTGCAAAAACAGATTAAAAAGATTGTCAGGAGCATTTTTATTATGGTCGTAATTCTTTGTCTCGCAATCGTACTATTTTATGGCTTTCAAAGAGGGGATTGGCTAACCGGAATTTTATCGGGAATTACTTTAGCGATGGCGATGCTTCCCGAAGAATTTCCGGTTGTGCTGACTATTTTTTTGGCGCTGGGAGCTTGGCGGATTGCGCAAAAAAAAGTTTTGGCGAGAAAAATCTCCGCCGTAGAAATTTTGGGAGCGGCGACTGTTTTATGCGTTGACAAGACTGGAACTTTAACGCAGAACAAAATGTCCATCAAAAAGATTTTCAACGGAAGCGAGTTCTGCGATTTGGAAAAAAATAAAGAAAATAAATTATCAGAAAATTTTCACGAACTTATTGAATACGGAATGCTGGCAAGTAAAAAAGATCCGTTTGATCCGATGGAAAAAGCGTTAAACGAATTGGGAAAAAAGATTTTATACAATACGGGGCACATTCACAAAAAATGGGTGCTTGAAAAAGAATATCCCCTTTCAAAAGATTTACTGGCCCTTTCTCATGTTTGGGAAATGAATGAAAAGGATGGTTGCACAGTTTCAGCCAAGGGCGCGGCGGAAGCCATAATCGATTTGTGCCATTTAGATTCAGCTAAAAGAGAAAAAATAATGGAATGTGTTGACAAGATGGCGAGCGGCGGCTTGCGGGTGATCGGCGTTGCAAAATCTCATTGTAAAAATGGAGAGCTTCCCGTTTCCCAGCATGATTTTGATTTTCAATTTATAGGCCTGATAGGGCTTGCTGATCCCGTGCGGAATTCCGTGCCGGATGCCATTAAAAAATGCTATAGCGCCGGAATTCGCGTGATAATGATCACGGGAGATTATTCTTCAACAGCTCAGAATATCGCCAAGCAAATAGGGCTAAAAAATTTTGATCAGGCAATTACGGGAGCTGAACTTGGAAAAATGAATTCATTTGAATTGCAAGAAAAGATCAAAAAAATAAACATATTTTCCAGAGTTGTTCCCGAGCAGAAATTATTAATAGTAAACGCGCTCAAATCCAATGGAGAAATCGTGGCTATGACCGGAGACGGGGTGAATGACGCGCCAGCTTTGAAAGCGGCTTATATTGGCGTGGCAATGGGCGAGCGAGGAACTGACGTGGCCAGGGAATCTTCAGGGTTAGTTCTTCTTGATGATAATTTTTCAACCATAGTTGAAGCGGTAAAAATCGGAAGAAGAATTTATGATAATTTGAAAAAAGCGATGGCCTACATTGTGAGCGTTCACATTCCAATCGCTGGAATATCATTTTTCCCCGTGCTGTTCGGATGGCCGATTGTTCTTTATCCTGTCCATATTGTTTTTCTGGAACTTATAATTGATCCGGCCTGCTCCATTGTTTTTGAAGCGGAAAAAGGAGAAGCGAATATAATGAAACGGCCTCCCAGAAATTCCAAGAGCCCGCTTTTCAGCAGAAGAATATTAACTTTAAGCTTGCTACAAGGATTATCTTCGTTGCTGGCGGTAGTTTTAGTATTTTCTCTAGCGTTTAAAACGGGACAAGCGGAAGACGAGGCAAGAGCTTTGGCGTTTGTAACTTTAATCATCTCCAATATATTTTTGATTTTAACAAATCGCTCTTGGTCGAAGGATATGATTTCTTCTTTTAAAAATAAAAACAAAGCTCTCTTCCCGGTGCTTTTGGGGGTGGCGCTTTTTCTTTTTATTGTTCTTTATTATCCGCCCCTGCGAGACATTTTTCACTTTGGCTTTATGCACCCGCTTGATATATCCATCGCCATAATCGCCGGAATTTTAAGCATTGTCTGGTTTGAAATTATAAAATACATTTACGCGAAGAAGGGAATGGATTTGTTGAGGTGAGTTTGTTGTGTCTTTTAAATTATGAAATACTTTAAAACTGTCATTCTGAACCTGCCTGCCGGCAGGCAGGTTCATTTCAGAATCTATTATATATATTACGGCTAACCCAAAATAAGCAAATATAAATTTAGCAGCAAGAAAATCCTGAAATCATGCTTTTGGCAGATCCGCCAGAGGCGGACAAGTTCAGGATGACAAAATTATTTTGTGATTCAACATCGTCAATTCAAAAAATTCCCATCAAAAAATCGATTACTGTGAATCGATTCTTTGAGAGAGAGAAGATATGTTGTTGTATATATTTTATATACTTATATATCTTCTCCTGATGATTGTTAAATTTGTTTTAGTGTTCTACGCGATTGTAGATCGTTTGCGATCGGTGTGTATATATAACACCATGCTATCTTCTACATTTGTAGAAAAATTAGCGTTGGATCGGCGCAATCTCCTTTATATCGTGAAAGATCACTTTTTAAATTAACAAATTTATTCGTTAATCTTTTAACAAAAAAAGCACATATATAAACTCTGTCAAGGGGGCTAGAAGCTAATTTTAAAATTCTTTATCTAAGCCAAAAAAACGGTAGTTGATAAAAAGTTATCCACAGGAGGATGAGTTGAAAATTTATAAAGTTAAAGATTTTAGGACTTACGCATTTAAATAAATAGTACGCTTAAATGTCATGCTGAGCTTGTCGAAGCATTTGTATTTATGCGCATAATATCCTTCGACAAGCTCAGGATGACACTAAACGCGTTTCTAAAAGTATGTTAAAATATTTTCAATTTTTATAGACTTTACGGACTTTATAGACTTTTGGCTTTATAACTTATTTGCCTTTCCTCTTGCCATATTCAGATTTTATGCTATACTGTTTTCTAGTATTAAGGTTATTTAAAAAGCCTTAATATTTTAATTAATTTAATTCGCCAAAACTTGGCGAGTTTGGCAGGGCGTTAAAAAGGCGAATAGCTTTGTTTGAGCGAGAGTAATAAAATTATTTGCGTCCAAATCAACATCTGCCAAAATAATAAAAGAAAGGTAAAAACAATGGATATTAAAAAAAGCGGGAACGAAGAAGTGAGTATGATGAATATGCTCAAAGCGGGAGTTCATTTCGGGCACAAAAAAGCTAAGAAACATCCGAAAATGAATCAGTATATTTATACTGTGAGAAACAGCATAAATATCATAGATCTGGGCAAAACTATGGCAAAACTGAACGAAGCTCTCGGGTTTGTAAAAGAGGTTGCGTCCAAAGAGGGGATTATTCTTTTCGTAGGCACGAAAAAACAGGCGAAAAAAATTATCAAAGAAGAGGCTGAAAGATGCGGGATGCCTTATATTTCAGAGAGATGGCTTGGCGGAACATTTACAAATTTTGAAAAAATCTCCGGCAGCATAAAGCGATTGGAAAAAATGGCGGCGGAAAAAGAAAGCGGGGAGCTGGAAAAGAAATATAACAAGAAAGAAAGATTGGAAATAGACAGAGAAATCAAAAGAATTGAGAAGAAATTCGGCGGAATCAAGAATATGAAAAAACTTCCGGAAGCTGTTTTTGTAGTTGACATAAAAGAAGAAGAAACAGCCATAATGGAATCAAACGCAAAGAATGTTTCTATAATCGCTGTCTTGGATACGAATGCGGATCCTAGTTTGGTTGATTATCCGATTCCTTCTAATGATGACGCGGTTGGAGCGATTAAATTAATGACAAAAGCCATCGCTGACGCGGTGATTGAAGGCAAAGCTAAGATAGGGATTAAGTAATGTTAAAGAAATTAGAAACTGGAAATTAGAAATTAGTCGTTAATTGTGCAAGTTTTTTGAATTATAAAATTGTGTTAAAATGTTATTATGTTAATATGTTAAAATGAATACTATGATTACAGCTCAAGAAGTAAAAAGTTTAAGAGATCGCACGGGAGTAAGCATGATGCAGTGCAAAAAAGCTCTTGAGGAAAGTTCCGGCGATGTTGAAAAAGCGATAAAAGTTTTGCAAAAAAGCGGATCAAAAGTAGCGGACAAAAAATGCGGCAGAGGGACTGTCGAGGGTTATATCGGCTCGTATATTCATAGCAATGGAAAAGTCGGAGTTTTAATTGAAGTGGACTGTGAAACGGATTTTGTCGCCAGAAATGAAGAATTCAAGGAACTCGCCCATGACCTTGCTATGCATATTGCCGCAAGCAATCCTAAATATGTAGGCTACGATGAGATAAACTTGGAAGAAATAAAAACTAAAAAAGAAGAATTATTTGAAGAAGCTAAAAAGGAAAATAAGCCGGAAAATATCATGGAAAAAATAGTTGAAGGGAAAGTCAAAAAACATTTTGACGAAATTTGCTTGCTGACTCAAGTGTTTGTAAAAAATCCGGAACTCACCGTCGGGCAACTGATAACGGAAAAAATCGCCAAGCTGGGAGAAAATATAAAAGTGAAAAAATTTATAAGGTTTGAGATATAATAGAGCGTATCTTGAATTATGAAATGCAACAAAAGTGTCATTTCGATCCGCCAGCCGGCGGAGAGAAATCTATGAACAATAGTATGCAAAAAGAATAGCTAATTTAAATATAGCTTTTAGATCTCTCAATCTCCGCCGGCTGGCGGATCATTTCGAGATGACAAACTAAAAATTATATAGACAAGTTTTAAAATTTAGCAATTCAATATAATTTATGAAAATAAGCGCAAAAATATTTCCCTTGGACAATTCACGCGTGTTTGATTCCGGAAATTGGAGCGTGAAAAAGGGGGATGTTGTTATTGTTAATATTGATTCTGGTTCGGAAAGCGCTGTAGTAGAGAAAATAAATGTTGATTGCGACGGAGAGTTTTCCTGCATAGCGAGAAAAGCGACATCAATTGATCTTGAAACAATAGAAAAAAATGAGAAAAAAAGAACGGAAGCGGTAAATGATTGCAGGGTTATGGTTAGTGAAAGGGGGTTGACGATGAAAATTGTTGACGCTCACTTTAGTTTTGACGGAGGAAGAATCACCTTTTCATTTATTGCGGAAAAAAGAGTTGATTTTCGCGATCTGGTGAAAAATCTTTCCAAGAAATTCCAGCGATCCATAAGACTGCAGCAAGTTGGTTCAAGAGATGAGGCAAGGCAAAAAGGAGGCTTTGGCGGATGCGGAAGAGAATTATGCTGTATAAAATTTTCAGGCAGTTTGAAAAGCGTTACAACAGAAGATGTCAGGGCCCAGCAAATGGGGCAAAGGGGAAGCGATAGGCTTTCAGGATTGTGCGGAAGGCTCAAGTGCTGTCTGGGCTTTGAAGCCGAGCATTATCGGGAAAATTTGGCAAAAATGCCGGAACACGGAAAAACATTTTTAGTTGGAGGCAGAGTTGGAAGAGTCGTTGATCTGAATGTGCTGGCGAACGAAGTTGTTGTTGAATTTGAAGATAAGGTTAAAAAGAAGGTTCATATCAGCGAATTAAAAACCGCGAAGAAATGAATCATATAATCATATAATCATATAAACATATAAGCATATAAGCATTTTGTCTAAAATTGAAATTCAAAAAATAGAATAATTATAAAATATAAAAAAACAAAAATATGTCATTTGACTTACTTCCTCAAATTATTATAGTTGTTTCCATAGGAATTATCATTATCATTCTAGGCAGGAATATTCCTAAAATAAAAGACATAGACAATGATAATTTATTTTTTCAAGAGACAAAAGATGAACAAGAAAAAGAGAAGTTTTTTTATTTATATAGCAGAATAAAAGAGAGAATTAACAGAGAAGAGTATCAGAAAAGAATTGATTTGATGTGGGTCTGGCTTGAAAAAACTTTGCGCAAAATCAGAATCAGTTTTTTGAAAATTGACAACAAGATTGTTTCACTTTTAACTAAACTTAGAAAGAAGCAAATAGAAGCGGAAATTGAAAAAGATGAACAAATTGATAATATTAATAATATAGAAAAAAAGACAGAAGAAAATAAGCCTTCGGCAGAAGAAGAGATTGTTGCGAAAAACGAATCGCAAGACAATAAAGCTTTAGAAAATGCGGCTAATAGCGAAATAACAGAGATTGTTGATGAGGATAAAGCCAAGCGAGAAGAAATAATCAGCAGTATTTCTGAAAAAGAAAATACCAAAGGAAAGGAAAAAGAATATATAAAAATTATACTCAAAAACCCGATTGACATAAAAGCATATTGGAATTTGGGAGTTGTATATTCAAGAAGAAGAAATTATAAAGACGCGATTTCGTGTTTTCGCCAAATTACCAGAATAGACCCGACTTATTATAAAGCCAAGAAAAAAATCTCGGATTTGATGGAAAGGATGAAAAGAAAAGATAAAGATAAAGATAAAGATAAAGATAAAGATAAAGGTAAAGAAAGCAATAAAGAAAGCAATAAAGATAAAGAGAAATTTGAGGGTAAAAATGTTGATGTCCAGAAAAAAGGAGAAAAAAATGACACGCAACTTATAGATAATAACGAAAAATAAAATCGTTGTAAGTTATTTATTATCAGTTATTAGTTATAAGTTAATTATGCCGGCTTAGCTCAGTGGTAGAGCAACTGTTTTGTAAACAGTAGGTCGTTGGTTCAAATCCGACAGCCGGCTCCAAAAAACAGAATATGAAACATAAAGCATAAAACTTGAAACATAAAAAATATCGCGACGCGAGATTTGTTGTGTTACATGTTTCATGTTTTAAGTTTTACGATTACGCCGTTGTAGCTCAGTTGGTAGAGCAACTCCATGGTAAGGAGTAGGTCTGCGGTTCGAATCCGCACAACGGCTCAACGGAAAAATAATATCGCAATCGGTTTGCGGTGTTTTTTTATATTCCTAAAACTAAGTTTAAAGAATAACTTTTTCATCTTTACGAATATAGTTTTTGGGAGTAAGATGAGTTTATGGGCAAGCCTTGAGAATCGGAGTTTTTAGTTACTTATAAATTAAATGGTTGACAGTTGACAGTTAACTGTCAATGATAGTATAATATTATTATAAAAGTATTTAAGAAAATATGAAAACAGGTACATCTGATGAAATTATAAAATATATTAAGCTCAGAGGCCAGGCTTCAGGCAAGGATATAGCCGATCATTTGGGTATTACTCGCCAAGCTTTGTTTAAGCAGTTTGCTAAGCTTATCGCGGAAAAAAAAATATCAAAAGTAGGCAAACCGCCGAAGGTTTTTTATTTTATCAAAGAAAAAGAGTCAGAGAAAGTCTTTGTGGAAGCGGAGGTTGATAGTGCAAGTAAAAAGGCGATTGAGAATAATTTTCTAATTATCACTCCAGCTGGCGAGCGCAAGGAAGGGCTGAAGGGTTTTTTTTACTGGTGTCAAAAAACAAATCAGCCAATAGGGAAAACTGCTAAAGAATATACAAAAACTTTGAAAAAGTATAATGCTTTCAAAAAAGCCGGTTTTATCAATGGCATGGCAAAATTGAAAGCGACTTTTCCGAAAGTTTATCTGGATAATATTTTTTATCTCGATTTTTATAGCATTGAAAGATTTGGAAAAACAAAATTAGGCCAGATGCTTTTATATGCCAAGCAAAGCCAGAATAAAAACTTGATGAAGGAGCTAATCTTGGATCTTAAGCCGCGCGTTGAGCAGCTGATGAAAAAATACAAAATAGATGGCGTTGGCTTTATTCCTCCGACAGTCAAAAGAGAAACGCAGTTTATGAAAGAGCTGGAAAAAAATTTGCATCTTGGCGCTCGAACAATTTCTATTATTAAAATCAAGACAGAAGTGGCGGTTCCGCAGAAAACACTGAATAAATTGTCCGATCGAATTGAAAACGCTCAAAAGACAATCGTTGTAAACGAGAAGGACGAATATAAAAATATTTTGCTTCTGGATGACGCAATAGGCTCTGGCGCAACATTAAATGAAACTGCGGCGCAAATAAAAGCCAAAGGAATTGTCAAAGGGAAGATTATAGGATTGGCTATCACGGGAAGCTTTAAAGGATTTGATGTAATCAGCGAAGTATAAGTTTTTTGGTTTAAGGCGGGTTTTGGAGTAAGATGAGGTTATAGGCAGGCCTTGAAATTGATCTTTCGTGTGATGCGGGGATATGATAAATTAATTCATAAAAAACAATGAGAGAAATTGAAATCAAACTTAAAATAAAAAACATAGAAGCAATTACGCAAAGACTTCGCGAGAAAGGATGAAAAACTTTCAGACGAAAACGCAAACCCCGATGAAGTCAGAGAAGAATTATTTTGCAAGCTGGAAGTGCTTGGACTATCGCGCGAAGACGAGGAGACGATGGGATATGATAATCAGATTCTTCAATTGAAATCAAATTAGCGGATCAAGAGTGGATTTATTGTTTTGGGAAGTTGGAGAAATCGAGCAGGAGTTTTTTGAAATTAACAAACTTATTAAATAATAAATTTTAAAAAGTAGTTCTTACATAAAAATAATTTAATTAACATAAATGGAGAAGAAAAAAAACATTTTATTGATTGTCATAATATTCACAGTGCTTGTCTCTTTATATCAAGTGATTATTTATTTCGACATAAAAATAAATAACACACAATCTTTTTTTGACAAAATAAAAGATACTTGGTGGCTTTGGTTATTTGGTATTTTAGGTTTATCTGTTATAAATCAGCTTTATAGGTTTGTTAGAAGATATATAAAAAAACATAAAAAAAATAATTCAACATTATATAAATGTTCTGTGGTAATAGATAATATAACAAATTATTATGGCAGAGTTTATTCATGGAACTGGATAGGTAGAGATGAAGTCTTTGTTGTTAATGAAAACCTTATATTAGAAGAAATTGAAAAAAATACAACTAATTTAGTTAATAAACAAGTAAAAATAAGTGATATTGGAAATAGCATTGTCCCAACCAACTCAACTGAAGTTGAATTTAATGATAGTGAATTAATCTCAGTATTGGGAAAAATGTGTCTTTTCAATGAAAGAAAAAATACTATATTCTTACAAAACACTTTATATGAAAATATAGAAGATAAATTAAATAAAGGAAGTGTTTCTATAGAATTAGAGGTGAAAGATAGTAAATTCAAAAATTTGGATTTTACAAAGCTGAATGGTAAAAGTTTTAATTCTAAAAATAACTTATCTTTTAAAATTAGAAATGAAAAATAGTTTTTTAGAAAAAATTAATAAAATATTAAAAGAACAATCTTTTAAAGAAGAAGGCATTTTTATTTTGGAGATATTAAGTGATAAAAAATATATAGATTATTTTATTTCTCATTTTCCCAAAAAGCATTCTGACTTAACTCAAATAGATTTTATATTAGACCAATTAATCAATAACGAAAAATTTTACAATGGTCCGTATATGGTTTTTGGAATCTTAAAAGAAAGCGTTAGTGAAAAAAATAATGAATTTATTATAAAATTTTTGAAAGATAATTATGAATTATTTGAACAAAAAAAACATTTTAATGAAAGTTCGCTGGATTTAATAATCACAATTTTAAATAAGATTATTAAAGAAGATAATGAGCAGGCAGATGAGATTTTGGAAATTGTTCAAAAAATATTAAAAAGGGGAAAGAATCTGAGAGATTTAAGAGCGGGACAGGATTATGAAAAACAATTAACGGCAGAATTATTGGAATATATTTCAAATATTTATTTTGAGAGAAAGAATGACGAGAAAATTGAAGAATTAGTGGATATAATCAAAAATAATTTTAATTTAGTTGATGATGACGGTAGAATGCAAATGTATACATCAAATAAAGTTTTTGAAATATTAAGAAAATATATTGATTTGGATTTTAAAAACAATTTTCAAAAAGTTAAAGAAATCATAATCAAGCAATATCAAAAATTTTGGAAAAATGATTTTAAGGGTTGGGAATTGATTGGAGGTGGAATTTCGCAGAGCGGAAGTCATTTCTCAATTAGCGACAGGCATTTTAATGAATTCGTTTTTACGCCAGCAATAAATAATTATTATGAAAAAGCGGAAGATAAAAACAAAGCTTGGAATTTTATTAAAGCAAATTGCTATGTTTCTCAAAAAGACGTATCGGCTGAAAAACCGGATTTTTTGAGCAGAGCCATTATTAAGCTTTTGTTCAAGAGATTTAATGAATGTGAGGGTAAAAATAAAAATGAAGTTTTTGAAATAATTAAGGAGTTTATTGATATGAGAAAAGGAATTCCTCATAAAACAGATTTAATCTATCAACATATTTTAAATAATGAAAAAGATTTATCCAATGAGGAAAAGTGGGCTTTTGCACAAATTAGCCTTAATGCAAAATGGAATAAAAAAAATATAGCGGTAAATATATTTATAGAAAGAATAATAGGGGAGTTGGTTGAAAAAAAACACCAGTATGCTCTTGAATGGATGGAAAAAAATATTCGAGAGGGCGAGCTGGTATCAGGCGGGTATTATAGAGAGAGTGGCACAATTGAAATAATAAGTAAATTATTAAATAGTAAAGATAGTAAAAATAAAGGTGCTGAAATGCTTCATGCATATGTGAAAACTGAAAAATTTTATAATAAACTTGATAGGTTCGAAGTTTTTAGCGTTGCGGATCTGCTGGCGCGAGTATTTGAAATCCAATTTGAAAAAGGAATGGAAATAGTGAACGAAGTTTACTTGAGTGATAATTTAACAACGAATCAGCAGATATTAATTACAAGTGGAGTAAATAAAATAACAGAAATTAAAAATAAAAAGAGGATTTTTGATGAATTTTTAATTGAAATATTTAAAGAGCTTGGTGAAATTGAAAAAGCTGATGATATAAAGAATGAAATTGCAGAGAAAATTCTTAAGTCATTGTTGAAAAAGTTTGACCATGATTATGCGCGAGTAGCAATAGTTGAGCTCGGAGAAAGTTTGGCAAAAGCAAAATATTTTCAAGAAGCGATGGTAATTGCAAGAATATTTATTAACGATCCCGATCCAAGGATTGATGATAAAGAGTTTAATTATCATGAAGAAATTAAAAAAGGCAAAGAAGGCGGTAATACTATTTCTATTTCAACGGCTAGGGGTTGGGTTTGTTGGCTTTTAAGTCATATTCCAGTTCTTGATGGTCAAAGTTATGTTAAAGAAGTTATAGAGATGGTCAAAAAATTATCGCAAGATGAAAATTATTATATTCGGTGTATGGCGACTTTTCCTCTCGTACAGCTTGTTCAAAACAGGCACACTGTCATAAAAGCTGGAACAACGGATAGATTTATTTCAAAGGAATTAGCAAAAGAAATTGAAGACATCGCATTTGCAATGCTTCGCAAAGAAGAGAACAGAAACTTAAAGGCGGTTATGTTCGGCATAACTCGAGTGTTTAATTATATGCGCAGTCTTGACATGGAAAGAGCGATTGAGGTTTTAAATTACTTCAGAAAAGTTGACAATAGAGAATCTTTAGAGAACATTGTATCATTGTTTATCTTTTTTGCTGAATTTAGAAAGAACGCGTTTATTGGCGGAATTTGGGAAGATGATGATTTTGGTTATTTAAAAGATTTTGATGACAGTCAAATTAAATCTTTGTTAGAAGAAATTCTAAGAAGTGACAATGAAAAGATTAAAGCAAGTTTTGCTTGGAAATTTTCAGTTCTAACAGACGAGGGAAAGACAGAAGAAGATAAAAGAGAAGGTTTTAATATTTCATTAAAATATTTAAAAATATTGTCAGAGAGTTATTCGCCTGAGGTTTATAATAGCATTTATCGTTTTATAAATGATCATATTCCAAAATTTCATAGTGAATGTATTTCGTTGTTTAAAGATGCGATAGAAAAAGAAAAAATGGCTCTAAAAGAACTTCCGGCTGATCATGAATACCAGCTTACATCTCAAAGATATCACTATTATTTTGAACAGATTTTTGATGAAATGTTTAAGCAAAACAAAAATGATTATTTGGATAATTTTGAATTAGTTATGAAATTACCTCCAAGTGATTTTTTGTCCAATAGTCTAATAAGTATTGCAAAGCATCTTTTGCAGTTTGAGAGTAAAAACGAAAGAATTGATAAAATTTTTGATTATCTGATTGAAAAAGTAAGTCCGGACTTTTATGATTTAAAGATGGAATGGGAGAAGAAAAGATAAATTTGGCTTAAAAAATAAAAGGCGGAGTGTATAAATTTACTTTTTTAAGATATTATTATGAAAAACGATAATTTTGCGAGAAATTTAGTAAAAGGTAAAATCGCGGAGACGATATTTGCGCAGATGGAATATTATTTAAGATAATTAAAAGTAAAAATGAGAATGTGAAGATTAGCGTTAGAAAGAAATCGTAAAATTTTCTCGCCTTTGAAAACTAAAACTATCCCATTATGTACCATCTCTACATCATCAAATGTTCCGACGAAAGTTTATATACGGGAATCACTTGCGATCTGAAGCGGAGAATAGGGGAGCATAACTCTTCAAATCTCGGCGCGAGATATACGAGATCCCGCAGGCCTGTCAAACTGGCATATTCCAAAAACTTCCGCAATCGCTCAACCGCCTCCCGCGCCGAATCCAGAATCAAATCGCTGTCGAGGAAAGAAAAACTGGAGATGATAAGGAAGGATGATGAATTATAAATAATGAAGGGCGAATGTAAAAAATATAAAAAAGTTAAATAAAGTATATTTTTTTTAAGGTAAAATCAATTAATTAAGTTTAAAAAAATGGAAATAAATGAAAACGAAAAGTTTTTTGCAAAGCCAGAATATCATGAAGAAAATTATAAAGAGATGGTTAGAAAAACAGATGAACTAATGGCGGTGCTTGAAGAAAAATACAAAGAAGGAAATGTTTTTGTTCGGGAAGATTTTTGGGGCGAAATAAAAAATATGGAACAAAAAGAAGCAAGCGCGCATATTAAAGAGAAGCTTAAATATATGACACTAGAAGACCGCTCAACGGTTAAAAGTTGTGTCGGTCCTCTTACGTAGAATAAGGTTGAAAAAGAGGAACGCGGATTCACATATTAAATACTTCGAGCAAAAATTGTCCATATTTTAGGAAGATAAATTTGCAATCAGTTCCCAATATTTAGAAAATATAAAAACTTTTCATTTTCTCTTGTCTTAATTTTATTGCTATGGCTAGAATTTTAAGATAGCGCATTTCTATGTTTATCTCTACCGATTCGCGCGAATGGTAAAATGAGGAAGTGGCGTTGCTCCAGCCTTTAAGGCAAATAGACAAATAGAAAATTGATTGATAATAAATAAAAATATGGATTTTACTGAGAAGCGGATATCTATTTAAAGCATAAGACGCGCTGTTCATGTTAATTTTTTTGACAACTAGCCAGTAAAACTATATTATACTGTTAATATTATTTAATTTAACGCAATGTCTTCTTTAATAAGAATAAATAAATATTTAGCTGATAAAAAAATCTGTAGCAGGCGGGAGGCTGATTTGTTGATTAAGGAGGGGAGGATAATCATAAACGGCAAAAAGGCCGAGCTGGGAGAAATGGTTGAAGAATCTGATAAAATAATAGTGGAAGGGGATTTGAAAAAGCTTGTTTATTTGGCTTTCAATAAGCCCGAGGGAATAATCACGCATAGTCCGCAAGATGACGAAGTGAGCATTGCTGATATTCTGAAATTTAATGTTGATGTTTTTCCGCTGGGAAGGCTTGATAAAGATTCGCGCGGATTAATTATGCTTTCTAATGATGGGCGGATAACTGATAAATTGCTGAATCCGATATATGCTCATGAAAAAGAATATGAAGTTGAAGTAACTGCGCCAGTAAGCAAGAGTTTTTTAAAACAAATGGAGCGAGGGGTAAGATTGAACGGCGGATACATAACGCAAAAATGTGTTTTAAGGAAAATTAACGAATATTCTTTTTCTATAATTTTAACTGAAGGAAAAAGGAGGCAGATAAGAAGAATGTGCGCGGCTTTGGGATATAAAATCATTGACCTTAGAAGAGTCAGGGTTATGAATATTGTTCTCGGCAATTTAAAAGAGGGGAATTATCGGATACTTTCTGCGTTAGAGCAGAAGGAGTTTTTGTCAAAATTAGAGTTATAGATTTTTTTAAAAATAGCGCGAAACAAAATTCTAATTTATGAAAACAAACAAAAAAGAAGATAATTTATGGGATGTTGCCGTTATTGGCGGCGGACCGGCTGGAATGATGGCGGCTGGCAGGGCGGCGGAAAGAGGCCGTTTGGTTTTGCTTATAGAAAAAAATCCGACACTAGGCAAAAAACTTCTTCTTACCGGAGGCGGGCGATGCAATTTAACTAATAATGTTTCTGATATTCATTTGATGCTGGCAAAATACAAAAAGAGCGGGAAGTTTCTTTTTTCCTCTTTTTCTCAATTTGGCGCGGAAGAAGCTATTGAGTTTTTTAACAGCCGGGGGATGAATACAAAAGAAGAAGATGGCGGGAAAATTTTTCCTGTTTCAAATCAATCTCAGTCAGTCCTGGATGTATTGATTGGCGATATGAAAAAAAGCGGAGTTGAAGTGCTAACTAATGCTACGGTTAGCGGATTAACAAAGGTTTCTAAAAAAGATTATTTTAATATTCAAATCAAAGATGGCGAAGAAATAAAAGCCAAATCATGCATTATCGCTACCGGGGGCGTGGCGCTTCCCGCGACCGGTTCTACGGGCGATGGTTTTGAGTGGCTTAAAAAATTCGGCCACAAAATTTCCGAAAATAACCTTGTGCTTGCGCCTATCGCGCTGAAAGACAGCTGGGTAAAAAAGTTAAGAGGAATAACAACTGAAGATGTCAAGCTTACAATATTTCAAAATAACCGCAAATATGGAACGATGAGAGGCGGGATGCTTTTCACTCATTTTGGAATTACAGGGCCGATGGCGCTTAATATGAGCAAGGAAGTCGGCGAATTTATGAAGAGAGGAGAAGTTATTCTGGCGCTTGATTTATTTCCAGCGTTTGATCAGGAGTCGCTTAAAAAAAAGTTTCAAGAAGTTTTTTTAGGAGAGAGCAATAAGAAATTAAAAAACACGCTTAGTTTGTTTCTTCCTTCGGCGCTTGTTCTGGCAATTTTGGAAATGGCGAATATTAATAAAGAGATTTTTAATCATAGTTTGAAAAGCGAGGATCGGACAAGATTGCTCGCGCTTGTGAAAAATATTCCGCTTAATGTTCAGGGCTTGCTTGGAGCGGAAAAGGCGATGGCTTCTGCGGGCGGTGTTGATCTTCGAGAAATAGATTTCAAAACAATGCAATCGCGAATCGCGCCTCATCTATATATTGTCGGAGACGCGCTGGATATTGATCGCGCTTCTGGCGGCTATAGCCTTCAGCTTTGCTGGACAACCGGATTTGTGGCGGGGAATCGGGCATAAAGAAGAGAACATAAATAATTATCAGATATATTTCTAAGCCGCTTGATATTTCTTCGGCTTGCCGCGAGTTAATTTTCATTTAAAAACAATATGAAACTAACGCCTTCAATTCAAAAAGCGATCAAAAGAGCAAGCATTTTACATCTTGGGCAAAAGAGAAAAAGCGATGGATCCCCGTATATCCTCCATCCTTATTCAGTAGGATTTATTTTGGCTCACTATACGACCGACGAAGACCTTGTTGTGGCAGGACTTCTTCATGATGTTTTGGAAGATGTTGATGGATACGAAAAAGAACATCTGCAAAAAGAATTTGGAGAAAGGGTCGCTCAACTGGTTTCTGATGTTTCTGAAGATGTGAGTTTGAAAAAAGAAAAGGGAGAAAAAGCGTCTTGGATTGAAAGAAAAACCAAATACCTTGCGCATCTCAAAGAATCATCTGATGATTCCGTGATGCTATCTTGCGCGGATAAAATTCACAATCTCAGTTCGCTTATTGAAGAATATAAAGAGAAAGGCGATAAGATATGGGAAAAATTTAACTCTCCCAGCGATAAAAAGCTATGGTATTATGAGGAAATCCTTAAAATCGCAAAAGAAAAATTGGACGGTGAAATTGTCGACGAGCTTGAAGTATTGTATAATAAAGCAAAGAACATTTTCTAGCCTTTCTTATTAAATTATATTTATCATCTTTCTCCTGCCCTAATTTATCATACCGCTTTGCCAGCCTTTACACAAACTATAATTTATAGTAGTATATTGAAGTAAAACAGAACAAGAAAATGGGTAGGTACCAAAGCGGTCAAATGGGACTGGCTGTAAACCAGTTGGCTCTGCCTTCGGGGGTTCGATTCCCTCCCTACCCACATTTTGGAATTTAGAATTTTGGAATTTAGAATTTAGAATACAGTTTGTCATTTTTTGTATGATAAATTATTTTGAACTATAATTTTTATTTTAATTAAATTTAATAATGAAGGAAAGTAAAAATTTGCCAATTCATATTGCCGTGATTCCCGATGGGAATCGCAGGTGGGCAAAACAGCATAAATTAGAAGCTTGGTTTGGGCATAAAAAAGGAACCGAAATCATGGATAAGCTAGCGGATATTATAATTGAAATGAACATTCCTCATATTTCATTTTGGGGATCTTCAAGAGATAATTTAAAAAAGCGTCCAAAGATGGAGGTTAAATTTTTATTGAAGCTATTTAAGGAAAAATTTTTTGAATTGGCGCAGAGCGAAAAAATACATAAGAATAAAGTGAAAATAAACATAATCGGCGATTGGAGGGAGCAGTTTCCGCTGGATGTAAAAAAATCGCTGGAAATGGCGGAAGAAGAGACCAAAAATTATGACAAATTTTTTATGAATTTTTTTATTGCTTATAGCGGAACAGGAGAAGTTCTAGATGCGATAAAATGCATAGCCAAAAAAGCGCGCGAGAATTCTTCTTTGGAGATCAACAAAGACCTTTTGAAAAATTGTCTTTCAACGAATAAATTACCACCAGTTGATTTGCTGATCAGGACTGGCGGAGAGCCGCACAACAGCGACGGGTTTATGATGTGGGACACCGCCAACGCCCAGCTGTATTTTTCCGAAAAGCTCTGGCCTGATGTTGATGAAAATGACATTAGAGACGCTATAAATGATTATTCAAATAGAAAAAGAAGATTTGGAAAGTGAGATTAGTATGCAGAAATTAGAAACTGGAAATTGGAAATTAAGAAATTAGAAATTGGTATCATTCCGCTTTTATGTGGCTATATTTTTAAATATTCAAACATTAAATCAAATGGAACAATTGACAGAAAATTTAATTGAAAGCGGATACCTGAAAACTCCTGAAATAATCAGCGCTTTTTATGAAATTGACAGAGCTGATTTCATTTCCGAGAAACTAAAAGCCGAAGCATATATAAACGCGCCTCTTCCGATCGGGTACGGGCAGACGATTTCCCAGCCATTAACAGTGGCTTTTATGCTGGAACTTTTACGACCTGCCAAAGGCGATAAGATTTTAGACATAGGTTCCGGCTCCGGATGGCAAAGCTCTCTTTTGGCTCATATTGCCGGCGAAAAAGGAAAAGTTTTTGCGATTGAAAGGATACCAGAATTATCCGAGCTTGGCAAAAATAATGCAAAAAAATACGGTTTTAAAAATCTTGAGTTTATTATTGGCGACGGGTCTGCGGGCTATGAGAAAGAAGCGCCTTATGATAGAATAGTTGCAGCGGCATCTTCTTCTGAAAAAGTTCCATCCGCGCTGAAAAAACAGCTTAAGGCCGGCGGAAGATTGGTTGTTCCCGTTCAAAACAGCATCTGGCTTATTATTAAAAGAAAAGAAGGCGAATACGCGGAAAAAGAATTTCCCGGATTTGTTTTTGTCCCGCTGATAGCTGAATGATAAATTTTATAGGACACATTCTGCCCCGTCGCAGTCCCGGCAGACTGTCTAATAATCGGAATTTACCCTTTAGGGTTTCATAAAATATCGCTTATCTAAGCCAATCACTTGAAATCCTAAAGGATAAATTCCGTATATTTTGGACTTATTAGACAGCCTGCCGAGGCGGAGACTGTGATGGGGCTAAAATAAAATGATTGTATGGAAAATAGAAATTTGAAACAGAAAAATGACTTTTATTTATAAAATTACATCATTATGAAAACAAAAAAAGAAAAGAAGAAAAAATCAAATAAAAATAAATCAAGAACCATTTCTAGAAAAAATGGCAAGGCAAAAACCGTTTCCGGAATTTCTAAAAAAAAGAAAAGCCGAGTTTTAATAAATAAAAAATCCGCAAAAAATCCGCAAAAAAAGATTTCTAAAAGAAAGATGGCGCTGAAAAAATCGCTGAAATTAAAAACGGAAAAAGAAAAAAAGAAAGCTATTTCGCGAAATAGCGATTCAAAAGCAAAAGATGCGATGAAAAAAAATGTAATAAATCCTGATCAGGAAATTGATAGCATAGACAATCAAATTGCAGAGCTGATAAGCAGGGGAAAAACGCGCGGATTTGTCACGGAAGAAGAAATTATTCATGTTATTCCTGATATTGAAAACGATATAGAACAGCTTGAAATGCTATATGACGAACTGGAGCAGAAAAACATAAGGATTGAAGGCGCGGTTGATATAATCAGCGTTTCCGAGGAAAAAGAAGACGAGGGCAAAAAAAGCAAAAAGCAAGTTGAAAAAGAAATGAACGATCTGTCTTTGGACAACATTTCCAGCGATTCCGTGCAAATGTATTTGCGCGAAATCGGCAGAGTGGCGCTTTTGACGGGAGAAGAAGAAATTCAGCTTGCTAAAAAAAAGGAAAAGGGGGATGTGGCGGCAAAACAGAGATTAGCCGAGGCAAATCTTCGCTTGGTCGTAAGCATTGCCAAGAAATATATTGGGAGAAGCGCGAATTTAAGCTTGCTTGATTTAATACAAGAAGGGAACATAGGCCTTTTCAGAGCGGTGGAAAAATTTGATTACAGGAAAGGCTATAAGTTTTCAACTTACGCGACTTGGTGGATTCGCCAGGCAATTACCAGGGCGATTGCGGATCAATCCCGCACTATCAGAATCCCGGTCCATATGGTTGAAACCATAAATAAATTTTCACAAATAACAAGACGGCTTGTCCAAGATTTGGGGCGAGAGCCCTTGCCGGAAGAAATTGCCTCTGAAATGGGGATAGAAGTTGAAAAAATCAGGCACATTATGAAAATTTCACAAGACACGGTTTCGCTGGAAACTTCAGTCGGCGACGACGACGACGAAAGCACTTTGCGAGATTTTATAGAAGACACTGACACCGTTCTTCCGTCTCAAGCGGCAGGAAGGCAATTGCTCAAAGAATATGTGAAAGAAATTCTAGTGGAGCTTTCTCCAAGAGAACAGAAAATTCTGAAATTGCGTTTTGGACTTGAAGACGGCGTTACTCATACCCTTGAAGAAATCGGACAGGAATTCGGAGTGACCCGCGAAAGAATCCGCCAGATTGAAGCAAAAGCGCTGGAAAGAATCAGAAAGCACAAAGAGTCAAGAAAGCTGGTGGATTATTAAAATAAATTGTTAAATTGCCGTATTGTTGAATTGTTAAAATGTTAAAATGAATCTGTTGACGAGATCTGGTTTTGATAGTATATTGTTAAAGTGATTTTATTGTGAAATTTTTTAGATTTATATAAAGCGAATTAAAAGATTTAATTGTTTTGCTTTCAGCAAGCCATTTTTATTTTATAAAAAATCACTTCATATTCCGCGGTAGCTCAATGGTAGAGCAGTTGACTGTTAATCAATTGGTTGGGGGTTCGAGTCCCTCCCGCGGAGCAAGCATAAACGAACAGAGGCAAGAGCCTCTGTTTTGTTTTTTGCGGTTTTTCCATCCTATTTCCCTTTACGAATGAGGTTTTTGGGAGTAAGATGAGATTATAAGTTAACGTCCTAATTTTTTGTTAATATGAGTAATTTTATTACAAACAGCGGCGCGGAGAATTTAAAAAAGCGCCTGGTAGAACTTATAAACAAAAGCGATGAATTGAAATTTTTGGTCGGCTTTTTTTATTTCTCGGGGATTAGGGAATTATATCAAAGCTTAAAAGACAATCCGGATGTAAAAATTAAAGTTCTTGTCGGTCTTAATGTGGACAAATCAAATTATGGACTCTTGGAATACGGCGATCCGGAAAAACAACTTTCCGACGAGGAGCGATGCTATAAATTTTTTGAATCCATAAAAAAATCCCTAAACACGGAAAATTTTGATAAAAAGGATTTTTATGAACAAGCAAAATATTTCATTAAACTTATTCGCGAAGATAAGCTGATTATCAGGAAAACATATAATCCGAATCACGCTAAAGTTTATATTTTCAAGCTTCAAGAAGGACAAGTCGGCAGAAAAAATTTATTTATTACCGGCAGCAGCAATCTGACCAATTCCGGACTTTCCACACAGGAAGAATTCAATGTAGAGATTAGCGATTATGGTTTTGAAGATACTGAAAAATACTTTGATTCGCTTTGGGAAGAAGCAATTAAAATTACGGAAAATGACGTTACAAAAAAGAAGTTAATAGAAGTTATTGAAGGTGAAACTCTTATAAAAGAAATTACCCCATTTGAGGCATATACGCTGGCGCTTCAAACCTATCTTGATTCTTTTGAACAAAAAGAAATCGGGGAATCGCTTGTTAAAACATTGAAGGATAACGGATACACTCCTTATCGCTATCAATTAGATGCCGTCAGTCAGGCTCTTTCAATTATAGAAAAGAATAACGGCGTGATTATCGCCGATGTTGTGGGACTTGGAAAAACAATCATCGCTTGCGCGGTTGCGAAAGAGATGAAAAAGCGAGGTGTTATAATTTGTCCGCCGGGATTAGTCGGCGACAAGAACAAGAATTCCGGTTGGAAAAAATATGCGGAAGAATTTGGTTTGTATGATTGGGAAACGCGCTCGCTCGGAGATTTGGAAAATATTGCCGAATTCGTTCAAAAAACAAAAGACATTGAAGTTATTATTATTGATGAAGCGCACAGATTTAGAAATCAAGACACGAAGGATTATGAATATTTGAAAAACATTTGCCGAGACAAAATCGTGATTTTGCTAACTGCTACGCCGTTTAATAATAGGCCGGGCGACATTCTTTCTTTGCTTAAACTTTTTATTACCCCTAAAAAGTCTTCTATTACTTTGGAAAATAATTTAGTTGCCAGATTTCAGGCATTTAAGGGAATTTTTGATCGACTGGGCTACATAAAAAAATATTGGAAATCCGCGGAAGAAACCAAAAGGAAAAAGGCATTGGCGTATTACGAGGGGCTGTTTGAAGAGAAGGAGATAAAGCTTGAAAGAATAAAGCAAAAATCAAAATATCTGGCAAAACAAATAAGAGATGTGATTGAACCGGTAACAATACGGCGCAACCGTTTAGACTTGCGGAATAATCCTCATTATAAAGATGAAGTAAAAAATCTATCAAAAGTTTCTGACCCAAAAGAATGGTTTTTTGAATTAACCGAAGAGCAATCTGATTTTTACGACAAAATCATTAGTGTCTATTTTGGCGATCCGGAGGATGGCGGACAGTTTAAGGGCGCAATTTATCGTCCGTTTGAATATGAAATGGAAAAAGAAAAGATAAATAACGAGAAACTGACGGAAAAAGAAAATTTTCAATTAATTCAACAGCGCAACTTGTATGATTTTATGCGCCGCTTAATGATCAAGCGATTTGAAAGCTCATTTGGTTCATTCAGGCAAAGTATTAAAAACTTTAAAAAAATTACTGAAACCGCGCGGGAATTTATAAACAAAACCGGTAAATATATTCTGGACAGAAATTTAATGGAAGATATCTATGACAAAGAGCCCGAAGAAATTGAAAACTATCTTAATGAATATTCAGAAAAGATTAAAAATGGCGAGTATCCGAAAAACCATAAAATATATACGCTCAAAGACTTTAAATACAAAGACGAATTCACCGCCCATATCGAAGCGGACTTGAAACTTTTTGACAAAATTCTTCAAGATTTGGAAGAATTAGATCTTATCAAAAACGATCCCAAGACAGATTGTTTGCTTAATAATTTAGAGGCGGTTTTAAAAGAGAAGCCAAATAATAAAGAACCTAAAAGAAAAATAATTGTTTTTTCAGAATATCTTGATACTGTAAAATATCTTGAGCCGATTCTAAAAGAACATTTCGGTAATCGCTTGCTTGTTATAGCCGGCGATTTATCTACGCAAAAAATATCATCCATTGATAGAAATTTTGACGCATCTCACGAGAACCAAGAAAATGAATTTGATGTTTTATTATCTACTGACAAAATTTCTGAAGGATTTAATTTGAATCGCGCCGGGATGGTGGTTAATTATGATATTCCATGGAATCCAGTACGAGTAATTCAGCGTGTCGGCCGTATCAATCGTATCAGCAAAAAGGTTTTTGATGAGCTTTATATTGTAAATTTCTTTCCCACCGAGAGAGGTGCGGAGCTGGTCAAATCAAGAGAAATTGCTTCAAACAAGATGTTTCTCATTCACAATACTTTAGGGGAAGATTCCAAGATATTTGATATTGATGAAGAGCCAACGCCAGCCGGACTTTATGGAAAAGTTCAGCAAAATCCGGACAAGCTGGAAGAAGAAAGTTTTTACACCAAGATGCTGACTATTTATGAAAAGATTAAAAAAGAGAAGCCGAAACTCATTGAGGCGCTAAAAAAATATCCGCCAAGAATTAAAGTCGCGAAAAAATACAGCGAAAACGAACTCTTGGTTTTCCTAAAAAAAGGCCGGCTGTATGTCCATAGCGTCAAATACGGCGAAGACGGGAAAGACCAAATTTATCCAACTACTCTTGAAGATGTATTCAATAACATTATTTGCGACGAAGAAGAAAAATCATTGAAATTTTCCGATCGCGCTTGGGACGCGTACGAAAATGTTAAAAATTTCAAAGAATATCGCGTAAGTCCGATTAGCGAACAGAGTTTGGAACAAAAGGCGATTATAAATCTTAAATTCTTAATAAATACTGTTCAGCGCGAAGAAATAATGCCCCATAAAGACTTTTTGCGGATAGCGCTTGAAGATGTTATTGATTATGGCACGCTTTCGGACTACACTTTGCGTCGTATTTCCAATTTGGAAAGCGGCGATGACAAGAAGATTAAGGCAACTGTCAAAGAAATTGAGGCGATTGAAAAAGAGCTGGGAGGCGCGAATTATCTGCAAAAAGAAAAAGACCGCCAGAAAGATTTGTCCAAAGAAATTATTATCGCGATTGAAAATAAAAAATTAAAATAATAATTATATGAATGAAAAAATTATGACAACCAAAATCGCGATTTTTAAAAGCAAAGAAATCAGGAAAACGATTTATCAAAACGAATGGTGGTTTGTGATTAATGATGTAATTGAAGCGCTAACCGATTCAACTGATCCGGCTCAATATTTTAAACGAATGAAGCAACGAGATCAAGAATTGGCAAAATTGATCAATCAAGGAGGGGTACAATTTGTACCACCCCTTATGCTTGAAATAGAAACTGCTGGCGGTAAGCAAAAAATGTACTGCTGGAATACAGAAGGTATTTTTCGTCTGATTCAATCCATTCCATCTCCAAAAGCCGAGCCGTTCAAGCGCTGGCTGGCAAAAGTCGGCTATGAAAGAGTGCAAGAAATAGAAGATCCGGAGCTTGCGACAAAAAGAACAAGAATGCTTTATAAGTTAAAAGGATATAGCGAGAACTGGATTGAAAAGCGAATGCGCGGGATTGCCATTCGCGAGGAGTTGACGGATGAATGGCAAAAACGGGGCGTAAAAGAACAAAAAGAATATGAAATTTTGACGGCCGAAATTTCCAGAGCCGCTTTTGGCGTGACACCAAGCGAGTATAAAAAATTAAAAGGACTAAAACGGCAAAATTTGCGCGACCATATGGATGACTTGGAATTGATTTTCAATATGCTCGGCGAGCGAGTGACAACTGAAATTTCCCAACGAGAAAAGCCTGATACATTTGTAAAAAATAAAAAGGTGGCGGAGAGGGGCGGAAGCGTTGCCGGAAATGCCAGAAAACAAACAGAAAAAGAAATCGGCAGAAGCGTCGTTTCTTCAAAAAATTATCTGCAAACGCCGGAAAGCAAAAAACGGCTTAAAGCAAAAAAATAGCTATGGAAACAAAAGAAATTTTACAAAACATTATAACTGATTTTGATCTTCAAAGATTGAAGCGTTTTTTTTCTGAAAAAAATAGTAAATTTCGTCCAAGCGAGGAAAATTTTGATTTTTATAATACCGATAATTTTTCTGATGGTTTGAAATTAGGCGAGCTTGCTTTGGATGACGGCGTGCTGCTTGTTTGCGCTTTTAAAGCAAAGCAAGAGCTGTCCGAGCGCTCCGGCAAAAAAGCGCAATATGAACTGGGAAAGAAAATTCTCAAGGAAACCCAATCTGACGCCGGCATTTTTATTTATTACAATCAAGCGGGCAACTTCCGCTTTTCTTTGATCTACGCAAATTATTATGGCAATCGAAGGGATTGGAATAATTTCCGGCGGTTTACTTATTTTATTAGTAAAGAATTTACGAATAAAACTTTTCTTGCCAGAATCAGCGGTGGCGATTTTTCTAGTTTGGAGAAAGTTAAAGAAGCATTTGCAATCGGGCCGGTGACGGATATTTTTTATAAAGAGTTTTTTGTTGAGTACGATAAACTGGTTGGCGCTGTGGAAAGCGAGAACAAGATAAGCAATGAAAAAGCGCGGGATTTTGTGCTTTTGTTTGCCATAAGAACGGTTTTTTTGGGGTTTATACAGAAGAGAAAATGGCTTGGTAATGATGATAAATTCATTCAAAAGTTTTACCAATTTTACAAGCAATCAAAAAGTGAAAATAAATTTTATAAAGAATGGCTATCTATTTTGTTTTTTGAAGCGCTTAATAAAAAGTTTTCTCCCAGAAAGTATTTGCCAGAAAGTATAAAAAACGCATTGTTTTCGGCGCCATATCTCAATGGCGGATTGTTTCGCGAAAAAAGCGGCTACGATGATCAGGGTTGGATTATTCCGGACAAAGAAATTGAAAGTTTTTTTGATTTTCTTTTCGCACATAGTTTTACGATTGAAGAAAGTTCGCTTGACGATGCCGACCTTCAGCTTAACCCCGAGTTTTTGGGAATAATTTTTGAACGACTGGTCAACAAAGCCGACGGCGCGATTTATACGCCGAGAACGGAAGTTGATTTTATGTGTCGTTTGTCGCTTGTGAAATGGCTTGCGAAAAATCTGGAATTGCCAATTTCAAAAGTAAATCTTTATGAGCTGTTTTTTCGCGAGGGAGCAACGGATGAAGATCAAAAAGACGGCAGTTTTTCTGAAAAAGAAGCGCGGGAAATTATCGCGAAACTGGAAAGTCTTGCAATATGCGATCCCGCGGCTGGTTCAGGCGCTTTTTTAGTGGGGATGATGCAAGTTTTGGATGAAGTTGAGCAAAAACTCAAGGAAAAATTTCAGTTTAACGAGCAGAATGTTTTTGAAAGGAAAAAACAAATTATCGCTAAATCTCTCTATGGAGTGGAAGTGAAAGAATGGGCGGTTTGGATCGCCCAGCTTCGCCTCTGGCTTTCGCTTTTTGTAGAGGCGCCGGAGGAAATGAAAAATTATCTGGAGCCGATTTTGCCGAGTCTGGATTTTAAGATCAGAAAAGGTGATTCGCTTGTTCAACGGATAGGTTCAAAAACTTTTCCAATTAAGGGTCATCTGACAATCCAAAGTATTTCAATAAAGAAAAAAATTACCGAACTAAAGAAATTTAAAGTCAGTTATTTTGAAAACGATAAAAACACTCTTGTTAAAGGTTTTGACAATCCATACAAAAGAGAGCTTTATATATTCGAAGAAATATTAAATCTGGAAATAGAAGAAAAAAGGCGGAGCTTAAGAAGTCTAAAAAATATTAAACCAGTAAGAAATATTAATCTTTTTGGCGAAAAAGAAATAACGCAACCGACGCTGGAATTCAATAAGGAAAAAATAGAAACTCTGGAAAAAGAAATTAAAGAATTGGAAGAACAAAAAACTTTTATCCGCAAAGAAAAACCGCTTGTTTGGAATATTGAATTTGCCGAAATTTTTGCGGAAAAAGGAGGCTTTGACATTATTATCGGCAATCCGCCGTATGTCAGGCAGGAAGGTATTGCCGATCCGACAGGAAAAATCAAAGATAAAAAAGAATACAAGAATTATTTGGCGGAAATGGCAAAGCTGGATTTTCCGGATGATTTTCCGCCCAAAATGAAAATAAACGCCCAATCCGATCTTTATGTTTATTTTTATATTCGCGGTTTGCGCCTTCTTAATCCTCAAGGCATTCACACATTTATTTGTTCCAACTCGTGGCTGGATGTCGGCTATGGCGCGTGGCTTCAGAATTTTTTGCTTAAACGATGCGAGGTTGAATTTATCATAGACAATCACGCCAAAAGGAGTTTTGACGCCGCCGATGTGAATACGATTATTTCTGTCATTGGCGCGCCACAGAAAAAGATCAATGAAAATCACAAGACAAGATTCGTCGCTTTCAAAAAACCGTTTGACGAAGCGATTTTTACAGAAAATCTTTTGCAGATAGAAAACGCCAAGCAAGTGGAGGGCAATGAAATATTTAGAGTGTATCCAATTACTTCTAAAAATTTACAAGAAAATGGAACAGAATATGAAAGCGAAGCGCAAAAGCAATTGGGGGCTGGTAAATATATCGGCGACAAATGGGGCGGGAAATACCTCCGCGCGCCGGATTTCATATTTAATTATTTTGTTTCCAGATCTATAAAAATAGTTTTACTACAAACAGTCTATAAATACATTCAAAGAAACAATTTATCAGTAATTCACAATCAAAAAAAATTTGAAAATAATGGAAAGTTTTTCCCATTTTTATCTTCAATTAAAGATGTAAAAAATATTAGAGTAAAAATTTCTGACTTGAAATTCGGAATAACTGCAAATTCAAAGGAAATAAATACTATGGTTTTTCCAGATATTATTTCTAATAGATTTATTTCTGACAGAATGTTTTTTCTAGAAGGTGATAAATTTGCAGTTTCGGATACTTTTTTTATTTTAAAATTAAAAGACGATTATGATAAAAGGTTTATTTGTGCTTTGTTAAATTCATCTTTTTCTTTATTACTAACTGAAATAATAGGACGAAAAAATTTGGGAGGGGGATTATTGACTTTCTATGGATATGAATTAGCAAGAATGTATATTGTTAATCCAAAAATCTTTTCTAATGCAGCTTCAACTAATTTGTTAGAATTTTACGATAAAATTAAAGTAAGACCAATCAAATCCATCTTTGAAGAATGTGGCATTGATCCGAAATCAAAAACGCCGATTGAAGAACAAAATCCAAAACCGCTTCCAGATCGGGCGGAACTGGACAAAATTGTTTTTGACGCGCTGGGGCTTTCCAAATCCGAACGCCAAGAAGTTTATCGCGCTGTGTGTCGGTTGGTTTGGAATCGGATTAGCAAGGCGAAGAGTGTTTAGATTAATAATAACGAGATTATGATAAATGCGAAAAATGAAAATGGAAAATTTAGCATAGCGATTACTTTGGTTAATAAAAACAAAAGCATTACAGCTGATTTTTATTTAGATACAGGTTTTGATGGATATCTGAAAATTGATAAGCATTTATTTGATGAATTAGAACTTCAATCCACAAAGAAGAAAAAAATCAGTCTTGCAAGTGGAGCAGTTGATAATGCAGATGTTTCAAAAGTTAAATTTAAAGTTGATGAAGCTGAGGGAGAAGCAGAAATAATCGCAGTTGGTTGGGGAGGTAGAAATTTATTAGGAACAAATTTTTTACGCATTGCTGATATTATTTTAGTTATTGATAATTCTCACGGCATGTATTTAACAAACAATAGAAATTTAGCTTATGAAGTCGGTAAAACTATATTTATGTGGCACAATAAAATCAAATCCTAAAAAAGAAAAAAGACAATCAGGAGGCGGATATAAGCGATTTAGAAAAAAAGATTGATGGGATGGTTTATGAGTTGTATGGGTTGAGTGAGGAGGACATTGAGGTTGTGGAAAATAAATAATAAATAATGAATAATTGAATATGAAAAATCATAATGTCAAAAATATATTATCTGCCGGAAAACAGCTGCTTGAATTTTTTAACAGAAACGGATATATTCGCCGTCCCGATTTGAAGACCAGAAAGGAAATCGGCTGTGGTCGGTATAAAAAAGGCTGGGAAGTTCGTCTGACAGCCAAAACATACAAAGAGCTTGATTTAATCAGGAAGTTGCTTGATGAAGTTGGGCTGAAAAAAGGAAAACCGTTTAAAAAAGAAAAATCCAGCATTCAGCCGATATATGGCAAACAAGCAGTTGAATGGTTTACAAATTATACGCCCTAACCGCCGATGAAATCAAAATCGCGGGAAATTTGGGCGGGGGGAAAAATAGAATAAAAAAAGAAGAGTAAAATACTCTTCATGGAAGGCGGATTGTAATTTGATGGGGGAGCGACTTGGTAGCATCCCACAATACTTTGAATTTGAATTTTTTTACCTCAATCCCATCCTCCTTTAAATAGGCTCTAATCCAAGCTGCAATGATGAAATTAGACACCTCTGACGGATAGCCGAATATATAGATCCACACATCGACATTATTGTTTTGCACTTGAAATAATTCCACTTTAGCATGGAAAGACGAATCAAGCTTTAGGATCTTTTGTTTTACGAATTCCTTAAGTTTTTCCTTCGTCCATTTTTTTGGATCGAAGGTTCCTTTTATTTTTATTAAATGGGTAGCAATCACCATTTTTTTCACCTCTTATTGTAATTCTACAATTAAATCTAATTATGTCAACTTTCTATTTCGTCGCATTAAGAAAAATAAAATCCTGAAAATCAACCCCCAGCAAAAAACAGCAAAAACCATTTATCAATCCCGCTGATCAAACCCTAAAAAAGAAAAAAGATAATCCGGAGGCGGACACAAGCGATTTAGAAAAACAGATTGATGGGATGGTTTATGGGTTGTATAATTT